>Ga0206130_10003140_pt1 | contig 22032 bp, 18 predicted proteins | sample Helgoland_Spring_9_FD_148637 | JGI IMG/M metagenome (GOLD analysis project Ga0206130, IMG submission 148637) | Pelagic subsurface seawater microbial communities from Kabeltonne, Helgoland, North Sea - Helgoland_Spring_Bloom_20160512_1 | ecosystem: Environmental > Aquatic > Marine > Epipelagic ... | reverse complement strand
CGACGGATTTTTTGTCGCCCGTCTCCGCGCCCCGTGCTAATTCGCGGCGTGCCCATCGTGGAGAGCCTCATGCGTATCTCGTCCGTCGCCATCGCCGCCACCCTAGCCATCGTGTGCGTGACGACCTCGCTGAGCGGCCAGAAACCCGACGATCAGATCGATGCGCGCTCGATGCAATTGCTCGAACAGGGCAAGGCGGCCCGTGCGGCGGGCAATCTCGACGGCGCGACCGACCTGATCGAAACCGCGCTGGTCGTCGATCCCCGTAACCGGGGGGCGTTCCTGACGCTGGCCGATGTCGCCGATGCGCGCGGCCTGCCGGGCAAGGCGATCCGGCTGTATCGCGAAGCGCTGTTGCTCGAACCCAATGACGTCGTCGCGCTGCAGGGTCAGGGTGAGGCGATGGTGCAAAAGGGTGCGGTGGTTGCGGCGCGTGAAAATCTGGCCAAGATCAAGACCCTGTGCAAGACGACCTGCCCCGCCGCGACGCAATTGGCCGCGGTGATCGCCAAGGGGCCGCCGATCACGACGGCGCAGGCGGATCCGAAACCGACCGCGGCGACGACGGCGAAGGAATAAGCCGGGCGATCGCGACGAATTCGTCGACGCTCAATGTTTCGGCCCGCCGGGTCGGGTCGATGCCCAGCTGGTCGAGCGCGTCGAGCGCCTGCGGCACGGGCTTCAGACTCTGGCGAAGCATCTTGCGCCGCTGACCGAAGGCGGCAGCGGTGACGCGCTCCAGCGTCGCGACCGCCACCCCAGCCGGGGCGGCGTCGGGGGTCAGGTGGACCACCGCCGACATCACCTTGGGGGGCGGGGTAAAGGCGGACCGGTGGACCGGCATCGCGATCTTGGCCGCGCTGCGCCACTGCGCCAGCACCGCCAGCCGCCCGTAATGATCGGTCCCGGGCGCCGCGACGATCCGCTCGGCGACCTCCTTCTGGAACATCAGCGTCAGCGATTGCCACCATGGCGCCCACCCCGTGGTCAGCCACCCGACCAGCAGCGCGGTGCCGATGTTATAGGGCAGGTTGGCGACGATGTGCGGCTTCCCGTGGAACAGCGACGGCGCATCGACCGCCAGCGCATCGTCCTCGATCACGGTCAACTGCCCCGGGAACGCCTCGCCCAGTTCGGCCAGCGCGGGGATGCAGCGCCGGTCCCGCTCGATCGCGGTCACCCGTGCCCCAGCGGCCAGCAACGCCCGCGTCAGCCCACCGGGACCCGGCCCGATCTCCAGCACGTCCGCCCCCGTCAGATCGCCCGGCACCGCCGCGATCCGGGCGAGCAGCTGACCGTCGAACAGGAAATTCTGCCCCAGCGCCTTGCTGGCCGACAGCCCGTGGCGCGCGATGACCTCTCGCAACGGCGGGAGCTTGGGTGCCCCCGATGGATCAGGCACAGGCGTGGAGCGCCCGGCAATCCGCCGCCGATGCCGCCATCAGCACCGCCGCGATCATCGCCCCCGGCTCGGCGCAATCCTTGCCCGCGATGCCAAAGGCGGTGCCGTGATCGGGCGATGTCCGCACCATCGGCAGCCCCAGCGTGATGTTGACGCCCTCGTCGAAGAACAGCGTCTTCAGCGGCACCAGTGCCTGGTCGTGATAGCAGCACAGCGCCGCGTCATAACGGGCGCGGGCGCGGGGATGGAACAACGTGTCCGCGGCGAGCGGCCCGGTGATGGCCATCCCCTCCGCCTGCAATTGCGCGATGGCAGGCGACAGCACGTCGATTTCCTCACGCCCCAGCGCGCCGTCCTCGCCCGCATGCGGGTTCAGCCCGGCGACGACGATACGCGGGTGCGCGATCCCGAAATTACGCCGCAGACCACGCGCCGTCGCCCGCGCCTTCGCCAGGACCAGGTCGATCGTCAGCGCGCTCGGGACAGCCGACAGTGGGATATGCGTCGTCATCGGCACGACCCGCAGCCCCGGCCCGGCGAGCATCATCACCGCATTGCTGCCCGATATGCCGCAGCGTTCGGCGACGAATTCGGTCTGTCCGGCATGGCTGAAGCCGATCGCATAGAGTTGCGATTTGGACACCGGCCCGGTGACGAGTGCGCGCGCCGCCCCCGACCGGACGAGCCCGGCCGCCAGTTCCAGCGAGTGCAGCGCACAGCGCGCACCCTCTGTATCGGGATGGCCCGGCACGATCTGCCCGCCATCCTCTACCGTCATCACGGGCAGCGCGTGCGCGAAGGCCGCCGCCGCGTCGCGGGGATCGTCGATCGACTGGATCGGGCCGTCCCACACGCGGCGCACCGCGCGCTGGTCGCCGATCGCGAAGAATGGCGGGATATCCCGCGTCGCGCGGGCCGCCCATGTCTTGGCGATGATTTCGGGACCGATCCCTGCGGGATCGCCCATCGAAATCGCGATCGGTTCGGTCACGTGATGATCCTCAGCGATACTCGATGACCGCATCCCGCCGCAGATCGCGCAGCTTACCCTGCGCGCGCAGATTGACGCGTTGCTGTTCCAGCTGGTCCTTGATCTGGTCGGGACGTGGCGCATCGCCACCCCGCGGATCGTCGCGCCCGCAAAGTACGAGCGACCGCACCCCTTCTTCGGGCGACCCGAACGGCGGGGTCGCCTGGCCGATCTGCATCTTCAGCAGGATTTCCTGAAGCTGGGGCGGCAGGTCGCGGATACGGACGGTGTCGTTGTCGACGACCTCTGCATTGATCGTCGCCGCGATCTTTTCGACGCTGCCGCAGCCCTGGATCTGCTGGACCGTCTTCGCGAACTGACCCGCGCGCGCCTGCGCATCGGCCTGTGTCGTCCCGGCGGGGAAGCGCACGGTCAGCTGTTTCAGGCTCAGCCGAGCATCACGGGCGTCCGCGGTCAGTACCTGACGCTTGTCGGTGAGATACAGGATCGAGAAGCCGCCCGCGGTTTCGACCGGGCCGACGACCTGCCCTACCTGCATTTGCTGCGCCGCATCGGCCAGCTGCTGGGGCAGGGTGGCGAGGCGGATCCAGCCGAGATCGCCACCGACCGATTTGGTCGAGGCATCCGAATATTGCCGGGCGAGGCCGTCGAACTGCTGCTGGCCCTTTTGCAGTTCCTGGATGATCTGGCGGGCGTTCGCGAACACCTGCTGCCGGTTGCTGTCGTTTGCGGCGAGATAGATTTCGTGGAGATTATATTCCTCGGTGCCCTTGGCCTGCTGCAACCGGTCGATGATCGCATTCACTTCCTCGTCGCCGACGTTGACGAAGGGATCGACCTTGCGACGCAGATACCGCTGCCACGCGAGCTCACCTTCGATCTGCCGCTTCAGCGACCGGTCGGACGAACCGCTGGCGCGCAGGAATTTGGCCATCTCGGGCGGCGTCCGGTTGAACTTGCGCGCGACGCCGTTGTAACTTTGCGTGATCTCGTCGTTGGTGATCGTGATATCGGACGCCTTGGCCTCCTGGATCTGCAACGTTTCGTCGATCAACTGGCGCAGGACCTGGACGCGCAGTCGCTGGCGTTCCTCATCGGTCAGCTGCGCGACATTGTTGGCGACGGCAACGAGCGCCACGCGCTGGTCGACGTCGGTGCCGGTGATCACCGATCCGTTGACGATCGCGGTGGGCTTGCGGACATTGGGATCGAACTTGCCGAAAATCTGCAGGTTCTGGGGGATGTCCAGGTTCGTCGCCGGCGCGTCGGCCTGATCCGCCACGGTTTGCGCCATGCTGCCGGTGCCGAGCGACGCCAGCGCCGCCCAAGCCAAAATACGACCGAGGCCGCCTGCCGCTCCAAATCGATTAGTCACGATGTTCCGTTACCCCAAAACGCGTCGGCCCGCCTACGATGCGAGCCGTCGCATCGGTTGCCGTATCCAAACTGAACGCGGGCTTAGCGGCCCAGATTGGTCAAGGCCAGCGTCAACAGGACACTGCTACCCGCGCGGGCATCGCCGTTGGTGCGATAATCCTTCCGCCACGCAATCCCTAACCGCAGGCAGTCATCCTCATATTGCACCCCCAACCGATGCCGCAACGGATCGAATCCGTCCGATTGCGACAAGGGGTCCTCATCCCGATTGGTCAGGTCGATGACGGTCGACCCGAAGACGGACCAATAACGTTTGAACTGGATCCGGCCTGCTGCGCGCAGTTCCTCACGGTCCTGCAAATCCTCCAGCGCGGGCGAGATGTTGCGGTTGAGGCGCAGGTATCCCACCAACGCATAGGTCGTCCGCGATCCGACGGTCGCGTCAAATTCGTTGCGGCGCACCGCCAGCCCGCTCTTGTCGAGCCGATAGCGATGCGTGACGCTCACCAGATCACGCACCCGCAATTCCGTCCGACCGACGATGTCGGACAATCGGTCGCTGAGCCCCGTCCCGTTGGGCAAGATCGTCGGGCGCGCTGACAGGCGATAGCTTTGACCGACGACCGTATCGATGCTGATGCCGGGGAAATCGAGCGCCCATTCGAGGCCATAGGTCGCACGGCTCGAATCCTCGAACCGGTCATATCCCGCGAACCGATTCAGCGCGAAGAGGTTCGAATCATCGAGGTCGATCGACCGCGAATCCTCGTTGGGCACCGCCAGGTTCGCGACCTGTGGCGCGGCGACGAGCTGGACGCGCGGGGTCAGCCGTTGCGCGCCGCCGAGGAAATCGCCGACCAGCGGCCATTTGACGTCGGCCGCCACGGCCCCGACCGCGCGGGCGGTAAATCCCTCGTTCCCGCGGTAGCTGACGACGCTGGTCGCCGCGATATTCTGCGTGTTGTAGACATCGCCGCGTCCATAGGCGGTCAACGTCACCTCCTGACCCCAACGGGTCAGCCGCCGCAGGTCCCACCGGGCACTGGCGAAGGCGCGCTGCGTGTCCTGGCCGCTGCTCCGCGACAAGGCGAGCGAATTGGCCTGGAGCTGGATGATCCCGCCCAGCACATCACCGATCCGCCGCCGGTAATCGATCTCCGGGAGGGCGACGGGCTGGAACCCTTGCGAATCATTGGCGCGCATCGTCTGGACGTACCAGCCCGTCAGCGCGAAATAGCTGTCGCGGTCGATATGTTCGAGGCTGGCGGTCGTGCGCAGCCGGTCGTCGCGCGAGATATCGTAGCGGCGCAGGAAGGTCTTGTCGGTCACCAGCCGCACCGATTCGGATATGCTCCAATTCGGGCTGAGCTGATACCGCCCGACGCTGTCCAGATACCCACGAAACGCCTGTTTGGTCGGCGATGCCGCGGTCAGCGTCAGATCGTCGCTGCGGCGACTGGCGGTGCCATATCCGGTGATCCGGAAAGCCCCGCGATCGGTCAGCATCGAATATTCGGCCTGCATCATCGGCAGGACGCTGGAGAACAGGTGCGGCGTCAGGATCAGCCCGCGGTTCGGGGCCAGTCGGAAATAATAGGGAGTCACCACCTCCAGCCCGTTGACCGCGCTGTAGCGCAGATCGGGGGTCAGCAGGCCGCTTTCGGATCCCGGGCCGATCGGATGCGAAAAATTGGGCAGCGGGATCGCGGGTAGCCCGAACAGGTGAAACTGCCCACCCCGGTAATAAACGCGCCCGCGCTCGGGGCGATAGGTGATCCGCACCGCGGTGATTTTCCACGACGGTTCCCGGGGGCAACCGGCGGCGTTGGTGACCGAACAGGGCGTATAGGCCGCATCGCGCAGTTCCAGCGTGCCGTCGGCCTGGCGCAAGCCTTCGCGCGCCGCCAGCCTGCCACCCTGTTCCAGCACGACCAGCATGTTTTCGACCATGCCGTCTTTCAGCGAATCGGTCAGGTCGATCGAATCGCCATAGGCGATGTCACCTTCGGGATTGGTGACCGCGACATTGCCCGTCGCCACCACCTTACCCGTCTTGCGGTTCCACACGACCTGATCCGCGCGCAGCCGATTACCGGTTCGAAACATCCTGACATCGCCCAGGGCGGTGACGATGTCGGCATTGGTGTCATATTCCAGGCTGCCCGCACTGAACCGCACCTGATCCGGATCGACCGGCGTCACCGCGCCGCTCGCATCCGCGGCCACGGGGGGCGGGGGAGCTACCGGGCGCGCATTCAGATCCTGCGCCAGCGCCGGGGCGGCGATGAAGGAAAGCGCGCAGCTGGTCAGAAGGCTGCCGGTCAGAAAGTTGATACGCGACACGATCTTTCCAACCACCCCATTCGTCCCCGACAGCCGTCCCTACGGCGCCAGCGGCAGTCGCCTATCGCACTGTGCGCGCCGCGCCGCAATCGCCTGGCTTTGCAGCTTCGGCTCCACTGGCGTAAAGCTGCGCGCTATCGACCCAGAGACACGACTAAAGGTATCAGTTTCATGAAGATCGACTTCGTTCCCGCCGTTCCCGCCGATCCCGCCATCCTCGCGCTGCCCGTGGGTCAGGGACCGGGCGATGGCGCGCGCTGGCCGGGATTGGACGGCGATGCCGCCGCACTCGCTACCGTGGCCGCCAGCGCCGCGCGGTTCGATGGCGAAGCGGGTGCGAGCGTCGAGCTGTTCGTCCCCGCCGATGGCGTGACGCGTCGGGTGGTGCTGATCGGTGTCGGGGCCGGCGCCGATGTCGATTGGGAAAAGGCGGGCGGTGCGCTGACCGCGCGTTATCTGACATCGGGTGCGACCGCGATCGTCGTCGACATGGGCGCGATTGCGGCAAAGCCCAGCGCGCAGGCTGCGGCGCGCTTCGCCGGGGCCGCCGCTCAACGCAGCTGGCGATACGACATCTATCGAACGAAATTGGCGGACAAGCAGAAGCCGACGCTGACCAGTATCATGATCGCACGGGCGCCGGAAGGCGTCGACACCAGCTGGCAGCGGCAGGATGCGGTAACCCAGGGCATGGCGTTGACCAAGACGCTCGTGTCCGCTCCGGCCAACATTCTCTACCCCGAAACCTTCGTCGAATGGGTGCGCAAGGAGGTCGAGGGGCTCGGGCTCGAGATCACCGTGCTCGACGAGGCGCAGATGCGTGACCTCGGCATGGGCGCGCTGCTCGGCGTCAGCCAGGGATCGGCCCGCGAGGCACGGCTGCTCGCGCTCAAATGGAACGGTGCCGAGGGCGACGACGTCGATCTGGCCTTCGTCGGCAAAGGCGTGACGTTCGACACCGGCGGCATTTCGATCAAGCCCGCCGCGGGCATGGAAGACATGAAGTGGGACATGGGCGGCGCGGGTGCCGTCGCGGGCGCGATGAAAGCGATTGCGCTGCGCAAGGCCAAGGCGAACGTCATCGGCGTCATGGGTCTGGTCGAGAACATGCCCGATGGCAATGCGATCCGCCCGGGCGACGTGCTGACGTCGATGTCCGGCCAGACGATCGAAGTGCTCAATACCGACGCCGAGGGGCGTCTGGTCCTGTGCGATGCGGTGTGGTGGGTGCAACAGACGCATCGGCCCAAGACGATCGTCGATCTGGCAACGCTGACGGGCGCAATGATCGTGGCGCTGGGGCATGAAAACGGCGGCCTGTTCGCCAACGAAGACATGCTGGCGGATCGGCTGCTCGCCGCGGGGCTGGCGACCGGCGACAAGCTGTGGCGGTTCCCCTTGTCGGATGCCTATAACAAGCTGATCGATTCCCCGATCGCCGACATGAAGAACGTCGGGCCGCGCGGCGCCGGGTCGATCACCGCCGCCCAGTTCATCCAGCGGTTCATCCAGGATGGTGTGAAGTGGGCGCATCTCGATATCGCGGCGATGGTATGGTCCGACAAGCCGGGGACCCATCACGACAAGGGCGCGACCGGCTATGGCGTGCGCCTGCTCGACCGGTTCGTCGCCGACACGCTCGAGAAATAGGCACGACGGGTGCAGGTCGACTTTTACCACCTGACCGTGATGCCCCTGGCGCGCGCGCTGCCGCAAATCGCGGCGCGCGTCGTCGGGCAGGGGGGGCGGTTGCTGATCGTCGCAGCGGCGGATGATCGCCGCGACGCGATCGACCGGATGCTGTGGACCTATACGCCCGACAGTTTCCTGCCCCATGCCCAGCGCGGGGCGGGCTACGACCATAGCCAGCCGGTGCTGATCGCGGGGGATGTCGATGCCGCGAACGGCGCGCGGTTCATCGCGCTGGCCGATGGCATCTGGCGCGACGACGCGCTCGATTTCGACCGGGCGTTTCACTTTTTCGACGACGAGGCGATCCGCGAGGCGCGGGTCGCTTGGAAAGCGCTGGCGACGCGCGAGGCGGTCGAGCGGCGATACTGGAAACAGAATGACGCAGGCCGGTGGGAACAGGCCGCCTAGGTTGCATTGCCGCGCCGTGCAGCCTAGGTGCGCGCCACTTACCCAACCCCTTCACGTCAGGAGCCCGTGACCATCATGGCCGCGAACCGTACTTTTTCGATCATCAAGCCCGATGCAACGCGTCGCAACCTGACCGGTGCGGTCACCAAGATGCTGGAAGACGCCGGTCTTCGTGTCGTCGCGTCGAAGCGGATTCACATGACCCGCGACCAGGCCGAAGGCTTTTACGCGGTCCACAAGGAGCGCCCGTTCTTCGGTGAGCTGGTCGACTTCATGATCTCCGGCCCTGTCGTCGTCCAGGTTCTCGAAGGCGAGAACGCGATGCAGCGCAACCGCGACATCATGGGCGCGACCAACCCCGCGAACGCCGAACCCGGCACGATCCGCAAGGAAATTGCGGAATCGATCGAAGCCAATTCGGTGCACGGATCGGATTCGGACGAGAATGCGGCGATCGAAATCGCCTATTTCTTCAAGCCCGAAGAAATTGTCGGCTGATCATCCCTGGCAGTTGCGGCGCGCATCGATCGACGATGCCGCCGCGCTGTCGCTGGTCGCGGGCGCCAGCTTCCTCGAAACCTTTGTGGGCGTGCTCGACGGTGCGGACATCGTCGCGCATTGCGCCGCGAACAGCAGCACCGCCGCCTTCCGCACCTTCGTCGGTGCCGCCGATACGATCGTCTCGATCGCCGAACTGACCGCCGGGCGCGCGCCGGTCGGCTATTCGGTGCTGACCACGCCCGATCTGCCCGTCCCTACGACGGCCGCCGACATCGAATTGAAGCGCATCTATACGCTCGGCAGCTTCCACGGCGGCGGTCTTGGCGCCGCGTTGATGGCGCGCGCGATCGCCGATGCCCGTGCCGCGGGTCATGACCGGATTCTGCTCGGCGTCTACGGCGGCAACGCCCGCGCGCACCGCTTCTATGAAAAACAAGGGTTTGCGATGGTCGGCACGCGCCAGTTCCGTGTCGGCGCGACGCTGCACGACGACCGGGTGTACGCGCGAACGCTCTAACCCTTGGGCATCAGCCGCGCCCAGGCAGCATCGAGCGTCTTTTGCGTACCACCGCGCTGGCGCAGCTTCATACCCTCGATCCGGAGCGTCCGACCGCGCAGCCATCGCCCGCTGGTCCGCCAGATGATGTCGTAGATCGCGGTCGCGGTTTGCGGATTGTCGCCGACGAAATAGCGGGTCGTCACCAGCACCGGCAGCCGCCCGGTTCGGTCGTCGCTGCCGCCATCGGTCAACGTCAGCAGCGGGGCGGCGAACCAGTCAGCCTCGATCGCCGGATCGCCGGGGGGACGCTGGGTCGCGATCCCCAGCGACGTCGGAAATACGATGACCGCTTCCGACAGATCGTGCCGCGCATCGGTTAGTTTCAGCGATCGGCCATCGCGTTCGACCGTTCCGACCAGCTCGACCCGCGCCTTGTCACGCGCCTCGCTCGACTGTTCGGCGCTGTGTTCCGCCGCCTGGTCACGGCGATCGGCCCAATTGGCGTAGAGGTTGAGCCCGGCGATCGCGACCCCGATCACCGCGACGATCTCCGCCAGCGTCAACCAGCGCCGCCGGGTGCGCGCACGATCGGCTTTCTCGCTCGACGGCGGTTCCGCGATGTCGATGTCGTCGCTCATCGGCCGCCCGCCTCCAGCAACCGCTGCGGCGCCGCGAGCTCCCAGCTGCGCGCGATGCGATCCTCGACCAAAGCCCAGTCCGCATCGCCCGCCAGATTGACGCTCACCCAGCCCGACGATCCGAGATAGGCGGGCCGCGCATAGATGTCGGGGGCGGCCTCGATCAGCATCGCCTGCTCGTCGGCGCCGCTCGTGCGGACACAGACGACCGTCAGTCCATCGCCGTGATGATCGTCGCGCATCTGGGCGAATTGCTTGCCCGCCACGAAGAAGGTCGGCTGGCCGTGACTGACTTTCTCCTCGACCTCGGGCAACAGCATGGCGAGGTCGCGGACGCGGGTAAGACGATCGGTCATCGAGACAGAAACTCCTTCAGGACGCGCGGGTATAGCGCATGCTCGGCGGCCAGCACGCGTGCCGCCAGCGTATCGGGGGTGTCGCCTGGTTCGATCGGCACCGCGCTCTGGCCCAGCACCTCCCCGCCGTCGAGTTCCTCGGTCACGGCATGGACCGAACAGCCGCCCGCGGCATCGCCCGCCGCGATTGCACGCGCATGCGTGTCGAGTCCCTTGTAGCGGGGGAGCAAGGAGGGATGAATATTGACGATCTGGCCTCGCCACCGCGCGACGAAATCATCCGACAACAACCGCATATAGCCCGCCAGCGCGATGACGCCCACGCCCGCCTCGCGCAGCGCGGCATCGACCGCGCGTTCGTAAGCGGCCTTGCCGATCCCCTTAGGACTTAGGGCGAAGACGGTCAGCCCCCGATTCCGTGCCCAATCTAGCCCCGCCGCATCGGGTCGATCGGACACGACGATCGCCACGTCGATCCCGCTGTCGACCAGCGCCATCATATTCGACCCGCGCCCCGATATCAGGATGCCGACGCGCGGCGTCGAATCCAAGTCATTGCTCATGCGTCGCGGTCCAGTCCGCGCGGGCGCTCCAAGTTTCCGCCGACCCGGTCACGGTGCAGCCCCGCGCGCCAGCCGCAACCTGGCCGATCGTGTGAACCGTCTCGCCTGCGGCGACCAACGCGGCGGTCACCTCCTCGACCGCGTCGGCGGCGACCACGACGACCATGCCGATCCCGCAATTGAACGTCCGCGCCATTTCTTCGGGCTCGATCGCGCCCTGCGCCTGGAGGAACGCCATCAGCGGCGGCTGCGGCCAGCGGTCGGCATCGACCATCGCATGGGCGCCGACCGGCAGGACACGGGGGATATTTTCGAGCAACCCGCCGCCCGTGATGTGCGCCAGCCCCTTGATCCGGCGTTGCCGCAAGAGCGGCAGCAGGCTGGCGACGTAAATACGGGTCGGCGCCATCAGGATATCGATCAACAACCGGTCCTGATCGAACAGTGCCGGTCGATCGAGCTTCCACCCCCGATCGGTCGCGAGCCGCCGGACGAGGGAAAAGCCGTTCGAATGCACCCCCGATGATTCGAGCCCCAGCAGAACATCGCCCGCGGCGATGTCGCGACCGGTCAACACCGCGTCGCGCTCGACCGCGCCGACGCAGAATCCGGCGAGATCATAATCCCTCGGTGCATACATGCCGGGCATTTCCGCGGTTTCGCCGCCGATCAACGCGCATCCCGCCTGTCGACAGCCCTCCGCGATCGAGGCGACGACCTGTTCGGCGACGCCGTTATCCAGCGTGCCCGTCGCGTAATAATCGAGGAAGAAGAGCGGTTCGGCACCCTGGACGATCAGGTCGTTGGCGCACATCGCGACCAGATCGACGCCGACCCCCGCATGCCGATCCCATTCGATCGCCAGTTTCAGCTTCGTGCCGACCCCGTCGTTCGCCGCGACCAGCAGTGGGTCGACGAACCCCGCCGCCTTCAGATCGAACAATCCGCCGAACCCGCCCAGTTCGGCATCCGCCCCGGCGCGGCGGGTCGATTTGGCGAGGGGACCGATCGCGCGGACGAGCGCATTGCCCGCCGCGATCGAGACACCGGCCTGAGCATAGGTATAGGGCTTTGCGGGCTGTTCATCGGTCATGCAAAGCGCTGCTACCGATATCGCGCTTGGATTTCCACGCCTGCTTCGCCAAAAGGACGCGCAATGCGTGTCCGCCCCCTCATCAAGCCACTGGTGGCCCTCTCGTTGCTCGTCGCGGCGGGCGCCTATGCGCAGCTCGATGGCGGGCGCGGTGTCGCCCCGATCGACAGTTCCGGCAGCTACGAGGTGTCGGGCATTTCGGTCGATGTCGAAGGCAAGAGCGCGGAGGCGGCGCGCTACGGCGGCTGGCGCATCGCGCAGCGCAAGGCGTGGGTGCAATTGTCGCAACGGCTGGGGCGCGGTGGCGCGCTGGTGTCGGATGGGACGCTCGACCAGATCGTGTCGGGCATCGTCATCGAGAACGAACAGAGCGGGCCGAATCGCTATATCGCCAAACTCGGCGTTCTGTTCGATCGCAATCGGGCGGGATCGCTGCTCGGCATCGCGGCCTATAGCGACCGGTCGCGGCCCATGCTGGTCGTACCGTTGCAGATTAGCGGCGGCGTCGAAACCGTCTTCGAACAGCGCAATCCGTGGCAGGAGGCCTGGGCGCGTTATCGCACGGGCAACAGCAGCATCGATTATGTCCGTCCGGCGGGTAACGGGGCCGATTCGCTGCTGTTGAACGCGGGTCAGATCGCCCGACCCGGCCGGGGCTGGTGGCGTACCATCATCGATCAATATGGCGCGCAGGATATCCTGATCCCGGTCGTTCGGCTGTACCGCAGCTATCCCGGCGGCCCGATCATCGGCCAGTTCCAGGCTCGTCACGGTCCCGACAACCAACTGATCGGCAGTTTTGCGCTGCGCGTCGGCAGTACGGCGGGGCTGCCCGCGCTGCTCGATGCCGGGGTCAAGCGGCTCGACGATCTCTATCAGAAGGCGTTGAACCAGGGCGCACTCGGCTTCGATCCGACGCTGAGCCCACCGCCCGAGCCGGAGCCCGTGATCAGCGACGATCCAGTCGATGTCGGCGATCTGGGTGATTCGACGACGCTGGCGGAGATCGTCGGCGACACCGGGCGCTCGTCGGTCGGCATTCCGATCACGCTACAATATGAATCGCCCAGTGCGACGTCGGTCGCCAATACCGAATCGCTGTTACGCGCGATTCCTGGCGTCCGGTCGGCCGCGACGAACAGCCTGGCGCTGGGGGGCGAATCGCTGATGCGGGTCACCTATGATGGCGATCCCGACGCCCTGCGGGCCGCGTTGCAGGTTCGCGGCTATCAGGTAACGGGTTCGGGGACATCGATCCGCATCCGGCGCGCCCCCCAGTTGCTGCCGCCCAACCTGCCGCAAGACGGCGATCCCGCGGGATGAGCCAGATGGCGCTGCCTCTCGGCTGGCCAGCGGCACCCCGCGACGATGCGTTCATCGTGACCCCTTCCAACGCGCGGGCGGCGCATGTGCTGGAACATTGGGGCGCGTGGCCGGTCGCCGCCGCGGTCCTGACCGGCCCCCGCAAATCGGGTCGCAGCCTGTTGGCGCGGATATTCGCGGCGAAGAGCGGGGGGACGATGATCGACGATGCCGAACGCCTGCCGGAAGCGCAGATATTCCATGCCTGGAATGCGGCGCAGGAGGCACGGCGCCCGCTCGTCATCGTCGCCGACGCGATGCCGCCGTTGTGGTCGGTAAAGCTGCCTGATTTGCGGTCGCGACTGGCGGCGAGCACCCATGCCGAAATCGGTGCGCCCGACGATGCGCTGATGCGAGAGCTGCTCGCCGCGCTGTTTCACCGTCGCGGGCTCGATGCGCGACCCGACCTGATCGATTGGCTCGCGACCCGAATCGATCGCAGTCACGTCACGATCCAGCGGGTCGTCGACGCGCTCGACCAGGAATCGCTCGAACGCCGCAAGCGATTGACGATCCCGCTCGCCCGCACGGTGTTGACCAGCGCCGGGATCGTCACGGCACCGCCATCGTTGTTCGATAAGATAGCGTCATGACACGTCCCGCTCACATCGCCCGCCTGACCGACGCCGACGACGAACCCTTCGTCCCCGAGGTCAATGATCGCTATTTCAACCGCGAGCTTTCATGGCTCGCGTTCAACCGACGCGTGCTCGACGAAGCCTGCAATCCGGCGCATCCGCTGCTGGAACGGCTGCGGTTCCTGTCGATTTCGGGGTCCAACCTCGATGAATTCTTCATGGTCCGCGTCGCGGGGTTGAAGGGGCAGCAGCTCAAGGACGTCGATCGTCGCTCCGCCGATGGACTGACCGCGGGGCAGCAATTGTCCGCGATCGCCGACGAGGCCGATTCGCTGATGGCGAGCCAACAGGCGGTGTGGGGCGATTTGCGCGAACTGCTCGACGAGGCGGGGCTCCACGTCCTGCGCCGCGACGAGGTCAGCCGCGACATCCTCGACTGGCTCGAAACCCAGTTTCGCGAACAGATTTTCCCGATCCTGACCCCGCAGGCGCTCGACCCGTCGCATCCATTTCCCTTCATCCCCAACAAGGGGCTGGCGGTGATGTTCGACCTCGTACGCGAATCGGATCGCGAACCGGTGCGCGAGCTGGTGATGGTGCCGGGATCGACCCCGCGGTTTCTGCGGATACCCGGCGATCCGGCGCGCTACATCTCGATCGAGGCGATGCTCAAGCGGTTCGCGCCGCTGCTGTTCCCCGGCTATGAGATCAAGGCGTCCGCATCGTTCCGGGTGCTGCGCGACAGCGACATCGAAATCGACGAAGAGGCGGAGGATCTCGTCCGCTATTTCGCCAATGCGATCAAGCGGCGACGCCGGGGGCGGGTGATCCGGCTGGAGCTAGAATCGGGAATTGCCGATTCGCTGGCGGCGATCCTGAAGGACGAGCTTGGCGGGGCCGAGGCGATCATCACCGAAAGCGTCAATCTGGTCGGGCTAGGTGATCTGGACGCGGTGATCGACGAGAACCGCCCGGACCTGAAATTCCCGCCCTATGTTCCCCGGTTCCCGGAGCGCATCCGCGAATTCGGCGGTGATTGCCTCGCGGCGATCAAGGCGAAGGACATCGTCGTCCATCACCCGTATGAAACATTCGACGTCGTCATCGAATTCCTGAAACAGGCTGCCGCCGATCCCGACGTCATCGCGATCAAGCAGACGCTGTATCGCGCGGGGAAACAGCCGGCGATCATCAACGCGCTGATCGCGGCGGCGGAGGCGGGTAAATCGGTGACCGCGGTCGTCGAACTGCGCGCGCGGTTCGATGAGGAGCAGAACATCTATTGGGCGAGCGCGCTGGAACGCGCGGGCGTCCAGGTCGTCTATGGTTTCCTCGAATGGAAGACCCATGCGAAGGTGTCGATGGTCGTCCGGCGGGAGGCGGGGCAGTTTCGCACTTATTGCCACTTCGGGACGGGCAATTACCATCCCGTCACCGCGCGCATCTATACCGATCTCAGCTTCTTCACCGCCGACCCCCGGCTGGGACGCGATGCGGCGCAGATGTTCAATTACGTGACAGGCTATGTCGAACCGACCGACATCGCCAAGATGTCGCTGTCCCCGCGCGACCTGCGGCGTGAACTCGTCGACCGGCTCGACACCGAAATCGCCAATGTCCAGGCGGGGTTGCCCGGATCGGTGTGGGCGAAGATGAATTCGCTGGTCGACCCGGAGATCATCGAAAAACTCTATGAGGCGAGCCAGGCGGGGGTCGAGATCGAGCTCATCATCCGGGGCATCTGCTGCCTGCGCCCCGGCGTTCCCGGGCTGTCGGAGAATATCCGCGTCAAATCGGTGATCGGGCGGTTTCTGGAGCACAGCCGCATCTTCTGCTTCGGCAATGGGAAGGCGTTGCCCAATGATGGCGCGATCGTCTTCATCTCGTCGGCGGACTGGATGCAGCGTAATTTCGATCGCCGGGTCGAATATATGCTGCCGGTCGACAATCCAACCGTCCACGACCAGATCCTCGATCAGGTGATGGTCGCGAACCTGCTCGACAACGAACAAAGCTGGGAACTCGAACCCGATGGCAGCTATGTCCGCGAGCAGCCCGGCGATCGTCCCTTCAACCTTCACCGCTACTTCATGAACAACCCGTCGCTATCCGGACGCGGTGCGGCGCTGCGGGCCAGCGATGCGGTGCCGACCCTGTCGCTGCGACGGCGCAGTTAGTGGCGACATCGCTGTTTCGCCGGGTGCTGCCGAAAAGCGTTTCGTCGGATACGGCGAACCGTACCGCGATCATCGACATCGGGTCGAATTCGATCCGGCTGGTGGTGTATCAGGGACATCCCCGGCTGCCCGCGATCCTGTTCAATGAAAAGGTGATGGCGGGGCTGGGACGGGGGCTCGCCGAAACGGGCGCGATCCACGCGAGCGGGCTGGCAAGTGCGAACGAGGCGCTCGCACGGTTCGCGGCGGTCGCGCACGAGATGGAGGCGACGATCCGTACCGTCGCCACCGCGGCGGTGCGCGATGCCAGCAACGGCCATCTGCTGATCGAGGAAGCTGCCCGGCACGGCCTCCTCGTCGAGGTACTGACCGGCGAACAGGAAGCGGTCGCCGCAGGGCAGGGCGTGCTGTCCGCCATTCCGGAGGCGGACGGCATCGTCGGCGATCTGGGCGGTGGCAGCCTGGAACTCGTCCGGGTCGTCGCGGGGACGATCACCGATCGCGTTTCCTTTCCCCTGGGCGTGTTGCGCATCGCGGCGATGCGAGCGGACAGCGCGCGCGCGTTCGACCGTCGGGTGGCGGCGTTGATCGAAGAGGCGGGCTGGCAGGGGCGGGGCCGCGATTTGCCGATGTATCTCGTCGGCGGATCCTGGCGCGCGCTGGCGCGGCTCGACATCAGCCTGACCGATTATGCGCTGCCGATCATCCACGGTTATGCGCTCGATCGACCGACGATCGCCCGATTGGGACGGACGATCGCGCATCTGTCCAAACAGCGGTTGCGGACGATTCCCGGCCTGTCATCCGGGCGAGCGACGACGCTTGCGGATGCGAACGCGCTGTTGGGTATCGTCATGCGCGAGCTGGGTAGCGAACGCGCGATCATCTCATCCTACGGGTTGCGCGAAGGCTTGCTTTACGGCGCGCTGGACGACGACACGCGGCGGCTCGATCCGCTGATCGTCGGCGCGCGCGAAGAAGGGCGATTGCTCGGACGGTTTCCCGAACATGGCGATCTGCTCGATCGTTGGATCGCGCCGCTGTTCGATCAGGAAACCGCGGACGACGCGCGCATCCGTCACGCCGCCTGCCTGCTGGCCGACGTCGGCTGGCACGCCAATCCCGAATTTCGCGCCGAACGCGGAGCGGAAATCGCGCTGCATGGCAATTGGGTGGGGATCACCGCCGAGGAGCGCGCGGTGCTGGCGCAGGCGCTGTTCACGTCGCTGGGCGGTGGTGCGACGATGCTGCCGACCGCAACCTCGCTTGCCGATCCGCTGGCGCTCGAACGCGCGATCTGGTGGGGGCTGGCGATCCGGCTTGGCCAGCGGCTGAGCGCAGGCCTTGCCGGGCCGCTACGCCGGACGTCGCTCGCGATCGATGGCAACCGTCTGATCGTCCGGCTCGATCCCGGCGATGCGGCGCTCTACAGCGAAGCGAGCGAGAAGCGTCACGCCGCGCTCGCTGCCGCGATGGGGCTGCGCGCCGTCCGCGAAGGATAGCGCCAACCTCGCCCGCTCAGCCCGCGTCGTCTTCGGTGCGGGTCATCTTGAGCTTTCCGTTGATGACTGCAAAGGCCAGCCGCCCTTCGACCAGATCGAGCGCTTCGCGACCGAATTGATCGAATCGCCAGCCCTCGAGCATCGGCAGCCCCGTCCGGACCCCTGCCGCGAGCGCTTCGAGTTCGTCGCTGCGCGCGAGTAGTTTCGAGGCGACGTCGATATCGCGCGACCGGATCTTGAGCAGCAGCTTGAGCAGGTCCGCGACCAGCGACCCATCCTTGCCCAGCCCGGGCTTCCGATCGTCGCGCGTGGGCAATTCATCGGCGCCAAGCGGCGTCGCGCCCTCGATCGCGGTCATCAGCCGCGCCCCGATATCGTTATGCGCCCACGCCGCCGACAGGCCGCGCACCCTGGCCAGATCGGCCTGTTTGCGGGGCGGATGACCGGCGATATCGCCAAGCGTTTCGTCCTTCACGATGCGCCCCCGCGGCAGATCCTTGCCCTGCGCCTCCAGTTCGCGCCACCGCGCCAGCGCCTTGAGACGTCCGAGCACCTCGGGCTTGCGGCCCGAAATCTTGACGCGCTTCCACGCCAGATCGGGCTCGTTCGCATAATTGGCGGGATCGGCAAGCCGTTCCATTTCCTGATCGAGCCACAGGCCGCGTCCCGTCGTCCGCAGCCGGTCGAGCATCTTCGGAAAAATCGCGGCCAGATGCGTCACGTCGCCGATCGCATATTCGATCTGCCGCGCATCGAGCGGGCGGCGCGACCAGTCGGTGAACCGCGCGCCCTTGTCGACCGCGATGCCGAGCCAGCTGTCGACCAGGTTCGAATAACCGATCTGTTCGCCCTGCCCCAGCGCCATCGCCGCGACCTGCGTGTCGAACAGGGGGTGAGGGGTCTTGCCGGTCAGGTTGTAGACGATCTCGATATCCTGCCCGCCGGCGTGGAAAACCTTCAGTACATCCTGATTTTCGGTCAGCAGATCGAGCAGCGGCGTCATGTCGAGCCCGGGCGCCATGGGATCGATCGCCGCCGCTTCGTTCACGTCGGCGATCTGGATCAGGCAGAGTTCGGGGTAATAGGTGCTCTCACGCATGAATTCGGTGTCGACCGTTACGAAGTCGGCTTGCGCCAGACGCGTACACAGATTGGCCAGCGTCGCGCTGTCGGTGATCAGGGGATGGATATGCATAAGCGTGCGGCCATAGACGGGTCCGCGCGGCTTGACAAAGAGGGGATGGAAGGGGAGGGCGCGGCTTGTTCCTCAACCGTCGCCCCGGGCTCGACCCGCGGTCCCGCTTCTTCTTTGCCGACGCGAATGAGCGGGACCCACATCACGTCGGGGGTGACGAGAAAAGAAGAGTCATGATGCACGCCTATCGCACTCACACTTGCGCCCAGCTGACCGCGGCGAATGTCGGCGACACCGTCCGCCTGTCGGGCTGGGTCCATCGCAAGCGCGATCACGGGGGCGTGTTGTTCGTCGATCTACGCGATCATTACGGGATAACCCAGATCGTCGCGAAGGCGGGATCGGACACGATGGAGCTGCTCGAACGGCTCCGCGTCGAATCGGTCGTGACGATCACCGGACAGGTCGTCTCGCGCGGCGCCGAGGCGACCAACCCCAATCTGCCGACGGGGGAGATCGAGGTCGTCGCGGACACGATCGTCGTCCAGTCGCCCGCGCAGGAATTGCCGATGCCGGTCGCGGGCGAGGCCGATTATCCCGAGGATATCCGGCTGCGCTATCGCTTTCTCGACCTGCGTCGGGAAAAACTCCACGCGAACATCATGCTGCGATCGAGCGTGATCGCGTCGATCCGCCAGCGCATGGTCGATCAGGGATTCACCGAATTCCAGACGCCGATCCTGACCGCCTCGTCCCCCGAAGGCGCGCGCGATTATCTGGTGCCGAGCCGCGTCCATCCCGGTAAATTCTATGCGTTGCCGCAGGCGCCGCAGATGTTCAAACAGCTGCTGATGGTCGCAGGCTTCGATCGCTATTTCCAGATCGCGCCCTGTTTTCGCGACGAAGATGCCCGCGCCGACCGCAGCCCGGGCGAATTCTACCAGCTCGATTTCGAAATGAGCTATGTCACGCAGGACGACGTGTTCGCGGCGATCGAACCCGTGCTGCATGGCGTATTCGAAGAATTCGCGAATTGGCAGGGCAAAGGACGCACCGTCAGCGCGCTGCCGTTCCAGCGGATCCCGTACCGCGAATCGATGTTGAAATACGGCAACGACAAACCCGATCTGCGTAACCCGATCCTGATCAGCGATGTCTCGGGCCACTTCGTCGGGTCGGGCTTCGGCCGGTTCGCCTCGATCGTCGAGGGCGGCGACATCGTCCGCGCGATTCCCGCGCCCGGCACCGCCGACAAGAGCCGTAAATTCTTCGACGACATGAACGGCTGGGCGCAGTCAGAAGGATTTGCGGGCCTGGGCTATGCGACCCGCAAGGGCGGCGAATGGGGCGGCCCGATCGCGAAGAACCATGGCGAGGACAAGATGACCGCGATGGCCGATGCGCTCGGCCTTGGCCCCGACGATGGGCTGTTCTTCGCCGCCGGCAAGGAAGCGCAGGCTGCGAAGCTCGCCGGGCTGGCGCGGACGCGCGTCGCCGAGACACTCGGGTTGATCGATCAGTCGAAGTTCGAATTCTGCTGGATCGTCGATTTCCCGATGTTCGAATATGACGAGGACGCCAAGAAGGTCGATTTCAGCCACAACCCCTTCAGCATGCCACAGGGTGAGATGGCGGCGCTCGAAACGAAGGACCCGCTCGACATTCTCGCCTACCAGTATGACATCGTCTGCAACGGCATCGAATTGTCGAGCGGCGCGATCCGTAACCACCGGCCCGAGATCATGTACAAGGCGTTCGAGATCGCAGGCTATTCGCAGGCCGATGTCGATACGAATTTCGCGGGGATGATCAACGCCTTCAAATTCGGCGCACCGCCGCACGGTGGCTCGGCACCCGGGATCGACCGGATCGTCATGTTGCTGGCGGACGAACCCAACATCCGTGAGGTTATCGTCTTCCCGATGACGCAGAAAGCGGAAGACCTGATGATGGGCGCCCCCAATTTCGCGACCGAACGCCAGATGAAGGAATTGAACCTGCGCTCGACCGCCCCGGTCACGAAGGCGACGGACGTCGATTCCGCCGTGGCACCATCGGCAGGCTGAGCGATCCCGACGACCGACTTCCCCCCGCCGGTTAACCATGGCATCACGCCGAACCGTTCCGGGGGGAAATCATGTTAGACGACCAATTGCAGCCGGACGCGCCGCCGCCGCTCGTCCGTAGCCTGGGCGTGGTCGGGGTGTTGTTTCTTACCCTGTCCGTCGCGACACCGGCCTCATCGGTCTTCGTCATCATCCCTGGTATGCTGCAGGTGGCGGGCACCGGTGCGATCTGGGCGATGATCCTGGCGGCGGTCGTCTGCGTCGCGACCGCGTTCGTCTACGCCGAACTGTCGAGCGCCTGGCCCGTCGCGGGCGGCGAATATGTCGCGGTCGCGCAAACGCTCGGCCCGATGGCCGGGTTCGTGATGCTGGGCGTCAACGTCTTCAACAATCTGTTCTTTCCGCCCGTCGCGGGGCTTGGCATCGCCGCGGTGCTGTCGACGGTCTGGCCCGGATTGCCGACCGTGCCGATCGCGGTCGCCGTGGTCGCGGCGTCGACGCTGGTCGCGTTGCTCCAGATCCGGATCAACGCCTGGGTGACGGGCATTTTTCTGCTCGGTGAGGTGCTGGCGCTGGTCGTCATCGTCTGGCTGGGCTTTGCCGACATCGTGCGGCCCGTCGGCGATTTCCTGCTCCATCCGGTCATGCCCGACATGGCGATGCTCGTGCCCGCGTCTCCTGCGTCGATCGGTCTGGCGACATCGATCGCGATCTTCGCGATGAACGGCTATGGCGCGGCGGTGTATTTCGCCGAGGAAATGCACGAACCGTCGCGGCTGATCGCGCGCACGATCATGGCCGCGCTCGTGCTGACCTTGTTGTTCGAAATGGTGCCGCTGGTGGCCGCGTTGATGACCGCGCCCGATCTGCATGCGATCGTCACGGCCGATGATCCGTTCGGCCTGATCGCCAGAACCCGCGGCAGCGACTGGATCGCATCGGCGGTCGCGATCGGGGTCGTCGTGGCGATCGTCAATGCGGTCATCGCCTGTATCCTGGCCTGCGCGCGGTTCTTCTACGGCACCGCCCGCGATGGCAGCTGGGGCAGGCCGATCGACCGGTGGATGGTCCAGATTCATCCGCGCTTCGGGTCACCGTGGGTGGGCACGCTGATCGTCGGCGGGGTCGGCGTCATCTGCTGTTTCCTGCCGCTGACGTTGCTGCTGGTCCTGAGCGGGACGGGGCTCGTCGCGATCTATGCCGGTATCGCGATCGCATCGATGATCGGGCGACGCAGCGGGGCGACCGATCATGCCCGATATCGGATGCCGCTCTATCCGCTCGCCCCCGTCATCACGCTGATCGCGCTTGCCTATGTCGTCTGGACCAGCTGGCTCGATCTGGCAGAG
>Ga0206130_10003139_pt1 | contig 22036 bp, 28 predicted proteins | sample Helgoland_Spring_9_FD_148637 | JGI IMG/M metagenome (GOLD analysis project Ga0206130, IMG submission 148637) | Pelagic subsurface seawater microbial communities from Kabeltonne, Helgoland, North Sea - Helgoland_Spring_Bloom_20160512_1 | ecosystem: Environmental > Aquatic > Marine > Epipelagic ... | reverse complement strand
ATGATTAGTCCATTCTAATATGACTGGTTTGCCGATAAAATCAGACAGCCTAATCATTTCCCCGTAAGTATTCATGCCAGAGAAATCTGGGGCCTTTTTATTTGTTGAGGGGTTCTGTAATTCAATGTCACCTGCAAAGCTAATACTTGCAATCAAAAAAGAGGCCATGAGGTTTATGTAAAGTTTCATTGCATTGATTTTATTAATGAATCTTCCGTGAGAACGGCAGGTAAAATTTTAGAACCACGCATGCCTGGTTTCCAAAAAATGTACAGAGGAATTCCAGTTCTCTTGTATTTTGCCAAGCCAATTGCAATGTCTTCATTGCGATTTGTCCAATCTGCCTTAACGTAAGCAATATTTTCTTCTGCCATGTATTCTTTTACTTTTTCCCTTGCAAGCGCAGTCTTTTCATTTGTCTGGCAGGTAATGCACCATGCTGCTGTAAAATTTATTAGATAGGCTTGATTTTGAGATTGCATGTCTGCCTCAATACCAAGGCTCCATTTTTCTGCAGATGTATCTTCCTTCATCTCATTTGTAGATGCGGGAAGATTATTAAAGATTTGAAAGGCAGCAATGACAGTGACGATCATGCCAATCCATTTCCATCTGCCCTTGAATGTTGCAATCATCCAAACTGCCACACCAAGTACTAAACTTAAAATTAGCAACAAAATTAATGCATCTCCAGATGTTTGCACCATAAATACCCACATTAGCCATAAAGCGGTGGCAATCATTGGAAATGCAAAAAATTGTTTAAGGGTTTCCATCCAAGCACCAGGTTTAGGAAGTGTGCTAATCCATTGAGGTTTTAAAGCAAGAATTAAATAGGGCCCTGCAAAGCCAAAGCCAAGGGCTATGAAGATTGGTAAAGTTGCAAAAGACGGTTGCAATAAAGCATAACCAATTGCCGCACCCATAAATGGAGCCGTACAAGGTGAGGCTACGACCACAGCCAGAACACCCGTAAAGAAAGAGCCAGAATAATCGTTTCTTGATTGGACGCTTGAGCCCAGGGTAGTTAATCCAGCGGCAAAATTAATGTTTGTCAGAAGCACTAAGCCAATTCCAAGCATAATAAGGGTTAAAATTCCCACCACAACAGGGGATTGCAATTGGTAACCCCAACCAATCATCGATCCACTAGAGCGAATAATAAGCAAGGCAGCTGCAATTGATATAAACGTAGACATAACACCCCCGGCAAATGAGAGGGCATGAGTTCTAATTTTTGCATGATCGTCTCCACCCATAGAAACAAAACTCAATACTTTTAAAGAAATCACTGGGAAAACGCAGGGCATCAAGTTCAATATTAGCCCACCAATTAAGGCAAATAGAATGGCTTGCCATAAGGACATACTAGAAACAGATTGAAGGCTTTCCTCTATCTGAAAACCTTCTCCGTTTAAACTTAAGATACCAGAAAAGAAGGTGATATCTGAACTTGAGAGCGGAACAGTAATCTCATAGGTGTTGTCGTTTAACTTGACCAGTTTTTGAGAGGGCGAGTAGATAAATAAATTATCTTGCTTGGGAAAAAGATATGCGCTTGTAATTTCTTCAGAGGATTGAAAAGTTACTTTCAAATTTTCTTGATCGTTTGAACTGTTAGTTTGTATGAAGTTTGTTGGGAGCTCTGTTACCGCTTCGCTTAAAAGCAGGTTAGGTGTGGCTGAGGATAAATCTAGAGTTAAAGATGCGCTTTCAGGGATGCAAATGTCTGCACAAATTAAAAAATTAAACTCTAGGTTTATCTTTTCAAGCGGAGAGTCAAGAGAGCGAAAAACTTTGAATGGAAAAACGACATCACCCTCATATCCAAATGTCATTAAAGGTGGATAGGGTATCGTTACAGGGGTAGGCCATTGAACATTTTCTACTACTGTGCCATCACTTACCTTCCAATTAGCTTCAAACGGACTACCAGAATCACCAGGATTTTCCCAATAGGTATGCCAGCCATCTTGCATCTCTAATCTCACGCCAACATAAAAGGATTCTTGAGTAGAATTTTCAATATTGGTAATTAAGCTAGCTCTCGCATGACCTGTTTCTACTGGATTTGCAGCAACTATTGAGCAGATCAACAGACTGCATACTAAGATAACGTTCTTCATGTTTTTCATGTTAAACCATTGTAATAAAAAAAGGGGAGCTAAGCTCCCCCGATCCAATTTGATTGAATTATTTGCTGCCTAAAACCTTAGGAGTATTAATATCAATCGAGCGAGGTTTTTGAGCATCTGGGATAATTTTCTCTAATGCTAGAGTTAACATCCCGTTAACTAATTCGGCCCCATGCACTTCAACATTTTCAGCTAAAGTGAACTGCTGTTTAAAGGCTCTTTGAGCTATGCCTTGATACACAACCTCATTAGAGTCATTAAGCAGCTCTGCCTTTGGGCCTTTATGCTCAATGGTAAGAACTCCTTCAGCCAACTCAATGTCAAGGTCTTCCCTAGCAAGACCAGCAACAGCAACATCAATAAAGATACGATTGGCATCTCTTCTGATGTTATAGGGTGGATAGCTTGAGGATCTCTCTGTTGTTTCAGAGAATCTCTGTAATCTATCAAATAGATTTTCAAAACCCAACACACGAGTTGTTAGGAACGGATCGGTAAAATTAAGTACCATAATATAGCCCTCCTTAGTAGCGACTAATAATGCACATCCTTGCGGCATATGCTGTTAATAAACGTAGACCCAATTGGCATCTACTCCACTTATTTAGGAATGATTAGAGAAAAATCAAGGCCTAAAAATATTATTAATCCCAGCGGGTAACAAATTTTTCTATATCAAGCTCAGGTATGGCTTTCATTGTTCCGGTAGGAGTGCCTACATAAAGATAACCAATGATTTGATGATCAGAGGATAAATTAAGGTACCCAACCACCTTTTTATTAAACGCAAGCTTGCCAGTTCTCCACATCCCAGCAAAGTTTTGTGCGTGCAGAGCCAGCAGGATGCTTTGCGCAGCAGCAGCAGTTGAAAGCATTTGCTCTATTTCTGGAACTTTAGGGTGATCAGAAATTTTGGTAACAAGCACTATAACCATCGGTGCTCTGTATGGAGCAGATTTATATTTTTCTTGTTGAGTAGGAGTGACACCCTCTATGTCTTTTGTTGCAAATTCTAAAAAAAGATCTGAGAGCTTGTCGAGGCCTTTACCTGTAACTTCTATAAAACGAGAGGGCCTAAGCCATGCATGATCAGGCGCTCTTAAAGCTGCTTGATAAACTGTATCCATTTGATTTTTTGAAGGTGCGGGAGTTGTTAATTCTCTGGGTGAGTTTCGTGAAATTAGATTTGTAATTGCGTCCATTCGTATATTCTAATGGATACCTAATTTTTTTTAAGAAATACTCCAACTTTTTCAAGGATACGATTAAACTAGGTATTTAGTTACTAAAAAATATCAATATGGAAATTACACTTTTATATGCATCCCTTCTATCTATCTTAGCTGTATTTTTGGCCTACAAGACTGGCACATTAAGACTTAAGACCAATACTTTGCTTGGAGCAGGTGATTCATCAGAGATGCTTCAATCTATTCGAGCATTCGGTAATTTATCTGAATATGCGCCCCTAGCCATTATTATGCTTGGACTTTTGGAATTGCAAGATGTTGCATCATGGAAGTTACATTTGCTTGGCTCAATATTTTTTTTATGTCGTATCTTGCATGCTTACGGTATGGCTATTTCAAGAGAGAGCACTCCTTATAGATTAGTGGGAATCCTAGGAACTTGGGTCATCATATTGTCCATGGGAATTTCAGGAGTGTATTTATCGTTGCCGTTATAAGAACTTTTTCTATCAATACCTTGTCTTAAATATTATGCACACTTATAAATACCTTCTTTTTCTTATAATATTTTTTTTCTATGTTGATGCGCCCGCAGAAGCTAGTTTAGAAGAAGGGCCAAGCAATGTTGGTACTGTTTGGCAGTTAGCTATAAATAGCTCATCGTCTAGACTTTCTGGACACGGTCAAGTGGTTTATTTTTTTTCTAGTGATGCTTATCAGACTTATAATGCTAGAAAGTTTTCGCATTGGGATACTTTCTCTGCCGTGGATTCAAGAAATTTAGTTAGATTAAAAAAGCATCAAAAAATAAAATTACAAAACTCTAAATTCAATGATGCAATTTACGAAGTAACCTTATTGGATGGATTTTATGCAGGCAAGACTTACTTTTTGATAGCAGACGAATTAAAAAACTTTACCCAGGAGAAGAATAATGATGAAGCAGTTTAAATATTTTATGGCTATGATAATCACCACTTCGGTAATTTCAGGTTGCTCCTATAACTCCCTCAAACCAGAAGTTGTTGATCGCTCATCTGCACAAAGAATGCAAACAGTCGTTTTTGCTACTGTTGTTTCTGTTGATCGCGTAATACTTGCTGGAGATGGAGATACTGGTGCAATTGCCGGCGCTTTAATAGGTGCTGTCGCTGGATCGTCTGTGACTGATTCAGAGACTGAATCAGACATCGCAGGTGTACTTGGTGCATTGGTTGGCTCAGCTATTGGTTCCAAAGCTGGAGATGCAGCTACACGCAAACCAGCAATAGAGTTGTTGTTGGATTTAGATTCTGGAAAGACCGTCTCAATTATCCAGGAAGAGGGAGATTATGGTTTTGCTACAGGCCAAAGAGTTAAGATTATTAAAAACAAAGGCAAGTCTCGAGTCATGCCTTTGAAATGAGCGCAGAAGCTTTTATTATTGTTTACAACAAAGCATTAGATTTAGTGTCTAGGCGAGAGCATTCTCGTCATGAATTAATGCAAAAACTTGATAAACGTTACCCAAACACAACCCCAATCATAGAAGATGTTTTGGATAAACTAGAGACTAATAAAATATTAGACGACGAGCGATTTGCAGAAATGTATCTTAATTCAAGAGCTCGAAAAGGGTTTGGTCCAAAAAAGATAGAGATGGAGCTGCACTCAAAAAAAGTAGATTCTTTTTTGATTTCTAATGCTGTAGAGGCATATGAGAGTTGGCTAGAAAATGCTCAAAGAGAGCTCAAAAAGAAATTTAAAGATCAAAAACCCACTGACTATCAATCCAAGATGAAGCAAAAACAATTTCTTTTCACCAGGGGCTTTTCTTCACCAATTATTGACAAGATTTTGTAAATTGACATGGTATGATTGAGTCATGTCCTACCAGGTTTTAGCCAGAAAATATCGACCTTCTTCCTTTTCTGAGGTTGTGGGGCAAGAGCATGTTTTAAAAGCATTAGAAAATAGCATTTCTCAAAATAAACTCCATCAAGCATACATTTTCAGTGGTACCCGCGGTGTTGGCAAAACAACCATTGCTAGGGTTTTTTCGAAGTGTTTGAATTGCATGCAAGCAGAGTCTCCTCAAGTCATACCTTGCAATAAATGCTCAGCTTGCGAAGAAATTAAAATTGGACGTCACATGGAGTTTCTAGAGGTTGATGCTGCATCAAGAACGGGTGTTGATGACATGAGAGAGTTGCTTGATTCTGTGCAGTACAAACCTGCCAATGCTCGCTTCAAGATATATCTTATCGATGAGGTTCATATGCTCTCTAAAAGCAGCTTCAATGCGCTGTTAAAAACCTTGGAGGAGCCGCCGCCGCATGTGATGTTTTTAATGGCTACCACCGAAGTAGAGAAAGTGCCTAAAACAGTGCTGTCGAGATGCTTGCAATTAAACCTCAAGGTTATACCTGAGGCAAAAATTCAATTGCATTTAAAATCTTTACTGGATTTAGAGTCCATCGAATATGATGAAGAGTCTATTGCTCTTATAGCAGACTCAGCCCAAGGTTCCGTAAGAGATGGGTTAACGCTTCTAGATCAGGCAATCGCTCATGGAAATGGATCCTTGAATACAGAAGATGTGAAGGCTTTGCTTGGAACAATTGATCAATCATATATTATTGAACTTGTTGAGCAGGTGGTTGCTGGTAATGGCGATGGTGCCTACAATGCTTTGCATAAAATAACAGAGCTCAACGTTGAATATGAGCAAGTGCTGAAAATTTTAATTTCTGTGTTTCATAAAATCTCATTGCATCAGCAACTTTACAACAACGAAAGTGAATCCATTCAAAGACTGGCTGAAAATCTAGATCCTGAAATCACACAACTGCATTATGAAATTGCTCTAAACTCTTTGGGTAAATTCCACGTGCATCCACATCCTAAGCAAGCCCTAGAATTATGCATATTGCGTATGCTGGCCTTTCAGCCAATGAGAGAGGCAGTAACTCCCAGGGAAGAAAAAAAAAATCTTAAAATAAGCTCTGCATCTCAAGTGGAAATTGAAAAAGTAGATACAGAAATGCCTGTACCCGAGATTATTCAAAATAAAACAGTCATTGAGAATGAAGAAAAAGTTGCAATAGAGCCTAGCCCCTCTAGCCTGGATTTAAGGAGTTGGAATTCAATGTTTGATTCCTTAGAACTGTCCATGTTTGTGAGACAAGTATTTTCAGAATTTGAATTTACTAGTTTTGCAGATAAGACCTTAGTTTTAAAGAAATCAGATGACCTGATTAATCCAACCGAGGGCCTTAAAACAGAATTTATAGACTCTATTGGAACGCGATTGGGGTATAAAATTTCACTAGTCATAGAGAGCGGGGATGTCATAGCGTCGCCTGCTGTCACAAAGGAACAAGAGGCTGAAGAGCAATTAAACCAAGATAAATCATCATTACTGGAAAACCCAGTGCTCAAAGATATTCTAGATTCATTTGATGGAAAAATAATTGATGAATCTATCAACAAGGTGAGTACATGAGCAAAGATTTGCTTTATGAATTAATCGAAGCTTTAACTATCCTGCCCGGGGTTGGTAAAAAATCTGCTCAGAGAATGGCTCTATTTTTACTAGATAAAAATAAAGATGGAGCTGCGCATTTAGCAAAAACATTAGAAGAATGCTTGGAAACAATTCAGCGATGCGAGGTATGCAGGCAATTAACTTCAGAACCTATTTGCCGTATTTGCAGTGATTCTTCTAGAGATGTGTATAGTTTATGCGTGGTTGAAAGCCCATCTGATGTTCTCGCCATAGAATCAACTGGTGGCTTTAAGGGTAGATATTTTGTTTTAATGGGACGTCTTTCTCCTATTGATGGCATTTCTCCAGATGATTTAGGGATTCCAGATTTACTCCGTCATATTCAGCATACACAAATTGAAGAAGTCATCCTGGCTACCAGCTCGACCGTTGAGGGTGATGCAACTGCCTCATTCATTAAAGATCATTTGCAGTCTGTAAAAGTTTCAAGAATCTCTTATGGTATTCCAATAGGGGGCGAGTTAGAGTATGTTGATGGCAATACTATTGCCAGAGCAATCCAAGGGAGGATCGAAATTTAATGTCTATTAAACCGGATGTATGGATCAAGCGTAAAGCTGAAAGTGAAGGCATGATTGAGCCATTTTCTGAGAATCAAGTCAGAGTAGACGATAAGGGTGAAAAGTTAATTTCATATGGCGTATCAAGCTTTGGGTATGACGTTCGTTGTGCCAATGAATTTAAAGTATTTACAAATATTCATTCTGCCACCGTAGACCCAAAAGTTTTTGATGATAAAAGCTTTGTTGATATTACCGCCGATGTTTGCATCATTCCGCCTAATTCATTCGCTTTGGCAAGAACCGTTGAGTACTTTCGCATTCCGCGAAATGTCTTAACAATTTGTCTTGGCAAATCAACTTATGCAAGATGTGGAATTATTGTTAATGTGACGCCACTAGAACCTGAGTGGGAAGGGCATGTGACATTAGAATTCTCAAATACTACAAATCTACCTGCAAAAATTTATGCTGGTGAAGGCGTGGCTCAGATGATCTTTTTTGAATCTGATGAAGACTGCGAAGTCAGTTACAAGGATAGAGGTGGTAAATACCAAGGTCAGACTGGTGTTACGCTTCCTAAGACTTAAAGTACGCTTTTGAGCTCAAGAAGAGTATCTCCTTTGCTGTCTTGGTCTTCAATCTTCACAATCAAATAACCAAGCTCGGGTGATAAAAAGTAAGTTGTGATTCTATTTTCTTGAGGTCTCTCGCGCTGAACAACCTTGCACTGATAGATTTTTTCTCCAACTGAGCATTCTGCATCTGGGTTGAGTTTGTATTGATTGGATTCAATCTCGCCAGTCTTAATCTCAGGCAATAAAAGAGAAAATGTCTGAGCGCCTTGCATAACCTTTTTTCTAATTTGTATCTGCGCATTCAAAGGGTCAAAAATTTCTAAATTTTCAGGTAGGTCTTTTACCCATTTAAATTTACCAGATGCGCTCATAGTTTTTGCTTCGCGATCAAACTTTAAAATCCGCTTCTGCTTAACAATCGTCCACTTAGCACTCACGGTATATTGATTCGTTAATATGAAATCTTTGCTCTCATGAAAATTAGAGCCGATATCAATTTTACCCAGCGGAAACTTTGCATTGTATGACAGAGATCTTTTGCCATCTTCAAGTGTCTTTAATTCACGAACACCTTCCATGCTTACATCAGAATTTGTAAAGTTATATATCGCCCTGTAGTCAGGAAACATCTGCCCTGAAACATTCAATGTAATTGTTAGTACCAGCAGCGCACTCATGAATTTAGACATTAAAAAACTCCATATTATTTTTTCCAAAGTAACTTTTAGATTCAAACTTAACTTCTTTTCCCTTTAGAGAAATCAGACCCTTTGCAATTTCAGCAATCACTTTGGGCAAAAGGGCATGTTCTATTTTATGGATTCTTTGGGCAAGCTTAGCTTCACTTTGAGATGGATCAATTTTTAGTGCGCCCTGCGCAATAATAGGCCCACTATCTAAGCCTTCGTCTACATAATGTACTGTTACACCATGCATTAAATCTCCGTTCTCCAAAGCTTGCTTGTGAGTATCAAGTCCAGGATACTCGGGCAGCAAAGACGGATGTATGTTGATTAATTTTCCTGCAAAAGCATTTGTAAATTGTGTTGTAAGAATTCTCATGAAACCAGCCAGAACAACTAAGTCAGGCTCAATTGACAGCACTCGCTCTGTTAGCGCTTGGTCAAAATCTTCTCGAGAAGAAAAATCAGTGTGATTAATCGTTTGAGACATCAGATGATATTTTTGAGCACGCTCAATACCTTTGATATCTGGGTTATTTGAAATTACCAGGTCAATAGAGCCAGGTATAGTATTGTTTTGGCATGCTTTTGCAATGGCTTCTAGGTTAGAGCCATTGCCAGAAATCAGAACAACTATTTTTATCATGGTCTAGCTGTACTCTATCTGTGAAAAGGATTTAGATTTCTTAATGGAGCCAATGGCAAAAGACTTAAAGTTATTTTTCTTTAAAATTTTCTGAGCTTTTTCAACCTCTTTTGTATCAAGCACACAGACCATTCCAACTCCACAATTAAAAATTCTTAACATATCCATTTGCGAGATTTTTCCTGAATCTTGCAGCCATTGAAAAATTTTAGGAAACTTCCATGCTGTTAAATCAATTTTAGCAACCAAGCCATTGTTTAGAATTCTTGGAATATTTTCAGTCAAGCCACCTCCTGTAATATGCGCCATGCCTTTGACATCAATTTTACTAGTAAGTTCCTTGATAGCTGTTGGATATAAGTGTGTTGGTTTTAATAAAGCATTTACTATAGATTGAGATGGCTTCTTTTTTTTAATAATTGAACGAATTAGAGAGTAACCATTTGAGTGAGGTCCGCTTGACTCAATAGCCAGAAGCACTTGTCCCGCTTTAATTTTCTTCCCGTCAACAAGCTTCGCTTTTTCAACCACGCCAACCGAAAAGCCAGCAAGATCATAATTATTTCCAACATAATGACCTGGCATCTCTGCTGTCTCCCCACCCAACAAAGCACAATTTGATTGCTTGCATGCTTTTGCAATACTTTTTACAATTTGAGCATGTGATTTTGGTTCTAGCTTTGAAGCTGCAAAGTAATCTAAAAAGAACAAGGGTTCAGCTCCACATGTGACCATATCATTCACACACATAGCCACTAAATCTTGTCCAATTGAGTCGGTTTTATTATTTGCTTGGCTTAAAGCAACTTTTGTACCAACGCCATCGGTACATCCAACTAATACTGGATTTTTGTACTTGCTTCCAAGTTGAAAAAGACCTGCAAATCCCCCGATGCCCCCAAGCACTCTTTTATCATGAGTGGCATTCACACTTTTTTTAATTGAATCAACAAAAGTATTCCCAGTTTCAATATTTACCCCAGCTGCTGCATAAGGATCGGTAGGCTTTAGTTTCTTAGTCATTTACAATTAAAAATTATGATTAATAAATCTTTTTTTATTTTATTCGCAATTTTTTGCTTTGGAGTAAACCTTCATGCAAAAGAATTACCAGGTCTATTCACAGTGAATATTCCTGCTGATCAGTATAGCAATACTAACGATGGATTAAATAAAGCATTCAATCAATTGGTGAAAAAGTTATCTGGCTCTAGGAGTAAGCTTTACCTTTGGAGGGTTGGGGATGCAAAGCTGAATAAGATAGATTTTGTCTCCTCTTATTCAATAGAGGCTATAGATGGCAATGAATATTTATCCGTAGAGTTTAATAGAGCTACTTTAATTCCTGAGCTAAGAAAAATTAATATGCCTTTGATTGGCTTTTCTCGCCCAGTCATTCTTTTTTTAATTAAGATTGATTCTGGCGAAGGCGCACCATCTTACATGAACCTCAATAACCCAGCAGACTCGCTTCAAACCAATCTTCAAACAACGTTAAACGAAATTGCCTCAGATAGAGGGGTCTACTTAGAGCTTCCAGCGTTTGATTTAGAGGACCAAAATTTTTTGCAGCAAACAAATATTTTATTTTCACCTACGCAATACATTAAAGAGAAGTTTTATAACGACGAGCTATTATCTTTAGAAATTTTCCGTGTAGGCATCAATCAATGGATCATAAATGGCGATTTAAATTCTCAGCTAGCCATTCAGGAAGATATGATTCTAGATTTTTTTAGAGAGCAAATTCACCTTTTCTTAGACTCATTTCTTTCTGTTGAGCCTCTGGAGCAGGGCGCTGCTGGCGATCGATTAATCCTCTCTATAACTGGCTTAGAATCGTTTGAGGATGTCCAGGCTGTTGAGCTTGAATTAGATAAAATCTTTGCCATTAAATCCAGGGACTTCCATTTCTTTGATCGTGCAAATATCGAGTACCAAGCTCAATTATTTCAAACCACTGATGCGCTCCTAAAAGAGCTAAGAGGAAGTACTAAGCTGTATGTAAGAGAACTTACTCAGGACTCAAAAACGCTTTACCTTGAGTACTTAAACTAGCATGGGCAAGTACTTTATTTTTATTCCTAACTTACTTTCAATTATCAGAATATTTCTGATGTACCCATTGCTAACTTTTATTTCAGCAGAAAATTTTCTTTTTGCTTTGTATATTTTTGCTATCGCCGCTGCAACCGATGGCCTGGATGGTTATCTTGCTCGAATAATGGATTGGCAGACTGATCTTGGAAAAATCTTGGATCCTATTGCTGATAAGGTCTTGCTGATAGGAACAATCTTAATTCTCTGGTTGAATGGATACATTCCATTATTTGTTTTGGCTATATTTGTTCTGCGAGATCTAATGATTATTATTGGTGCTGCGTTTCATATGACTGTTTATGAGACTGCCACTCCAGCACCTAATGTATTTGGTAAGGTCACTACTTTTTCCCATATCACATACTTAGTTTTTGTATTTGTTGATATTATTTTCTCTCTAAATATCACTAATTTCATTGTTGATCTTGCTGTTGCAACCATTACTGTAATTAGTCTTATTTTATATGGCTCTAGTTGGTTTAAATTAACTGCTAAACTGCATCGTGAATAATCCAACGCAACTTATTTTCCCTTTTCAGATTAATCAAAAGGCTTCTTTTGAGAACTTCTTTTGTTCACCAGATAACGCTGAATTAATTACCAGGCTAAACGACCTAGTTACTAATAAGAATGCCGATGAATTAATTATCAACGGGGCGGCAGGCTCTGGAAAGTCATTCTTAATGCAAGCTATTTGCAATGAACTTAGTTCATCAGGCAAGCAGTTTGCTTTTATACCCATGAGTAAAGCTATCAACATGGGAGTTGAAATATTTCAAAATTTAGCATCCCTGGATGCAGTTTGCATTGATGACTTGCAACTAATTCTTTCTAAGGGAGAGTGGGAGATAGCTCTGTTTAATTTAATCAATGAATGCCAGCAATCAGGCTGCAGTCTCATACTTTCATTGGGAGGCATTCAATCCCTAGAAGAGATTGCTCAGCTGCCTGATTTACTGTCAAGAATAAAACGAATGGAGTTTATGAAGTTACAAGCAGTGCAGGACGAATTTCTTAATCAAGCATTAGACTTTGTGTCTCAACAATTAGACATTAACTTAGAAAAAGCTGAGCTTGAGTTTCTTTTAAATCATCAAACTCGTGAATTCTCAATTCTCGTAGACAATCTTATTTCCCTGGATAAACAAGCAGCCTCTTTAAAAAGAAAGATAACAATCCCTCTTATAAAAGAGACTTTAAACATTTAATCGATATCAACCATACAATCTTCGCAGGTTAACAGCGCTTTTGGTTGCTGTATTCCTGTTAGTGTTTCATAGAGATCTGCTAAACCATTAAGGGCTGAGAAAACCTTTGGTTCTTTGATGGAAACATCAAAATTTTCAAGCAGCTCTCTGAGAATTAGCTCTTCAGGGGAAAGTTCTTGACCATAATACTCAACCTGATAATCCTCTAATTCTGTTAGATTTACAGCATACGCAATGGCATCATCAATGCCTCCAATCTCATCTACTAAACCTATCTCTTTTGCACTAGTTGCAATCCAGACTCTGCCACCTGCAATTGCTTTAATGTCTTCATAGGATTGAGATCTTGAATCAGCAACAAAGTTAACAAACCGATCGTATGCATCTGCTCCCCAGCTTGCAAATATTTTATCTAAGTCCTCGTCAATGGCCTGAGTTGGATCCCAGCCACCATGCTTAGAAGTAACCACTCCATCAAAATTTACACCAATGTAGTCCATGGCATTTTCTAATGTAGGCAAAGCAATCGCCACACCTATAGAGCCTGTAATAGTTGTGGGTTCTGCAAATATGTAATCGGCTGGTGTTGCAATATAAACCCCGCCAGATGCTGCATAATCGCCCATGGATACTACGACCTTAATGCCTTTTGTTTTAGCGGCAAGCAACTCATCACGCATCATTTCACTAGCTATAATAGAGCCACCAGGGCTGTTGACTCTAAAGACAATAGCTTTTGTGTTTTCGTTCTCATGAGCAGATCTAATTTGCTTTACGACTCCACTTGAACCGGCTACGCCCTGAGAAATCTCTCCCTCCATGATCGCACCCTCAGCAGTAATAATGGCTATTTCATTTTCGCTTTCGGAGAAGTCATCTTCCATTTGATTTACATACTCGTTATAAGAAATCGTTTTGTAGGTGTCTGTTTTAGCCTCTTCATCTAGACCAAATTCTTCAATCATATACTGACGAAATTCAGGAAACGATTTTGTGCCATCAATAATATTATTTGTTTCAGCATAGGCAATATTTGCAATTGCAGCTTCACCAAAAAATCCAACGTAGCCATCTGCAAACGATTGAATATCGTCTGATTCAATGCCTCGTCCTTCTGCCATTAGGGATTTCATTTCATCCCAAATAGGGGTGTATAGGGCTTCTCGTTGTAACCTATCATTTTCTGACATATCTGTTCTTGTGTTGCCTTCAACTGCAGATTTAAAGTCACCTTGAGAGTAATTATGGAAATTAATTTTTAGATTTTCGTAGAGCTCTTTTTGATAAGGACGCATTCCACCAAGACCTCTAACGCTAATACTTCCAACAGGATGAACCCATACTTCAGAGGCTTGAGATGCCATCAAATAAGAGGTGGTAGATAGACGATCATTAAACGCAATCACTCTTTTACCAGACTCACGAAGAGCTTTAAGTTCTTTTGCGATATTAATTGCAGTCGTTGGTCCTGCAAAACCTGTTGAAGAGAAATCAATAAACACAGCTGGGATTTCTTCATCCTCTGCTGCGGCTCTGATTAATGCTATTAGATCTCTTGTTTGGATCTGATCAGCAGAAGAGTCTGTTCCGAAGCTAAATATAAAATCTGAGTTAAACACCTCTTGATCGACTACGGTTCCCGTTGGATTAATAAAAAGAACTCGGCCATCTTTTTCGGTAACGTCTGGTCCAGAGGAAGATAATCCTCCGATGATAGCGAACGTAATAATGATTAACACAAAGGCTGTTCCCAGGTTCAGCATGACAGTTCTAGCTTTTTCTAGAAATCTTCCAAGCCAAGAAAAAATTGATTTAAGTGCATTCATACAGATTCTCCAAAAATTAAATTAAATAAAAAATAAACCAAAAATACCCGACAGCAAAACAGCAAAAATGATTAAGACAAACGTTAGGACCATCATCAGAAAAGAAAAGATTAACGTAAAAAGCGTAATCGCAAACGCAAACAAAGCAATCATCCAGCCAAACATTATTGCAAAGATCCCAGTGACTATGGAGCCTCCATATACCGCTAACAGCACACCAAAAATTACTATTCCTGCAAGAGCTATCATGAGTCCTCCTCAAATATAAAAATTGACTCTAGCTCTGCCTTAAAAAATCTAGTGATTTTAATTACCAGTTTTAAAGATGGGTCAAATTTTCCTGTTTCAATTGAATTAATTGTTTGTCGACTCACGCCCAAAATAGAAGCAAGCTCATCTTGGCTGATACTTTTTTCTTGTCTTAGTGTTTTGAGATTATTTTTCAACTTTCGGCAATGTATTTACGATAAAAAGAATAACCGCCAATGGAAGTGCCTATAGCAAAAGCCAAGAAATATTCATAGAAAGTTGGATAGAAGTTAAAATAGGGAGAAAGGGCAGTTAGACTTAATCCAAAGACAAGAAATCCCAGTGCGCCTCCAACAAAGCAGGCACTTTGATAGCTCTTAAATAAATCATCCTGGGTGATAGTAAATTTATAGTGAAAAAAAGCACCAATAAAAAATAATGCAATCATTACAATTCTTAATATAACTAGCCACGGTTCAGGCATCGAATTGATTGCATCGTCTCCAAGAAAGCCTACTTCTGCAAGATGAATGCCAAGCAAAACAGCACCGAGCATAAAACAAGCAAAAGCTTTAATATAATTTTTTTTGTCAGTTGGATTGAGTGAGGATACTTCGACCCACATTCCTTTATGTGTAATTTTAGCCATGACGCGAATCTTACTGTAAAGCTTACTTGTCTGTCAAGTTTACTTTACATTACGTAATTGTTCTCTGGCAGCGTAAACAGCCACAAAAAAGACAACAACTATTTCTATCAATTCCAGCCAACTTAAAAGTCTTGCATTGGGCAGCCCGAATACATTAAGGCAAGTAGTCATGAAGTAAATCAAGATAATAAAGCTAAATATTTGATACACCCTAGCCGTTGGTTTAAACCATGCTTGTAAAAAAAATATGGCTAAGGGGAATGACCAGATAATAATGCCAATGAGTGGAGTGCCAATCATAAGGCTGTTCACAGCATGAGTTAGGATCAGTCCGCCGGTAAAAACAATAAATAATTTATTTAGATTCATATTTAGTCTAGTGTGTTGATAAGTTTTGCTACCCTTTGACCAGTTGCATGAGCTATTTGATATTCATGCGGAGTAAGCTCAATAGAATTATTAAAGCTGCTGACGTGAGAAGGGCCATAGGGTGTTCCGCCAGACTTTGTCTCATTCATTGCCTTTACAGAGTAAGGTGAGCCAACGCATACCATTCCGTGATGAAGTAAAAAAGTCATTAGATTAAACAAAGTCATTTCCTGTCCTCCATGCATAGAGCCAGTAGAGGTAAAAACACAGCCAGGTTTATCCTCAAGCTCATTATTAGCCCAAAGTTCGCCGGTAGAATCAAGGAAATATTTCATTGGTGCAGCCATTGAGCCAAAGCGAGTTGGGGAGCCTAGCGCTAATCCAGAGCAGTTAATTAGATCTTTTTTAGTACAGTAAACCTCACCTGATTCAGGGATGTTGGGCTCAGTAGCTTCGGTGTTTGCAGATACTTTTGGCACGGTTCTTATCTTGACTGTCAGACTCTCTTTTTCAGCCCCATCTGCTATCGCATGTGCTAAATTTTTTACGGCCCCAGTACCAGAGTAAAAGAGGATTAGAAGATATTTTTCATGCATAATAGTTTTCATTTGGAATACTATAAATCATGAAAATAAAATTAGCATTACCTCTTCTGTGTCTTTTGTTTATTTCCTGTGAGCGCGGCGATATTGAAATTTTTGATGCAAGACCTATGTTCTCATCTAATCTTGAAGGGAACTGGATTTTAATTAACTATTGGGCGGATTGGTGTCCGCCATGCATTAAAGAAATCCCAGAAATAAATGCATTCTCTGATAAACATCCAGAGGTCATTGTCTTAGCTTTTAATTTTGATCGCCTTGAAGCAGAAGACCTCAGACCTCAAATTAAAAAGTTTGGCATTGAATACCCATCTTTAATAACTCACCCTAGGGGTCTGTGGGGAATCGCCACACCAAAAACTTTACCTGCTACTTATTTCATCTCACCTGAGGGTGAGATAGCTTTTACCAGCCTAAAGCCTCAAGACCAAGAAAGCTTAAGCCTAATTTATAGCAGCTTGCAGAAGGGAGGATAGGTAGCTGTCCTTTAAAAGAGACTCAGGATTTATTTTATTGCCATCAAAATAAACCGTCCAATGTAGATGAGGTCCAGTCACTCTTCCTGTTGATCCAACCAAACCAAGAACCGCTGATTGCTCAATGAGATCGCCAACCTTTACCTTGGTTTCGCTCATATGTGCGTAAGAGGAAAAGAGATTGTGACCATGGTCCAAGATCACAGTATTTCCTGTATAAAAAAAGTCCCCAACTAAAACAACCATACCTTTTAAGGGCGCAACAATGGGAGTGCCTTCGTTACCAGCTAAATCTAATGCAAGATGAGCAGACCTTGCCAGCCCATTTATAAATCTTTGTTTTCCAAACGGTGATGTAATTCTTCCTTGAACCGGAGAAATGAATTGAAATGAGGGAGTGATATTTTTTGTTGACGTGCTTAATGATTTTTTGATCTGAATTGCTTCTGAATTTGCTCGCTCTTGATCTTTTGAGCTCAGATTTACTTTTGAGGTATCTGTTATGGTAATTCTTGACTCCCCAAAATTTACATATTTCACAAGAACATCTTGATCATGCCTAGTAATTAGACGATCGTTTTTAACAAATGGTAAGCTCACTAATTGATAAACCTGAGATTCTTTTTTAATTAAAAACCTATTACTCTTGATTTGATTGAAAGATGGAATAGCAATAATTTCTCCACTCTTGCCTTCAATATTAGAAGCTTTTGAAAAACTGGCTAAAGTAATCAGAAGCAAAAAGACGATTGAAAGTGTATTATTTTTTCTTTGTAACATTGGAGGTTAGATTTCCATTGGCTAAACGAGTATGAATTGTTTCGCCTACCTTAATATTGCTTGAGGATGTTAAGGCTTTTCCAGAATCATCCATCACAATCGCATAACCGCGATCTAATACAGCTAAAGGACTTACAGCATTTAAGTTTGTTGATAAGTTTTTTAAAACATATTTCTTTTGCACCAATGTATTTTTAATTTGATATTGCATGCTTTGAATATGCTCATTAACTAGAGTTTGATACTTCATCACCATTCTTAAAGCATTAGATTGATTAAGTGAATTTGAAGCTATTTTGAGATCTTGTTTGGCTGCAGTTATGAGCGATCTCATAATTTGAGAGAGACGAATTTCTAAATTATCCAACGACTGAGATTGCTCCTTCAAAAGAGTCATGGGACTTTTTAGGTTTCGAGAGGTTAAAAGAATTTTCTGTGACTTCTCTTGAATAAGTGCTTGAAAGGAGCCCAGTAGACTTTTTTTAACATTGTTAATAGTATCTTCAAGTTGAAAGTAGAATTCGGTCACAAGCTCAGCAGCTGCAGTAGGGGTTGGAGCTCTGAGATCGGAGACAAAATCTGCAATCGTAAAGTCTATTTCATGCCCAACACCAGAAATAATAGGGATTGGAAAATCATATATTTCCCTAGCCAAGCTCTCATTATTAAAAGCCCATAGATCTTCAATCGAGCCGCCACCTCGACACATTAAAATTACATCAAAAGCATTCAGTGGATTTGTATTATTAAATTCTAATACATTTTGCAAAGCGTTAATCAGAGTTCTCGGGGCAGTATCGCCTTGAACAGTAGCAGGGATTAACGTGACCTTACTGATGGGAGCTCTTCTTTGTATCGTTGTTAATATATCTTGGAAAGCTGCTGTAGATTCAGAGGTAATAACCCCAATATGCCTGGGCTGAGCTGGCAAGTCTTGTTTGATGCTTTGAGCAAATAAACCCTCAGCATCTAATTTCTTTTTTAGGGCATCAAATTGCTGCATTAAGTTACCTGATCCAGCTGGCTGCATTGAGCTTACTATCAGTTGGTAATCACCTCTTGGTGCATACAGGCTGACCTGCCCCTTCAAAATGCATTGATCTCCATTCTGAGGTTCAAAATTTAGCCGAGAGTTTTGATTTCTGAACATAGCGCACCTTATTGCGCCATCCTCATCTTTGAGAGTGAAATAGATATGCCCGGAAGAAGGCCTGGCTAAATTAGAAATCTCTCCAAGCACTGATATTCCACGAAATTGATTTTCTAATAGTCTTTTAGCTTGCTGATTCAGCTGACCAACTGAGATAACTTCTTCTTCATGATTTACAATATCTGCACACATATTTGAAGTATATCTTGATGTCATCACAATTGAACCCAGCCAAAAACTTTTTTATCCTCCTTTTGGGAGCAGGGTTAATAGGTTTGGCTCCGTTGTTTGTTCGATGGAGTGAATTATCTCCGTCATGGATTTTATTTTATAGAATGTTTCTTGCTTTACCGTTTTTAGCCTTAATAAATATTTATTTTAATAAGGACCAAGCCTTTAGACTAAAGAATCGAAAGAATCTGCTTTTTGCAGCGATAGCTGCGTTAGCTTTTGCAACTGATATGAGTGCCTGGCATTGGAGTATACAATTCACTTCTATTGCTAATTCAACAATCATTGTAAATACAGCCCCTATTTATGTTGTGATTCTAGGAATGTTTCTCTTTAAGGAATCAGTGAGCGGTCGGTTCTTACTATCTTTTGTCTCAACATATATTGGAGTCTTTGGTTTGGTGTATTTTTCTAACACCAAGGCAGATGGTGCACTATTTGGTGATGCCTTGGCTCTGATGGCAGCTTTTATGTATGCCACTTATTTACTAATCATTTCTAAATTAGGCAAAGAAAGTTCCATCAATATTATTTTTTACACAACATTATTTACGTGTTTATTTTCATTGATCCCAGCATTTATAGAATCAAGAGACTTTCTGCCAACAAGTAAGTTTGAGATATATAATTTATTTGCTATGGCAATATTGTGCCAAGTTGGAGGCCAGTTTTTTATTACCTATAGCATGCCAAGACTTACAGCATCTTATGGCTCAGTCGGCCTTCTTATGCAACCAATCATTGCAACAATATTTGGGGCTTTAATATTTTCTGAGTACCTAAATTTAATACAACTTGGTTTTGTAATTTTAGCTTTAGTCGGAATATACTTTGCTAGACTGGAAATTAATCCACCAAACAAAGAGGGGCATGATGAATTATCAAACCAAAGCACAGGAGCTTAGCTTTCTCTCTAGAGATTATGCTGTTGCTAAAGACAAACAGAGCTGGCTTGCTCTGTTTGATCAAGATGCGCTTGTCCAAGACCCAATCGGTAAAAGTCCATTAGACCCAGAGGGCAATGGCCATAAAGGCATTGCTGCGATCGAAAAATTTTATGACACGGTTATCGCTAATGGAGATATTAAATTCACGATTATTGAGTCCATTCCATGCGCGGACGAATGTGCAAATTATGCCCAAATTGTTAACCTTGTTGGCGACATAAAAATAGAAACTAAAATGATTGTAATTTATCGCATTAATTCAAATAATAAAATTGAGTCCTTGAGAGCATTTTGGGATTATCAGAAAATGGAAAACCAGCTCAATGAATTACTTTCCAATTAAACAAAATAACACTCACCCTTACTTAAAAGGAGGGAAATAAATATGTCTCAATTTGCAGGAAAAACAGCTGTTATTAGTGGGGGAGCTGAAGGTATCGGACTATCTATCGCTCAAGCCTTGGGCGATCAAAAGATGAATATTGTTATCGCAGACATTGATCAAGCAAACCTTCAAAAGGCCCGTTCAAAATTAGAGGATGCAGGAATTTCTGTGTTGACAGTTGTGCTCGATGTAGCTCAAGAAGATCAGTGGCAAGAAGTTGCTAATCAGGCAATAGCTCGATTTAAAAAAATTCATATGGTTGTAAATAATGCTGGTGTTGGCGGAGACATAGGACCTATTGAAGGGCAGGATCAAAAAGGCTGGCAATGGGCTTTGGATGTAAACTTGATGGGCGTTGTATATGGAGCCAAAATCATGACTCCACTGATCAAGCAGCATGGAGAAGGCGGATGGATTGTGAATGTCGCCTCAATGGCGGGCATGGGTGGTGTTCCTTATTTGGGAGCTTACACTGCCACCAAAGCTGCTGTGGTGGCTTTATCAGAAAGTTGGGCCGGAGAATTGGAAGAGCAGGGCATACATGTGTCCGTCTTGTGCCCTGCTTTTGTTCAAACTAGAATTCATGAATCTGAAAGAAACCGTCCAGCTAAATATCAATCTGACTTAGCTCATAAACCAGATGAAGGAAGTTTTGCAAATTCAACGAAACAAATGGTAGAAAATGGAATAGAAGTATCTATTGTTGGTAAGCGTGTTGTGGAGGCGCTTGAAGACGGCGAGTTTTATATTTTTACTCATCCCAACTATCACCCTGTTATCCAAGAACGAAATGCAGCAATTGATGCAGCATTTATTAAATCTGCGCAAAGCCCTTTACTTGAAAATATTGTAAATCAAAAAGTTGAGATGCCTTAAGCAAAACTTTATGAAATTGGGAAGAGAATATGGAATCTATTGAGCCGCTATATGAATAATAGAAAAATTATCAAGCCATTGTTAAGGGGTTACTTTCACGAATGGATGTTCTTTATTTCAGTCGGAGCATGTATTCCCTTGATTGCTAACAGCACCAATTCAGTTGAATTGGCAGCCACCATTGTTTATTCGCTGGGTGTTTGCATGATGTTTGGATTTAGCGCTTTGTATCACAGGGTTGATTGGCGGGCTAGAGTGCTAATAATTATGCGAAAACTGGATCATTCAGCAATCTTTTTAATGATTGCGGGCAGCTTTACTCCGATATGCCTGCTTGTTCTACCTGACGACACTGGGATTCAGCTACTCTTTATAATATGGGTCGTTGCAGGAATTGGAATACTACAAACAATTCTATTCACTCAAGCACCACGCTTGATTAGAGCTGGTATTTATTTGGTTGCAGGATACATGGCTGTTCCTTATTTATCAGTAATGTTTTCGGTGATGAGTATGACCAACTTTACTTTAACTACTGCTGGTGGGACTATTTATACCCTTGGAGCCATTGGATATGGTTTTAAGTTTCCCGATATTAGCCCTAAATATTTTGGCTATCATGAATTTTTTCACATCTTAGTTGCCATAGCTGCAGTGCTTCACTTTATTGTTATTTATTCTGTCGTTGGTTAAATAATGACAGATATCTTTGCACTGTAATTAAAATAAATTTTTCTTTAACTGGAAAAATAAAAGTTGGCTCTGTTTGAAAACTCACTATATAATTCCTTCGTTGGTAAAGGGGAGACCTTTATCAAGTTAGGGTGATTAGCTCAGTTGGGAGAGCATCTCGTTTACACCGAGAGGGTCGGCAGTTCGAGCCTGTCATCACCCACCAAACAACCAAAA
>Ga0206130_10003136_pt1 | contig 22038 bp, 22 predicted proteins | sample Helgoland_Spring_9_FD_148637 | JGI IMG/M metagenome (GOLD analysis project Ga0206130, IMG submission 148637) | Pelagic subsurface seawater microbial communities from Kabeltonne, Helgoland, North Sea - Helgoland_Spring_Bloom_20160512_1 | ecosystem: Environmental > Aquatic > Marine > Epipelagic ... | reverse complement strand
GATGAGCTAGTATCATGTGAAATGGTAGTTTCTTCTACTCTACATGGCTTAATTATGTCAGATGCGTATAGTGTACCGAATGCTAGAATAAAATTAACAGATAAAATAACTGGCGGAGACTTTAAATATAATGATTATTATCAATCAATTGGTAGAGAACACAAGGTTAATATAATTGATACAACCCAACCAATTAGTGCACAAACACTATTAGATTTAGAATTTAATTGTGGACATGGTTTAGATTTAGACCTGTTGCTCGAAAACTCACCATGGATGGATCCACAAAATAAAGATATGTTTTACTAATGAAAAGAGCAGTAGTAACTGGAGGCGCCGGATTTATTGGTAGCCATCTTGTAAAAAGATTAGTAGGTTTAGGATGGAATGTTACTGTACTTGATAACCTTAGTACTGGTAGCCTGTCTAACCTGAATGGAGTAGATTGTGAAGTTATTGAGTGTGATATTACTGGTGAATTACCGGTAGTTCCTCATACTGCATTATTTCACTTAGCCGCTCCAGTTTCAGTAGTTGAAAGCCTTGAAAATCCAGACAAGTACTATAAAGAAATAGTTGATGGTACTGCAAATGTCGTAGAGTGGTCAAAGGCACTTGGTACAAAGACGATGGTGCTTGCATCGACCGCTGCAATTTACGGTGATTCAGAAGATCTTCCACTTGGAGAGGAGAGGGAACCAAATCCAATGAGTCCATATGCAAAGGCAAAGTATTTTGCAGAGAGGGTTTTAGAAGAGGAGACAAAGAATACTGATATTAAAGCAGTTGCACTTCGATTCTTTAATGTCTTTGGTGACGGTCAACGGGACACTGGAGGTTATGTGAGTGTAATTCCTATCTTTAGAAGATTATGGGAGGCTGGAAGACCAATGACAATTAATGGTGATGGTGAACAAACACGTGACTTTATTTGGGTTGAGGACATTGTTTCAGCATTAATTGAATCAAGACGAGCAGAAGTTGGATTTAGCCTATATAATGTTGGGAGTGGAGAAGAAACAAGCGTTAACCAGGTTGCAGAAGCATTTGGTGGTGAAGTAATCTATCGCGATCCTATTCATGAACCACGTCGTAGTTTGGCATGCATCTCTAAAATTAAAAATGAGTTAAATTGGTTGCCAAAGGGCTCAGTCGAGAATTGGATTGAAACTATCCGATAGTTTTCGATATAAATACTATGAAAATAATAAATTGGTTTAACGGATTACGCAATAACCAGGAATGGTATCGTGATCAGCGTGTTGTATTGTTTATTTGGTTGCCATTAATGGTCGCAATTTCGACTATTTTAGTTGTTTATTCGATGTTGGCACTCGGGGAGGTAATGTAATGTCACAGGAAAAAGATCTACTTATTATTGTGTTCGAAGATTCTAAAGTTGAAGTTAGAACATTTGAACCAGAGAAGGAAATAGAGCAGGCATTTTTGAGGGGTGGAGTACTTGCTATTATTAAAAACACAACAATAATATACACAGCTCCTGGAAAACTATCATGAGAACACTATTCTTAGCATTATTATTCATACAAACACTGTCACTTAGTGCACAGGACTCAATCTATGTTGTCAAGAATCCAATCTTCTTAGTTCATTATAATCATACTAAACAACAACCAGCTAGACTAGAATATAGAGTACAGTGTACTCATGGTGGAGTTGAAAGAAGCGGTGATTTCTGGACTGATGATCGATTTGAAACTTCAGATGGATACGATTATCGGGATAATATATGGGATAAGGGTCATTTGGCACCGGCGGCAAGCTTTAATTGTACTGAACAAATGTTAAAGGCAACCTTTAGCTATTTAAATTGTGCATTACAACATGAAAGTTTAAATCGTGGAGCATGGGCTAGACTTGAAAGGTTTGAGCGTGATCTTGCTAAATTTTATGAAGTTAACGTTATTGTTGAAGTATTATTTGAAGATGATTGTGAAGTACTCGAAACTGGGGCAACTGTTCCTTCTGGCTTCTTAAAAACAATCTATTGGGACGATAAAATGGAAATGTTCTATTTTCCAAATGAGGACACTAGCGGAAAGGATTGGTTTGATTTTAAGGTAGATCCAATTAGAGACTGATGGAATTAGTAACAACTCATCCAATAAAAAAGAGTGATTTAGGTTTTCATGCCAACTTATTTGGGGGCAAACTCTTAGCATGGCTAGATGCAGCGGCTGCTGCATACGCAATGGAAGTTTGTGATACTCCACGTATGGTTACTGTAAAAATTGATGAATGTATCTTTAAAAAACCAGCAAAAGAGGGACAATTACTCAAAATTTATGCTAGTGTAAGAGAGATTGGTAAAACATCAATTACAATGTACCTGGAGGCCAGAGCTCATAATGTTTATTCAGGTAGTCAAACCGTAATCCTATCTACTAACTTTAAATTTGTTAGAATAGATGAAAATGGAGACCCAATTCCTATCTCGGAAAGGGTAAAAATGAAACACAGCAAATAAGAGTCTGATATATATGTTTATAGAAATATAGACATATTAAATGGCGCAATTTAAAATAAAACAGGTCCGTGGTCTACAAAGCACTATTGATAGCATCACGGGAATCGATACGATTACCGAAGCATATACGACCACAGCAACCGATGGTCCTACCGGTATCACAATTACATATTCTTGTAGAGAAACTGATAACGCACAAGTTTACGTTAACGGTGTAAGAATCAACCAAGGAGACTTTGGTTGGAGAGAAGGAACAACTGATGTTTCTACTAATACTGAATTAAATGCTGGAACTGAATTAGTTTGGAATTCATCTGCAATTGGTTTTGACCTTGCAAATGACGATGAAGTTGAAATCATCTATGAAACAGGCATTCCAGTATCTACAGGTGGTTCAGTTGGAACAGGAACTAATGGTACTAGTGGTATTAGCGGAACTTCAGGTATTAGCGGAACTTCAGGAACCAGTGGAGTTAGCGGTACTTCAGGTATTAGCGGAACCTCGGGAACCAGTGGAATTAGCGGTACTTCAGGTATTAGCGGAACCTCGGGAACAAGCGGTATAACTAACAGTAATGCTACTGGTCTTACCCTAACTTCTCCAAGCGGTATTTTATACCAAGTAGTAGTTGATGATGCTGGTAATCTTTCAACTAATAATGTTAGTACATCGGGAACAAGTGGAAGTTCTTCAGGAGGATTTAGTACAACTGGTCTAGTTGCAAACCTCGATTCAAGTGATCCAAGTTCTTACAGTGGACCTTATTCAGGTTCTGGATTATGGCCTTGGTATGATTTAACAGGTAATGGACACACTGCTAACATACACCCAGCACATGCATATAATATCAATGAAGCCGATGGAGTTTTTGAATGGCAAATTGAAGGGACAATTAATGATGATATCAATTGGAGTGGTACTAATACAATCAGTAAATTTAGCCCATGGGTAAGCCCTAATCAAACTCTTCAATTATGGGTATACATACCAGACAACTCCCCAATTGTAATATTTAAGAAGCAAAATTTAGGAAATGCAGGTTGGGCATTAACAATTAATAATAATGGTACGAATGACCAATACTCGGTAGTTGCAAATGGATATGGAATGGGTCCACATGCACCATCAGGTACAGGAACAAATATGGATGGATGGAACTTAATTACAATGCAATGGAAAGAAGCAGTAACTGCTAATTTTAATAGTACTGACTATGTAGGATGGAGATTATTTATAAATGACAATCCAGTTGAACATACAGGATATGCAGACCATTTCCTTCCGGCAAATCCAATAACATCATGGTCGGGATGGACTCAAGAAACCGAAATACTAACAGTCGGAACTACGAATGGATCAACCGGATCATATGAATGGACTGGTAAAGTAGGTGCATTCTCTTTCTACGATAGAGTATTGTCAGAACAAGAGATAATAGACAACTACGACGCTACTAAAACAAGATTCGGTCTATAAGGATCTTTTAAATATACAACACTTATAGATGTCAGAAGCACAGATTAATATAAAACAAATAAAAGGCTTACAAGATGCCTTAAATAGCGCAACTAGTGGTACTTCCGGAGTTAATGGGACTTCCGGAACCAGTGGTACTTCAGGAACTTCCGGTACTTCTGGAACTAGTGGAGTCTCTGGTAGCTCAGGAACCAGCGGAATTAACGGCACTAGTGGTACTTCAGGAGTTAATGGAACTTCAGGAACTAGTGGAGTTAGTGGAACTTCAGGAACTAGTGGTATCAATGGAACTAGCGGAACTTCAGGAACTAGTGGAGTTAATGGAACTTCAGGAACTAGCGGAACTAATGGTACTTCTGGAACAAGTGGAGTTAGTGGAACTTCAGGAACTTCAGGAGTTAGTGGTACGAGTGGTACTTCAGCAATTGATGGTACTAGTGGAACTTCAGGAACTAGTGGAGTCAATGGCACCTCTGGAACTAGTGGAGTTAACGGTACATCAGGTACAAGTGGAGTTAACGGAACTTCTGGAACTAGTGGTGTAAGTGGGACTAGCGGTACATCCGGAGTTAATGGTACTAGTGGAACTAGCGGTGCTAATGGAACTAGTGGAACTTCAGGATCTAGTGGTTCTTCAGGTAGAGATGGTCAGCCAGGCGTTGGTATTAATTTTAAAGGACAGGTTGCAACAATTAACGATCTTCCAGTAGGCGCACAACAGGGAGATGCTTATTTAGTACAAGATTATCCAGATGCTCTATTCGTATGGAATGGAGAAGAATGGGTTGATGGTGGTTCAATTCAAGGACCATCAGGTACTAGTGGTACTTCTGGAGTTGATGGTACTTCTGGAACAAGTGGAGTTAATGGAACTTCAGGAACTAGTGGTTCAAATGGAACAAGCGGAACTAGTGGAGTAAGTGGTACTAGTGGTACGACAGGAACTAGTGGAACAAGCGGAACTTCAGGTATTGATGGGACTAGTGGTTCATCAGGAACTAGTGGATCAAATGGTACTTCAGGTACGTCAGGAACGACAGGTACATCAGGAACTAGTGGTACAACAGGAACTAGTGGTACTTCAGGTATTGATGGAACTTCAGGAACAAGTGGTTCAAATGGAACTAGTGGTTCTTCTGGTACTTCAGGAACAAGTGGAACTACAGGAACAAGTGGAACTAGCGGTACATCAGCAATTGATGGTACTAGTGGTTCTTCTGGAACTTCAGGAATAGACGGTACTTCAGGTACTTCAGGAATAAATGGTACTAGTGGTTCATCTGGTACTACTGGAACTTCAGGAACAACAGGTACTTCAGGAACTTCAGGTACTTCAGCAATAGATGGAACAAGCGGATCTTCTGGTACTTCAGGTTCAAATGGAACAAGTGGAACTAGTGGAACAACAGGAACAAGTGGTACTACAGGTACTAGCGGTACTTCAGGTACTTCAGCAATAGACGGTACTTCAGGTACTAGTGGATCATCGGGTACGAGTGGTTCTAATGGTACTTCAGGAAGTTCAGGTACGACTGGAACTAGCGGTACTACCGGTACTTCAGGAACTTCAGGTACTTCAGCAATAGATGGAACAAGCGGATCTTCTGGTACTTCAGGTTCAAATGGAACAAGTGGAACTAGTGGAACAACAGGAACGAGTGGTACTTCAGGAACGAGTGGAACTTCAGGAACTAGTGGTACATCAGCAATTGATGGAACTAGTGGTTCATCAGGAACTTCAGGTTCTAATGGAACTAGTGGTAGTTCAGGTACAACAGGTACATCAGGTACTACTGGTACTTCAGGAACGAGTGGTACTTCAGCAATAGACGGAACAAGCGGTTCATCAGGAACTTCAGGTTCTAATGGAACTAGTGGTAGCTCAGGTACAACAGGTACATCAGGTACTACTGGTACTTCTGGAACTAGCGGTACTTCAGGAACTTCAGCAATAGATGGAACTAGCGGATCTTCAGGTACAAGCGGTTCAAATGGAACTAGTGGAACAACGGGTACTTCAGGAACTAGTGGAACAACAGGAACTTCAGGAACTAGTGGTACATCAGCAATTGATGGAACAAGCGGTTCATCAGGGACAAGTGGTTCAAATGGTACTTCAGGAAGCTCAGGATCTAGTGGTACAACTGGTACTTCAGGAACGACTGGTACTTCTGGAACTAGTGGAACTTCAGCAATAGATGGTACAAGCGGATCTTCTGGTACTTCAGGTTCAAATGGAACTAGCGGTAGTTCAGGAACATCTGGCACAACGGGTACTTCAGGTACGACTGGTACTTCTGGAACTTCTGGAACTTCAGCAATAGATGGTACAAGCGGTTCATCAGGAACTAGTGGTTCAAATGGAACTAGCGGAACAACGGGTACTTCTGGAACTAGTGGAACAACAGGAACTAGTGGAACTAGTGGTACGTCAGCAATTGACGGAACAAGCGGTTCATCAGGAACTAGTGGTTCAAATGGAACTAGCGGTAGTTCAGGAACATCTGGTACAACAGGAACAAGTGGTACGACGGGTACTTCTGGAACTTCTGGAACTTCAGCAATAGATGGAACAAGCGGTTCATCAGGAACTAGTGGTTCAAATGGAACTAGTGGTAGTTCGGGCACGACAGGTACTTCGGGTACGACTGGTACTTCTGGAACTAGCGGTACTTCAGCAATTGATGGAACAAGCGGTTCATCAGGAACTAGTGGTTCAAATGGAACTAGCGGTTCTTCTGGTACTACAGGTACATCAGGTACTACAGGTACTTCGGGTACAAGTGGAACAAGCGGTACTTCTGCAATTGATGGAACGAGTGGTTCATCTGGTACTTCAGGTTCTAATGGAACGTCTGGATCTTCTGGATCTTCTGGAACTACTGGTACTTCAGGAACAACAGGAACAAGTGGTACTAGCGGTACATCAGCAATTGATGGTACTAGTGGTTCATCTGGAACAAGTGGTTCGAATGGAACTAGCGGTAGTTCAGGAACATCTGGTACAACAGGAACAAGCGGTACAACTGGTACTTCAGGAACTAGTGGAACTTCAGGAACTTCAGGAACTAGTGGAACCTCGGGTTCAAATGGAACAAGTGGTTCATCAGGATCTTCTGGAACTACAGGTACTTCAGGAACAAGTGGTACTAGCGGAACAAGCGGTACTTCAGCAATAGATGGTACTAGTGGTTCATCTGGAACAAGTGGTTCGAATGGAACTAGCGGATCAAGCGGATCTTCTGGTACTACCGGTACTTCAGGTACGACGGGTACATCTGGTACTTCAGGAACAAGTGCAACTTCAGGAACAAGTGGAACCAGCGGTTCTAATGGTACTTCAGGAAGCTCTGGATCTAGCGGTACTACGGGTACATCTGGTACATCTGGTACATCTGGTACTTCAGGAACAAGTGCAACCTCAGGAACAAGTGGAACCAGTGGTTCGAATGGAACTAGCGGAAGTTCTGGAACTAGTGGTACCGCAGGAACTAGTGGTACAACAGGAACTAGTGGTACATCAGGTACCTCAGCAATAGATGGAACAAGTGGTTCGTCAGGAACTAGTGGTTCAAATGGAACCAGTGGAAGCTCAGGTTCAAGCGGTACTTCTGGAACCACAGGTACTTCGGGTACTTCAGGAACTAGTGCGACTTCGGGAACAAGCGGTTCATCAGGAACCAGCGGTTCAAATGGTACTTCAGGAAGCTCAGGATCTAGCGGTACAACTGGTACTTCAGGAACGACTGGTACTTCTGGAACTAGTGGTACTTCAGCAATTGATGGAACAAGTGGTTCATCTGGGACAAGTGGTTCAAATGGCACATCAGGTACATCAGGAACGTCTGGTACATCAGGTACTACCGGTACTTCGGGTACTTCGGGTACTAGTGCAACTTCAGGTACAAGCGGAACTTCAGGTTCTAATGGAACTTCGGGATCTTCTGGTACAAGTGGAACTACAGGTACATCAGGAACAACAGGTACTTCAGGAACAAGTGGAACCTCAGCAATTGATGGAACTAGTGGAACCTCTGGAACTAGTGGATCAAATGGTACATCAGGTACATCAGGTACATCAGGAACGACTGGTACATCAGGTACTTCAGGAACAAGTGGAACCTCAGCAATTGATGGAACTAGTGGTACTTCGGGAGTTAATGGTTTACCGGGTGACCCTGGTGAGGCTGGATCTTCTGGAACAAGCGGATCATCGGGTACAGATGGTCAAGGTGGTGTAGTATCTGCCGGAACTAATATAACAGTTACAGGCACAGGTACGGTTGCTAATCCATATGTTGTTAGCTCAAGTGCATCGAATGAAGAAGTATATCTTTCAATTAATTCGATACCAGCGTCTCTATCTATTAATACATTCCTTACGAATGGTAATCAATGGCGCGATGCGTTTATCGTAATTCCACCAGAATATAATACGTGGGCAGTTGTTGAGGTAATTTCATCATATGGCGATGTATGGCCTACCGGTAACTATGCATTCGCGATTGAAAAGCGACCTAGTAACTCGGCAGTAGCTAATGGATTCTCATCATATATTCATGGAAATGCAAAAACTCAATTAACATTATTTAATTCGGAACAAATGATGGTAGTGACTGGAGATGTTTTAAGCGTTGCATGTACTGAAGGTCCTACAGGCGTACCTGGAGGAACAGAAGGCGGTGCAAAAGGATATACTGTAACTATTAAATTGGTTCCTATGTCTGGATTGTAATATAATTACGATAGATAGATTATATGGCAACTTGGTTAACGGCATTTGGTAGAGATTATTATGGATCTTCTAATACTAGTGGTACTTCAGGTACTAGTGGTGAAGGAGGAACTCCACCACCGCCACCACCAGCCCCAGCATCTTGTACTATAAACACAACAAATCACCCATATTGGCATAATTCAGCACCTTGGGGATCTACCAATAGTGCAAGTGATATGAAAGCCTATTTAGAGACTAATTTTACAACACCTACTACTTTCACTAATTGGAGCGATGTTGCTGCAAATGGTTCAATGGCTTGGATTTCTATCGGACAATCAAGTAATTATGCTTCCAGTGATACTTATCTAGGAGAGGATTATTACATTAGAATGGTTAGAAATGACGGCGACGGAGTAGCTCAAAATACACCATTAGTTGCTGGAGGTGGGTCATCGCCAAACCAATTATACTTAGAAGAATTAGATAGTGCTGGAGTAAAGACCGGAGATACAATTACATTCCAATGTATTGAAGATGGAACAACAGTTCCAGGAACATTTGGTACCCAATTTATATTTAAAGCTAGAGTAACTGCAAGAACCGGATTTGGAACTAGTAGTATAAACTTTAATAATAACTCATGGTATCTAGATACCGACATCCTGGATGATTTCTGTACAACCTGGTCAAGCGTTACACCTCTTACAACATGCGATCCAATTACTAACTTAACATCTGAAAACGAACATACAACTGATTTTGTCTATCCAAGTAGCGTTTCTAGTAACCCGCTTGGAGGCGGTGGAGCAGGCGGAATTTAATATATAGATTATGGCAGAAAAGGCACAAGTAATACTTAATTGGACACCTGTTAATACAGCAACGGTTCAAAAAATATACAGAAGTAGTTCTTCTAGTAGCGGCCCTTGGACGCTTGTTAAAACGTTTAATGATGGTACTACAACAACTTGGACTGATACTGGAGTAGATCCAACGCCAATAAAAACCTATTGGTACTATATTGAAACTACATGTTCTTCAGGAACTTCAACCTCAGGTGTGAGTTTTGCAGTCTGTACTAATTGCGATGAGGGTCAAGGAAACAAGTCGCTGTTTATCTTTAAGAATAATATTACTAATGATAACGTAAATGAGGTTGAATTTACATATGTTGATCGAAGTAAAAAATATTGGAACGACACATACGGAACATCTCTTACTACCACTTCTTCAGTTGCAGTAGGTAGAACTCCAATTACAGGATATAATAAATATATTGGATGTCACACATGTGGAGAGCCGGTAACTTTCCAGCTTAGTAATTTTGCTACTCTGTATGGCGCAACCACGCTGAATGCAGATTATTCACATGCATCAGATCAAAATATAGAGGACTTTTTGCCTAGTTCTTCTTCGGGATTCACAACGTCATATACTCTTAGAGCATGGGATTTTGATGCTAGTAATAATTCTAGTCTTGCACATACTGTCAATAATGGTTATTTTTGGCTAGGTACAACATTCTCAACTAATCCTACTAGCTTTAGCGCGCTTAACCCTCCTACAAGTTACAATCTAGGAGAACTAAATGCAAATCAATTACGAATTTCTAGATTATCAGATGGAAACACTAACTACTCAACTCCAATGAGTGGATTTACTAGCGATGCAAATGGAACTGCATATATGCTATTTAGACCGTTTTCAGCTACAATAGACTGCATCTATTGGTTATTTGAAGTTACCAGAAATTCAAACTATGATGTCTATTCATCAGGCACGCTACAAATGTATGGATATGATATTGTATATCGTAGCTCTTTTGTTTACGATTCAACTTATTTTATAAGTTTAGGCGATACTACTCAATGGGGTCATTTTCCAAAAAATACAGTACATCCATTTACTATTAAGTTTTTCAAAACTAATCAAATAGCATAAGAAACATTTAATAGATACTACATATAAATTAAATAAAACATTTATATGTGTGGAATTGTAGGTTACATTGGTCATCAAGAACCAAGTAAAATAGTTATCGATGGTCTAAGAAGACTAGAATATAGAGGCTATGATAGCGCAGGCGTTGCAGTACATCATGGAGGATTAGATGGAATAGACATAACCCGAGCGGTTGGAGCGGTTGAAAGACTAGATCTTTTATTTAGTGAACAGATTATTAATCCAGATGCTAGAATTGCGATTGGACATACTAGATGGGCAACACACGGCGTTCCAGCAGAACACAATGCACATCCTCACATGTCTATGAATGGTACTATTACACTAGTACATAATGGAATTATTGAAAACTACGAAACATTAAAAAAGAAATTAGTAGCTGAAGGATATACATTTAAATCTGAAACAGACACTGAAGTTCTTGCTAATTGGATTGAATATCATTACAATGCAATTTACTCTGAAACTAATACTGACCTATCAGTCGCAATACGAAACGCTCTTGCTGACGTTGTCGGTGCCTACGCAATTTTAGTTCTTGATTCACATTCACAACAAGTAGTAGCTGCTCGTAAGAGTAGTCCTCTTGCAATTGGAATTGGAAACGATGAGTTTGTAATTGCAAGTGATGCTACTCCAATTATTGAATATACTCGCGATATTGTCTATTTAGAGGACAATCAAATGGCAATTATTGAATTAAGTTCAAGCCTAAATGCTGGTAATCCTGAAATTAGCTTTATTAATTTAGACAATGAGGTGATTAGTCCATTAATCGAAAGAGTCGATATGGAACTAGATCAAATCGAAAAAGGAGGCTATGATACCTTTATGCTAAAGGAAATTCATGAGCAGCCAGAAACTGTTTGGAATTGTCTACGAGGTAGGCTAACAGACGGAGAAGAACCCTTAATGATGGGTGGTGTTGAAAATGTAATGCCACAACTCTTACGTGCAAACAAAATCTTTATTATTGCATGTGGTACAAGTTGGCATGCTGGTTTAATTGGTAAAACAATGATTGAAACCTTAACCAGGGTTCCAGTTGAAGTTGACTATGCTAGCGAGTTTCGTTATCGTAATCCAATTATTAAACCAGGAGATGTTGTAATTTCAATTAGTCAAAGTGGTGAAACTGCCGATACAAAAGCAGCGATGGAAATGGCTCGTGAACGTGGAGCTACTCTATTTGGAATTGTGAACGTTGTTGGTAGTTCTATTGCTCGCATGTCAGACTCAGGAATCTATACACATTCTGGCGTAGAGATTGGAGTTGCAAGTACTAAAGCATTTACCGGACAGGTTGCAGCTCTTGCCCTAATCTCAATTAAGATGGCAAAGCAACTTGGCTCAATTAATGATGAGAACCATTATCGATTAAAACGAGCACTTGGCCTAATTCCAGAAAAGATCGAATCAATCTTAAAGCAGAGTGAACAGATCTTTAAAATTGCAGATGAATATGCAATTGAAAAGTATAATGACTTCTTATTTATGGGTCGTGGAATCAACTTCCCAATTGCACTTGAAGGAGCCCTAAAACTAAAAGAGATCAGTTATATTCATGCTGAAGGTTATCCAGCTGGAGAGATGAAGCACGGACCAATCGCACTAATTGATGAAAAGTGTCCGAGTATTTTTATTGCACCAACTGATAAGTCATATGATAAGATTTTAAGTAACATGCAAGAGGTTAAAGCACGTGGAGGAAAGGTACTTGCAATCGTAACTGAAGGGGATGAAGCAATGAGTAAAGTTGCGGATCACGTAATTGAGATACCATCGACAGACCCTCTGTTGACACCTCTGTTAACCGTTATCCCATTGCAGTTACTATCATATCGAATAGCATCTCAACGCGGTAAGGACGTGGATAAACCGAGGAACCTCGCAAAATCAGTTACAGTAGAATAGATATATAGACTGTAGCGCAAGCTAAATTACAACTAAAAGTCATGGACAACGTTGATAAATTTTTAGACTTGTTTTCAGAATTCGAGATGATCGTAATTCCAAAGCAAGAAAAAAGAAAACAGCCAGAACCAGTTGATAATTCAACTCAAACGAAGGCAAATTTAAAGAAGGCACTTAAAAGATTAGAGAAAGAATACAAGTATGCTCTTAAGTCTTTTAAAGCAAATAAGATCTCTAAAAGCGAACTATACGAGTTTGAATGGAGAATCTTTGAACTTCAAGAGGAAATTAAAAGGTTAGACCAAACTGAATAATGAGGAACATAAGTACTTTTTCCCAGTTTATAAATGAAGGTTTAGAAATGAAAGTATCTGCTGGACTAGCTATTATATGGGAAGACAAAGTACTGTTAGCTCATACCACTGGTAGAAACTTTAAGACTGGCTACGGTATTCCAAAGGGTGGAATTGAAAAGGGTGAAACCCAGTTGGATGCTGCAATTCGAGAAACTAGCGAAGAAATCGGGATTGAAGTTCCGAGGAGCCTTGTAAGCTCTAATAGTTACCAATTTGGTGTTGATGCTAAAAAGTGGGGCTATAGAAAGATTGTTCATTATTATATTGTACAGATAGATTCTCTTGATCAGATTGGTTTAAAAGAACCAAAGGTACCTAAATCACAACTACAAATTGAAGAAATCAATGATGCTAGGTTTATGGATTATAAACAAGCAGCAAAGGTAATCAATGTTAGTCAGAAAGATTTACTGAGCAATCTATATAGACTTGGATTGGTAAAATGAAAGAACTATTAAGTCAATATATTGGTGAATGGGGATGGTTAACAGTGTTAGCCATTGTTACATTTGCGTTTAAAGACACAGTTGCCAACTTTTTTATTGGCATTCAGTTTTTATGGGGCAATGATTTTAATATTGACGATATAGTTTACATCAATGGTAATAAGAAGGCAAGAATAGTTCGCCAAAATGTATGGAAAACTACATTCTATGTCTATGGTCATAATCGTAAATTTGTGGTGCCGAATAATATGATTTGGAAGCTTTCAATTGAGAAGGACTTACCAAAGAATGAAGATAATATATAAAGAGATGAAGTATTTAAAAACATATAGTGATTTTATGAATGAAGCAATGAGGGCAGGTAAGCCATATCATGGCTCAAAAATACTTGTGTTTGATCTTGACGATACTTTAGTTATTACCAATGCCAAAATTAAGGTATGTGATAAAAAGACTGGCGAATGTTTTGCACTAACTCCAGAAGAGTTCAATGAATATGAAATGCAAGACCACCATGACCTAGACTTTGATGATTTCAAATCATTAGAGATTATGAAGGCTGGACAGTTAATTGAGTACTACCTAAAGATCTTCAAAGAGGCGTATAAAATGAAGATTGCAGTCGGTATTGTAACCGCAAGAGATGATCGCGAAATGATTTATAAATGGTTACGTGAACATGTTGGTTATAAAATCGATAAAGATCTAATCTTTGCAGTAAACGATCCGGTGCATAAATTTACTGGACCGATTAGCGATAAAAAGAAAGCAGCATTTAAGGAACTAATTGAGATGGGATATAATGACTTCCAATTCTTTGACGATGATGATGCAAACCTACGACTAGTTAAATCTTTAGAGAAAGAACACGATGTAAAGATTGCAGTCCATAAAGCAAACAAGAAATTTTCAATTAGATGAGTACATATAACGACATTAGAGTAAGATTTGAAGTTGCCCTTAACGAGGCATCTTCTAGAACAATAGAGGGTAATCTTTTACCTTTACTTAATAAGATATTTGGTGAAGGAAGGGTTAATTCTAAAAACGGGAGAAAGGACCTTAGGTATGATCTTGGAGGTGATGTTAAAAAGTCTATTGAATCTATAGAAGGTGCTCTTAAAAAGGTTGGATTAGACTTTTTTGAAGTAACTTCTGCAGCTCCAGGTCAATATAAAGACGGCGGTAATTCTGGGAAGTTCTATACATACATAGTTACTTTTAATAAACCACAGGTTATTGGTAAGTATAAAATTAGAAAAGGAGAAGTAGTTAAGTTTGTTGATAATAAACCACCTTCAGGTACGCTTAAATCAAAGGAACTTACTCCTGCTTTATTAAGACTTCCAGAAGATAAGGCAATGAATGCAAACTCTCTTAGAAGCGAAGTTCAAAGCTCAATCCAAAAGAAGTATGGGAAATCAAACCCACATTTAGCTGAAACATTAATCTCTTTATATGATTTAGTGGCCAATCACACGCCAAAGAATCAAAAGTTTGATAATCCAAATGCAATTGAAAGTTTTTCTGAAGACATAAAGTATGGTCCAGAGTTACAAGAGATGATTGCTGGATTTTCCGACGCTGATATAAACACAATTGGTAAAGACTTTGGTGAAATCTTAGGAGGGGCACTAATGATGAATATCACAAAGTATAGTGAAGGTGTTTCTTTCCCATCTGGAAATAATCCACTAGTAGATTTCTATATTGATGGTTATGGAATCTCATCTAAGTATAAAGATGGAGCTGCTCCTACGTTAACAAATATTATTAAAGATGTAAAACCAGAACAGTTCGTTGAAGATAAAGAGAAGGAACTATATTCAATATTTAAGACAGTTTTAAATAATAATGTAATTGATGGTTATCTTAAATCAGCAGAGCTACTAAATCTACCGGGTGCATTAAAGGTAAAAGAAATGACTGGGCTATCTGAATTATCTGGAGCTGCGATCGAACAATTTATACAGGGTAAAATAGAAGAAATTGGATTTGACGAATTCTTTAATGAATATGTAGTTGACCTAAATAATTATGTAGGTCGAGGTTCAACGAAAATATCTCAAAAGGTAAAAGATAAACTAATTGCAAATAATAAATTTGTTGGTTTATTCTCATATGCTGTAACTATGAACCTAGTAGACAAGCTTAATGGATCACTAGGTGACGGAATGATATACATTGATACTTTAAAATCAATCATAGGAAAGCTAGAAGTAAAACAATTGTACATGGATGTGATTCTTAAAAAAGACACAGTACTATTCTACTTAAAGGGATTCTCTGATGAAAACGCAAAAATTACATTTGAAGCACCAAACGTATCTACGCCTAACCCAGGAAATGGTAGATTAGGATTCAAGATGAAATAATTTCACTTTTTTTGAAAATAATTGAGCCGGCATTTTTTTATGTCGGCTTTTTTTATTATATTAGTACTGTAATTAAAGATAAGAGATATGAATGTTAAAATTACCTTAAACGCTCAACGCTACGAAAACTACGGATTTAACGAAGGCCGGGAATACTGGAAGCCAAAAGGCGGTACGTTCTTCACAGTTGAAGATGTTGATGTTGATCTTGTTATGTATGCTGACAACGAGGCTATTAAAGAAGCGTTGATCGAGCAGTTGGAAAACTGGTCTACTGACATGGAGAAGTACGAGTACCTCAGCCATGAGATTGTATTCAGCGAGGCTAAAATTGCTGGCGCTGATTTTTCAGAATCGTTAAGTAAGTTAATGAACCTATAATACTATGAATTCTTCCCATCAGGACCTACTAGACAGGATTCCATTAGATGCAAAGAAAGTACTTAACAACTTTTTAGTTAAGCTTTCTGAAGACCAAAAGGCAGAATTTATCTCAAGAATTGGTACCTACCAGTCAATGAGTGATATTCAACAAAACTATCTTACTGAGATGGATTCAGAACTCTCTCGTAAAGTATTCCTATTAAAGACAACTGGAATCGGAATGGGAGAGCTTTGGTGCGCTTGGTTAATTAAAGGTGCTGTACTATCTGGAGGTGGAGAGCACTATGACATTACAATTGGCGAAGAGAAATATGAGGTAAAGGCATATAACTTCTCAAAACACTATCGTACCAAAGAATGGCAGTTGGCTAAATACAGCGGTCCATGGAGACTTGGAAATGCTGGAGCGATGAGTAATTTTAGATTTGTTGAGAATCTATTGTACAATGCTGAAATAGCTCATCGAATTAGTGACTCTCAAATCGACCATCCAGATGTAAAAAAGATGAAGTCACTGGTTGAAAAGATGGAGAAGGGTTCGAAGTATGGAATGATTGGTGATTTTGCAAGAGGAGAGGTTAACCAAAAGAAGATGAAATGGATGATTGAGTTCATTAATACTGCTCACCTCTATGTGAATCGAAACAGGAGTGAGTATAATATTGTAAGCTTTGGTTCAACTACACCAGGCAATCCTGATGTTTACTACTTAGTGAATGAGAAACAAATTGAAGAGTTAGGTTCAGGTAGTTTTGAAATTATCAGACCAATTGATATGGAAAATCATTCTGATCCAGTTGTATTTGACCGAATGCTTGCTAAATCAAAATACATTCGAGAAGGGGTAAAAGCAATGATCGATGACATTAACATTGATATTGAAAAGGTAGAGAAAAAGTATGATGGCATTGATTTTGTTGTTTTTCGTAAAGAAGTTGTTAACATTTCGCGAAACTTAAAGAAAATAGAGAATAGAACTAAAAAGGGACTACTTGATGCAGTTGGAGATGTATTTAGCCTCAGTAGTGCCTCAATTAGAGTAAAAGAACAAATATGGAATTAGTATTAATATTATTAATGTCGATCTCAGCAACCGGAATGGCGTTGTGGTCAATGTCAAGCAAGGAAAAGAAAGGTCAACGAGTCTTTAGATTTACATCATTTGAAGATGAAGACCATATTCAACATGTATTCTTAGTCTATTCTACCAGTTTTGAACTGGCACAGAAAGACGCAATGAAAATGGTATTGCTTAATGACATCGAAATTCAAAAAGTAGAAGAACTGGACTCAACAACATGGGATGTTATTGCAACACCCTATAAAAAAGTTCAAAAAAGTTTTGTGAAAACTAAAAAAATCACATAAACAATTCTATAATTTCGATATATAAACTGTGAAAGATTATACTTTCGCAAGTTCAACCTCAAAAAAGCTTTACAAAACAACATGAAAGAATCTATTTCAGAAGGCAAAATCACTTTTGACAACCAACCAAAAGCGACGAAGTCTACTGGAGAAGAAGTTTCTAAAGTATTCGATAAAGGTGAAACAATCTTTATTGACCTGGAAGAACTCCTCGCCTCGGGAGATGATGACGCAGTTTGGGTTTATTTCGGTGTCGGTGGTCCAGCTTAAACGGTTAAAGGGTGTCTTAGGGCACCCTTTTCTTTTACCGAAATTACAAAGATAAATATAATACATTTAAAATAATAAAGAAACGCATGAGTTTTATCAATTTTAGAAACTTTGAAGCGCCGAAACAAAGAAAGATTTCAAAAACTGAACTTCTTGAGGCACTATTAAAGTACGAAACAAAGAATAAAAAGAAGGCCGAGTCTTTACTTGAGTCTTTTGGAGAAGAGATTGAATTTGCGGATGCTATTAATGCATTTTCAAATAAAACAGCGGCTATTACTGCTCTTTCAATCGTTGAAGCAAAACCAGGACCAGATCCATATATGACAGGACTTGATGAGGCAAGACACTCTGAAATCCATAAAGCTGCAAAGAAAGGTAGCTATCCAATAACTATTGTTATTACAAATAAAGGCGGTTCGTTTGACGGCAAGGTAGCACACCAAGAAACAGTAGATACTCCAGCGGCAGTTCCTGCAGCAATGAATGTTCTATATAAAAAGTATGCAACGTGGGCTCATACATTTGCTATTGAAGATGCAACTGGTAAAATTCTATTCCAAGAGGGCAAGGTAACGACATCAAAGCACACAAAAGCATACGATGAGCTTTACGGCGATGATGAAGAAACTGACGAGGCTCAAATTACTATCTCAAAAGAGGACATGGAAAAGCTTCATAAAGATGGCTCAGTTGAAATCGATGGACATGAGGTTACTGCTGAATCAGAAGTAAAAGGTGAAGAAGTTGCTCTACCTGCTGAAGAACTTGAAGCTGAAGACAAGAAGGTAAATACTGAAGCTGATAAAAAGACAACTGATACTTCAGCTGATTTAGAGGCTGATTTAGAAGGTACTGCCGATGGCGCTGGTAAGGAGGTGGTTGAGTCCTCCCTAAATGAAGGTCAATTCTCATGGATGACCCAAGATACCGGAGAACAAATTGGTTCTGAAAGCGAAAATACAATCACTGTCTATATGTATGACAATGAAGGTAACCGTTGGGAAGAAAAACATTACGAAGGATATGGAGAGTTTGGTGGTATTGACTACTATGCTCTATTAGATAAAATGAATGGTGGTGAAGGCGATAGAGATGCTGGAATTAAACTAGCATTCGATAAGAAAAAGGTAAAGGCAGGTAAGGTTCTTTTCCCAGCACTTGTAACCGATCCACGTTACAACTGGAAGAGACATAACTTTAAAGTTGAGGCAGATAACGATCCAAACCAGTCATGGTACCAAGAGGAAGAATATGATGAATACTATGATTCTGCTAAACCAAAACTATCATGGGATTCTCTAATTGAGAAGATCAATGAGATGGATATTAATGAATGGGGCGGTTCAGATCAAGGTGCAATGAACAAATCAATTCATAGCGATGCTGGTAAACCAAAAACAATGCCAAGTCCATTTGATAAAAAACTAAGAGCTGCTGCTGAAAATGCAGTTGACTTTTACTGGGATGATTGGGAAGAATACGAAACTGACAGAGATGGTCTAATTGACAATGCAGTAAGAAGCTATCTAAGGTCTTATTTTCCAAAAGATTGGGCAATCATGGTAAGAATGTTCGAACCAATGGAATCAGCAGTTACTGAAGCTGCTAGATTAAGATCTCAAAGAGATTGGAAAAGAGATATTGCAGACGAAGTAAATGCAGATGGTGATGAAATCGTTGATGACATCGATGATGGTTACTTTAAAGCTACATATGATGGTGGTACTGGATTTGATATTGTGGTATACAACCGTAATGATAAAGAAATAGGTGATGGATTTGTAGATTGCGAGGGTTATGGTGCTGGAGAGATTCTAGACGCCATCTACGGAGAAGTTAGAGATCTTAGTGAATCAGTAGTTTCTGAAGGTAAGGATGATTATGTTGCTAGATATTCTGGAACTAATATCACTTTAAAGAAAGGTTACAAACATCACACTGAAGATGAATTAGAAAAGTTATACAATAAAATTGGAGAATTAGTTAAGGACGACTTAAAAGTAAAGGATGTTACTATTGTATTTGAGTCTGCAGTCACTGAAGCAGGAATAAACGATCCAGTACTAATGGCTTTCAGAGCTGCTAGAATGAAGCGTGAAAAAGAATTGGCTAAACCAAAACGCAAACCACTTTATGGTAAGCAAAGAGAAAAGGCTGAAGATGATCTATGGCAAATTAGCCAAGATCTAAAAGACCTTTACTCAGATAGAGGTCAAATGCTAATTGATATGGAACAAGAGGCTGAGGTTGAAGGTGGTCCAATCGCGGATGAATATGGTGATAAGTTAAACAAGATTGAAGATGAGATTCAAATGCTTATTACAAAAAGAGGCAAATTAGAGATGATATTGGCTGAATCTTTAGATGAAAACGAATCTGAAACTTTAGATGAAGCACGTTCAATCGCTAAGATTCAAAAAGAATGGTCAAAAGTAACTGACGATATGAAGTCAACTGTAGATGCTTGGAAATCTGCTGAAGGCAAAGAGAAAGAGGATCTATTAAAGAAACTAAAAGATTTAACAGTAACTAAAAAGAAGCTTGAATTTGAACTAGACACAGTAGTTGGTCTTAAAGATGCTGACGCTGAACTAGTAGGAGAATCAGTAAATGAAGGTGAAGTTGATCTTTACGCAGAAATTGAAAGTGAAATTTCAAACATCTATTCTAAATTAAATGATCTAGCTGAAGAAACTACAGATACTAAGTGGAGAAAGGCAATTGAAGGAATCATCAAAGGTTTTGAAGGAGTTGAGTCTAAAATAGGTCAAGCTTCTAGTAAACTTGGAATTGTTCCAACAAATGAGGGAGAAGATTATAGTGACGAGATGAGCTTTGGACAACTTGAAAACTGCATTGATTATTCTACTATGATTCGTGAAAGAATTGAGCAGGGTACAGAACTTGATCCATGGATGCACAGTCAAATTGCAATCGCAAAACAAGAACTAGCATCAGTTTGGGAAGCAGTTGATGGAGACGACGGAGTTGTTGAATCATTTGATGTAACTGGTCTTTCACAAAAGATTCTAGGACAGCTTGATACTTTTGCACAATTACATATTAATTATGTAGCTCCAGAAGTTTTAACAACAATTGAAGGCGTACTTTCAAAATACAGAAGTTTAAGAGGAGGAAAGCTAACTCAGAAAATTGCAACTGAAGTTAGAAATGCACTTGAAGATACTGGTAATCTAGCAGGCGATGCATATAGACATATTAAAGATATCGACTATATTATTGCAGATGCTCTTTCAGAATCAAAGTTAAATGAAGATTTAAGAAGTGATTTAAAGAAATACATTAAAAAGAATAAAAAAGAACTGGATCAGTTGGCCGATTTAGATAATTGGGATGGAATTTACCAAATGCTCATCAATGATTTTAGTGTTGATTCAGACAGCGAAGAAGCTGAAGAGTTAAAGACAGTCTTTAACATTGTATACTAAGGAGACATGTATACTTAATAAATGAAAAGATCGCTTTCGGGCGATCTTTTTTTATGCCTGATTTTTTTATGTCAAAACTTTTGTTTATATTAGCTATATAAATAAAAGGCTATGAAAATACAAAAGATACAAGTTACATTAGAGGAGATCAAGATGGCCACTCGTCCTAATGTCTACCAGAATAAGAAGAAATACACACGTAAGTCGAAGCATAAAGAGCAATACTAATGAAGTGTACTCAGTGTAGTAATCCTATTCCAGAACAAAGAATAAAGGCCCTTCCACATACAAAGGTATGCGTTGAATGCTCTACTGAAGACGTAAAAGGAGCTGTTGATATTGTATACCATAAGACCGGTAATACAATTCAAATTATGGACAAAGAAGCTGCTGATGCTATTAATAAAGCTGCTCGTAGAACTGGATTTGGATCTCTACGTGCAATGCGAGGTGGAAGTGGAGGATCTACTGGAAAGGTAGAACTTGGGGCAAGAGGTTTTATTCCAAGAACACCAACTCAAGAGGACTTTGATCACACTGGCGCTCAAATGATGGATATGCTAGATTGGAATAGTAGAGCCGAAATCATAGAATTCTTAGACAAGAAGGTAGAGACTAGAACCATATCTGGTACGCAATACCGTAAACTGGTAATCATCCTAGATCAATTTAAACCTGTTGAAAAGGTAACTAGTGCACATAGAATTGAAGAGACTATAAGTGACGAGATTCAACATGTTTTCCGAAACTGGAAAAATAGCAAAGTTTACAAATAATTGAAACTTTTTCACTCCAGATTTTTTTATGTCAAGTTTTTTGTTTATAT
>Ga0206130_10003124_pt1 | contig 22111 bp, 19 predicted proteins | sample Helgoland_Spring_9_FD_148637 | JGI IMG/M metagenome (GOLD analysis project Ga0206130, IMG submission 148637) | Pelagic subsurface seawater microbial communities from Kabeltonne, Helgoland, North Sea - Helgoland_Spring_Bloom_20160512_1 | ecosystem: Environmental > Aquatic > Marine > Epipelagic ... | reverse complement strand
ACTCCCAAGGCGTCATCGCCTGCTCGTAGAGGTCGTGCAGAAGCTTACCCTTCCATAACCCAGTTTTTAGTTTAAATCTACTATCAGTGCCTCTAACGGTAATCGTGTCGGGTCGATAAGTTTGTAACTTGATTGCATCCGCTCCAGCTTCCTTGGCCGCAGAGACTAGCTTTAAAGCTTTATCTAAGCCTCCTCCATGATTGCCAGACAACTCAGCCACCACAAAGGGAACTGATTTATCATCTAAGATGCGGGAAAGAATCTCCAACTTTTCTGAAATTAGGTCGGGAGAAAGTCCTCGAGCAAATGGGCAAGTTGATCTTCACTTAATGACTCACAATTTACATTGCTTGCATATTGGAAACCTTCCGAGCAACTTACTCCTCCCAAAATCCCAATCTTATTCCCCCAAAATGCCTGAACTGGTTTGATAATAAAATAATCTTCAAATTCGAGTACATTTCTGGCTTCATCTAGGGGAATTAATATTTCATGCATTTTCTCACCCGGCCTTAGTCCAATTACATCCTTTTGGGCATTGGGAGCCAAAACATTTGCCAAATTCCCAACCGTACAAGCAGGGATTTTAGGAACAAACAATTCTCCACCAACCATCGAGTCCAAGCTTTTTAAAACGAAATCTACCCCCTCTTTGAGAGTAATCAGAAAACGGGTCATTTCGGAATTTGTAATAGTGATTTTTCCAGATTCTCGCTGTTTTTGAAAAAGTGGAATCACACTACCTCGACTGCCCACAACATTGCCATATCGAACAACCGAAAAAGTGGTTCCCCCTGCCCCAGCATAACTGTTAGCAGCAATGAACACTTTATCAGAACATAGTTTTGTCGCACCGTATAGATTCACAGGATTGACTGCTTTGTCAGTACTAAGTGCAACGACTCTCTTAACATTGGAAGAAATTGCCGCTTCGACTATATTGGTTGCGCCGTTGACATTGGTTTTAATAAACTCATTTGGATTGTATTCCGCTGCGGGCACTTGCTTTAAAGCAGCAGCATGGATCACATAATCCACTTCCCGCATAGCTAATCTAAGTCGCTCTTTGTCCCTGACATCACCAAGGAAAAACCGTACTGAACTGTCCTGAAAATCAGGATCTGATTGCATTTCAGACTGTTTCCACTCGTCACGAGAGTAAACGATAACACGGCGTGGTCGATAAGTCCTAAGAACCGTCCGTATAAATTCTTTTCCAAAGGATCCAGTCCCTCCTGTAACTAAAATTGAAGTATCGTTTAACATTCTATACCTAATAAATATCTACCCACATCATGTGATAAACACTCAGCAAATACAATGAGATTTAATTTATCTCTAGAATGAAGAGGATAAATCTTAATTACTGTTCAACGAACTTCCCAAGGGCTTTTTTAGCAATGAATAGAGCCTGATCCAAATCTTCGTAGCTGAGGGCATTACTTATAAACCAATTATGGTGAGGATGGAAGTAGAGTCCTTCAGCAGCTGCAAACTTACAGAGCCCTTGAATTTGGTACAGGTCTTCATCTCCCTCAATCCAAGGGTAAGGCATCGATGGCACGCCGGTCATTTTTAATTTAATACCGTATTCCTGCCCGACTTCTTCGAGTTTTGAACAAAAGTATTTTCCTTTTTCAAGAACAGATTTTGCTACCAGGTTTTCTCTGCTGATCTGAAGAGAAGCAAGAGCAGCGGAAAATGCATATGCATCATTCCAACAACTTCCAGTAAGAAAGACATCAGCAGCACTTGTCCGAAATTTATCTTTACCGACACATGCTGAGATTGCGTAGCCATTTCCTAGTGCTTTCGAATATATAGCTAGGTCAGGACAGAAACCAAAATAGTTGTGAGAACCTGAATCATCCAGCCGCCAACCACAGCGAACATCATCTAAAACCAAAGCGGCATCATGTTGTTTGCACAACATTTCTACATTCTTCCAAAAACCCACAGATGGAAGTTCAGAAGGTCCAAAGGATGCATGATGATAAGGTGTTAAAATGACTGCAGCTACTTGGTTCGAATGATTAACCAGTAACGATTCCAGCTGCTGAAGATTATTCCATTCGAATTCTAAAACAAATTCACGATCCGAAGAAATACGCCCACCCATGCCAGGGTCGCACCATGCATCCACTCCATGATAAGCTCCTTTTGCTTTAATAATGTATTCTCTTCCTGTCTTTTCCCTTGCCACACGAATTGCCCAAGTGGTCAGGTCCGATCCATTCTTTGCGAACACCGCCCAGTCTGCAAAATCGATAAGTTCGACTAACTTTTCCGCTAATTCCACCATCAGAAAGTGTGGCTGATTAAAAACAGATCCAAGCTCCCGTTGTTTTTGAACAGCCTGCTCTATCGCTTCATGCCGGTATCCGTGAAGGACTGCACCAAAACCACACATAAAATCCATCCATTCATTACCATCCACATCGGTGAATCGAGCACCCTTGCCTGATGAACAAAAATGTGGAAAGTCAAGCGGTAGTCCAGCTCCTGGAGCCATATGCCCATAAATTCCCGTAGGAATGACTCGATTGGCATTTTGAAATAGTAGGTCTGACTTAATTCTTTTCATCTTCCGGGGCGAGGTACTTCATTTTGTGCAATCCTTGAGACATATCCAAATTTATCAAGTAATGGAATTCTTCCTGAGAGTATAATTTCAGCGTTTGTAAGGCTCAGCCATGAATCTAAAGCTCCTAACGCCGCATTTTTAGCAACCTCTATATCATTAAAAGCCAAACAAGCTGAAGCACGGTCAAGAGAAGAACAGGCACCGACCTGCCAACCGTTGGAACCATCCATTTTAATAAGCCATTTTCTTTGCATCCCTTTAATTTCAAAAGTTAAGGTACGCGAACTTTCGTCGTCAAAAGCCTTTTTGGCAACAAGATGGTGATTTAAATAGCAACAGATTGCTTCGAGCGAACCATTCAACATTCCATGAATCTCTTTAATTTGAGAAGCTGATCGATAAGCCTTCCCCACCCTTGCCAAATTTATAACCGAACGAAATGTACCAGTTGGTGCGGTCAGGAAATACCTGATTTTAGGTAAAGCAAACCCGCCCTCAATTACTTTAACAAAAGATTTTGGACTAAAAATTAAGGATGTGCCAAAGGAGAATTCTCCTGATGGCAGAATACGGGGAACTAAGCTTTGAGAGTTTTTTGCTGAAAGGCATTCCACACCACAACCATAAATTGAACGTGCCGCTGCCCAAAGCGGTAATGTTTTGGATGTAATTAGGTCATTCATTCAACTAATTTAATCAAAGCATCCAAAAATAAGTTTGGGGATTCTTCTAAGGGAATTTCTACCCGCGGAATCGGTTGATTTTCTTCCAGAATATTGATTAGTTTGGAAATGGAATAGAAAGAGAGTATTGGACTTGTTTTGGATTTCCAGAAATTTAAATTATTGTTTTCTTGGGGCATGCCACCACCCGTCAAATCAAAGATCATCGGGCATCCTGTTACAATTGCTTCCGTGGTTAATCCTGCACCAGGCCTAGCAATCATAAGGTCGACAGCGCGTAGAAGACTTACCATTTCAGTTGCTCCTACTTGTGAAAGTGCTACGACATCCAAATGATCAGAGGGTGGAATCTTCCTAAGTTCCAACAATGTCTTATCATTAGACCCACACAAAGCGATAACTTGACATTTTTTTTGGGCCTTCATTAATCTCTTAATAATTGCAGGGTGGTGATTTACCCCATTTGCTCCTGTTCCTAAAAGATATACAGGCAAGTTAGGCTGTAACCCGTATTTACTCAGGATATTTAATCGATCAAAAGATCCATCTTGGATATAGAATGGTTTTCTTAGCAGAGGACCGGCAACCAGGCACTTTGAAGATGGCATCCCTCTTTTCTCGGCGGCAATACAACCTTCCTGGTAAGGGCTGGCAAATAAGTCTATATCGGGGTTCACCCAATGCCTAGAAAAACCATTACCGTCTGCCAATTCGCCGCAATAAACAACATAGGGTATAATTTTACTGTCAATGGTCTGAGAAAGTTTGAAGTATCCATGGTTCAAATGTGCATGAACGGAAACGATAATATCGGGAGAAAATTCTTTGATTTTTTTTATAAACTTTTGGGAGCCAAGAATTATACCTGGGTTTCTATGTAACGATGCAAGCTCAAGAAAATTAAAATAACCATAATGAAGAAAAGGCATTTTCTTCTGAATGAAATTATAAAGCTGACACCCTGATTTGTATCCCCAAAAGGTATTCTCTAATGGTTGATAAACCTGACAGTCACCACCTTTTTCACACCACCAATCTTGCAACGCATAGGCACGCATATTGTGACCGCCCCCAGTTGATGCACTTAAAACTAAGAGTTTCATCCCTCTTACTTAATAACTGATGGGGAGAACAACAAACATCCAAATACCCCTTAAGGCATTGGATAGAACCATTATCTTTTGATGGAATGGACGAACAGACCGCTTCTTAACTTTGGTTCAAACCAAGTCGTCTTGGGAGGCATAATTTCTCCGGCATCTGCAATAGCTAGTAGTTGATCCATACTGACTGGATACAATGCAAAGGCTACAGCCATATCACCAGAGTCTACTCTACGAGATAGTTCATTAAGTCCACGTATACCTCCGACAAAGTCAATTCTTTCGCTTTTTCTTAGGTCTCCAATATCGAGAATTGGCTGTAATATTTTGTCGGACAACAAGGTAACATCGAGGTCCTGAACCGGATTTTGGGAACGAATGCTTTCCTTGGGGCTAAGCCGGTACCACTGACCAGATAAATACATTGCAAACTCCCTCATACTGGAGGGTTTGATTGCTGAAAACTCGTCCTTTTGAAGATCGAAGTCATTAGCTAAAAGTTCAAGAAAAGCATCACTCGTTAAACCATTTAAATCTTTAACCACTCGATTGTAATCAAATATTTTGAGTTGATCGTCAGGAAATAATACCGCCATGAAAAAATTATATTCCTCATCTCCTGTATGAGCTGGGTTTTTTTCTTTAAGATTTTGTCCAACACGGGCTGCAGCGGCTGTACGATGATGTCCATCTGCAACATACAGTGCATCTACACTTTGAAACGCTGAGGATATGTCCACATTGGTTTGGGTATCTGAGCATGTCCATAATTCATGACGAATTCCATCTTCTGCAATAAAATCATAGGTTCTTTCTCCCTGTGTAATTCGTTCAACGATTGAATCAATCTGTTGTTGTCCCCGGTAAGAGAAAAAGACTGGTTCAGCATTAGCCTCAAGGGTTTCAACATGCTTCACTCGATCGTTTTCCTTGGCGGTACGGGTAAGTTCGTGTTTTTTGATCTTCCCCTCGAAATATTCCTCAAAATGACAACATCCAACTAAACCCGTTTGTGATCTACCATCCATGGTTAGTCGGTAAACATAAAAACTTGGTGATGATTCTTTAATCAAGACACCTTTATCCTGCATATCTAAAAAAGTCTTCTTACCCTGTTGGTAAACTTCATCCGAATATGGACTGACATTATCAGGAAGGTCGATCTCCGGTTTAATAACCCGAAGAAAAGAATTGGGAATTCCTTCCGCCTCGTCCTTAGCTTCTTTTGAATCAAGAACATCATAGGGTCTAGATGCAACATCTTGCGCATGCTCTTGGCGAGGTCGAATAGCACGGAAAGGGTTAAAGGTAATCATAGGGTCAGTGGTTGGCTCAGACCAAAGGGTTTAGCTCGGTGTGTTAGAAGAAGATTCGGACTGTTGTTTTTTAGCTGCTTTTTTAGCACGCATTTGTTGGATTAACTTCAATGCAGAACCTGCTGCAAGAGTACTTTTGAGAGCACCAGCTTGGGGAACTGAACCCATGGCTGCAGCTTGATTGGATGATTGCATGTCTTCCAGTATTTCTCTGCGAAGAATTGAGATTGAACGAGGTGCGCTGATACCAATTTTTACTGAATCTCCTTCAATTTTGGTAACAGATATCTCTATCTCATCACCTATTCGAATACCTTGATCGACTTTACGGGAAAGTATAAGCATGGCCCTTCAGCTAAAACAATTAGCTGCCACCGCCTGATAAATCCAGGAGGAAACGAGCAGAGTACTTCTCATGGTTGTTGATGATACACTGCTTCGCTTTAAGGGAATTTCGGTTGACGATTACGGGCCCTACCAAATTTACAGAAATTTTGGAAGATTGTTCAGAAGGAAGGGTCACAATATTTAGAATCATGGTGTCGTCACTACCAGTAATGCCCAAGATTTCCACATCAGCATCTGAAATCTCAACCGCATAATCCGGAATAATTCCACCTGGTTCAACGACAATAAATGCCAAACCATTTTTCTCTTCTTCCCTCAACCACATGAAAGGCAATTCTTCATGATCGTAAAATAACTCCATTGACCTAATTTCGGAGAAACCAAACAAACCTTGCGGCAGGATAAGTTGGTGACTTTTTTGAGAACTTTCAACCCCTTCGGCCTTAAGTTCTTCTCCTATATTTAGTTTCATTGGAAAAAGTTATTAACAAATTACAGGTAATTAAGCAATGAAGTATTAAGTAATTGAGCACCGACCTGCATTGCCGCTTGGTAAGCGGTTGAAACTCGGGTTAGTTGCATAATCGCCTCAGAAAGGTCAACATCAAGATCCTTGGCAAGTCTTTCATTAATTTCTAAATGGTAATCTTCATCATGAGCCCGCACAGTATTCATACGAACCAAGGTGGATGAGAGCTCTCCCATTTTATCAACGACCGAATCTTCATGACTGATCAGTTCACTCTCTAGAGACTGAACAATTTGAGCCATTTCATTCAAATCTGAATTACCTAAACCGTTGCGTAGTTCAACCAAAGATTCGACTACTTTGGCCAGGTCAGCAGTATTTCCGTTTTCAGCATTAAGGAAAGAAGAAACCTTGCTTTCATTTCCAACATAAAATTCCGCATTTTCATCTGCTCCGGTGTAAGTTACACCAATTACACTACCATCTGCATTCCGATGATCCAGGAAAGTCTTCGCACCCGTAGCAAATGAAAAATTGTCGCCTTCACGAGAACCCATTGGAGTATCTGTGATAACCTCGCCAGTATTTATTATTTCAAGACCTGAGATAATGTAAGGTCCTGGATCGTTTGGATTTTCATCCCACAATATTTTTGCCTCAAAACTTTGGCCGTCATTCATTGTTATGTAAGCGGTCCTAAACTCCTCAGGGATTTTTTGATTTCCATCTGTTCGGGGAAAGAAATACCTGCCCGGATCATCAACACGTAGACCAAATACTCTGCCACCAGCATCGCTTTGAACCGTTACTTTAGCTTCAATACCACTTTCTCCAGCTGAAGCTATTTTTACATCGTGAGTGTTTTCATTGTTAACCTCAAAAGAAAAAATATGTTGCAAAGGCTTTGTTACCGGAAGCCAAATATTGTTTGCAATAGGTTCACCAATAGCTTTTTGCATATCGATATATTCTTGGCTTCGAGCATCACTCAAACCATCCTTGAAAAATTCGTCACTGGGAGATCCAATAAGTGGAATAAATTGCTGTTCGAGCGTGCCGTCACTACCGATGGCGATCAGAGTATCTTCTTCATCCCTTTGGTTGTTAAAACCATTCCCGTCAACACCGTTGGTTTGACATTCATAATACACCCCATTGTGAAGAACAATTTGACCTTTAAAATAATCTTTATTTGCCGACCACTCGGAACCCTGAGATGAATTGTAAGCACTTACCTTAACCAAGGGTGCACCTTCAATAGGAAGCCCACTACCTTGATCCAAAATGGTATTAGCTCCGGCATTTAAGATATCTTGGGTGGCCATGTAAAAACCACTTTCATCTCCATTGGCATCATTAGAGATTAAGTCAGAAAGAAATACAAATGACCCACTTCTCAGCGGGGTTTCAATCCCAGACTGTACAAATGGTTCCACTCCTTCAGTAGGAAGGTCTTGTCCGGTAAAAATAAAGGTTCTTTGAGAATCTTCGTCAAAAAACTCTTCCCCTACACCCATGGTGTCACCAAATTTTTTAGATGGAATGATTGTTCCATTTTCACGGTCCAAAATGTTATCGTCTGCGTCTTTGAAAAGATTTCCATCTTGGTCCAATGGTCGAGGGGAAGCCACAAAGTAAGAGCCTCTAAATTGAAAAATATCTCCGCTTTTAACCGTATCCTCAGTTGTTCCACCACTTGGAGGTTGTGGTATTGTCGAAGAACTGAAGATTTCACCTTTTAAAAAATCACCTTTAATTAATTGTTCGTCAGGGTTTTGGACTCCCAAACGGTAAGTCTGGCTTGCTGCATCAAAAAACACAGTGCCGTTAGAATCGGTTCCCTCCACATCAAAACGGCTTACAGGATAAGCAACTTGGTTGATCAGAGAGGCGGCTTTGTTTCGAACTAGATTATCATCTAAATTTCCAAATGTCCCGATTAAGTCAAGTGCTCCATCTGGGTTCAAACGTGCATTTCTAGTAATTAAATCAGTCGTATGGTTAAAGGCTTCTGTTTTACCATCAAAAAGTTTTCCATCAGGTGAAATCCAAAAAAGCCTTGAATCAGATCCATCACTTGTAATTTTCCAGTCTTCACGATCAACCTCGTAACCGCTTCCCACTTCTTTCCAAAAATTACTGCCAGTCTGATTGGGAAAATGATTAAAGTTTTCAGCTGACTGGGACTCCCAAAGTTTACCATCAAACTCGGTTACCTCTCCAATGTCATAATTTTCTAAACGCTTCCAGGGTTTAGGCAAGTTTATAGAGATATTAGAATCTCCGTCTGCTTTGGTCTCATTTACATTTAAATCCCAAGTCAATACGGACTCTTGAACAACTCTCCAAACTGCTTGTTTCTCAGGTTCTGAAAGTTCGGAGTAATTATTTACAGGATACATAGCTTGCGCTTTTTGTTCGAGCAATTCCTCTAATTGAACAGGGAAATAGTTGCGAGTGTCGTATCGAGAATGATATTGAGAGTCGACGGTAAAAGAATGCCCAACTGTACCAGTGACTTCGAGCTGACCATTCGAAGCTACAATGGCACGAAGGTCCAAGGTATCGTTATGGTAATCCCCAGGTTTACCAGAAGCCCGAGTAAATGCCACATATCCCAGAGAAACTATCGTTTTAGAATCCGTTAAAAAGAATGGATCGTCGTTAATTAGGTCGCGGATAAGAGCAGTCGCCTCGACCAAGGAGACATTGGATGCACGTTCGTAAGGATTGATGCTTATCCAGTCTGGATTTTCGTGGGATGGATCACCCGAGGCATTGTCATTTAGGGCTTCCCAATAGGCAATAGATTCATTGTTCGTCAACTTGAAGGCATTGACAACAGAATCGTTTTCTTGCTTTTCCCATAAAACCCCAGAGAAATCTGAGCCTTCAGGTATGGCATCTTTGGATTTGTAGACATCCTGCCCCCAACGAACAAAGTCTCCACTAGCATATTGCTTAGATGGATCCCAAATACTGACCTCATTCTCTGCAGGTTCCAAAATGAATGAACCATCTGCTTGGTCGACAAGGGCAAAATAACCGCCTGTGCGAGGGAAAAAATCAACCGAGGGTTGCGCACCTAAACTAACCGCCAACTGTTCAAGCTGTTCGAAGCTAAGTTCATACACAACAGCACCTCCATCCTGCAATGTACCAACGGGTTGCTGACTCCAGTCTTTTTGCTGAAAATGATTAATTATCTCTGTCCTGTCAGTAAACTCTTGAGCATCTACAAGGATTCCATCTGCCAAGTCGGAAGATTCTAAGGTTACCGATTGGTCACCCTTATTGTAGGTTTGGTTTGTATTAAAAAGAGAAACCTCTTCTATTTTTGCCTGCACCACATACTCGCGCCCATTGGCACGCAAAACGATTTCGTCGCCTTGTTTAAGATGATGCCGGTTGCCTGTGGTAGGAATCCCAACGGAGTTACTCTCTAAATCAAGAATCTTTTTCTCCATCTGCCCGAGAATTACATCGGTGTGGGCAAAATCTGGTTCTAATTCTGTGCCCGCAAAAAGTGCCCTACCTCTTTGAGTAGAATTCACACGATTTAAAGCTTCCTCGATAAGTTGGTCAATCTCCAGGCTATATGCCTCTACTGCTGGTCCATTAAGATTGCTACCAGCTAAACGGGATACTTCTTGAGCCCGTTGATTAATTTCACGCAATTTTTCTAAATTAAGATGTCCGGCATTAATAAACTCAGTCGCATAAGAAGAATTTCGTTGGTATTGAGCGAGCTTACTCTTTTGCGAATCAAGTTGAATGACTCGCCCCATGGTCAGTCCACCATCTTCAGGTAAAGATATTTTTTGACCTGTTGTTATTTGCTTATCTAGCTTGAACCGTTCGAGGTCCAAATCACGAATTCTTTGCGTGACTGATTGGGAAACATTGAGGTCGGGTATTCTCATTTAGGGAGGTTTATCTGATGAGACCCATAACGACAATTTCAAGCATCTTGTCAAGCGTGGTAAGAACCCGAGAAGAAGCTTGAAATGACCGCTGGTATCGCATTAGGTCAGCTACTTCTTCATCAACTGAAACGGAGCTAACTGCTCGACGCTGATCAAGCAACAATGTTTCGATTGATTTTTGATGTTCCAAATTGTCGTTAAGGTCGCCCAGACCAGTACCTATTTCTGAATTAAGTGATGCGACTTTATCAATAAATGTGCCATCTCCAAGTTCTGAAATTGCCTGGGCTATCTCATTTGAGCCTGAAACTCCAGCATCTCCAGCTAGCAAAGAATCTGCAGACAAACGTCGATCTACTTTTAGGGAAGATGCTAAGTTCCAGGGATTTGCTGGTAGAGCTGAAAAGATAAAATTATCTCCGATGATAGGTAACTTCGATCCTTCTTCCAAACCCTCAATGCGAAATGGAATTGATTCATAAGCCATCATCATTGATCTACCATCATCTTCTGTACCAGGAGAAAGATCGGCACCTGGATAGGAGTCATCATTTTCCATGGTTACAAAATTCATTTTCGAAGCACTGCCGTAAAAACTAAAAAGGTCCCCTGCATTATCGGCACGAAAAGTCGTCTCAGCAATGTCACCACCACGGTACAGGTCAACCGTTTCAACTCCTCTAAAATCTTCTGAATAAATTGGTGTTGTATTAACAATAGAGAATTCTTCGGATGCAGCAAAGGGCAAACTCATATCAACTTCATCTCGATAGAGTTTAATGAAAGCATCTCCTTCCCTCCCCTTGTAACCAAATTCTTCCTCCATGAGTAGGTTTTTGCCAGTAACGGGTCTGGTTAAAATCGCATCAAAACCAAAAAGATATGACCCAGGTTGATCGTCCGGATTGTAGACCTCGTTGATTTCTTCAACAAAGGTAGAGACTAATTCATTTAGCCTGACTCTATAATTTTCAACATCCATGGAACGAGCGTTTTGGTAACCCTTGATCGAACCAGATTCTAACTCAAGTTGATTACCATCTACAAAAATAGAATCTGTCATAGGTAAACCATTTCCAGAATTTAAAATATTAAAGCCGACAATTTGCCCACCCTTAACGACTGCTTCCCCCAAACCAACATTAAGTTCAACAAGCAAACCGTTGTCTAGATTATGCCCGGTAGGATATGCCTTACGAATGATGGTAGAAGGATCAACAGGATCTAAAAGCTCTGCTTGAAATTGCTGAAAGTTCGATTTCCATTGATCGGATGAAGGATTAAATTCCGCAATATCATCAACCTTAATATCAATTGGAGCAGTGACTACAAAGTGGGAAAAACCTGAAGGCGAAGTGGGATCTGCCTGATAATAGATCTCATTCTGCTTAAATCTGATCAACGAATCGGTCATCGCATCGGTAGAGATTGATTTTTTAAAATCAATCGATTGAACTTTCATTGTACCAAGTCCAATTTGCTCATTGATTCCTTTCGAAACAATAAGTGCACCGGCAGCATTTTGGGAGGCTTGATCAATATTGTAATCGTAAAATTTTACAGAGACTTGATCCTTGATAGATTGCCCTGGTTGATTGGCTAAAAGTTTCAGGTTCCAACTTTGGTTCTCATCTAAAACTGAAGAGGCAGTAATTGATGCGCTCATCGTGGCATTGCCATTAATTGCAGTTGCAATGCTATTGACGGTTTCTTCCTCGGTTCCCTGCGACTCTATTATTATTTTTTCTCCATTAAATTCTAATTCGTACCTATCCACAGAAGTTTTGAATAAACCACTAGCAGAATCAGAAGTTATAGAGTAGTTTATCGTGGTATCAATACCGGCAATGGAAACCGTTTCGTTTGCATTATCCAAAAGTACATCAAGGGCAGGATTTAATGCTGGGGTTCCAACAATTTGAGTACCATCATTTTCAATTTCAAGCAATTTTGCTTTAATGTCTTCCAACCTATCCACTCCAGTCAAGGTTTGATCAACTTCAATCAACTTGGTAACCCCATTTATATCTAAAGTAAAATCCTGTATGTTATCATCGACGGAAAGATCATATTTGATTGGGAGACTTGAAGTACCAAGAAAACCGTCAACAATTAGTTCCTCCGCCACATTTTGAACCACATCTGGAGGAGAAACCTGCAAAACCGATTTTTCCTGAGGTAAAAGATTTAAAATGTTATTTGTTTCGTTATGTAAATCAGCTGTTCCTTGAAGTAATTCAAGATCGTAATCTGTTCCAACTTCTTGCAAAGAAACAATCTGAACGGAACCGTTCACAACTTCAGCACTTATAATTTTACTAAGATCAGGGTCGGTCTTAATTTTATCTACGATAGCTTGGGCTGTTTTGAAAGGAGTCCCCTTAAAATCAACATCAAAGTTAATTGATGCGGGTGTAGGGAGATTTTCCCCATCCGTAAACTTTGTCCCTTTCTCGTTAATAGAGAATGAAAATTGATCAGCAAAATAGTTACGCTCAACAATGATGGTAGATTTATCAACCGGAGTTTCATCCACGATCTGAAAATCATCAGAATTCCCCAAAAAACCAGTCACCGTGGTTGAGGTAGCGTCTGTAACAACGTCAAAGACTTGCTGACCATCGCTATTTTTGATTGCCAGAAGTTGCTCTGAAAGTGTTCCTGGTTGGGAAGCAGCAAGTTTTATGGATTCCCCATTTACGCTGACATCAAATTCGAACAACGGCGAAATATTTTCAATTTTAACCTGCTTGGTTTGGGCACTGCCAACAAAACTTGAAATAGTAAACTCTCTTTTATTATTATTTAGGTAAAGAGAACCATTTTCCTCAAGGAAATCTGGTGAAGGGTTTTCAATTGATTTAAACTTTCCAAATACATCTCCTACGGCATAGGGAGTTTCGCGCTGCAGCACAGTAGCAAGCTCAGCTATCTCAGTTTCCCGGTAAACATCTTCTGTAGCCTCAAAATACTTATCTTCGAATTTCACCAAATCTCCCTGCTGATAAGATTTACCTAAAAACCACCTATCTTCACCTCCTGTAGTAAGAGTTTGGATCATGTATGAGAGATCTTCCACGATTTTAGGTGGAACCGAACCAAGGGAAAGCAAGTTCCCGTCGACTATTTGGCCAATTTCAAAATTACCCGTATCAATTCCATTAATCTCTGATCCCGTCTTTATACTTTTGAGAGCTTGAAAATAAGTATCGTTAAATTTTAAAACCTCACCTTTAGCTATATCACGTTGCAGAACAGTCGAGGATTCTCCCCCAACCTTCAATTCAGCAGAGGGTCCAAATGAGTCGGAAGCTTGATAAAGTTTACCCTCATAAAAAACCAGATCACCTTTTTCAAAATTATCTAAATCGGAATACCTTCTGAGAGATTCTGGAAATGTCTCGCCATTCTTGGGTAATTCTGAAATTGAGAGGAAATTCACAGGGTCTTCAAGACTAGCACCGACCAAAGTATTTTGAAGTGCCTGATAAAGTACTCCATTTTGCCTAAATACTTCACCCTTGTTATGAATGGCAGTTGCTAAACCATCTCCATTATCAAGATCGTTTTGGCTAGGAGCAAAAGAAACTAAAATCGGGCCGTCTGTATCATTATATTGGGAACCTCCGTCAAGTACCTCGATATGACCTAAAGAACCATCTCCAGCAATTTTTGCTCGAATTTGGGCATCTCCACCGAGGCTATTTTCTAATTGCAGTATTTTCCCGAAATCTTTGGACACTTGCTTAACCCCGTTGGCCGAGCTTACCAATTCGATATCTTGGCCGTCTGCACCAAGAGCACTCAAATTCCAAAAACCAGTCTCATCTCCCGTTAAGTCGGAAATTTCAGGCTGAATTCGAAAATTCATAAACTTTGAAAGATCCTCCAGCAAACCCTGCCTGTTATCTCGGTAAGTTACTGCTTTGCCCTGATCTAAAAGCTCAAATCTTTTGATTTGAAGATTTACTTCATAAATCTTGTCAAGGATTTGGTTTACTTCAGATACTGATGCTTCGACAGTATTGGACAGATCAGTTTCAATCTCCTCTATCGCCGAGCCTGCATCGTTAAAGCGTTTGGTTAATGTTTGAATTTTTTGAAAAATTTCTTGCTTAGCATTTGATTCATCGGGCGATGCAGATAATTCCTGAAATGCATTAAATAAATCATCTAAAGCTCGAGCTAACCCCCCCTCGGCTAAGTTGCTGTTGTGTTCAAGATCTAAACCTCCATCCACACCTGATCTATTAACCGATTCTCCCAAAGCAGCTTGGAGTAAGTTAAGTACCTCTACTTGAGCTTCTATGCTTGCTGATTCACCGAATTCTGAAAAGACTCGTTTATCAAGCAATTCGTTACGTGCTTGATCAAGTCCGTCTGATTCAATCGAAGACGTATTAAGACCGCCTTGGCCTTTGGACATTAAACCTTCTCTCGATAAAACTCTTTGCCGGGCATACGACTCATCATTGACATGAGCTAAGTTTTGCCCTGCAATCTCTGCTGACTTCGCGTGAAAACGAAGGGCTTCTGTACTCTTTATAATTCCTCCAATCATAAAATTATAATGATTATGCCCGATCCATCAGCTTCGTAGGTGTTGAAGAATAATTCCCCACTTTGCCCTGTTTCGAGTAGGTTTTGGAGTGGGAGGTCGGACTTGCGACAGAAAGAATATGATCAGTAACCTCAAGCAAACGAGCTAGCAGTCTTTGGTTCTGAGATACCTTTGTACGAACATTTGATATAAGAGAATTAATTTCCTCAATTATACTCTCAAACATAGGTTGAGTAACATCAGGGAGGTGCGGAAGTAATTCGCTTAAGCTGGATTGTTTTGGCCGGCCAAAATTTAAAGCTAAATTCGATACATAGCCTTGGCGACGCTTTTGTAAGATTTGGCTCGCTTCCATTTGAGCTTGTACGGACTGGTTAATCTCCAAAAGACTATCTGGTTTACGATTTAATATAGTCTGTTGCTGTGCATTTAGCAACCCAATCAGACCACCATATTCCTGTAATTCGTTACGTAACAATTCGAGGAGGTCTTCCCAATTATTACTCGTTGAAACTGTTTGTGTAAGATTAACCACGACTAATTGGATTTTTCCTTGTCAGTTTCGATTTCCTTATGATTTCCGACAGGGGATAATTGCTGCTGGAGAATAGAAGAGATTCCAAAACCACCTCCTTGAGCAATGCTCTCGGACAGTGCATCAGTAAAAAAATGTCTGTATAAGCGATGGCCTTCACTATTTTCATTAAAAACACCTTTAAACATTGGCTTTAAGGCATCGTTGAGAAACTGCTTAACTAGGACAGATTCAAATTGCTGGGATACAAATTCAGTTTTTTCACTCTCGGAATTTTTCTGTGAATGAACCATCTCCATAAGTAAGGATGAATCCATACTTACATGCTTACTGCTTATGCTACTATTTTCCATAAAGAATGATTTAGTTGATAACAAGCTCGGCTTGAAGGGCACCGGCATTCTTAATTGACTGAAAAATTGAAGTCATTTCGCGGGTTGTCAGACCAAGCTTATTTAGAGCCGTGGCCAATTCATTCACTGTTGTCCCCCCTGGCTGATCCAACTCGTCAAGCGACTCAAATCTACCTACCTCCTCAATTAATTCGGCATTTTCACCCTCAATAACTTCGGTTGCACCACGAGAAAATGGTAATGGCTGACTCACCCCAGTTGTCGGGTTGAGAAAAATGGTAACATTACTGCTGCTAACGGCGACCGGAGAAATCCGAACATTTTGGGTAGCCACAATCGTACCAGTCCGCTCGTTTATGATAATCTTGGCAGGTATATCTGGTTTTACCTCAACTTCTCCAACAGCAGCGATAAAGTTGGTTGTTTGACCGAGAAACTCTAAGGGAACTTTAACATTAACGACACCACCATCTACAGCAAGAGATGAACCGGGGTAAAAACCATTAATAGCCTTAGCCATCTTAACCGCAGTTAAATTATTAGGTGATCTTAATAACAAATCGATTGAATCTTTGGATAAGGCATCAGTAAATATCTCTCTCTCAATTAAAGCACCATTAGTTACGATACCGACTGTTGGATGATTAACCTGAATATTACCTCCCCCATTTCCGGCTGATAAGCCACCAATTGACACGGGACCTTGAGCAACTGCATATACAAGTCCGTCCGCACCCTTGAGAGGAGTTTGTAATAAAATACCCCCCTGCAATGAATCTGCGTTGCCGATAGAGGAAACAGTTAAATCCATTTTAGTACCAGCTTTTCCAAAAGGCCCAATTTCGGCAGTAATCATAACTGCCGCTATATTTCTGGACTTATCTGCTTTGTCCGCACGAATACCAAGAGATTCCAAGGCGTTGAGAATTCCTAGCTCGGTGTACTCTATTCGAGAATCACCCTGGCCATTCAAACCCGTAACAATTCCATATCCAAATAGTTGATTACTCCTAAACCCTCGAACATCGGTTAAGTCTTTAATTCGAGCACCAAACACAAAAATGGGTGCTACCCCCAAAAGAAAAAAAGCAAAGGATCGAACGGTTGACTTCATTAGAAAGGATTGAGAATTGTAGAAAGTTTTTGATACCAAGACTCTTTTTGGGCGTCATCAAGGCTGCCTTTTGAAACAAATTCGATTTGAGCGTCAGCAATGTATTGGGAGGAAACAATATTTCGGTACCTCAAACCATCCTTAAAACCAAAACCGATATCTTCTTGACGAACCATTCCCTTGAGAACGGCGAAATAACTTTCCCCAGAAAAAGTAACCATCCTAGCCCCTTCAAGTACAAGCACTCCATTTGGTAATACATCAATAACGATCACACTAACTCGACTTTTTAGGTCTTGAGTATTAGCTATTGAACCGCCGCCTTGGTTGCTACTTTGACTCTCAATTTGAGTACCTGGCAACCCACCATTGTGCGTTCCTAGTTTGCTATTAGCATACAAAAATTGTTTGACCGCACTTTCAACCTCAAATTGACGATTTCTGACAGAATTTTGAGAAGCTGATAGAGATGAAGTTTCAGCAACATCAATAGTCAACAAATCCCCAACTGCAAAGGCTCTCTTACCTCCGAACATTCCACGTTGATTGTTACTGCTTTTTAACCATAGAGAGGTAGCACTTACAACCACGGGTAAGAGGCTCATCATTAAGACTAAAAAAACTTTGGGCATTGTAATTATTTTCAAAGGTGAACTTTCACACTACTTTCAGTTAAGACTTTGGCGTGAAATTCCTTATCTGAAGAAAGATTCCTTACCTTAACCAGTGATTCCGCAACCCCATCCTCGAGTGCAAGTCCTTTCATCGTTACGTAAATTCCATTGCCTGAAGCGTAAACATCAATTACCTGACCCTTTTTAATCAGAGTAGACTTGGATAAAATACTCCACTTGAGGGGAGAGTTTGCATTTAAATTAGATTGAAGCTCAAAACCTTTAAGGGCTGTGGTATTCAAAACTGAGCTAGCGTGTTGTTTCAAAATATCTACTTTCCGCAAACTAAAATCTTCTTTTTTTAACTTAGTTCCCCGGTTTAAATTCTTAGTAGAGAAATACACATCATTCAAGCTGGCGACCCGCAAGGGATATGAAAAATCTCCTAACTTTTTACCAGCGTCCCAAAGACTAAAACGAATGAAACAACTCGAGCTTAATTCATCGGGAGAAATATCCCTGATTTTGATTATTGGGGATGAACTTACCTTCAAGGATTGCCAAGAAGTTGACAAATTTACACGAATTTCTCCAGTCGCTTGGTAACGATGCTTGAGGGAATCTCCAAGTAATCGCTCTAAATGATCTGAAGTCAAAAAACTATTGTTCTCTGATGAAACATTAAAGCTTTGGTAACTCTTCGATGTGCTGGGGCGAAGAAAAGCAGCTTTTTTAAGAGAATACGATTGATTCTTACCCTCAAGGTTAAGGGGTTGTAAAAATCTTTCAACTCCAGCTGTGAGAACAGCTGGAAGTAATAAAAGAAAGGTAAGATGTAAATTTACTTTCAATTATCGCTTAAGCTGGTTAACGCGAGAAAGCATATCGTCAGATGTCTGAATCGATTTAGAATTCACTTCGTAAGCACGTTGAGCAATGATCATGTTAACCATTTCCTCAACGACATTTACATTAGACATTTCCAAATAACCTTGTTGCAAAACACCGAAACCATTCTCTCCTGGAGCACCAATTTCAGGGGCACCACTGGCTTCAGTTTGGATGTATAGGTTGCCACCAAGGGATTTTAAACCTGATGGATTTGCAAATCTAACTAACTCAAGCTGACCAATAATTTGAGTACCCGCGGCAGTTTCGATCGAAACCTCTCCAGTTGTGGCGATAAAAACATTAGTTACCTCGGGATCAATTTGAAGACCAGCAGCAAGAGGGAGTGCGTCAGAAGTAGTAAGCTGGCCATCGGGGCCAACTTTAAAAGCACCATCACGAGTATAAGCTTCGGTTCCGTCAGATCGTTCAACTTGAAAAAAACCGCCCCCATCAATGGCAATATCCATTTTTTCGTTAGTTTGCGTAAGCTGACCTTGAGTAAATATTTTCGCTGTTGAAACTACTTTTGTTCCATTTCCCATTTCGACTCCTGTAGGAATGACATTTCCTGCACCAGTTTGACCGCCTGATTGCCTGGGGTTTTGATAGAGAAGATCTTGAAATTCAATTTTATTCTTCTTGTAACCCGTGGTGTTGACATTGGCGATGTTATTAGAAATCACATTAAGGTTAAGTTGCTGAGCCTGCATGCCCGTCGCACCGGAATATAAAGATAGATTCATATATGTTAGTTAGTTTGGCCAAGAGCTCCAATCGCCTTGCCTGTATTTTCATCAAAAGCTTGCACCATTTTCTGGTTCGCCTCGTGTGCACGAGACACTTCAATTAATCCAATCATTTCTTCAATAGCAGATACATTGCTACTCTCTAAAAAACCTTGTAAAACCTTGAAAGAGCCTGGTTCAGCTAATTCTGGCTGAGTCCCCTCCTCTTTGGTGATAAATCCCCCGCCGACTTTTTGCAGATCGGTGATAGGGGTTTCAAAATTAAAAACACCAATTTTAGCAACTAGCTGTTCTCCTTGAAAAACTTGGCCTTCATCATCTATTGATGCATCACCTTGACCTGGCACAAAGGTAATCGCATTACCTCCTTCATCAACAAATTCGTGCCCCATGCTGTTTACCATACCACCATCGGGATTAGAGTAAAATTGTCCGTCTCTGGTGTATACTCGTTCACCACTTTGGTTCATCAGAGCAAAAAAACCATCTCCGTGTAATGCTAAATCCTGAGGATTTGAAGTCTCTTTTAATTCACCTGCGTTGAAGTCTATTTGGTTCTTCATGACTGGGAACGAACCAGGCATTTCGTTCCTCAACCTATCATGAGTGGATCGAGCAATTTCTCCTCCCTCCACAGCCTCGAAAGATACTGCAACCTTCTTAAAACCTGCAACATGACTAGCCGCAATGTTGTTTGCTATGACATTTTGATACTGTTCAAGACCGCGTAGTGCAGATGCGTTTTCGTATAAAGAGAGATTCACCCATTAAGGAAAGCAATTCTTGCGCCATTAGAGATGAAAGAAATCAATCTCCATCTACGAAAGGTGAATTTTAAAAGAAATCAATAAATACAATCAATTTCTAAAAGTCGTCCGTCAGGCAAATGAATGACGAGAGATGTGGGACGACCATCCTCAGAAACAAGTTCTACTTTAGGGCAGCCCTCTTCTTCGTAAATAACCGCTTTTTCTTGTGGTCTATCCTCAGAAACATTGTTTTCTTTTGCATCTGGTTTACCACTCTTTTGGTCTAAAAGTCCTTCAAAATTTGAATCTCCAGATTCAACATCCTTAAAGCCTCTGCCTTTCAAATAACTATCCATATCAAAAAGTTAGCGATAACGAGCAAGGTCCTCTTTGCTAACATCCAAGACTAAACTAATTTCTACCCGACGGTTTTTATCTGACCGATTAGGAAAACGTACACGATTTGGTTTGGTTGCCCCATGGCCAGTCATACGTTCAAGCTTTCCATCCAATTCACCCGCGGAGTAGTGTCCCAGAGCATTGTTAATTTCGACTGCTTGGTAAAGGGACAACTCCCATTCAGCAAGTTCATGATTCTTCACTTTATCAGCAAGTCCCATAGAGTGTGAGTCGATTCTATATGCCAAAACATGTTGAGATAACAACCAAGACATTCTCTGCATTACCTTTCTTCCATGAGTTGACAGCTTGGAAGATGTAGACTCAAAAATAGGTTTATCATCACCATGATACAAAGTAACCTTCAGACCGTCTGAAGTAACTTCTAATTGAATTGTCGAATCATCTATTTCGTGCAATTTCAACCGTTGATACCAATCTTGGGCAATTCGATGAAGTACATCGATGTCAATTGAAGTCGTATCATTTGTATTTCTCATGGTGGTATCAGACCTGCCAACAATTTGATCCACCATACTTCCTGGTCTTGCATCTTTCTGCTCGATAGGAGTAGATTTAGGAACCCCTGCTTTGTAGGGGTCACGAAAAAAGCGTGTTGTGGCTATGATAACTTCTTCATCTTGTGATAGAATCCACAATACCAAAAATAGGGACATCATCCCAGTTACAAAATCTGCATAAGCAACTTTCCAAGCTCCTCCGTGCCCGAAAGAAAAATTCCGAGAACTTTTACGGCGTAAGCTAGGCATAAGGCAAAGTTGGATCAGGTCGAGAAATCAACCACCTTTAGCTGCGTCTTTGCATTTTTCTTCGAGATCATCCGCAGTAGGTTGCATAACTTTATCAAGGGAACGCCTGCCTATCTCGACTGCCATGATTGGAGAAAGTCCAGTAGCAAATCCAGAAACAGAGCGTTCTACAATGCGGTAATAAAGCATTTCTTGGCCTTGATTCAAAGAAACCAATCGCCCTAAGGGCACACCAATTCCGTAGGCTAGGAAAATCCCCAAAAATGTCCCACTGAGCGCTGCAGCAACCTTGTAACCGACAGATTCTGGGTCTTCCAAATTAGACATGGTATTAATAATTCCCAAAACAGCAGCCACAATACCAACTCCAGGCAGAGCATCAGAGATCATTTCAATTGCTTTGATAGAACGACTTGCCTCAGCCTCACGACTACTTAGCTCAGACTTTAAAATTCCTCCAATCTCCCCTGGTTTACACCGACCGTCAACGATGGGTCTAAGAGAATTACATAGAAATTCAACTAAACCCTTATCATTTAAGAAAGAAGGATACTTAGAAAAAATAGAACTGTTATTGGGATCGCTAACATGCTCGTCAAGTGCTGGCGTTCCTTTTCTTCTACCAAGCATAAACAGTTCGTATAGCATAACGAGCAGGTCAATAAATTTACCTTGGTCGCTTATACCACCCTTAAAAGCCTTTATGATATCGTCTTTGAGGGTAAGCAGAACCGTCTTTGGACTTGAGACAATTAAAATCCCCAAGCCGATCCCACAAATAATCATAATTTCTCCAGCATGAATCAAAGAAACTGGATTTCCACCCGCGACCGCAAAACCTCCGATGCAGGAGACAAAAACGATAATCATTCCAACAGTTAAAAGCATAGTGAGAAAAGTTAGTTAATCGGAAGTTTGAAATTTAGCACGAAGAGAAATTATAGAATGTG
>Ga0206130_10003122_pt1 | contig 22113 bp, 4 predicted proteins | sample Helgoland_Spring_9_FD_148637 | JGI IMG/M metagenome (GOLD analysis project Ga0206130, IMG submission 148637) | Pelagic subsurface seawater microbial communities from Kabeltonne, Helgoland, North Sea - Helgoland_Spring_Bloom_20160512_1 | ecosystem: Environmental > Aquatic > Marine > Epipelagic ... | reverse complement strand
TTTCCTGTAGGACGAATAACAATATGGTCTTCGTGAGTAGTGTCTCCTTCATTGTTACCAGCGTGCACAAAAAGACAACTATTCTGTACAGAATCAGTATTCAAAAACGGATAATTCACATTCGAATTAGTCATACTGACATCATCTATAAAACGAACCAAACCATAATTTGTTTCATTTTTATTTTTGAATACGATACTAGATGCACCAGATGTGTCGTGAATAAGTGTAATTGAACCTCCAGAAACACTACCAATGGTTCCTATTGTCTCAACTACATTTAATTTACCGTGTAATGTTGTCAAGTCAGTAACATCTAATGTACTCATAAAAGAGACATCATTTTGTACAGTAAGTGTGTCACCAAATCGAACAGAATTTGAGACATCCAAAATACTCATAAACGATACATCATTTTGTACAGTGAGCGTGTCGCTAAATCGAACCGCATTTGACACATCTAACTCATTCATAAAGGACACATCATTTTGTACAGTAAGAGTATCATTAAACCGAACCGCATTCAAGACATCCAATTGATTCATAAAGGACACATCATTTTGTACAGCAAGAGTGTCTCGGAACAAGACTGACTCGGATACATCCAGTTCACTGTAAAACGAAACATCACTAACTACATCGAATCGATTTTGAAAACGAACATTACCTGAGACATCCACTTTATAATTATCATCAGAATCTTGTCCACTTAGTCCCACTACCATTTTTCCACCACTAGGTAACACTATAATATCACCACCACTAGACCACGATTCTGCTGTAATACCAGTATCAAGTACTAGATTTCCTGTAGGACGAATAACAATATGGTCTTCGTGAGTAGTGTCTCCTTCATTGTTACCAGCGTGCACAAAAAGACAACTATTCTGTACAGAATCAGTATTCAAAAACGGATAATTCACATTCGAATCAGTCATACTGACATCATCTATAAAAAGAATCAATCCATAATCTGTTTCATTTTTATTTTTGAATACGATACTAGATGCGCCAGATGTGTCGTGAATAAGTGTAATTGAACCTCCAGAAACACTACCAATGGTTCCTATTGTCTCAACTACATTTAATTTACCGTGTAATGTTGTCAAGTCAGTAACATCTAATGTACTCATAAAGGATACATCATTTTGTACAGTAAGTGTGTCGCCAAATCGAACAGCATTTGACACATCCAATTGATTCATAAAAGAGACATCATTTTGTACAGTGAGTGTGTCGCCAAATCGAACAGCATTTAAGACATCCAATTGACTCATAAACGATACATCATTTTGTACAGTAAGAGTATCATTAAACCGAACCGCATTTGACACATCTAACTCATTCATAAAGGACACATCATTTTGTACAGTGAGTGTATCTCCAAACCGAACAGCATTTGACACATCCAATTCATTCATAAAGGACACATCCTTTTGTACAGTAAGAGTGTGTCGGAATAAGACTGCATCGGATACATCCAGTTCACTGTAAAAAGAAACGTCACCAGCTACATCTAGCCGACTGTTCAACGTAACATCACCACTTAGTGTAGTATCTTTATATATATGCAAACCAAATTCACCTCTAATATTATCTATTACTACGAGACTGTTATGAACACGAACATTTCTACTAACATCTAAATCATTCATGAAAAATACATCATTTTGTACAGTGAGTGTGTCACCAAATCGAACGGCATTTGACACATCCAATTGATTCATAAAGGATACATCATTTTGTACAGTGAGTGTGTCGCCAAATCGAACAGTATTTGAGACATCCAATTGACTCATAAACGATACATCATTTTGTACAGTAAGTGTGTCGCCAAATCGAACAGTATTTGACACATCCAATTGATTCATAAACGATACATCATTTTGTACAGTGAGTGTGTCGCCAAATCGAACAGCATTTGAGACATCCAATTGATTCATAAACGATACATCATTTTGTACAGTGAGTGTGTCGCCAAATCGAACCGCATTTGACACATCCAGTTCACTGTAAAAAGAAACATCACCAACTACATCGAATCGATTTTGAAAACGAACATTACCTGAGACATCTACTTTATAATTATTGTCCAAATCTTGTCCACTTAGTCCCACTACCATTTTTCCACCACTAGGTAATACTATAATATCGCCACCACTCGACCACGATTCTGCAGTATTACCAGTATCAAGTACTAGATTTCCTGTAGGACGAATAACAATATGATCTTCGTGAGTAGTGTCTCCTTCATTGTTACCAGCGTGCACAAAAAGACAACTATTCTGTACAGAATCAGTATTCAAAAACGGATAATTCACATTCGAATTAGTCATACTGACATCATCTATAAAACGGATCAATCCGTAATCTGTCTCATCTTTACTTTTGAATACGATACTAGATGCGCCAGATGTATCATCATGAATAAGTGTAATGGACCCTCCAACAGCATTTCCAGCAGTTCCTGTTGTCTCAACTACATTTAATTTACCGTGTAATGTAGTCAAGTCAGTAACATCTAATTTGCTCATAAACGAAACATCATTCTGTACAGTTAAATAATGAGCAAATCGAACCGCGTTTGAGACATCTAATTCGTTCATGAAGGAAACATCATTTTGTACAGTTAAATAATGAGCAAACCTAACTGAATTAGAAACATCCAATTCATTCATAAAAGACACATCATTTTGTACAGTAAGTGTATCATTGAAACGTACAGCATTTGAGACATCCAATTCATTCATAAAGGAAACATCATTCTGTACAGTTAAATAATGAGCAAACCGAACTGAATTAGAAACATCTAACTCGTTCATAAACGAAACATCATTTTGTACAGTTAAATAGTGAGCAAATCGAACAGCATTAGAAACATCTAATTCGTTCATGAAGGAAACATCATTCTGTACAGTTAAATAGTGAGCAAACCGAACTGAGTTAGAAACATCTAACTCGTTCATAAAAGACACATCATTCCTTACAGTAAGAACATCGCGAAATAATACAGCTTCTGAAACATCTAATTCGCTTTGAAATGAGACATCACCTATAACATCAAATCTTCCTTCAAAACGTCCTTTTCCGTCTACATCAAACTGGTAGTCATTTAAATTACGGTCGTGAAATTCGACACCATCATTTTTAATGGTTTTGTTAATGTAAATATAATTAGATTCTACATTGGCTTTCAGTATAGATATTGAGACATCATTTGTGACGAAATTTCCTCCAGCAGTTCCAGTTGTGTCTGTACTTCCTAGAACAAATTTATTTGCGGATTCATCCCATCCCATAAATACATTTGAAAAGTCCGTGCCACGATTAATAATAAATCCTGCATCATTCGGTGGTTCACCTGTGATCGCCGAATCATGGTCTTTGGATAACTCAATGAGAGAATCTTCAATCACCATATTTGTAGTACTACTGGTTGTTGTATCACCGTACACAAATAAACTACCGTGAATAAAGGTATCACCACTTACAGTAACATTCTTATTGAATGATGCATCCCCTAGAACATCTAATCGACTTCTCAATAATGTATTATCACTTACATCTAATTTACTATGGAATGAGACATCTCCAATAACGTCTAACCTATCGTAAATATATGTATATCCACTAATTTCGGTATATCCACCGATATCCACGTCTTTTTCAATCAATACTCTTCCTTCAATAGTAACATTGCCATTCACATCTAGAATGTATGGTGCTTGTTTAGGGTGAAACATTTGTGGAAAATAACCGTACATAATGGTGCTTGAACCAAGGTTTTCTACGGTTGCGTCTATATCACCAGGTGTTGTACCTGCGTCTGTAGCAGAAATATCGTGACCATTATCTGTACGGTTAGTTAAAAAATAGAATGTATTTTCATTTTCCATCATCTCTGTTTTCATAATGTTTACTGAACTATCTAATAATAGTGATGCATTCCCCATTGTACCAATCATTTCTGCGTCCGCTGATTTAATTGTCTCAAACCCATCATTTGTGTAATATATATTTCCATTATTTCCAACAAGTAACACATTACTGCTATCTATAATGACTAAGTCATTTAAGATTTCTGGTGTTACAGTATTAGTACTAGCTAGAGAAAAGGAAGCAGTATCACTATGTATGTTTTTGTAATTATATGAGTACAATATATTACTGAATGAAGTATCTTGTAAACCCCCAACCGCTACTAATGTATCTCCCTTTACTTTAACACTATTGTAATTCAATGATACATCGGTATTTCCAGAAAAGTCAGTGTTATTTGTGGCGTTAATGATATACAGTTTCCCATTATCTAAAATGATTATGTTATTGTTTTCGTCAATAGTGCTTACTTGAATAGATGCTTTTGTTTTTTTATAATCTACTAAATCAACGTCATTATTAGGTGATGTAACTACATTAACCTGACTTGTTGTGTTTAAAAGTAATACTAAACTAGAGTCGACTGCAAACGATTGTAATATATCTATATCTCCTGTACTACCTGTATTTACAAAAGAGATGTCGTTATATTTATAAATATCGTTTTCAATAGTAATAAATGCATTATTGTCATCTATAACATCGACACTTGTAAGGATAGTATTAGGCTCTCCCAATGAATGGATTGTTTTCGATTGTTTCACCAAACGTATTTGATAGTCTTCTACTTTCCAAGTTTTTCCATTGTCATATGTAAGTGCAACATTATATAATAAATCGGTAGAATCAATTGTATTTACAAGTGTACCTTCAATAGTCTCAATGGATTTTGTAAATTCAATATCTGTAATTTTACTTAATGCAACGCCAAATTGAGAGCCTGATTGTCTCGCAAATCCAATTGAACTTACTTCAAACGGTAAATTGGCAACTACGTGTATTTCATTGTGGTCTATTTTTAAAGGTCCATTTATATCTACAGCATAATCATCTACAGTTGGTCTGTACATATTGAATCCAGTTGTAGACCTTGTAATTGTTTTTTCATTTCCAGCAAAAGCGGTTTGTGATGGAATGTAGCGTTTACGATGAGGATAATAATTATTACTGCACATATCTACCCATCCCATGGTTCCCATTGCTTTTCCTGATGATAAATCGATACCACCACCGAAATGCCAGCCAACATTTTCTGTATTTGTTGTAGACATAAATACATTCGATGATGTGTCTCGAGACATCAAATGCAAAGCATTCCCAGTAGTTGCTGATTGTGTAGAAGAAGGATTCTGATAGATATGCGGTAAATAAATATTCGATGTATCTTGAGACACTTCGTATTTATCTTGTATGAGTACAGTAGAATCGGTATGAGCAATATCTGCAGTATCATTTGATGATAGAATGTGTAAGTTTGACCGTAGAAATATTTGACTGGATGTATCTAATTCTAATGTTCCAAATTGGTTGTACTGTATTTGTGCACCAGAAGGTGCATCCATTGTTGCATTTAAAAGGTGGTCTTTGTGGTAAAAATGAATGGTAGATGCACTTGAATCTATGGTCATTGCAATTCCTTGATTAGTTACATTTTGAGACAATACGTTTGTAGTAGTGTCAAGTGAAGAAAGTACTCTCAAAATATTTGTCTTACTACCAGAAATGTCTAAAATGGCTTGTGGATTGTCGGTGTTGATACCAATATACTCAGTATTTCCTGTAATAAAAACACCAGAGTCAATATCCTGAAAACGTAGTGTTCCGCTGATTCTTACGTTATTTAATCGTGAGTTTCTTCCTGATTCGATATCTAAACTTGTTTTGAAACTACCCGAATCAAGTGTAATATCACCTTTAAAGAGGTCCTGTAGTGTAAAATTTTCTGCTACGAGATTCTTCACCCGAATGGATTCAGTTTTCTCGTATTTGTTTTTTGCGCCATACTTTTTCCAGGACATTGTGTAAACTATATATTCAATATGTATCTTTTAATTATATAAAAATACATACAAAACTTATTTTTTTTTACGAGTGCTATTTGTTTTTGTGGTTCGTTTTTTATTCTTGTTTATAAATTTCATAATCTTCTTTTCTGACTGTATGAGTTGAGACACCATTTTCTGGTAAAACCCTCTGAATTCTTTTATTCTACTTTCCATATCTTCTACTGTAAACCATTGTATCTCGATTTTTTCGAACAACTTTGTCTCGTTTAATAAATCTTTATCCATTTTATTCCATAAAAAATTATGATTATTATTATAGTAAATCGGTAAATTGGGGTCATACTGTAAATAAAAAACGTGTGTGTGATAGTCTGGCATTTCTATTTCTAGTAATCCACCATTTTTTTTAATGAGTTTTTCCAATTGTTCGGGATTCCCTAAAAATCCAGTGATTTCTTCTGCACCTTCACGTATTGCAGTCTCCATTTTTGATTCACCTTTTTCTATTCCACCACCGAAATCGGAAAATCCTTTTGCACTATCCTCTTTATCATTTTCCTTCCCAAAAAGGAAATATAATTTACCTTTGTGTAGTGATACTGGCAATACACTTGAACCTGTCATTGATATACAGTACAGTTACATTTATATTTTGCGTTGTCTCAATAAAACTCATATATATAGTACAGTATATTGTACTGTACAGTATGGACTTTTGTAAGACACCTTATGCAGTAAACAATAATGGCTATTTAGAAGTCATTATTGGTCCTATGTTTTCTGGGAAAACTTCCCGATTAATCGACATTTACAAGAAATATAGTATTTGTAATATACCTGTATTGGTAGTAAATTACAGTGAAGATACACGATATAACTCATGTTCCGTTATGACAACGCACGATAATAAAACATTAGATTGTGCACATTGTCTCAAATTAAGTGATTTACTGGAAACAAAACCTGAAGTTTTTCAGAATAAAGATGAATCATCCGCGATATTGATTAACGAAGGACAATTTTTCCCTGATTTATATGAAATGGTGAATGAATTTGTGCATATGTACAGAAAACACGTCTATGTATGTGGTCTCGATGGTGATTATAAACGACAAAAATTTGGTCAAATTTTAGATTTGGTTCCGCTTTGTGACAGTATTTATAAAATTACTGCTTTATGTGTACATTGTAGAGATGGAACCGCAGCTATTTTTTCTCATCGAATTCGTAATAAAACGAATGAACAAAAACAAATTGGTGCTGCTGATACTTACATTCCTGTATGCAGAAAATGTTACATGAGAGAAAATTCTTAACCAGTATATACCATATCCGCAATTTCTGTCATCATACGCTTACTCGCTGTCTCAACCAATAAACCATTCGCATACACACCATAATTCATATAATAATCTGAATGTTCCAATGCAAAATGCCAAATCTCAAATGTACCTTTTTTCCTATATGGCTTCGATTTCTTATCCAAATATGTCATTATCCTGTACTTATTATCTGTACAGTATAATTTTCCGTGGTTTTCACGTCTTAGTATGTGTTCTGTACGATTATCTATAGTATCTTTCAAAATGGAATGACAACCCGTAACCACTAATGGTTCAAATAATTCTGGATATCCACTGGAATCACATTTGTACAGTCTATCTTTTTTCCTTTCCATATCACCACTATTGTAAATACTAGAATATCCAATTGAGTGTACAGGAACATATCCGTGTTTATAAGTCTTGACCAGAGTACCTCGTTTCAAATTCTGTACAGAAATATATTTATCTTCATATGTCTCATCACACATACACAATATTTTACTGTCTCGTTTGAAACATATTACGGTCAAGTCCAATTCTGCATATAATGTACCAAATTCTAGTTTTAAAAAGTCGATTGTATAATCTTCTCCCGCACTTGCAGTTGTCAATATAGTATCAGTATCAGTACGTCTCACTTCAAATTGGTCATCGCCAATATTTTTTACAGTAACAGAACCACTCCTGGTTGGAACTGTAATTGTTTCGTTCAGTGTTCCTAATGTAGTGTAAATTGCTTTGTCCAATAAATCTTGTTTTGCGAATGTATTTGTTGTATCGGCTATCATGATAGATTTTACTCTCTCGTGTACTGTAAATCCGACTAGCTGTTTCGGTGTTAACTCGATTGGTTTTTCACTTACAAGTTTTTTTTGTATATACGCGCTTACTACATTCTTTGTGTAACTCCTTTGTGTAGGTACAGGGGCATTTAATATGGCTTGACTTGGATTGTCTAATTTACTTAATACAGTAGATGTTGTTTCAGACATATTGGAAATTGTCTCATCGAAATAGAATAATGAACTTCCCGAATATGTAGAAATGTCGATATATGAAAAAGTATTAAAACCTTGTACAACAGATGGTACAGAAGATATAGAATCGATTATTGTACCGAAAACAATGTTATATGATGTATCTACTAATGCTTCTGTATTAAAATAGTATTTATTGTATGTAGAGAGTAGGTCTGAGACATTGGTATTGTAAGAACCATCCTGTGTTGTTGCGAATCCATAGTTTGCATTCCCGTCTACTGTAACAATATCAACGTAATATTTTATGTCTCGTGTATATGTTGCTAATGAATAGAAAAACAGTGAACCAGTAAAGTCTGCTGGTATTTCTATCATTGAACACGCACCTGTTAATCCTGGTGTTCCTTTCAACGAAACACCTGTTGTGTACAGTATTGGTGACCCTTCTGTTGTACCAAATACGATTTGTCCGAACCCATCATTCGATGGATGACTTTGGTCAAACAAGTATATTTGCGATGCTTGAAATCCTGTAAATGATTTATCCAATAAAAGTGTCTCATCACTTATTGTTACAGTAAAACTATTACTATCTAATATTACTGGTGGTGGAATGTAACCCATTTTTGCAGTTGTTTGTTCAAAGTATTTGAGTTCTGCACCTGTATAACCAGACAAATCTAAGAAAATGAAACTTCCTGGTTGTCCTGGTACAATAAGACTACGGAAAACGACTGATTCATTTACACTCGATTGTAAATCAGTGGTTGTACCGAATTGCAGTACATAACCATTGTTTGAGACATCAGACATATCGAAATAGTATTGATTTGGTGCTGTAAATGTGATATTAGGTTGCTGTATATACCGACCTGTTTGTGAAAAAGAGAATAACAATTGGTCTAACGTATTTGTCTCGACTTTCACTTGATAAAGAATATCTGAGACATAAGATTTTGTAAAATAAAATAGTGAACGGTCGTAGAAATCTGAGGGCATTGTGATTGCTGTGTATGCACCAGGGCGTCCTAATGTACCTACAACACTTTTATTACTTTCTGTAAACAATGGTCGTTCATGTTTTGTCTCACCAAATACGATTTCATAATTACTATTGGAAGAACCATCTTGAGTAAATACATAAGTTTGACCAGCTGTAAAAGTAATATCTGGATGTAAAGTATTATCAATGAAAATATGATTTTGGTCAGTAGACATTGAGACAGAATACACATTGTCAGTAGTTGGTACAGGAACATAACCCATACCTGCATAACTTGTGTCGAACATGTATAACGGCTGACCTACGGGGTCATCTCTCAAATCCAAATATACAAAAGAACCTGTAGTGCCTTCTGCAATTTCATCATAAGTAGTTCCGTTATATATTGTACTAGAATCATCTACAGTAGTTCCAAAAACAATTTGATAACCATCATTTGTACTGTGTTCGACATATAAAACGTATTTATTTGGCGAGACAAAAGAAATATTCGGTTGGTTATAATATGTACCGTCTTCTGCACTGGCAATGGCATACACATTTTGACCCAATACATTTTCCACTATTTTGACATAATGTATCACATCAGGTGATATTTGATTACCCATATTGGATTGCGAGACACTGAAATAAAACAGTGCATCATTGAATGTATCTGGAAGTTCAACTAGCGTGTATGCATTGGGCTGTCCTGCTGTACCTACAATGGTTATACCATCGCCTACAATATTGGCGGTATCATCTGGTAAACGACCAAATAATATTTGATGTCCTGCATTTGAAATGTCAACCTGGTAAAATAAATAACTCACTCCAGGAGTGAAATTAATGTCTAATCTCTCAATATCATTCAGTAAAAATACTCCATTCGATACTGTTACAGTATAAGTGTTTTGAGACAAAACATTAGTAGGTGGTGCAAAATAACCCATTCGGGGGTGCAATGAATTGAAATAATATAATGCACCACCTATATAGTTTCTTAAATCCAAATACACATTGGTTGTACTATATGTGACATTATTATATATTGTAGTATTGTTGTCTACTTGGGTACCAAATGCTAACTGATAATTATCCATGGATGAATGTGAAATGTCGAATAAATAGCTATTTGGTCTTCTGAAAGTGATGTTATCTTGATTATAGTACGGACCGTCTGGTGAACTAGTAGAAATTGCATATACAGAATTTCCAACTTCATTTGTTACAACTCTCATATAATACAATAAATCATATACCAATGCATTACCCATATTTGCTGCATTAAGTGTGAAATAAAAGAGATTACCATTAAAATCACTAGGTAGTGTAAGTGCACTAAATGCATCTGATTGGCCTGGAACACTAATTTGTACAAATCCACTACTTACTATTTCTGCTGCCGAATCAGGTATTTTACCAATTACCAATGGAAAACCTTCGTTTGTAGGATCCGTTTGAGCGAATGCATATGCCTTTCCAGCTTCAAAAACGATCTCTGGTGTCTCAACACCATTCAGGAAAAATTTATTATTAGATACTGTAACATTAAAAATAAAATCATATGTTGCAGGTAAACCTTCGTGAGATGCACTCAAAATTGGAAGAATACTGTGCACATCATAATGATCGAATACACTTTCTGCTGGTTCGTCTCTTATTTTATATTTCATGTAAAACGCAAACCCCTTCGAAGAATCTACTGCAAAATCACTTGTGCTTAACAATGAGTTCAGTGAATTTTTCAAATGTAAAAATGTATTATCATCTGTCTCTACAATATTGAATCCGTGTGCAGTAGCACCATATATAGAATCATCATAATGTACAATATCAGTTCCACCCGAGACATCAAACGTCAATGAGACAAGATTCTTGGTGGTGTCAATATAACCCATTTCTGGATTTGATGTCTCAAAATAATACAATCTTCTTCCGTTATATTTTCTTAAATCTAATTGTACAGTAGCATTTGGAGTTCCTGGTGTATTTGTTCTGGTTATATATGGTGATGTCTCAATCGCTGTACTACTATCATCAATATCTGGACCAAATTTTAATACATAGCTATCATTGGATGTGTGTGAGACATCAAACAACAAAAAATCTCCTCCAGTAAATGACTCATTTTCGTTATTTATATATGTCGCACCATCATTAGTCGACATTGCAAATACTGATACACCATCAAGATTATTCACTACTTGTAAAAAATATGTTTTTACAATAGGAATTGTCTTAGTTGTGGTTCCAACTGTCAGTGAGACAGTAGATGCACTCCTATGTGTAATAGACAAATCATAATCTAGTACAGTATATACGTCAGTTAATGTACCTGAAAACGATGGACCATTGAAATCACTTGAAGTAGCATTCGTCAGAGAATAAGATACATTCGTATCACCTAGCGTAAAAATAGCAAATTGGATATTGGTGGTTGTCGTGTAAATTACATCTACTGATGATGTTACTTGATACACTGGTGCTTGTACAGCATAATGGTCAAACACATTTTGTACCTGTTCATCTTTTAATTTATATTTCATGTAAATCGTAAATCCTTGATTCGAATTAATTGCAAAATCATTGGTCTGAATATATTGCTGCAATGAATCTTCTAATATCAAAAATGTAGAATCTGTACTGGTTGAATTTAACCCAAATGCAGTTGAAGAATATAGGCTATCTGTGTATTCTACAGCATCCGACCCACCACAAATATCTAAAGTTGCTGTAACAATATCATTGTGATTCATAATTATATTCTATTCTATATTATAATAGAATACAATTTGTATTTGCTTCATAAACTTATTCTTACATAATAATAATATATTCATTTATTTATACCAGTGAAGTTTTGAAATGAAACGTTACTGGAATCCCACCATCTATGATTTAAAATGTCCCATTTCAAATCTTCGCTAGTATAATGTTGTTTATACAGGAGTGAAATTTTCCATCGATACTTCAGACGTGTATACTGTATTCACATATGTAATCAGAGATTGGTCATCTGATGTGGTTGTATATTTGTCATAGATGTTAATAAAGTATGGTCGAAAATATATGTCTCGCCAGCAGCGAATGCAATATCGGGATTCGCTGAACCATCCAAATAGAATACTTCTGGTGATCCTGATATAGTCACTATTTTGACTATAGGGATAAATGTAGGTTGACTATACGTAGTTGTATATGAACCAAGGTCCTCACTATAAGATAGCTCACCACCTATTGTATGATCATAAATCACACCAAATCTTAGCGCTGGATTATCTGTGAAAGTTAATATATTTAATCGCACATATTGAGTATACACTGCTGTTGTAAAATATAGTGCCATTTTCCAAGAATCTGCACTGAAACTATTACCTAGTGGGTCTAGTTGGTTTCTATACAAACCTGTGTCCCATGTTGCACCTGATGTAGTATTTGTCATAGTAGTCCAGTTGGTAAAATCACTAGACACTTCTATTTCAAGAGTTTCTACAAATTGCTCTGTTCTATTCCAACCAGAATTGAATCTTGGTTGTATTAATACTCCCAATACACTTTTTACAGTTGTTAAATCGAGTGATAACCAGTGCATATTAGTCTCACTGGTCTTACCAACCCAACCACCCTGATTAATAGTGCCACCGATTTGTCTTCCAAAATGCGAAGGCTGAACAACTGAAGAAGCAGTAGGCGATGACGTATCGGTCGGCGTACTCGAATCGGGTGGATTATATAATTTTCCTTCATCACTAGGCGTTGGTTGTTCAGTATATCCCATATTTGCTGATGTATCTTCGAAATAATATACTGCACTACCATTATATCCTGCCAGATTCAAGAATAATAACGTTTCTGTTGTTTCTATTGTTACCGTAAGATAACTAGATGGGATTGTAGTAGCACTATTATCCAGTTCTGTACCGAATATTAGGTTATATCCATCCATACTAGAATCTGATATATGGAATAATATTTTGTCATCTGTGTTAAAAGACAGATCTAATTGATTATAATATGTTCCACTTTCAGTGGTTGAAAGTGCAAAGACAGTATCATCAACCATATTTTGTACAGCTTTTACGTAATAATGAGTATCTATTGTTACAGGACCCATATTTGGGTGAACAGCACAATAATAGTACAGTGATCCAGTGAAATTGCTTGGTAATAATAATTGCGTATATGCACCTGTTTGTCCTGGTGTACCAGATATCGTGACACCATCTACTGCACCCAATACATTATTGATATCATCGGGTATAACCCCGAAAACGATTTGGTGTCCACCATTTGAAGAATCACCTTGATCAAAAACATACTTCTCACCAGCAGCAAATGTAATATTGACACCAGGATAACCATCAAAATATAACACGAGTGGTGAACCTGCCACAGTAACTACTTTTTTGATAGAACTCATGTTAGGATGATAAAACAATAGTAGTACAGTAAACCAGTGAAATCATTTGATAATGTTAGTTGTGTATAGGCGCCAGTTTGACCTGGTGTACCTACTATAGTGACACCATCTGATTTACCTAATATATTAATGGTATCATCTTTTGTATAACCGAAAACGATTGGGTGACCATTATTGGAAACATCAGATTGATCGAATATATATGTCTCACCAGCAGTAAATGTAATAATTTGTTTCTCAACTCCATCCAAATAGAACACTTGCGGAGAACCTGAAACTGTAACAGTATAAGTGAATGAAGGATTCTCAGGTGGTTCAGCATAACCCATGTTTGCTTCTGTATCTTCGAAATAATACACTGCATTACCGTCATATCCTATTAAATTCAAGAATATTGCTGCACCCGTCGAACCTGTTGTTCTCATAGTCGTTACATAATCAGAAGAAATTATTGTAGCACTATTATCCAGTTCTGTACCGAATATTAGGTTATATCCATTCATAGTGGAATCTGATATATGGAAAACTATCTTATTTCCTGTATTGAAAGATAAATCCATTTGTTCATAATATGTTCCACTTTCAGTGGTTGAAAGTGCAAAGACAGTTTCATCAACAATATTTTGTACAGTTTTTACATAATAATGAGTGTCTATTGTTACATGACCCATATTTGGGTGAAAAGCACAATAATAGTACAATGAACCAGTGAAATTGCTTTGTACTTCCAATTGCGTATATGCACCTGTTTGTCCTGGTGTGCCAAAAACCGTTACACCATCTGCTATACCTAATGCATTATAAGTATCATCTGGTATGACACCGAACAAGATTTGGTGTCCACTATTTGAAGAATCGCCTTGTTCAAATATATATGTTTCACCAGGAGTAAATGTAACATTGACATTAGGAGAACCATTCAAATAGAATTTACCTGATGACACTGTAACAACGTACATTATATTTAATTGTGTAACCAAACTAAAATAGTACAGTGTACCAGTGAAATCACTTGGCAGTACAACCTTAGTATAAGCGCCAGGTTGGCCTGGTATTCCAACTATTGTGACACCATCGTTGGCACTATACAGATTATTTGTATTGTCTTGTACAGGACCAATGACCAGCTGGCGTCCAGCATTAGAAATATGAGATTGGTCAAATATGTATATCGTGGAAGCAGCAAATGTTAATTGTGGATTATGAACACCATCCAAATAGAAATCTGTTGATGATACTGTAACTGTTTTCTTTATAACTGGAAGTAGTTCATATACGACTGTATGTTGACCAATGTAATTAGTAAGTTCATAACTGTCAGATATTGTATTTCCTACAGCAGAGTCGTATATTACACCAAATCTAAGTCCTGCTCTATTGTTAAAATACTTTGGGTATAAACGTACATACCTAGCATTTATTGGACCTGTTGGGAAATATAAGGCCATTCTCCAAGAATCTGTACTGCTCCAAGGGTTTCCTTTCGGGTCATTAGTCAAAGATGTTATATTGGTATTCCATAATGAATTTCCATCATGGTACATAGTGGCCCAGTAATTATTGTCTGTAGATACGTGGATTTCTACAGCAGTTACATAATCAGTGGGTGTAGTATACTCTCCCTGAGAATAATATCGTGGTTGTATTAACACACCAATCACATTTTTTTCAGCAGTCAAATCAAGAGATATCCACGAGTTTTCATCATTACCAATCCAGCCTCCAAATCCGTTGCTTTCATCTGCATCTGCACCGATTTCACGTTGGTAATAAGTAGGTGTAGTTTCATATGCAGCTGTAGGTGCAGTTGTTTCTGTTGGCATATCAGTAATAGATGGATTGTACAGTTTTTCTGCTATACTGTCAATACTTAGCTCTTCTGGCTGTTGAGTAAAACCCATATTTGTAGTTGTATTTTCGAAATAATATACTGTACCACCACTGTATCCTTCTAAATTCAAGAATACAAATGCATCAGTTAACCCTGCTGTTCCTACAACTGTTACATATTCAGAATTCAATATTGAACTATTATTATCCACTATTGTACCAAATACAAGTGTGTATCCGTTCATCGAAGGGTCAGATACTATAAACATAGCTTGGTCGCCAGCATTGAATGACAAGTCCAATTGATTTTTATATCTTCCATTTTCACTGGTTGAAATGGCGAATACATTTTCGTTCAATATATTCTGTACCACCTTCATATAGTAAGTATTATCTACTACATTACCCATATTACGTGTATTATAACTATAATAGTAGAGTGAACCAGTAAAATCACTTGGTATCGTTATTTGTGTATATGCACCTTCTTGACCTGGTGTTCCAACGACTGTGACACTATCTGTTGTACCGAAAATTGTACTAATATCGTCTTTTGTACGACCTAAAACAAGCTGGTTTCCATCATTGGAATAATCAGACTGGTCAAATACATATATATCACCAGCACTGAATGAAATATCGGGAATACGGGAACCATCTAAATAAAACACTCCTGGTGAATCTGCTACAGTTACTTGGTATGTATTTGATGTGGTTGATTGTACAGTATACCCCATATTTGCTGATGTATCTTCGAAATAATATACTGTGTTGCCAGTATACCCTGCCAAATTCAAGAATATTAATGCGCCTTCTGTTCCTGGTGTTCCTACTGTATTAACGTAACTTGATACTGTACTTGCGCTATTATCGATTTCTGTACCGAACATCAATGTTTGTCCGCTCATTGTAGAATCAGATACATTAAAGATAGCTTGGTATTCTTCATTGAATGACATATCTAATTGGTTGTAGTATGTTCCATCTTCAGTAGTTGCAAATGCAAATACGTCTTTATTCAATATATTATTCACCACTTTTACATAATATGTATTCTCAATTGTGATACCCATTCTAGGATTGTTGAAACTATAATATGATACATTATCAGTGAAATCACCAGGTAGTGATACTTCTGTATAAGCACCTTCTTGACCTGGTGTTCCAACGACTGTTACACCTTCTTCTCTATCTAAAATACCGATACTATCGTCTGGTATACGACCAATAACAAGTCTGTTGTTAGCATTGGATGGATGAGATTGATCGAAAATATATGTGTTAGTGTTAGTAAATGTAATATGTCGAATAGGATAATCATCCACATAGAACACTAGTGGATCGCCTGATACTGTAACAGTATATAATACTGAACTAGAGTCAGGTAGAGCAACGTTTGAAATGTCGGAAGGACCTAATCCAACACGTGTTGTTATTAATTCATCTCGAATAATTGTAACAGGATATTCACTTTCGTTAATAATTTCATTATTAGTACTGTATAGGTTAGGGTTTATTAATAGAATAACATCTGATGACTCGAGCTGCGAAATATTCAGTTGACTAGGTTGACTAGTGGATAGAGTAGGATATGGTACAGTAAAATTACCAGTGTAAACTGCTTTCTTAGATATACGGAAATTAGTCATGTTACCTGCAAAATTTCGTTGACTTTGATCAGACGTGTATTTATTAAATAAATATAAAGTGGTACTTAGTGCAGTCGTGCTATTGTCTATAAAACCATACCCACCATCTATAGTATTACTAGTAGTAGTAGTAGGTAATTTATCTCCATCAAAATAAATGTTTACAATATTATTATACCGTACATATGCAATGTGATACCACCTATGAAGTTGAATTGCATCAAAGCTAAAGCTTATATTACCATTATCACTATAAAAAATTCTATTACCAAATCCTATTCTGTCACTTCTAAAACCGTGTGATCCAGTGAAAGAATAATAGTAATCAGACCAAGATGTTGGTATGCTAGTATCGTATTGGAAATAGAATTCGATCGTATAATCTGTAGCTGCAAAAGCGGCTGTGTTTATGTTATCTATTCTAACCCTGGCGGTTGATGGGTTGGTCATTTGTCCAAAGAAAGTCGATTTCACTGGATAACCCATATTGGGAGTTGTATCTTCAAAATAGTATATTGCATCTCCATTGTATCCCATTAGATTCAAGAATATAAATGCGTCGGTGGTTCCTGCGATTCCTACAACTGTTGTATAATTTGAAGGTATTATCGCACTGCCACTATTGTCGACTTCTGTACCAAAAATAAGTGTGTGCCCGTTCATTGAAGGGTCAGATACCTGGAACATTATTTTATCGCCAGTATTGAATGATAAGTCCATCTGACCGTAATATACTCCATTATCAGTTGTTGAAAAGGCGAATATTTCCTCATTCAATGCGTTCGTTTTAACTTTCATATAATATGTGTTATCTACAGTCGTACCCATATTAGTTGTTGCACTGCTACTGTAATAACATAGTGAACCAGCGAAAGTAGTTGGTATTGCCACTTCTGTAAATGCACCTGGTTGTCCTGGTACTCCGACAATTGTAACACCATCTGCTGTACCTAAAATACTACTATTATCGTCTGGTACACGACCAATAACGAGCTGATGTCCAGTATTGGAAATATGAGATTGGTCGAAAATATAGTGTAATACTTCATTATCCCTGGTGAACGTAACATCTAGATTAGGAGAACCATCCAAATAGAACACTTCTGGTGAACCTGATACTGTAACAATATACTTAGTTGCACTAGACACAGTCAGTTCTGGCACATCTGAAGGAGTAATACCTAATTGTGTGGTTATTTCTGCATTTACGGTAAGTGTAACAGGATATTGACTTTCATTAATTACTTCGTTATTACCTTCTAGACTAGGGTTCAATAATAGGATAACATCAGATGACTCCAGAGAGGCAATATTTTGTCTTTCAGGTTGACTAGTAGATAAAATAGGATATGGTACAGTAAAATCGTCAGTATATACTGACTTACTAGATATACGGAAATTCGTTATCTTACAATTAACTGGAGTAATCTGGTTCTCTACGGCCTTTCTACTAAACACATACAGTGTGTCACCTGGTGGTAAAATTCTACTTTCAGGAAAATTAATGCTATATCCGTCCGAATAACTACTCGTCATTGTGTCATTTACCGTTATTTTATTTCCGTTCAAGTAAAAGTATAATCTACGATTCTGCCATACAAATGCGAAGTGATACCAGATATCTTGTTGAAAGGTTTGGGTTGTCCAGTTAGTCCATTCATCGTTATTATCGGACTTACGTGCATATGTAGTGATTCGTCCAATACTATGGTAAACCGCTTGGAATTTCAGATAAGGAGAACTCTTCCTCAGCTCGAATAGGTATCCACTTGAAGTACTGCTATCAAATTTCGTGAAGAACTCTATTGTATAATCATATGTTCCTGTGATTCCTGTAGTATTTACATTTTCTACGAAAATATTACGACTAGTAGAGTTATGTATTTGACCAAAAGACGATAAGTGTGGATAACCCATATTTGGTAATGTATCTTCGAAATAATACACTGGGGGACCATTGTAACCCGTCAAATTCAAGAATACAAACGCACCCTGTGTTCCTGGTATTCCTACCGAATTCATATAACTTGATACAACACTACCACTATTATCGATTATTGTACCGAACACCAATGCGTATCCGTTCATCGAAGGGTCAGATAGTCTAAAAATAGCTTGATAATCGGTATTGAATGACAAGTCCATTTGGTTGTAATATACTCCAGTTTCAGTTGTTGAAAAGGCAAATACATTTTCATTTGATAAATTCTTTGCCACTTTCACATAATATGTATTCTCTACTGTAATACCCAGATTATTATTATTGTAACTATAGTAGGCTACCGAACCAGTAAAAGTAGTTGGTATTGCCACTTCTGTGAATGCACCTGGTTGTCCTGGTGTTCCGACTACAGTGACACCATCTGCTGCACCTAAAATATTGATAGTATCATCTGGTATGCGACCAATAACGAATTGGTTGCCAGCATTGGAACTATGAGATTGGTCGAAAATATAGTGTAATACTTCATTATCCCTGGTGAACGTAACATCGGGAGTAGGATAACCATCCAAATAGAACACTTCTGGTGAACCTGATACTGTAACAATATACTTAGTTGCAGTAGATACAGTAAGTTCTGGTACATCTGAAGGAGTAATACCAAACTGTGTGGTTATTTCTGGATCTACAGTAATCGTAGCAGTATATTCACTTTCATTGATAACTGTATTGCTACCACTACGACTAGGTTTTATTAGTAGGAAAACATCAGAAGATTCTAGAGCGGTAATATTTGTCCTTTCAGGTTGACTGATAGATAAACTAGGATATGGTACAGTAAAATTATTAGTGTACACGGCCTTTTTAGATATACGGAAATCAGTAATACTACCATCGATTCTGTAACCTGAATTAGCATTCCTATGGTTAAATAATGTAATATCCTTACCAATTGCATTTCTAAATAGTGTTATACCATAGTCTATACCAGAATCATCAGATACTGCGCTAGCCCAAGAAACTCCATCAGTGGAAATTACAGAACGTTTTATTCCATCAATGTAAAAGTATAATGTTTCATTAGAAGATACAATCGCGAAATGATACCAAGTATTAGTCTCAAAAGTAGGAACTGACCAATATGTTGATTCAGCCCGATTATTGTAATTTTGATAGTATGTTCTCATTTGTCCACTAGAATGAAACCTTAAATACATATTTATTTGTGGACTTAGAGTCGTATCAGTATTACTGAATATTATACCATTGTTAGTATTAATAGTGTTTAAGTTAAGGAAGAATTCTATTGTCATATCTAGATTTTGTATTGAAGTAGAGGCAGACTCAATCGTAACCTTATCCTTACTACTCGTGGATACAGGGTTATTGGTAATCATTCCGAAATCATTTACAAATGGATAACCCATATTTGGCGATGTATCTTCGAAATAATACACAGTGCTGCCATTATATCCTACCAAGTTCAAGAATATTAATGCACCTGGTGTTCCTGGCGTTTCTACTACAGTGACGTAACTTGATACAGCACTAGCACTATTATCTATTTCTGTACCAAATATCAATGTTTGTCCATTCATCGAAGGGTCTGATACATTAAATATCGCTTGGTCACCAGCATTGAAAGACAAGTCCATCTGGTTGTAGTATGTTCCATCTTGACTAGTTGAAATTGCGAATACATCCTGATTCAATATATTCTTTGCCACTTTCACATAATATGTATTCTCTACAGTTGTACCCACTTCAGTATTGTTGTAACTATAATAAGCAAGTGCCCCAGTAAAATCACCTGGTATCTCTATTTGGGTATTTGCACCTGGTTGTCCTGGTGTTCCAACCGTCACGACACCATCTGACCTGCCTAAAATACCATGAATATCGTCTGGTATATTACCGAAAACGAGTTGATTTCCATCATTGGAAGCATCAGATTGGTCGAAGATATATGTATTGAATGGAACGAATGTAAAGGCTGGTTTTGCAGAACCATCCAAATAGAATGCTTGTGGATCACCTGATACTGTAACAATTACCGTTACTGGATTAGATACAGAAACGTATGATATGTCAGATTTGCCTAAGTCTAATTCTGTGGTTATTCCTGCATCTACCGTAATTCCGATAGAATATTCACTTTCATTAATAACTGTATTATTAATGTCTGGACTAGGGTTTATTAATAGAACAACATCAGATGACTCAAGAGAGGAAATATTTTGTTTTGCAGATTGACTAGTGGATAACCTAGGATATGGTACAGTAAAATTATCAGTGTACACTGCCTTCGTAGATATACGGAAATTAGTCATGCTACCACGAAAGTCGTGGTTATCGTGAATACTAGTATGATTGAACAAAATTAATTTGTGTTCTAGTGGTTTTAACGAAGCTAGGTTGGATAGAACCCCGTATCCGTCAGAATCAACATGATTACCAGTTGCAGACTGAACTCTTACTTTATTTCCATCAAGATAAAGTCTGATTATATTGTTATAACGTACATACGCTATATGATGCCATTTATACGCTTCCATTTGACTTCCTGCTGAATAGCTAATGTCAAAATTTTGATTATTAGTTCTCCTGCTTCTAATAAAGAAGTAACCTCCATTTGAGTTGTAATAATACCTCAGATAAAAGTCAATGCTATGGAATGTGTAAAAGAAAGCAGACTGGCTCGTAGCTAGAATATCTTCGTGTTTTGCAAAGAATTCTATTGTAAAATCAGAGGTAGTATTAAAAGATTCGAAGTTCATATACTCTATAAGTACTGTATCGAGTGCAGAATTTGTGATTTTTCCGAAAGACGTTGGTATAACTGGAATACCCATATTCGCAATTGTATCTTCGAAATAGTAAACAGTATCACCACTGTATCCTGCCATATTCAAGAATACGAATGCATTAGATGTTCCTGGTGTTCCTACTGCAGTTGCGTAACTTGATACAGCACTACCACTATTATCTACTTCTGTACCGAATGTCAATGTGTATCCGTCCATAGTAGAATCAGATACTCTGAACATTGCTTGGTAACCTGTATTGAATGACAAGTCCATCTGGTTGTAATAAGTGC
>Ga0206130_10003115_pt1 | contig 22135 bp, 17 predicted proteins | sample Helgoland_Spring_9_FD_148637 | JGI IMG/M metagenome (GOLD analysis project Ga0206130, IMG submission 148637) | Pelagic subsurface seawater microbial communities from Kabeltonne, Helgoland, North Sea - Helgoland_Spring_Bloom_20160512_1 | ecosystem: Environmental > Aquatic > Marine > Epipelagic ... | reverse complement strand
GCTTCTTCGCACGTCCCATCTCGGAAGACTTTTCGTCGAGCAGATTGCCGAAGGCGATCGCTTCTGCTGGGCAGGCGTCCTGACAGGCGGTCTTGACGGAATCCACGGGGATACGGAGCGTCTTGTCACCGATGGGGACTTCCGGGGAAAGTTTTCCGGAGGCGAGAACCTCTTGCTTCTGGCCGCGCTTCTGGCGAATGACCGCGTCCTTGATCCGCTGCACACAGTAAGTGCACTTTTCCATCACGCCGCGCATGCGAACGGTGACGTTCGGGTTCTTCTGCAAGTGGTTCGGCTCGTGATCGTGCCGCTCACCGAGGGGCCCCTTGTTGAGGTTGTTTTTGATCAGCGGGTTGCGCTTGTTGTAATCGAAGAAGTTGAAGCGGCGCGCCTTGTATGGGCAGTTGTTCGCGCAGTAGCGGGTGCCGATACAGCGGTTGTAGGCCATCGCGTTGAGGCCGTCCTCGGTGTGAACCGTGGCGTTCACCGGGCAAACTGTTTCGCAAGGCGCGGACTCGCACTGCATGCAGGCAACCGGTTGAGGAACCAGCACTGGATTGTCTTTGACCCATTCCGGGGTGTCCTGCTCTTTGCCTTTTTCGTCGATGTACTTTTCCTGAGTCGCGAAGTAGCGATCCATGCGGATCCAGTGCATCTCGCGTCCCATGGCGACCTGTGTCTTTCCTACAATCGGGATGTTGTTCTCCGACTGGCAGGCAACGAGGCAGGCGTTGCAGCCCATGCACGAGGAAAGGTCAATCGACATACCCCACTGATGGAGCGGATCGGTGAGCAGTGAAGTCGGCTTACCGTCCTTGCCCTGTCCCCATTTGCTGGAGGACTCCTGCTTGTAGAGAGAGATGTTCTTCGGTGCGTGAGAGTCATTGCCCTGCTTCTTCACCATCGAGAGTTGCTTCTCGAAGTCGCCCTTGTGATCCACATCCGCGGTGCTGATCTCGCGAGCGAGCGCACGGCCATACATCGCGTTGTGCTCCTGGGTGAGCGCCACCGGATATTTCTCTCCGGTCAGGGAAATCGTTGCGCCGCTGGCGAAATAGTCGCTGTCCTGCGTGCGCAGCGGATAGGCGTCGAAGCCGCGGTTCACACCGACGAGGCCGACGAATTTCGAGCTCTTGGTATCGTGTTCGAAAACAGCCTCATCATTGTAGCCCTGGCCGTAGCCGAGCGGAATCACCAGCGTGTTCTCCGCCTGCCCGAAGGAGACGAGGACAGGGAAATCGACGGACTTGCCGTTGACCTTCACCGTGATCATCGGCGACTTGCGGTTCTGCCCTTCGCCGTCCGCAGGAGAACCTGCGAGCGGGATTTCGGTGGGGATGATGTGATCGTAGATGCCGAGTTCCTTGGCGGTCTTCGGCGCGATGAGCACCGCGTTGTCCCAGGTCAATTTGGAAATCGGATCCGGAGCTTCCTGGAGCCAGCCATTGTCGATCCAGCGACCGTCGTAAACGGATGCATCGGTGGCGAAAACCACGTCGAGCTTGCTGCTGGAAGGGGCGTCAGCTTTTGATTTCGCGACATCGGAAGCAGCGGTTCCGCTAAGTATGGGAGTGGCGACGGCGTAAGTATCATCAGCAGTGAAACCGTTTTTAAGAACGTTTTTCCAAGCTGCCTTGTCGCCTTTGAAAGTTTCTTTCACTGCGCTAAGTGCAGCGGCAGGTGCGCCATCTTCGCCTTCGGACGCAGGAATTTTCCCGTCCTCTGCGAGGAATCCGAGAAGAAGCTCAAGCTCCGAAACGCACTCGGGATAGAGCGGAAGGATCATCGGCTGGACGACTGTGTATACACCGCTCACGCTGCGGGTGTCGCTCCAGCTTTCCAGATAATGCGCAGCCGGGATGTGCCAAGTGGAGGCGTAGGCGGTTGCGTTCGTGCGCTCACTGAGATGAATGCTGGTCTTCGCTTTCGCGAGCGCATCGGAAAATTTCAGATCGGCAGGAGCGTCGTAAACTGGGTTCGAAGGGGTGGCAAAGACAACTGTATCGATCGCCGCGCTATTGAGATCCGCGGTAAGTTCCGCGATATCGCCGAAGCCGGTCGCCTCCGTCTGGTAGGCTTGGACGCCGGTGCCGATATTCCCAAGGGCGATGTTCATCGCGAGCGCAAGGTGTTTTACGGCAGCTGATTGGCGGGAGCCTGCGAGAACTGCTGTGTTTCCACCGCTGGCTTTAAGATCCGCTGCGAGTTGCTTGATCCACTCAAGTTGCTTTGTATCTGTAACCTGACCGCTGTCCTTTACAGCGACTCCGACTTCCCGGGCGAGCTGGGCGGCGACTGCTGCGATCTGGCTTGGTGCCACACGCAAACGGTGATCCGCCATTCCACCGGTCAGCGAGAATGCAGCCTCAATCGAATAAAGGCGATTCATCGAGGCGGAATCAGCCTTGGTTTTGTAGCCTTTGCCTTCTGGCTTGCGACGATTGAAAAACGATATATTCGAACCTTGTGAATCGGTTCCGACGAAGTCGCAGTCGAGCGAGACGATGCGGTCAGCGTTTGCGAAATCAGGAACCAGCTTCACTCCGTCGCCAAGAATTGCGGCGTTGTTCACGGAGAGCGCTTCGTATTGGTAGAACTTCGCTGCGGAAAACGTCTTTTTCAACTCCCCGATCAGGCGGAGTCGGGTCGGGCTGTCGTCGTTTCCGAAAACAAAGCCGATCTTCGCGGACTTATCAGCAGCCAGCGCGGAAAGCGCAGCCACCAGGTCGGCGCGCTTGGCGGACTTGCCTTTTTTAAGCACCTTTCGCGAGCGGGAGGTCGAATACATGTCCAGCACGGAGGCCTGTGCGAAGGCGTCGGTGCCCTCGTAGTCAGGGTGAAGGCGGTTCGCGCCGATCTTGGTCGGGCGGCCTTCGAAAGTCGTAACAACCAACGGCACCGCACCGCCGGCACGTGGCATACTGGATGCGTAGTAGGTCGCCTTTCCTGGGATCACCCACTCAGGAGCATTGGTGTAAGGGACGATGTAGGCCTCAGGGCGGCGGCACGCCACCATGCCGAATCCAGCAAGCGCGGTCGAGGAGCCCATCAGCTTCAGGAAAGTCCGGCGGGATGTCTCCATCTCCTCCTGATTCTCCATTTCTGCGGCACCCTGCGGGAACTCGCGATCCATCCAAGTACGGAATTCCTTGGTGTCACGAAGCTGTCCGGCGCTGCGCCATGAGACGGTGGTTTCGTCCTGCGGGACTTCCGGATGGTTCCAAATGCGTTTGCTCATATCAGGGCTGCGGAGAAAATTCGTTCGAAAAGGGGCTTAACGGTGGCAGGTCGCGCAACTCGTCTTGGGATGCACGTTGAAAGTATCCTTGAGCTTCTTGCCAAGATCCTTGGTGGTCAGGATCGATTCATCTGAGTTCTTGACGTATTTCGCGACATCGCTGTCGCTGTAGTTGAGGTTGTAGACCTCCTCAAGCGGGCGCAGGTGCTCTTCCGGCGCGCGGTGACAATCGAGGCACCAGCCCATCGAGTGGGACTCCGCCTGATAGACGACCTCCATCTTGTTGACCTCGCCGTGGCAGCTCTGGCAGGAGATTCCCCGGTTCACGTGGGCGGAGTGGTTGAAATATACGTAGTCGGGAGCCTTGTGGATGCGCACCCACTCGATCGGCTTGCCGTCGTATCCCGGATAACTGGGATTCATTGAAACGTGCAGCGGTGCGAGTTTCGGGCTGTCCTTCTGCACGTGCTGATGGCAGTTCCAGCAGGTATTTCCCGTCGGCACGTTCGAGTGTCCGGAGACATCAACGAAGGAGTGGCAGTAACGGCAGTCGAGGCCGAGCTGATCAACGTGAATTTTGTGGGAAAAAGGAATCGGCTGCGTCGGCTGATAGCCAACCACCTGCGCCTTCGGGGTCGCGTAATAATTGAAGCCTAGAACCACTCCAGCCCCCACCGTACCTAGGCAAAACGCGATTTTGAGGGGTAGCAGGTTGGACCAGCGTGGAAAAATATTCGCCATGAGAAGAAGTTGAGTAGGGCTGTTCGCCGGGCGCAGACTGAGAGCTTGTGAAAAAATTCACAAGCGATTTCTCGAACAATTTCGCTTTTCCGGAGCGTTATCACAGTCCCCCGTTTTCGGAGCTCAGAAATCGGGAATCCGGGGGCACGGATTAGGTGACAAGTGTTAGGTGAAAGCAGCCCCAGCCCTTCAAACTCAAAACGCCAACCAGCAACCTTCCCTGAAATCACTTCTTCAAATCCAACACCCCGCTCTCATCGAGGATCTGCACCAGTTGATCCCACAGACCGTGATCCATCACGATATCCAGCGCCGCCAGCAGGTAGAGGAAAACGATGGATTGGAAGATCGCCTGGTAGCTGGCCTTGCGGGTCTTGTGACGGTATCTCTTCTGCGCTAGGAAAGCCCCGGGCCAGCCGCCGAAGAGCTCCAGCGCGTGCAGCATGGATTCTGAGACGCGCCACGCCCCATCCTCCGCCGCCTTCTTGTCGCTCCGGTAGGTCCGCCACGCTAGCACCGACATCATAAGCATTCCCACCGGCAGCACCCAGCCTGGCCCCGGCAGCTTCAAGCCCGCCAGCAAAGGCAGCACCAGCAGCACCGCCAGCTGCAGACACGACCACAGACCCGGCCCTGCGTGCTGGTTCTTGAGTATCAGGCTTCTCGCACAAGGTCTCCCCAGAGGATCCAGCCCCATCGCGAAAGTCACCTCATCCCCCGCCACCGGCACCCGCCCCTTCCGGAACTCCCGAATATGCGCGAACAGCCGATCTCCATCATACTCCACCCAGCCAAAACCCCGCGGCTCCACCCACTCCGCCACCACCCCGGAAAGCCGTTCCGCCCCCTTCGCACCGGCCCCGGCCGCCTTTGTCATTTCCCCGTCCAGCTCGCTCACGACATTTCCATACGCAAAGCCCCCCGCTCTTCAATCAATAATCATTGGCCAAGTATCAGGAAGCAGCCGTCTTCAATCAGCAATCTTCCCTGAACCCTGAACACTTCCAACTAGCAAACTTCCACCATTCAGAACAACTCCCCCTGCACCGCCCCCGGCTTCCTCCCCGTCAGCGGGTTCACCGCATCCCTCACCGCCAGCCATCCAGCCGCCGGGGAAAAAGTTTTCATCCTCCCCTCTAGGAAGACTCCCGTCTGCTCCGGGGAAAGCACCGCCGGCATCCGGTCGTGCACACCGCGCACCACCCCGGTCGGGCTTGTCGTGATCATGCTGCAGCACCGACCCAGCTCCGCATCCTCCTCCCAGATCCCCGCGATCCACAGCCAGTCGCCCTCCGCGTGGCGGAAAAGGTGGGTTCGCTTGTTGCCCGTGGGTCCGCTCCATTCGTAGTAACCCGTCGCCGGGATCAGGCAGCGGCGCTTCTCCATCGACTCCCGCCACATCCCTCCCCCCAGCTTATCCTCCCGCGCGTTCACCACCGCCTTGTTAAATTTCCGTCGGAAGCCCCAACGCATCTTCTCCAGCTCCCCGTCCATCGCGATCACCGGCGCGGAAAGCGTCGGCCGCATCAGTTGCCCTTCTGTCACCTCCAGCTTCTCCGCCGCCGCTTTGCTCACCCCGCACGGAAGCACCTTCATTTTTCTTTTGCCGATCTCGAACGCCGTGCACATACCGGGATACTAGCTCTCACACCGCCGCAGCTCAAGGCAGCGCGGAGCTTCGCATCCAAACCTACTTCTCCAGAGCATCCTCCACCCCACGGAATTGCTCGAGGGCAGCCTCCAGCGAGTCGACGATCTCGGCGGCCTGTCCTAGTGAAACATTTTCACCATCCGTCCAAGCGATCCGGGTTCCTCTTGATTCAAGTCATCCAAAGAAGCACGCGTGTGCGTCTTCGTGGATGGTGGCGAGTGCCTCCGAGAGAGTTTCTACTTCGGGACAGGGATCGTAGCGGTGCCACTTCAGGTCGGCTCGCTGCCAGTAAATCACCCAAACATCCTGCGACCGGAAGTAGCGAATTTTGGCAATCGCTTCCTCGATCCAGTCGCCAGGAACCTCAAAGGCGGGACGATTCAGGAACAGTTCAATCGACTGCCCGGCGATTCGCTGGCCTTCGCGCAGCTTATCGCGAAGTTCGAGCGGTGGACGGTGGTGCGCCCAGAACTCGTCTTCCAGCTGGCTGAGGATTGCTGCGGTTTCGTTTTCGGTAAAGGCCATGAGACGGTGAATGAAATTCGTTTGTGCTGCTACGACAAGTCTATCGCAATTTCAGGAGTAACTCCAGTAACTCTCCCAATGCCCCTACTCTGGATAATTCCCGGCAACGAGTCCGCGCTCGCGTGCAGGGATCAAGGGCAGGGAGATCACCTCATGAAACTTGCCACTAGCCGTCAGTTGAGGGGCAGCATCACTTCTGTGAACCTTCACATCCGACAGGCCGTTTTTTGTAAACACCTCAGCTACTGACTGGATGACCTGCTCAAAAACCTGATCCGGGTTTTCGTTAGTCAAAAGCTCGGCGCGGACTTCAAAAACATCTTCTGAAGTTTGAATCATTTGCACTCTCTGGGCACGTTCATGTTCCAAATCAAAAGCCAAAGGTGACAGGGTGACATCTCCCACTCGGACGACGGTTGCTTGCCTCCCCTCAACCTCAAAACTTCTGAATGGGGAGCCGCATGGGCAGGGATCAGGAAAAAAACGCAGGCGATCACCGAGTTCATAGCGGATAAATGGCTGGGCCTCATTGGCAAGGATCGTGAGCAGAGACGTTGCCGATAATGTCCCGTCAGCGACGTGTTGGTAATTTTCATCCACCGCTTCCAAGATGACCCAGTCTTCAGGAACATGTTGGCGGCCGCAATCACACTCAAAGGCCATGAACAGGCATTCCGTACAGCCGTAGGCGTCAAGGATGTCGAGCTGCAGGGATGGGAATGCTTTCTGGGCGCGCTTGCGAAGCTCCGGAGCGAATGTTTCGCCGGCAACTTTGATGGCTGCGGGTTCAATTTTCAAACGACCAAGCTCTTGCTCCCTGGTCAAAATCGTCAGCATGCTGGGATATGTGACGATGGATGCCATCGCTGTGATTTCATTGAGTTGTTTGATCGTTTGATCGATCGCCTGTTCCGCCGGAATGAATTGAAACTCTCTCTTCAAGGGGATCTTCAGGTTTTGTCTGAGTAGGTCAAAACCGGCACCGACAAAATGCCCGTTGCCACCCGTGATGATCACGTTCGTGCCCGACCTCTCAATCTTTTTTGCGAATCGAAATTGTCTCCGCGACATCCGGGCCAAAGCCAGTCCGAAGATAAACTCAAGCATGGAGGCCGAAATGGCGATCACCGCAGGTTCTCCCGAGGTCCCGGAGGTTCGAAACACCGCATACTCACCAATCGGCACCCCAAGGTTGTCCATGCTTTCCATGTGTTGTCTCGCCTGGGCAAGGGTCAACGACCGATCAGTCAGCCAATGGTCAAAGTCAGCCATGAGCTCAATCTTTGACGTCACCGGAAGATCACTCAGCTTGATGACTTTGCTATCAGGCAAATGACGGTAGAGCTCATTGAAATACGGGGACTTTCCACGAGCCTTTTTTACCAAATGGCGCAGGTTTTTCAGCTGCTTGGCTTCAATTCTTTTGCGCCCTCCCCTAGCCGTCCAAATGCCTCCAAGGTAATACCCAAGTGTTCTGGCTACGCTGAAATTCATATCAGTAACTACTTTCGCTAGTAGTAGCTAACCCTAGCTTGGCATGGCGGGTGGCCACAAGGGTGAAGTCAGCTCTGCTCGTTCATCGGCGGCTCTGACTTCTTCCCAATATCCAGTCCGCGCTCGCGGAGTCGTTTGATCACCCGTTCTCGGCGAGTAGGATGAGGTTCACTTTGAACTCGGCCTTGATGTCGGCGCGAGCGCACTCGCTGTGGCCGTGACATTCAGCAACGAGGCAGTTTGATTGCAGAGAAACTCAAGGAGTCCCGCCCATCCTTTACATCGGTAACATCGTGAATGTCCCGTTCGGTGATCGAGTTCACGTATTGCCGCTGCCAGTTCCGGGCTCTTCTTGGGGATAGGTAGAAGGCACCGGGATAACCGCCAGCCAGCAGTCGACCGGGGTGTCCTCCAGTGCCTCTGCCAGTATCGGGGCGAGGTGTCGGGGCAGGTAGCAAGGTGCGTCTGATTGAATGGTGCGGAAATGGCACGGTTTCCGGTCAGGAGGTCGAGATTTCCTCATCGCCCTGCAGTGGGCTAGTGCGCGAAGCGGTGGAAAACGCAGGCGGTGGCTGTCCCAGCCGTCCGTTTTTCAATGCAACCGCCATAATCATCCGCGCCGCCAGCGATCTCAAATTGCGGCCACCGACCCCATCAATTCGACCCCATCAATTGCGCGCGGGGTCCACCTCATCGGGTGAAGGTAGGGACATTTTGACAAAATGTCCGCCTGGTCGGCGAAGGACTTGCGGTGATAAATTGATTTTTTCGGAAAGAATTGTTTCAGAAACACGTAATAGCTTCCGATGACCGTGAAACGAACTCTTTTCATCGCCGTGGTGTGTGTGGCTTGCATCGGATGGCTCCAGCGTCCCGCCGCCCCGGAAACCAAACGCCTCATCGGCCCGACCGAAACGGTAAAAATCTCCGAGGCCTCGATCGGATTGCTCGGTCGCGTCGATACCGGCGCCAGAACCACCTCCCTTCACGCAGAGTCCATTCGGGTGAAAGACGGCACGGTCACCTTCGCCCTCGTCAGTGCGGATGGCGAGCGGGTAGCCGTGCGCCGACCCGTCGCCAAGGTCGCTACCATCCGCAGCGCCACCGGCAGCGAGCAGCGCGTCTTCGTGGAACTCACCCTCCAACACCAAGACCTCGCCAAATCCGTCCTCGTCAATCTCAAGGATCGCTCCCACATGACTTACCCACTCCTTCTCGGCCGCAACTGGCTCGAAGACGACTACCTCGTCGATGTCTCCCGACAGGCCTCGGCACCTCCCGAGCCTGCGGATGAGTTGGCGGAACTCACCTCGTCTTATTCCCCCTGAAATAGTAATCGTTGCTTCATAGAAACATATTTCTCGCCGGGTCGATCTTCTGGGGGTGAGCCGCCTGATCGGGAGTTTTTTAAACGACAGGATGAGGGGGCAAAAACGAAAAGAGATTAAGAAAATGCTGCGATGCAGCACCTGGTCCCGATGGAAATGTTGCAATGCGACTCCTGACCCCGAAGATGTTGCAATGCGACTCCTGACCCCGAAGACTGACCCCGAAAATATTGTTTTTAACGACCGCCTCGTTGGTTTAAGAGGTGCCGTTCGATTACCGGTTGCTTTGATGGCATATGGTGCGAGTCTAAACCATCGACCTTTTGCTTATCTGGATTTCTGCAATCTCTTTCATCTTTTTTGGATGCGGGTGCTTTGTCTCTTCCTGGATGGAGCTGGAATATCGCCGCTACGGGCTACCGGGATTCAGAAAGCTCGTTGGGATCCTGCAGCTGTTGGGCTCGATAGGCCTAATTGTTGGCTTTCAAATCCCCTGGGTAGGACAATGGGCCTCCAGCGGCCTTGCCTTGTTGATGCTCGGGGGGGTCGGGGTGCGAATCAAGATCAAGGATAGCGTGCTACACACCCTGCCGGCGATCGCCTATCTGGTTCTCAGTGCCTACTTGGCAATCGCAGTTTACTAGTCGGTTTTAGAGCAAAGCGATTGCGATGGCCATGCCGAGTATCAGGAGCGAAGGGACAGCTTTCGCAAATGAGTCTTTGACCTTCAGATGCATCACAAAAGCCCCAACCATGAGCAAAATTAAAAGCGAGACCGCGGGCACCACCAGTATCGGCATCCAGATACCAGCTATAAGCGAGATCGAGATGATCACCTTGAGACTGCCCACCACATACATCATCGCGACGGGCAAGCCATAAGCTGCGAACTCCTCGCGCATGGAGTTGGCGTTTCCGCCCCGGAAGCGTGTTTGTTTGCCTGCTCGAACCAGCCAGACATTGAGTAGCCCGAGGGCGACGATTACTTGAAGGGCCTGTCGCAGAAGTTCCATGCCGTAGAGACTAGTCCAAAGGTCGCGATGAGACAACCAACTCGTCGAATCATTCGTCCAAGCGAAGTCTCCGGAGCTATTCGTCACTTCTTGGGGGGTTTGGTATCGAGGAGCTGGAGGATTTTCCCCAGCCCTTTCAGGGCGAGCTTCACTTTGAGGTTTCGCGTTTTCAAGGCGGCGGCATTCACCGCAACCGCCGCCGATCCGGGACCATGAGTGCGGGCCTTTTCAGTGATCTTTTCGCGCAAGTCAGAAGGGATCTGGTTGAGAAGTTTGCGAGAGACTCCTTTCATGCCGGCCCCAACTCCCGCGAACCATTGCTCCGGTGTTTGCTCATCCTGCTTGGTAGGATTTTCTCCATCGCCTGAATCTGCCGATTTCTCTGAAGGCGTGGGAGCTGGTTTCTTCTCAGGGTTCATTTTCTGGACTCAGAGTATCCTATACACCCCGGGATTCTTCGAGGGCAATTTTCCAAGAAGTATTGAGCCCCCGGCAGATTGTTTGGAAAGACTGTTGCTATGGAGCCGGGCTCCAACTCATTCCGCCAATAATCTGTCTGCTCGAATGGAATCAAAATATTTCCACTGGCCTCCCAGAGAATCCGCACCACGGTAGGAGGTGCCCAAGAACAATAAGGTTTCACTCTCCCGGCTTTCCCCCCAGGAAAAGAGTTCGCTCATCCGCATGGCTTGGGAGGATCGGACGTCCTTTGAGGGAATCCGGCGGAAGACAGGCTTTGTAGAAGCCGACATCATCAAGCTGATGCGTCGCGATCTGAAGCCCTCGAGCTTCCGTCTTTGGCGCAAGCGCGTCAGTGGGCGCAAGACCAAGCATGAGAAACTTTTCCGGCAGTCGCAGGATGGCCCCGCTTCGTCGGAGCTGTGAGGGCTCTCCCGTTCAGAACAGACCATCCGGATGATTCGTTCTCGTCGCTCCGCCTGCCATCCCGTTCCCAGAAAATGTAAACACCCATGACGCCAACCAAAATCTGTCAGCGCTGCGGCCGCATCATCGAGTGGCGTAAAAAATGGGAGAGCTGCTGGGACGAAGTCCGATTCTGCTCCGCCCGCTGTCGAAGCCAAAAGCCCAACAAAATCGATCAGCAACTCGAGCAAGCCATCCTCTCTCTCCTCGCCAACCGCCCTCGAGGAGCGACCATTTGTCCCAGCGAAGCCATCCACACCCTCATCCCGGAAAAGCAGTTGCGCGACCACATGGAGCAAGCCCGCCAAGCCGCCCGCCGCCTTGTCGCTCAGGGGAAAATCGAAATCATCCTCGAAGGCCAAACCGTCGACCCATCCACCGCCAAAGGCCCGATCCGTCTCCGTAAAGTCTAACCGATGCAACTCCCAGCCGAATGGCCATCCGCTGCGATGACAAGCGGCCTCCGATCCTCCTCATTCCTCCTCATTCCTCCTCATTCCTCCTCATTCCTCCTCATTCCTCCTCATTCCTCCTCATTCCTCCGTTTGCACCCTGACCCCATTCGGTGACTAAACAATCCCGTCCGGATTGTCTGTGGTAATGATTGCAAGTGTATTGGGGGGCACTCGCTGGTCATGCCGGAACCAGGTTTCGAAGTAGAACGATTTCAGGTATTTGGAGGGTTCATTCCATTGAATGAATATTAAGATTTAGAAGAGCGGTCCACGACCTTAATCCCGGCGGCCTCGTAACGCTCCCATCCTTCCAGATCTGGTTGGGTGCGCGAGAGGCCGGTGAGGAGTCGATGTTCGGCAACAGTGACAAATGCAGGCGACGGCGTCTTTCAATACTTCCGCCACCGGTTCGCCTGCAGCATGCGGTCGACGAGTTTCTTCCGCTCGATAACATGTTCGTGATTCAGTTTGGTGTCCGGTCCGGCTTCGAGGGCGCCTTGCGTGCAGAAGCGGGTGTTGAACTTTCCGTCGAGTTCCGTCGCCTTCCAAACACAGATGCTCAAGAGCTCCCGCTTGTGCTGGGGATAGAGATCAAGATTGACCAGGGCTTTCGCAGCTTTGATCGCACTGGCGAGGCGTTCGTTGCGGTCACGGCGTAGGCAATAAGGTTTCATCGTCAGGTCTTACGCTCCCTGATATTTCTTAAAGTTCTCCGCCTGCTCGAAAATCTCTTTGTAAACCTCGTCCCGATCCACAGGCGGATAGCCGTGTTTGCCGAGGAGGAGGATGAGGTCGACTTTGAGCTCAGCCTTGATGTCGGCGCGTTGGCTCCAGTCGGTGTATTTGGCTTTGTCGTCGACCACCGTTTTCACCTCCTTGGCCAGCTCGATCAGTTTATCCTCGGGGTAGTCGAAGTCGTATTTGTGGGCGAGTTCTTTGAGGATGTCGTAGAAGGATTTTTCTTCCAGATCGATACCTAGGTCAGAGAAGGAACCCATTTCCGTTTTGAGTGCTCCGATCAGATCGTAGAGCTTGTTGGTAATGATCTCGGCAAAGTCGTCTGCCACTTCACTGCGCAGCGTGTCTGATTCGTCGCGCTCGTTGTATTTGTTCACCAGCGCCTGGAACTGCTTGGTGAAGTCCACGCCCTTGATCTTGTTGACCTTCTTAAAATCCTCGATGGCGCGTTTGAGCAGTTGCTGGAGAAGCTTGATCTTGGTGTTGGGCAGTTTGATCTTCTCGATCTTGGCGAGGTAGTCGTCGCCGAAGATGTCGATCTCGGACGCGCCGTCTTCGCCGAGTTTGAAGATCTCTTCGATCCCATCGCTCTGCAGGGCCTCTGAGATCATCTCGCGCACCTTGGCGTTCATCTGGGCGCTGTCGGGCGCTTCGCCTTTGGTCAGCTTGGCGACGATGGACCGCACCGCGAGGTAGAAGTGGATGTGGTCGCGCTCGCTCTCGGTAAAAGCATCGCTGCCGCTGCAGATGTCGTAGGCGGCTTTGAGGCGCTTCACCAGGAACATGACCCGCTTCTCGATCTTATCGGTGAGCTGCACGTACTCCGCCGCCTGGTTCAGGCAGTGCAGCTGCTCGACGGGCGATCCGCTGAAGTAGGGCGTGGTGTCGAATTGGTGAAAAATTCGCGCCAGCAGGTCGAGGTGGTCCCGCACCACGATGATTGAGGCTTCGATCTCTTCGATGTTGCTGCTATCCGCCTTCGAGTAGTGCGCCAGCGCCAGGTTCATCTGCTTCTTGATGCCGATGTAGTCGACGACCAGTCCCTTCTTCTTGTTCTCAAACTTCCGGTTCACCCGCGAGATGGTCTGGATCAGGTTGTGCCGCTGGACCGGCTTGTCGATGTAGATGGTATCGAGGAAGGGCACGTCAAAGCCCGTCAGCCACATGTCCACGACGATCGCGATCTTGAAATTGGATTCCGCCTTCTTGAACTGGGTGTCGAATTTCTTGCGCTCGTCCTTGTTGCCGAGCAAATCGTAGAGTGCCTTCTCGTCGTCCTTGCCCCGCGTCATCACCATCTGGATGCGCGCCATCGGTAGGATTTCCTTCTTCTGCTGGTCGCTCAGCTCCACGCCCTCGGCACAGACCCGCACCTCGGCCCACTCCGGGCGCCGCGCGATCACCTGCTTGTAGAAGTCGTAGGCGATCTGGCGACTGCTACTCACAAAGATCGCCTTGCCCGCCACCGTTGAGCCTTCGTCGACGCGCTTCTCGTAGTGCGCCACGAAATCCGCCGCCAGCGCCTCGATGCGTTGCGGATCGCCGAGGATCGCGCCCATGTTGGCCATCGTTTTCTTGCTGTCTTCGATCGCGTAGTCGCTCGCTCCGGCGTCGGCGCATTTATCGTAGTATTTTTCGATCTCCTGCAGCTTGCCATTGTCCAGGATCACCTTGGCGGCACGGCCTTCGTAAACGATGGGCACCGTGATCTCGTCGGCCACCGATTCGGTCATCGTGTAGGCGTCCACCACCTCGCCGAAGACATCCAGCGTCGCATCGATCGGTGTGCCGGTGAAGCCCACGTAGGTCGCGTTCGGCAGCGAGTCGTGCAGGTACTTGGCAAAGCCAAAGGTCCGCTTCACCCCGTCTTCGGTGATCTTGAGCTTCTGGTCCAGATTCACCTGGCTGCGGTGCGCCTCGTCCGAGATGCAGATCACATTGGTGCGCTCCGTCAGCAGCTCCGTGTCCTCGGTGAACTTGTGAATCGTGGTGAGAAAGACCCCGCCGCTGTTGCGCCCTTTCAACAGCTCCCGCAGGTGATCGCGGCTCTCCACACTGATCACCGACTCATCGCCGATGTAGCCCTTGCCATTGGTGAACAAGCCCGAGAGCTGATCATCCAGATCCGTGCGGTCGGTGATCAGGACAATGGTCGGGCTGGAGAGATCCACGCTCCTCATCAGCAAGCGTGCCAGGAAGAGCATGGTGAAGCTCTTGCCGCAGCCGGTCGCGCCAAAGTAGGTGCCACCCTTGCCGTCGCCTTCCGGCTTCCGGTGCTGGAGGATGTTCCGATACAGCTTCGTCGCCGCGTAGTATTGCGGGTAGCGGCAGAGAATCTTCTCCTCCTTGCGCGAGGTGTCGGGCAGGTAAATGAAGTTCCTGATGACATCCAGCAGCCGCGTCTGGTGAAACAGCCCCTGGATCATGGTGTAGAGCGAGTTGATCCCGTCCTTCTCGACCAAGTCGCTGCCGTCCGTCTTGCGCCAGGCGTAGTAGAACTCGTAGGGGGCGAAGAAGGAACCGGCCTTGTTGTTCACCCCGTCGCTGATCACGCAGAAGGCATTGTATTTGAAAAGCTCGGGGATGTCGCGCTGATAGCGGGTGGTCAACTGCACATAGGCGTCGTGAATCGTCGCTTCTTCGCGGATCGCGCTTTTGAATTCAAAGACGACCAGAGGCAGACCATTGATGTAGAGAATGCCGTCGGGGATGCGCTTCTCGTAGCCGGTGATCTCCAGTTGGTTGACGATCTTGAAGAGGTTGTTGCTCTTGCTGTCGGAAGCGTAGGTCGCTTCGTCCTCCGCGACGATGGAGGGCACCTGGTCGGGAGTCGGTTCGCGAAAGGCGACCAGCCCGGAGTAGTCGATCAGCTGGATGTAAAGATCCTTCTGGGTGTGGTCTTCGCGCTTGAGGAGGAAGCCGTCGCAGACCAGTTTCATGATCGCCTTGTTGCTTTCGTAGAGATCGGCGGCGGAGTAGGCTTCGAGTTGGTTGATGACCGCTTCGATCTCCTGCGGCGTGATGTGGTCGGCGGCGTATTGCTTGGCGAGGAAGGCGCGGAGGTCGGCCTTGATGAGAACCTCCTGCGGCTGGCGCTCAATCGTCTCGCCCAACACGTGCGGGTAGCCCTCGGCTTCGAGAAGCTCGATGATAGCAGATTCGAGTTGGGCTTCGGTGAATTTCATGGTTGAGAAGCAACGGTCAAGCAAAGTGGAATTGTAAGTTGTTGATAATTAGGGGTTGGGCTGGATCTGGTTTGAATTCAGTCAAGCAACGGTCAAGCAAATCGAAAGGCCCCTTCATGCCCAGCACGGGAGGTATCTGCGCGATTTAGTGCCAACCGTTTCGTCTTCGAGTTTGATGAGATTTGCTTCCATGGTTTGTTTGATGATTCGCGAAATCATCGCGCTATTTTCGACCTCCAAGTTGAACCGTTCCCTCAGGCTGTTGTTCGTCATGAGCTCGCGCTGAACGAGCTTCAAGCAGGCATGGAGATAGCAGGCTCTGACTCGGTCCACCTTCTTCATCTCGCGGAATGGTTTCGGGGCAAAAAGCACACTGACAGTGTGCTCTTCCGTAACTTCGAAAATGGGTGCTGGAAGCTGGTAGTATTCTGTCTGAAAGACGACCTTATCAATCCCGCTGCCACGCTCTTCACAAATCCCGACACGCCTTAAGAACGAGGCCATGGCTTCATTTCTCGATTTTGGTGGACTGTTGAGAAAGCGTTCCGGCTTCACGAGAGGTAAGCCTGGGTTGCTGATTTCCATTCGGTCCTCAAAAATTTCAATCATCGGTCCCGTGCCCGTGATTGAGAAATCTTGGTGAATTAATGCATTGGCGACCAACTCGCGAATGGCCAGTTCTGGAAACATTGGCACATTCTTGCGGAAAGCTTGGCCAATGACCTCATTGCTCGGGAGGATGTTGGTGATGTAGCCGATCAATCCTTCAAAGCCGCTGGCGTAGCCCTTGTTGCCTTCGATCTCCTTGAGGGTTTCGATGCGGTTGATGCCTTTGTAAAGGATCACTCGCATAGCCTTGCGCTTGAGATGTTTGAAGTCACTGAGCTGGCGAGCGAAGAGCACGGCCCCCAGATTCGTGATGTCCCACTTGCCTGTATTGGTGGCTTGGATCAGGTCGTCCTCCGCCAGCTGCTCTAAAATGCGGGCTCTTGAAGAAGGAAGCGGCAGGTCCTGCAGTTCAAAGTAAGCTGGATAATCAATCTTCTGCGTGACCTGTTCCGCCGTTAACGAGCTTGCGGCAATCCCATCCTCAAAGTTGCTTTTCTCAAAGGCTTTCCAGAGGAGGCGTTCTTTCTCTGGGCAGTCCTTCAGCTTCTTTTTGTAGGAACCCACGCGAATGTATTCCTGCGACTTGAACTTCACAGGTTGTTGTTGGGCCGCGTGGATCTGAAGCACCACCAAAGGCTGTCCTTCGTAGTCAATCGACTGGAATGTGAAGTGAACCCGAGGGTTGAGCAATCTGAGTAACCAATTCTCCAACTCTTCATTGCCAATCTTAGTCGTGGATGGAGAGAACGAGGTGCCGAGCACCGATTGGTCGTCATCGCAAATTCCCCATATCCCGTAGGCGTAGGGCACCTCCGCAAGCGCCGCGGAATTCGCTAGTGCCGAAATGTATTCCCCAATCATCTCCGGCTCAGCGTTGTTGTGCTTAAACTCCAGCCATTCACATTCACGACCTTGGGTCAGGAGGTGGGCAATCTGGAGGCGAAGCTCTGCTGAATCGGATAGGTCCATTGAGTGGTGCGTTGTAAGGGTTAGGCTGCGGCAAGGAGTTCGCTGTGGAATAGTTTAGAAAGGAAGCCGTCGGCGACCAGCTTCATGATCGCCTTGTTGCTCTCGTAGAGATCGGCGGCGGAGTAGGCTTCGAGTTGCTTGATCACCGCCTCGATCTCCTGCGGCGTGATGTGGTCGGCGGCGTATTGCTTGGTGAGGAAGGCGCGAAGGTCGGCTTTGATGAGCACCTCTTGCGGTTGGCGCTCAATCGCCTCGCCCAACACGTGCGGGTAGCCCTCGGCTTCGAGAAGCTCGATGATGGCAGATTCGAGTTGGGCTTCGGTGAATTTCATCCTCTAAAAGTTGTATTTCTTCCGACGTAATTCGAAGGCGTCCTTCCCGCCCTCCATCGTGTCGGTAATTGCGTCGCAGACCAACTCCTCGTCGATCGCGCCGGCAACAGACTGTTGCCCAAGCACCAATTGGATCACGTTCTCGGAGTCCCCATTGACCGCGATATTCGCATTATGAGTCGCGAGAATGAGCTGCCTTCTATCTTTCGCTGTCCGAATCGTTTTAATGATTTCATTAATGATCTTGTTGTCGAGATCCTCCTCGGGCTGATCGATGATCAGCGGTCCGTGCGATTGATTCATCAGGATGTTGAGAAGTGTCGCTGCTTGCTCGCCCTGCGAAGCCTTCCTGAATTCAATTGGGGTTCCATCACGAATATGGAACACCTCGACGCGGGGACGAAGGATTGATTTCAAAAGGACCGACACGCGTTCGGTAGAAATGGCCTCCTTGAGGCGTTCCATAAACTCTGGCCCAAGGGCGTCACTCAAGATCGGTGTCGAAGGCGCGTCGCCCTTTTCCTCGGGCGCCCCTTCCTTCCATTTCAATAATTGTAGTGCTTCATCCTGAATCTCCTTCCACTTCCCTGATTTATCAGCGGCTTCTTGAACATTCTTTAGGATTCGTTCAATGCGGGAGCCTCTCAGGCGGGGTAAATCAAACGCATCTTGTAGTGCCTCTTCGATTTCGGAAAAATTCGGATCGGGTGCCAGACGTCCATTTGCCAACTCCGAAGACGCCGCTTCAATTGTAGTGATCTGCGATTCTACCAAAGCCGATAATTGAGTTGCCAATGCCGCTCTCTGTTCGCGCAATTTGGTGAGCGCAGCGTCTGCATCTCGCAGTTCGGATACTTCAATACTGGCTGCCTCCAACTGCTTTCCGACTTCGCCTTGTTGTCCCCGTAGTCGTTCGACGTTCTCCAAAATGGATTGCTTGCCTGCGAGGAGCTTCTTCTGCTCGTTATATTCCGTTTCGTGGGCTTCTTTTATGGGATTCCACTCTGCCTCGGCTAAAGCAACTTTCCCGAGTTCAGAATCGAACCAAGACATAGTCGTGGTGATGATCGTTTGCAGTGAGCCATCTGGCAACGTCGCAGATTTAAGCGATTCAAAGGTGTCTTTGAGCTTCGGATTTTCAGGAAATATAGGCTGTCCTTCAGTGGAGTTCCCCACTTCTGATTTTAGTCCCGAAAGTGTTCCTGAAAGTGTTTCCTTGTTGCGTTCGAGGACTCTCTTCGCAGTCGCCAGCGCTTCACTTTGATGGACAAATTTTTCGTGATCTGTGATCGCTGGCGTCGGCGCTTGACCGTCAGAAGAAAGTTGCTTCTCGAGATTTTCAATTTGAGACTTCAGAAGCTTCTGCTGTGTCTGAGCATGACCATGTGCATGTTGAGCCGCTGAAAGTCTAACCGCCTTCGACAAAGCTTCGGATAAAGATTGCGCATTCCGCTTCAGCTTGGACTCAATCTCACTCAACTGGTGCGACGCAGGGGCTGTCACAAGCTTCATGAGTCGCACCTCGGCGTCTCCTCTTGCAAGATCAGATAGTTCCCCCTGCCGATACTGTTGAGTCGGAACTAGCTTCCGCACATCCGCAACGGAACTTAGGTTTACAGTGCCTTCGGTTTCGACCGAAATAACATCCTGTTTCGCAACCGAGCGCGTAAGTTTGATTGGCGCTCCGTTAAGAAGAACGTTCAACGATATTTCTCCAGTGACAGCATCAAGCGTTCCTTCGAGGATTTCTTTGAGCCGCAGTGTCGCAGTCGTTTGTGATGTTTGATCGTCATCGATAGCCGAACAACCCAGCGCGAATCGCACATACTCAAGCAGCGTGGATTTACCTGCACCGCGACCGCCGATGATCGAGTTCATCTGCTGATTAAATTCGTAGGTTCCGTCGACGAGATACTTTGATCCTGTGATCGAAACGTCACTAATGATTGCTTCAGGGAAAGTCGGCTCGGCATGTCGAATGCGCGAATCCGGTGCAAGCATCGCCTGGCGAAGCGATTCAGCTGTGGGTGATGCCATCTTGATCCAGGTGGCGTGATTGCCGATTAACCTAAAATCTGCATGGCGACCATCCGAGCATGACACCACACCTCGCTTCTCCGATGCCCAATCCGGTATCTCTCCGTCTAAGATTCGACGATCACCGTCGTTGAGATCATCAGGACGGGTCTGATCCATGTAGCCGCCTACATACGGCATATCCTTGAAACGCTTATGAAATCCTACTCTGAGAACGGTCTTGTGCCCACCCGGCTTTACATGAGGAAGGATAATAAACCGCCCACGTAGCTCGTCATCACTCTCTAAGAGCGCCTGCAGCTCCGCTATGTTGTGGATTAGAAGTTCGACTTGGATGCCCTGCTTTTCCTGCGGTTGAACGTCAGCAGGGAGCCCTAGCTTTGATCGTGCTTTTTCAAAGAGGTTCTGGGGAAGATCAGCATCAAAAATGATTAGTGCCTGACACGAATCTTTACATGTCAACTCCATGCCCGGAAAGATCCAGAGGTCGAGATTTGGATCTGCCTCCCGCATCTCCCCGAGAACTCGAATCGCCTCGTAGACGTAAACCCCTTCATGGTGATCAGTGATCGAGATTGCTCCGAGCCCCTTCTCAACACACTTCGCTATGAACAGTTTGCAATAGTTGTCTCTCGCCTGTTTTAGATCATCGGCGGTTGCATCTGGAGACAAGGCGTCTTCGGGCCTAGTTCCGTCCCAACCTGCATCCCTTGGAGAATGAACTTGGATATCAGTCTTTCTGTATTCAGCGCCACGTGTGCTCATGATAAAATCTCCTTTGTTTCTAGATCGGTAATCCTTTCAGCATCCTCAATTCGCAGTTCTCCAGAGATGAGTTTCGGGAGCAGCGTGTCGCGGAGTGTCCTGAGAGTCTGGTTTGTTTCATTGTTTCGATGCATCCGCTCAAAGAGAGGCTTAACCTCGGATCCGAAATGCTGGAGGACAGACGGGCTCGGCACGACGACCGGAAGCGTTCGAAGAATTTTCAGGGTGAGATACTTTTGAGTCGTCCCGGCCAGTCGTGACTCCATGTAGTTTTTCATGTAATCAGTTTTCAGATACGTGAAGAAATATAGAGCGAGTGTCCTATCTGATCCTGTTTTGAAGAGCCCAACGTTCTTAATCGCGAAATTGATCTCCTCTTCGAGGACAAGGAATGGAACTCCAACTGTTCCAATCATCGTGAGCAAAATGTCATATGAATCGACCTTGCTGCGTTTGTTCACCTCCTCGAAGTCTGCTTCGGATATTCGGTAGGCGTTCGAATAATCGATCGTGCTGCCTGTTATATGGCGGGAAGTGACTAGGAATTTTCCTGATTCAGATTTCTTTGGTGAGTCGTGCGTTCCGTCCCGGACGTCAAATAGTTCACCGTTAGTTTTGCTTTCCCACCCCTCTGGAATCCAGCCGAGCTCTTCGGTGAATTGGAAGGCGGCGGGGAAGATGGATTCTCGATCAGATAGGGTTGAGTCGTCGACTGAACCCTGTTGAGTCGTGCCTGTCTTTTGGTCGGCGAGGGCTTGGCGGCGGACTTCGGCGCGGTCGGCGAGTTCGTCGGGGATGGGATTGCCGGCGGCGAGGGCATTGTCGATCACCGGGTCAAAGTCCACAAACCAGCTTTTGAAGAGCGCCTGCGCCATCCCTTCCAGCGTCGCATTCATCCGCCGATTCAACTCAATCTTGTCATCCAAGGTGCCCAAGATGTGAGCGATCGCTTTTTGCTCGGGGAGGGGTGGGTGGCAGATGTGAAACGCCTTCACCTCCGGGAAGTAGATCGTCTGGTGTGTGGTTCCACTGGCGAAACGCAGAAAGCTACGATTTTCCGAGAGGAGGACGTATTTTAGAAACTGATGGTCTAGTTCATCGGAGCAAACCCAGTTCACAAAGTCCTGACTGGTTGCCATCTCTTTCCCCATGACGATGACGTAACCGACCGAAGCGGTTCTCGACAGGCACACGGTGTCCTTTGGAAGAAGGCGTGCTGACGAGTTCTCAATGCCAAGCTCAGTGGCGTGCTGATTGGTGTCGTAGATTGTTGTGCCATGGTTCGCAGTCGCGTCTCGAATCCCAATCCAGCAAACATCTCCATCCCAATACTCCGGGAATTTTCGACTCGGCGTGTGACCGGTTTCCAGTCGTGCGAGGTCGGATAGCTTTGCCCATTTCCAGCCGTTAGGCGGTTCGGTCTTAGGCATTCCGACGGCAAGGGAGTAATCCCCTGGAATGAACCCTGTTGAGGCTTCACGACCTCCGGTTTGGGTCTTCCCACGTTTACCTCCCATACCCCATGCCCTCCAAGTTTTTCCGAATCACCTCATCCAGCTTCGCCGACTCTTCCATTTGCGCGTAGAGCGCCTGGCTCAGCTCGGTCATCTTGGTCTCAAAGGGAATGCCATCATCCTCCAGGGCGGCCGCGCCCACATAACGCCCGGGAGTGAGCACGTAGTCGTGCTTGCGGATGTCTTCGAGGGTGGCGGATTTGCAGTAGCCGGGGACGTCCGCATACGCGGCCGAATTTTGAATAGTGAATGGTGAATTTTGAAATGCGGCTTGGGCGTCTGTATCGAGAGTTTCACCACGCCAAAGGTGATACGTTGCCGCGATGGCGGCGATGTCATCCTCGTCGAGTTCCTTCTGCGTCCGGCTGATCATGGAGCCGATCTTGCGGGCATCGATGAAGAGGGTTTCGCCTTCGCGGTTGCGGTAGTCGCGTTCGCTGTCGGCCTTTTTGTTTTTGGTCAGGAACCAGAGGCAGACGGGGATCTGGGTGGTGTAGAAGAGTTGGCCGGGCAGGGCGATCATGCAGTCGACGAGGTCGTTCTCGACGAGCTTTTGGCGGATCTCGCCTTCGCCCTTGGTGTTGGTCGACATTGAGCCGTTGGCGAGGACGAAGCCG
>Ga0206130_10003114_pt1 | contig 22141 bp, 6 predicted proteins | sample Helgoland_Spring_9_FD_148637 | JGI IMG/M metagenome (GOLD analysis project Ga0206130, IMG submission 148637) | Pelagic subsurface seawater microbial communities from Kabeltonne, Helgoland, North Sea - Helgoland_Spring_Bloom_20160512_1 | ecosystem: Environmental > Aquatic > Marine > Epipelagic ... | reverse complement strand
AACAAAATACAACTCATCTCCAATACAACCTTGCGGCTGATTAAACACCTGCACAGTGTTTGGCCCGGGATAAACATTATTATCCACAACAATTGAATCTAAAATAGTAGTATCATTCCCACAGCCATTAGTAGCAATAATCGTTATAATATACAACCCGGTATTTGTATAAGAGTGAGCAAGATTATATCCATTTGAGGAAGTTCCATCTCCAAAGTCACAAGAATATGTAATGCCATTACCCGAGTTTTCAGCTACAAATAAAACCTCATCATTTGGACAAGCTGAGTCACCATAGATTTGATAATACAAATTTCCAACTGGCATATCATCAACAATGTTCACTGGGACGAACACGGTTGTGCTTGCTCCACAACCATTTGTAATCTCAACAGAGGCATTGTAGGTGCCAGCCGCATTATAAATATGATCCGCATCTTTATTTGTAGAGGCACCACCGTCTCCAAAATCCCAAACATAACTTGAATATCCCGACTGAGCATAAAATTCAGCTTCGGTATTAACACACACAGTACCATTATTCATATTAGCATATGGATTTCCTGTAAATGGCAAATTGTCCTCCACATTAATTGTATCATACAACGTTAAACTATTTCCACATGCATTTTGATAGGTTACTGAAATTGGGTATGTACCAACGTTATTGTAAACATGATGCCAATCATCACTTGTACCTGTTCCATCTCCAAAGTCAACATAATAATCATATTGGTTGTTTACCCAAAACTCCATCGGATCGCCTGGACAAACACTGGTTGTGTTAAATTGCAAGTATGCATTATTAATAGAAGCATTGTTAGATACCACAACCTCGTAAGGTACATTTAAAGTACTTCCACAGTCGTTAGTAATTAACAAATTAATACTGTAAGTGCCAATTGAGCTATATGTGTAGTTAATATAGTCTCCCATAATGGTTGAACTACCATCTGCCATGTCCCACTCATACGTTAAACCGTTATCACTCCATGCGCTAATATAAAATTGTTCCCCGGGACATATTGTATCTGGGCCAGAGATATATTCCCCCGATACAGGGGCACTATTATCAACAAATACACTATCGGAAACAGTTGCAGTAGCTCCACAACCATTAGACACCGTTAGGTCAACATAATTCAACCCGAGGGTTGAAAACCCATGCTCAGAATAATAATCAAAATCAAAAGAGCCATCATTATAATCCCATTGAACACTACTATAGTTATTATTCGTCTGAAAACTAACCAAAGAATTGGGACAGACAGTATCAGATCCAACATAGATCCAAGGAGAACCTTGGATAGGAAGACCGCTTGACACAACATTTATTATGGTGTCAATGCTAAATGTACCACAAGTGTTAACAAATTCACAGCTAACTGCGTAAGTTCCATTTGATGTGTAAGTATGACTTGTTCCAGAATAATCAGAATTTTCAGTATATGTAGTCCCATCTCCAAAGTCCCAGAACCAACTACTTCCTTCGGCAGCTACCCAAAAATTTGTAAGATCATTAACACAAGCTGAGTCATTATTCATTGAAATGTAAGAGGCCGCTCCAGAAACTTGTATTTCAATTTCATAATTACCCAAATACCCACCATTACTATCATAAGCATCTAGATGAGCCCAATAATTTCCCGCAGACAAAAAGGTATGGGTCTCATTGGTTCCATTGAACCAATTTCCCGTTCCAAAGTACCATTGATAAGACGCTGCATTAGGATCGCTAGTAGTATTGGTAAAATTAACAGTTAAAGGTGCGCACCCCGATGTAACATCAGCAGTAAAGGATATCTGAGCATTGATTGAGAAGAATGCAAATATTGAAAGCAACGATGAGAGTATGTAATGTTTTATCATTTGTTCTGAGTTTTTAATATCGAACGCAAATATAACACATTTACCTCGAAATCAAACACTCATGTACAATTACCATGCGTCTAAAGTCAGTATTTATTTAAATAAATGTGATTTAGGCTGTAATGCTTCTAAACATTTCAATTCCATGCCTCTAGAAGAAAATAAAAAGAATTCTTGAGACTATCTATTGATTAGATTCTGACACCAATAACACAAACATCATCAACCTGCTCCGTATCTCCTTTCCAATTAGAAAATACTTCACTGATTTTTGCGTGCTGCTCTTTCATTGGCAAGTGAGAAATCGATAAAATATATTCCCTCATTTTCTTTACCATAAATTTTTTGCCTTTAGGCCCCCCAAATTGATCTTGAAAACCATCTGTTAATGTATAAATTACATCCCCTTTTTTCATTTCGAATACTCCTCCTACAAATGGGATTTTATCTTTGTCGTGTTTTCCAACCGGCATCTTCTCCGGCTTTATTTCCGTCAGAGCGCTATCTCTAACTATCCAAATTGGGTTTTGTGCTGCAGTATACGTAAACTTATTATTCTCAAAATCGAAGCATATGATACTCGCATCCATTCCGTCTTTACCCCCTTCAAGACTACCGTCTTTTTTTAGGCGTTCAATAATCGTTTTACGGGTAGAATTAAAAATTTCATGTGGTTCTAAAAAATTTAGTCTAACAGCTTTCTCGATAGAAGAAATATTAAGAATACTCATAATAGCGCCAGGAACCCCATGCCCTGTGCTATCAGCATTTACCATCGCAAAATTACCGTTACTCAACTTATCTGCCCAATAAAAATCTCCACTTACCACTTCTTTTGGCTGAAAAAACACAAAATATTCTTTTAAATGGCTATCTAGAATATCATCCGTTGCCAAAAAACTACGCTGAATTCGTTCAGCATAATTGATGCTATCTGTTATTTCTCGATGCGCCGCTTCAACTAATTCTTTTTGACGCTCTGCAATATCTCGCTGCTTTTCGGCATCTTGCTTTTGAATTACAACCTCTTTTGTTCTCTTTTTTACAATACCTTCTAGATGAATATTTTTCTGTTTTACCCTTCTGATACTAAGTCTAATTACCATATAAACTGAAAAAATGAATGCTATTACATAAAGCGTATAGGCCCACGTGGTCCTATACCATGGAGGTAAAACGGTAAAAGAAAAAACAGCTTCGCTTGAAATTAAGCTATTTATATTTCGAGCTTTTACTTTAAACGAATAGGAGCCTTCTGATAAATAATATTCTTTCATTGTTCTTGAAGACCACTTATTCCAATGATCATCATGACCCTCTAATAAAAAACTATATTCCGTTTTATTTTCATCGATATAGGACGTCGATGCAAAAGAAAATGTAATCGGCTTATTTGCGGAATACCTCAAACTAAACTCAAAATTATCTGGCTGCAATGTAGTATTCTTATTATCTTGTTGATATGAACCCCCAAACAACAAGCTATCTCCAAAAGTTACGTTTCGGATTAAAGCATTAAATGGAATCTCATAATTATTAATTATTTTATTGTCGTAACGAATCAAACCGTTTGTTCCACCTAGCCATGTAACCCCATTTTCATCATGAAATAAAGCGTGAACTATATCGTCGGAGTGCCTACTAAAGATACTACTATTCCAGACATATTTGCCATCGACTAGACTGGAATAGCCTATTTCGTAATTATTCTCTGTGTCAAACAATACCATCCAAATATTACCCTCTGGATCTTGACTAATTCTATGAACACCTTTTTCTTCCGAAAAATCTACGCCAAAATCATTGTATAAAGTAAAATTTCCGTTTTCATATTTAAACAGTCCTTTATCTGTTCCAGCGAAAATATCCTTATCCTTCTGAAACATATAAGTAGAACCTCCAGCCGGAAGCCCCTCTTCTGTATAGTATCGATCAAACTTTATAGCTGAATCACGAAAGATATCCACATGCGTTTTATAAACTCCACCGTCTAAATCCGCAATAGTACCTATCCATATTGTGCCATCTTCTTGAACAACAAAATTAAAGGGTTCCGCGCCTGTGAATTTTCTAAAATAATTTCCGGTAATAAACTCACCGTTCTCATATACCAAATTTGCTAATCCATCATAGTGAACAACAATGATTTCATTTGAGTTGAGAGGTGATAATTTAATTTCCCAGGGGCCCCCCGGCTGTAGTTTGAATTTCTCATTTTTTTTATCTAATGCTATTACATCTTGCACTTCAGCAACTAGCAATAAAGTGTCATTTCCGTCTGGAAACAACTGCAAACCATAGCAGTCTTTTTCGATACCTTCCATTTTTTCAAAAAAGCCATCATCATTCATGCTATAAAGTCCGTCTTGAGAAGCAACATGTAACCGATTATTAAATCTAATTAAACTCTCTAAAGTGCTTCGAAGCCCTGATGTTAAATCAAATTTAGAGACCGGAGAATTAATCTCAATTTTTGAAATTCCCACATTAGTCCCTAACCAAAGATTTTTTTCATTATCTATAAATTGAGCTTTAATGGCAGCATCAATTAACCCTTTCTCTAGACCAACCTTGTAAACAACATTAAACTTTTGATCGACAACAATGATACCATTTGAACTCGTCCCTAATGAAATTAAATTATCATCAATTTTAATTACAGAGAGCAAAGATGTTCCGTCAAAAACATTCCTTTTGACAAGCCTCCCGGTATTGGACATCTCGTAAATACCATCTAGAGCAGTAAAAAATAAATTTCTATAGCCAAATGTAGCTGAAGCGATTATTTCTTTATTTGAGACCAGATAACCCTCTTGCACAGGTTTCAGTTCTTTGTCTTTAAGTAAAAACAAACCTAAACCTTTTTGCATTACGTAAAGCTTATTACCTAAAAAGAAAATATCCACCAATTCCGTTTCTGGAGCTATAAAATCCAACCCTTCCGATGAAATAATAAACAACCCCTGTTCCGTTTTTAGATACTTCTTATCGTCAAGTATTATTATTTTAGCAACCCTGCCAATTGCATCTATTCCTAGATTATCTAGCTCAGAAACAAACTCCAAAGTCCCCGAAGCATCCGGTTTTAGCACTCCAAAATCGCCATTAGCTCCCGCGTAAATTAAACCATCTTTACCTTTTGCTAAGGAAAGACATCTTAAGTCTTCTTTACCAATTTGAATAGTACTCCATTTTGTCCCATCGAACTCAATTATTCCTTTCTGATTGGAAAAATACATTATACCACGTGAGTCTTGAACTATGTCAAAAATTTGCGGGTTCCCGTTGTATTGTTTAGGTGAGTAATTTTGGAATAAAAAAGTTCCATTTAAACTTGGAGAATGATTCTGCGCAGCACCCTGATAAAACAAGAGAATACAAGCAATTATATTTACAATACTGATTTTCACTAAACAAAGATAAAAATTGACTTGAATAATAAGTCCATAACTAAAAAGAATATTCAGCCTCTCTTATTTACAGCTTAAATAACGCTTTGGAATAAACTCTATTGTTTTGAATAAGAATGACATTATACATTCCTGAACTATATTGCTCCATTTCAATGTTTATTTGATGCTGTCCTAAAACCTTTATAGATTTAAACTGTTTAACTTTTCTCCCCGTTAAATCTGTAATAAAAACAGTAATTGGCGACCATGATTTTGAACTAAAAACAAGTTTAGTTGTTTCGTTTATGGGATTTGGAAACACCATAATTCCTTTTATGGCCGTCCCCTCAAACAGACCATTTGGATTCGATTCTACTGAATTTGCTCTATTTGATCTTGTAGTATTGTGATCTTGCGCTTTCGTTGCAGAACATTGATCATTCCAATCAACATCAACTATATAACCCAACCCTGTCCAATCTAATGGAGTGTCACTATGCCACCAGCTTGTATCTGCATCATTAAATGTAGAATGTAGAAGGTCGACGCCTGGACCACTTCCTGCAGAATCAACCCAACAATTATAATAATTTATGTTCTCCCCCATGTATTTAGTCCATCGCAGACGAATACTATCTCCTTGCTCCAATATTGCAAAATGAATAGTTTGGTGAGGCAGGCTCAAAGGGCCTTCTAAGCCCTGACTATCTACTCCAGATATTCTATATCGATAAGGTCGCAAATTTGGATCTGCGCTGTAGTCTCGAAACTGACTCACCGAGTCCCAGTGAACAGAACCAACCAGCGTATCACCTCCTAACAACTTTGCCCTATAAATCCTTATTGAATCAATTGGAATAGCGCTTGCCTGAGAGGCTCTTTCCCAAACAATAACATTATGTGTAAATGTCGTATCAACTGTCACCAAACAAATATTTGTTGATGGACCTGTCTGAGCATGTGCAATTGAATTAAAAAGAAATAATGAAAGAAATAAGAGTACTTTTATCATGGTATTAATTTCTATTTTTAAGCAATAAATTTTACGCACACCTGCAAGATATAAAATTTAATCTTTACTAAAAAAATACACGACCAGAAAGCATTATATTTCTTCCCGGTGCACTTATCCCGGATGCAAACATTTTATAATGCTGGTCCATTAGGTTGTTTATTCCAAACTGAAGCGTAAAAGAATCATTTAATGACAAACTTGCTCTAAAATTAATTGTATACCAAGAAGGGCTTCCATCAACCGTTGCTTCTTGCGGATTGTCGGAGGTTCCTGCAGCGAAATCAGCTTTTCTTTTCCAACCATTATAATGACTAAACACCTCTAAATCCCAGTTTTCCTTTTCCAACAGCAAACCGGTCTTGCCAAATAATGGAGGTATATGAGCAAACGGATCCTTAGAGCTTGTTAAGTATCCTCTAGTATAATTTATACTCGATGAAAGATGGATGTTCTTGGTGAAGATAATCTTAACTCTTCCAGAACCTCCATATATAATTGCCTGTTCGGCATTTATGTTTGTTTGGATTTTTCTGTTTTCACCTTCGTAAATTAACGAATCTAATCCATTCAACTCGTAATCCTCTCTTATAATAGCATTATCCAAGACCGTACAAAACCCAGTAGCTCCAATTGTAAGAAAATTTACTTTGTAAATGTTAGTTCCGTTAGAATGATATTCTCTTTGAAACGTTTTAGAAAAGCCCAACTCAGCACTGTAGGCATATTCTGGCGCAATGTTATTATTCGGAATTACCACAAAATCTTCTTTTTTAAAAATCTTTCCAAAATCATCAATGTTTGGAGACCTAAACCCTGTGCTAATATTAAAGTTTGACTTAAAATTCTTTGTTGGCAAATAGACCAGACCTAAATTACCCGACAAAGCTTGATTAGTTGTGTTAATAGATTCAAAAGGCAGCGCAACAAAGGAATCGTCGACAAATCGAGCTTGTAAGCTGTTATAGTTAAACCTTCCACCTATCTTGGTAATTAACTTTTTGAATGTGCGCGCATAGCTTAAGTAAAATGCCCCTGTGCTCATAGCACTAGATCCGTCTGGATATCGCGTAGATTCATCTCCGAGTTCTCCAGTTGTTATATCCTCAGTAAACGCAGTTGAGATAACATCATTATGCGTAAGTTCAACACCATAAAACAATTGCGATGCACTGTCTATTATGCGGGCTAAATCAACATTAAATCCATACACTTTCACATTTTCACTATTACTGCTTCTTGAGTTTGAACCGAACTTTCTTTTAACTCTATTTTCATTGATATTTTGTGCAGATGCAATAAAAGAAGCTTTCGAAAAGAAAAAATTAGAAGCTGATAATTCGGTTTTTAAAGTCGCGAACATTCTTTCCTGAGGACCATAATACCATTCTGAATATTCCAACATACGGTCCTCTTCAACATTGTTAAGCCGATCAAACCTGGGAACATCCGTTGAGTTTGAATATTGAGTATTAAGTTTAAATGTTATTTTTTCAGAGTGTCGGTAAATTAATTTTTGAAGTAAATCAATTTGTTTATATGCTGTTCCTATTTGTAAATTTGGATTCTTATTAATTACCACCGAATCCTTTCCTTCAATTCTTTTAGAATAAAAATTAAATTTCCCAAAATCATCATATCCGTGCAGACGTTTACTTCCCGACATTAAATCTCCAAAATCATTTACCGAAACAGAGGTAATTGAACCAAACCTTTTGCCACCTATTGCAATATCAAAATGTCCCGACTTTTCCTGGTTAGAACTATTATATCGTAACATTCCTGATCCACTTGTAATAATTGAGTCACCTTTAGAAAGCTTTGGATCTTTAGTATGAAAATGAACAACGCCTCCGATTGCATCACTCCCGTAAACGGCAGAACCTGGCCCGTAAAGAATTTCAACTTGAGAAAGTATGTTATTATCAACAGTCACGCTATTATGTAAGTGGCCACCACGATAAATTGCATTGTTTAAACGAACTCCATCGATAACCAAAAGAACTCTATTTGCTTCAAACCCTCTTATTATTGGGCTTCCGCCGCCCATTTGACTCTTTTGAACTTGAATCCCATCAGCATTTTGCAATACATCGGCAGTAGTTTGGGCACTTAACTCTTCTAGTTCTTCTGCAGAAATAATCTCTGTTTGATTTGTGGATTTCCCTCTATTTACATTTTCATTCCGAAGCGGCGCTATTATTTGAACTCCGCTGAGCATGTTACTTGTGGGCTCCATTATTACCCAACGCCCTTCGTTTAAGATAGTAGCAACCGTTAATTTTTGCGTTTTATAGGACGCTATAGTAAAAACAAGTGTATCATTTATCCCGAATTCAGAAATGTTCGTGTTTCCTTTATATCCTGTATTTGTGCACTTTGTTTGAAGAACATTGCAAACACCTACTTCATCTAAAGGCTCAAACATTTCATTTACAACTCTTATTTGTTGCGCATTAAACGAAGAAACACAGCCGAAGAAGAGCATGAAAACACCTACCACTCTGTCTTTATTTAACCTTTCCGTTAACTGTTTCATCTATTAATCTTCAAAAATGGTTTCCAAAATTTTATGCGAAGTAATTACATCTTTTTTCATTCCTAATTGCATTTCATAGTATTTAACCATTGAACCTAATAATTCCTTTCGTTCAGGATTAGAATATTTCAATTCTGAGACCGCATCAAACTTCATGCCTATTAGCTGTTTGAAAAGTTCGGATAATTCAACCGACAAATGATAATCAAAAATGTCTTTAGGGAATTCAAAGACCCCTTCTTTTAAACTAAAATATTTTTGGCTAGGTTTTTCAGGTTGTGAGGGCTGAAAACCAAAATACCTAGAAAGCCCCATTAAAAAAATGAGATGAAAATTGGCATTAAATTCACTTTCATCAAAAATAGAAATCGCAGTAGAAATATAGTCGTATAATCCTGAATTAGCTTCCTCTTCCCTAATGCATTTATATAAAACTTCTGTGAGAAATATAGCAACCATACTCTTTCTCACATCTCTTGTAATAGAAATAGGTGGTTTTTGCAACTTAATTAAACCTGCATAATTAAGGCTTTTATTTGGGTTATAAGAGCACTCTATTTCCAATAAATGAAAAGGTTGTAGAGCTGCGGCTGCTCCTTTCTTTTTCTTTATTCCTTTTGCAATAAATGATTGCAAACCATACTCTTGTGTAAATACTTTTATAATAGCACTTGTTTCAGAGTAAGGGAAATGCTTTAAATAAATTCCTTTTATCGATTGCCGCATTAACCTACTTATTCGGAAGCTCTACATAAAATGTAGTCCCTTCACCTATTTGTGTTTCAAAATAAATTTGCCCAGTATGATTATCCACTATTTGTTTAACCATAGCTAAACCCAAACCAGCTCCGGTAGATTTCGTCGTAAAGTTTGGGGAAAATATCTTTTTCTCAATTTCTGTAGTTATTCCAGTTCCATTATCTTTTACAAAAATCAAATATGCATTACCTTTTGGAACTAATCCAACTTTAATAACCCCTCTTCTATCATCAGGAATTGCTTGAATCGCATTTTTTATCAGATTACTAAACACACGGTTTAGTTGTTCTTTATCTCCTAAAATTATTACTTCATTTGGGTCATTTGTTTCAAACACAACATCTACTTCAACAGTCTCGCTGAACAACTCACAAGTAGTTCGCAGCACTTCTTTTATGTCAATTTCCGAAATAGTAGCTTTTGGCATTTGAGCAAAGTTAGAAAATTCATTTGCTATAGATGTCAATGTGTCAATTTGCTGAACCATTTTAGCCGAAAACTTAGATAGCTTTTTCTTAAAAGCTGGATCATTTTTATCCAATGCTCTTTCCAAATGTTGAACACTCAATCTCATCGGCGTTAAAGGGTTCTTAATCTCATGAGCTACTTGCCTTGCCATTTCCCTCCAAGCACTTTCTCTTTCGCTCTTTGCAAGCTTCTCTGTGCTTGACTCTAATTCCTCAATCATTGAATTGTATTCATCTACCAACGCTCCTATCTCATCTTCTCCTTTCCAATCAATTAATAAATTCTTCTTGTTAATTTTAACTTCTTTCAGTTTGTTCGCAATTTCTCTTAAAGACTTCGTAATGTAATTCGACAATAGGTAAGCAAGTAAACTTGCCCCAATTAGTAAGAAGGCATATATTTCTAGTAGTGTGTTAAAAAAGGAGCTAAATCACTTTTGTCATTAGAGTTCTCAAGATTATACGGGATATTAATTATGGCAATTTCTTGACCTTCATTATTTAACACATAAGAATATGTAGATACATAATGCTTATTTAAGCTCTCTACTTGACGCTGTTTTGACGACTGTAACTTTTCTAGAAGTTCTGGGGCGATGGTTCGTGTATAAAATTCCGGATCACTTTTGTCATCTCTACTGGACATAAGCACTTGCCCTTTTGTATTAAAAATGTTTATTTCAATATTGTTGACATCGGCTAGCTCCTTAACTTTGTACTCGAAATCCTTTCGCACAAAATCCATGTTTTTAGCAATTTCAACTTCCTTTAAAAAGTACTGCAAAGACGTAGCAACTGTATGTTCCTTTCTTTTTAATCGGTCTTGATGATATTCCTCATTTTGATTGTCGAAAAAAATAATGGTAGTAGCTCCAATTATTAGCAATGATAGCAGAATAATGGCCAACATGGATATATAAATTCTTGTTCTAAGGCTTGGACGGTAAAAACTCATTTACAAAATATTATATTCTACACGCTCACAAATTTTAAGCCAAAACATCGACTGAATCATTCTAAATTTGGAACCTCAAAAGTACTTCCACGCACAAACCGAACACCAATTAATAACTCATGCGTTCCTGAACTATAATTTCTTAAATTGGAAGTTGTAAAATCATACGAATATCCTATTACTAAATTTTCACGGAATAGATATCCAATCATAGCAGAAGCAGCATCAGCTGTTCTGTAGGCACCCCCTAGCCATATTTGATTCTTATAAGTTACCTTAGCCATCAAGTCAGCTTGAACTGGAGCCGCTTGAACATACTTAACCAAAACAGTTGGCTCTATTTGAATGTCTTCACTCGCATTAAAGCGATATCCTCCATGCACATAATAATGATTCTCTAACTTACTCAAACCTGTATTTGTTCCTTCGTCAAATTTTAATTTCGACTGCAAAATATTTGGCGCAGCTGCTCCAAAATTCCAATTCTCATGGTACAAATAAAATGCAAATTTTGCATCTGGCACCAGCGTTTGCATTACCCCATCAATTATTACCGGATCGTTCGGAGAATAAGTAGTTATCTTGTGACCATCCAACTTCCATTCTGATATTCCAAAACTCGCACCTAACGATAATCGAATGGATTCAGACAAGATTAGTTGATAAGAATAAGACCCTTGCAAACCGGTGCGCCTCGTTGGTCCAACATGATCAGTATAAAGGAATGCACCTAATCCCATCTTAAGATTTTTTGTTGGACCATTTACCGTTAATGAATAAGTCCTTGGAGCATCAGACAAACCGACCCATTGGTATCTATGCCCTGACTTAACATCAAAATAGGGCTTTGAGCCTGCTATGGCCGGATTATATGCATAATCGTTGAATAGAAACTGACTAAAAGTCGGCAACTGCTGGGCCTTCATATGTAATAAAGACAAACTGCAAATTGCTATGATTAAATATCTCATTTTCATCTCTACTATATTTAACGCATTATAGTTACTGGTCCAGTAAAAGCATCCGGATATTCTGGATGATTAAGAACAATTATATAGTAATATGTGCCCACCGGCAGGTCTTTCCCATTATATGTGCCGTCAAACTGTTGCACATCTCCGACAGATATAAATAGCTGTTGACCCCACCTGTTGTATACTTCAATCACACATTCTGGAAAGTCTATCATTAGATCAAGTTGCCAAGTGTCATTTATTCCATCACCATTTGGCGAGAATCCATTAGGAAAAGTAATTTCTGGCAACAATTCAACATATACCGTATCACTATTCACACATCCATTGGTATCTATTACAGTTACTACATAGTTTTCGCTTAATAATACAATTAATTCAGGATTTGGTTCTGTACCTGATGTATCTGTAAAATTTGTGGTTGGTGTCCATTGATATGGACCATAATCAGCAGTAGGAAAACCACCTATAACTATTGATGTGCCATAACTTTCAAGGTAGTCAACTCCTGCATCTACTATTGGCAATGGGTAAGACAAAACTTCCACCGTATCTGATGAACTACAATTTAGATCTGTAGCAACGAATACCAAAGTGTCTAAATCTGCTACTAATGGACAAAGTAAAAGGGTATCTGTTAAAGATAAAGTTGTGCTAACCCCATTTATTACTTCAAACCATTCCACAGTATAATTAATCGCCCCTGTAGCTGTACCGATTAAATCAATACAATTCCCCACACAAAAGCTACTGTCCATTCCTGCATTTGCTATTAATACATTAAGTGTGTCCACAGGGATTGTGTCTGTAAAAATACATCCCGTAGCATCCGTAATCGTCACTTCATAGTCCATTGGAAGAACATTCGTAATAGATGAACCTCCTGGATCGACAAAACCAGATGGAGGAATAGACGACCAAGTATATGTATAAGGTAAAGCCCCACCATTTGCCGTTATGTAAATAGCTCCAGCGGTTGAATTAACACAATTTGCATCCGTAATAGAATCTACCACTATAGAGATTGCTGAAGGCTCATTTAGAGTTACTTCTGAAAACACTGTACAAGAATTAGCATCTGTAATTATAACTGTATCAGCGCCCACACACAAGTTAGATGCTCCATTCCCTGTGGAAGGATTTCCTGTCCAAGTATATGTATAAGGCAGTGTTCCTCCTGATACTACCGCATAAGCCTCTCCATCACAATTTCCACCACAAGAAGCATCAATTAATGTGGGGCTACTAAACAAGAGGGAGTCTGGAGCGAATACAACACCAGATGCATAGCCGAAACATCCGGTACCAGAATCAAATACTTCTAAAGTGTAAGATCCTGGAGCCAATGAATTAATTGTGCTAGTTGAACCTGAGGCACCCATTGATAAACCTTCATTAAACCATTCATATGTTAATCCCCCCAAGGAGTTAGTTACAACAGCAGAAATGGAGCCCGTGTTATCATCATAACAGTTACTTTCAACTACTTGCAAAGCAACTTCGGGAGCCCCAGTTCCGGGAATAGCAAGTGTTTCAAGTATTTGGCAATTTCCGTCGTCAATCGTTAAGGTATATATCCCTTCTGCTGCTCCAGTCGTATCTTGACCTGTTCCAGCTCCCGGCGACCAAACATAACTATAAGTTCCCGTTCCTCCAGTAGTTGTAATTTCAATAGCGCCATCAGAACCTCCACAAATAGAAGGAGTTACGTATGCATTTGCAGTAATAACGGTATTTGCATCAATAGTAGTTTCTCCAACTAAAACACACCCATTTGAATCAGTAATTTCGACATTATAGGTACCAACTTCTAGGTTAGATGATAAACTACTTGTATTCCCGTCGTGAATCCAAAGATATGAATATGGAAGTGTTCCCCCAATTGCATTAACCTCGGCAGAACCATCATTTCCTTGATCGCAAGTAACATTAACTTCATTCATTGTATAGCTTGTAGGTCCTCCAACATCACTGACACCAACATTAACATTTACAATACAATTATTAAAATCGGTAATCTGAACAGTTTGAACACCTGGGCATAAACTATCAGCAGCTGCAGTGGCTTGTCCGTCAGACCAGCTATATGTATAAGGGGCTATTCCTCCTAACGCTGTTATTGTTGCTTCACCATCACAAATTCCACATGTAGCATCAACTACCACTGAAGACCCTGTTATTTCGTCTGGAGAACCAATAGTTATGGTTTCAAACGAAACACAACCAGCAGCATCGATAACTTGATATATATAAATATCAGCTGGTGCATCTGTTAAATCTTCTGCCTGAGATATTGCGTTTGAGTTCCATAGATAGGTAAATGGGGCTGTTCCTGCAATTGTAACATCTACGCTACCATCATGTGAACCAAAGCATGTAACATCTGTAATATTATCAACTGCAATAATAGGAGCTCCAATATCATTTATCGTGATAACTGTATCCATTCTACATCCATATATATCAATAACACCTAAGTTATATGTTCCTGCCGGGACATTAATTGTATCAGCTCCTGTGCCAATTGCATCCCAATCATAAGCATAAGGTGCGGCACCACCACTAGCATTGGAAAATGCTGCTCCATTAGACAACAAACAATTAGCATCAACAACACTTACATCCGCAATGATTTGAGGAGATTCTATCATAATAAACGAAGTATCTTTTTGACACCCATTATCATCTGTAATCGTTAAATTATAAGTATCGGCTACTAAGTTCGAAATATCTTGATTGTTAGTAGGGGTAAAACTAGGAAGTAAAGCCGTCCATGAATAGGCATATGGTGCTGTTCCTTGGGACACTGTAATATCAATCTCTCCTGCTCCACCTTGGAAGCAACTATCAATTACAACCACTGATGAAAGAAGCATTGAATCTGGCTGTGTAATTGTGTATTGCTCCGATATTACGCACCCATTAGAATCTGTGGCTACAACCGTATAAGTTCCGGTGTCTATTGCAAGAAGGTCTTCTGTCAGCGTAGGATTTGGAATGAATCCGCTATTAGTACTGGTCCAACTATATGTATAATCAGGAGATAGCACAAATGGAGTGCCTCCCGTAACAGTGACATCAATACTTCCATCCATTGCATCTAAACACAGTACATTACCTTCTAGGGCAGAGATTGCGAGAGCAGAAGGTTCCAAAATACTATCACTGTAAGTTGCTATACATCCATCAGAATCAGTCACAGTAAGCGTATCATATATTGGACCTGAATTAGTAAGGTCTTGGGTTACTGCACCAGATTGGCTCCATGAAAAACTTGTATATGGCGGTGTTCCCCCAGACACATTGACTAATATCGACCCGTCATTATCACCAAAACAAGTTACATCTGTCTGGGCTAATAAGGTAATTACAGGTGCGCTAGGATTTATAACCGTTTCACTCGCAGTTGCTATACAACCCAAATCATCTGTAACTGTAACTATGGTAGTTTGCGGTGACAATCCTGTTTCCGTTGCATTGTCAACACCTATTCCGTTAAAATCCCAATCAATAGAATGTGGCAACACACCCCCAACTGCAACTACCGTTACTGAACCATCATTACCCGCACAAGAAACTGGAGTGCTTGAAGTGGTTAATATCAGAGTAGGATTATCGTTTAAGTCGTAACATTCTGAAGCCTGGCAACTATTCCCGTCTGTTAAGGTAACACAGTACTGGCCTGCTTCCAATCCTGTTAAATCCTCATTGGTTGAAACATATCCATTTGGCCCAGTCCAAGCAAACGTTGTTACACCTATATTTTCAGTAGGGGTAAGATCAATTTCACCTGTAAACTCTGATGCACACAATGGGTTGGATAGTGCTGCAGGTAATGTAATTTCTAAAGGAGCCAAGATATCAATGACCACAGACGAAACACAGCCGTCTTGTGTATCTTCGATAGTGTATTGTCCAGGTAATAGACCCGTAGGATTTATTGTGTTATCAGCAATTACGGTTGGACCACTCGTGTAAAATAAAGAATCTCCAGATGTAACAGAGGTAATCGATATACTACCATCAGAATCTCCAAAACAAGTTACATCGGTTTGTGTAAAAGTTATCGGTGCAGATGAAAGAGAAACAATGCACTCAGCATTTGTCGCTGGACAGCCGTTACCATCCGTTACAGTAACATTATAACACCCTTGAAATAGCCCATTAACAGTTGCAGTATTTCCGACAACTGCTCCGGTTGACGGGTTTGTCCACAAATATGTGTAGTCATTTGGTAATAATCCAGGAGTTCCTCCTGCTGGCACTACTGAAACAGAACCATCTGGTGTTGCACAATCCGATGAAGAGACTGAAGATGTTAAAGATGTCACTTGCGTTGGGATTGTTATGGTAAATGTTCCGAATGCAGTACACCCATTTGCATCTATTCCATTCAGTGTATAAGACCCATCTCCTATTTCCAAATCTTCAGTGTCATCATTATCGCCAGTACCATCGTTGTCCCAATCAAAAGTATGAGGCCCAGTACCCCCGGTTGGAGTAACATCTATCAAGCCGAGACTGTCAAAACACGTTGGTTGAGTAACAACTCCAGGAAGATCATAAATCGCAGGCTCAGTAACTTCGACTGACCTAAGGTCTTGGCAACCCGTAAGATTATCTGTAGCGATAAGTGTATATGTTCCTGCACATAGACTAGAAATGTCATCCAACACACTTGAAAAAGCTGCAGGACCAGACCAAGACAATGTAAACGGATTTATACCCGTAACGGTAGAAGTAATATCTCCGTCACAAACACCAAAACATGAAATCATTGTAGAATCATCAACCACTATTGAAGGAACTGCTTCTCTTGAAACAGCAACCAAAATGGATTCCATGCAACCATTCCCATCTGTTACTTCAACCGTATAAGTTCCTTCCGTTAATCCTGTTTCAGTGTCAGCTGCTCCCAGAGGTGCAGACGAAGGATCATACCATTGGTAAGTATATTCCGGCGATGGTACAATTGGGGTTCCTCCTACTGCTACAACCGTTGCTTGTCCATCATTACCCGCACAAGAAGCAGTCACGCTTGAACCAGTCAATGTTAAAGCAGGAATACTATTTATATCGTAACATTCTGCGGCCTGACAACCATTCCCATCTGTCAGAGTAATACAATATTGTCCAGATTCCAAACCAGTTAAATCTTCATCCGTTGAGAAATATCCATTTGGCCCAGTCCATGCAAAAGTTGTTACTCCTAAATTATCTGTAGGTGTAATATCAATTTCACCTGTAAGTTCTCCTGCGCATAAGGGATGAACTATTGCTTCAGTAATTGTAATTTCCAAAGGACCTAAAACATCAATAACTACAGAAGAAATACAGCCATCTTCAGTATCTTCTATAGTGTACTGGCCTGGAGACAATCCCGTAGGATTCAATGTATTATTAGGAATTACAGTAGGGCCACTAGTATAGAACAGAGAGTCTCCTGAAGTAACAGAGGTAATTGAGATACTGCCATCAGCATTACCAAAACAAGTTACATCCGTCTGTGTAAAAGTTATTGGAGGTGATGAAAGAGAAGAAATACACTCAGCCTCCACTATTGGACAATCATTTGCATCTGTGATCTCTAGGTTATAGCACCCCTGTAATAACCCCGATACAGTTGCCGTATTTCCAACAACAGCTCCCGTTAAGGCACTTGTCCATGAATACGTATAATCATTTGGCAAGGAACCAGGGGTTCCTCCTCCTGCTATTACCGAGACAGAACCATCTGCAGTAAAACAATCTGTTGAGGGTACCGATGAGGTTAAAGCTGTTACTTGCGAAGGTTGTGTTATGGTAAATGTTTCTGTTGCAGTACAACCATTTGCATCTACTCCAATTACTACATAAGTTCCGTCTTCTATTTCCAAATCTTCAGTATCGTCATTATCCCCTGTTCCATCATTATCCCAGTCAAAAACTGTATATGGCCCAGTACCTCCAGTTGGAGTAATATCTATCAAGCCGAGACTGTCAAAACAGGTTGGTTGAGTAACAACTCCTGGAAGTTCATAAACCGCTGCAGGACCTAAAATATCAATGATTGCCGAGTAAGCACATCCATCTATTGTGTCTGTAACCGTATATTGTCCGGGTAATAACCCAGTAGGGTTGATAGTGTTATTAGCAATTGCCGTTGGGCCACTAGTATAAAATAGAGAATCTCCTGATGTAACCGATGTTATTGTGATAGTACCTTCAGCAGCTTCAAAACAGTTTGCATCTGTTTGTGTATAAATTATTGGTTGATCTACAACAGGGGAAAAACACTCTGAATCATCAACAGGACAGTCATTACCATCGGTTATAGTAACATTGTAACAACCTTGAATTAGACCCGCAACTGTTGCAGTGTTACCAACAAGGACACCTGTTGAAGTATTTGTCCACAAATACGTATATTCATTTGGCAATAGACCGGGGGTTCCTCCTCCAGCTACTACTGAAACTGACCCATCCGGTGTCACACAATCCGATGAGGGCAAAGAAGATGTTATTGATGTTCCCTGCGATGGAGCAGTTATGGTAAATGTTCCTGTTGCAACACATCCATTTGCATCTATTCCATTTACGATATAAGTTCCATCTCCAATTTCTAAGTCTTCAGTATCATCATTGTCGCCAGTACCATCATTATCCCAATCAAAAGTATATGGTCCTGATCCCCCGGTTACAGAAATGTCTATCAAACCTAGACTATCAAAACATGTTGGCTGAGTAACAACACCTTGGAGATCATAAACTAAAGGTTCTGTAATTTCCACGGACCTAAAAACCTGACAGCCTGTTAAATTGTCGACAGCTGTTAGCGTGTATGTTCCTGCGCATAAACTCGATATGTCTTCCAATGGGCTTGAAAAAGCACTGGGACCAGACCAAGACAATGTAAATGGTGTTGCACTAGTAACTGTAGTGGAAATATCACCATCGCACAAACCAAAACATGAAACCATAGTCGAATCATCCACAACTATTGTGGGAGAGTTATCCTCAGATACGGTGACTTGGACAGTATCAACACACCCATTTGCATCTGAAACTTCTACCGGATAAATTCCTGCACCCAAACCTCCCACATTTATGGTGTTATTAGGTAGAATCGTGAACCAATTATAAGTATAATCGTCCGGAGCAGGCTGAGCAATTGGGGTTCCTCCCGAAGGAACAATCGTTGCATCTCCATCAGAACTTCCACATTGCGCGTTATTTGTTGTATAAGAAGCAGTAACTGCCGTTGGTTCAGCAATATTAATACATGTATCAACTGAACAACCTCTATCATCTGAAATATTAACACAATATTGACCTACCGATAACCCAGATAAATCTTCAGAAACCGAAGTAAATCCGGGACCTGTCCAACTATAAACATAAGATCCAGAAACAATCCCTCCAGCTGCCTCAATATCTATTGAGGCATCAGTATCGCCAAAACATTGGAGATCTGAAATAATCGTATTTCCCGCTACTATAAGATCTGGTTCAGTAATCGTTAGTGTCTCAGTTAATACACATGAACTTGCGTCTGTTACTGTTATAGTATAGTCCCCTGCACAAAGGCCAAAAATATTTGCTGTCCCAGGATCAACAAAAGAAGGATCCGTTGATGTCCAGGTAATAGCATAAGGTAAAGTTCCACCTACTATTGTAGAGGTAATCGCACCATCACAAGACTCAAAACATGTTAAATCTTGCGTCAAAAAGCTTCCTGTAGCAGGAGTAGCGTCGATTACACATGCTTGATCCGTGTAAACACAACCCACTGCATCAGTATAGGTTAAATCATAACAACAAGCTGCCAAACCAGTTACTGTGAATCCAGCAACAGGGGATGGGAAACCACAGGTATTTGTCCATGAGTAAGTCCCTCCGCCTGCTCCACCTGTAATTACCGCAGTAATAGTCCCATCTGCAGCTATACAGCTTGCGTTTGTACTAGAAGTTACACCTGTAATGACTGTATTTTCCGTAATCTCAATTGTGGAATCCATTACACAACCATTCCCATCCATAACAGAAACCGTGTAGCTTCCTTGAGGCAACAATGTTGGATCCTCAATATCTACATAACCACCTGGAGGCAAATGGTCCCAATCATATGTATATGGAGTGGCACCACTAGAAGGCGTAATATCAATACTTCCTGTTGAAGCTCCATTACAATCAACGTTCGTAGGAACACCATTTACAATAATTTCTGCGGGTGTAGAAATAATATAAGTAGTATCATAAGTACAAGATTCCGAATCAATGATAGTTACCGTATAAGAACCTGAATCAAGATTTATTAAGTTTTCCGTAATATCTGCTATTGGCAAACCATTGAAAACCCATGAAAAACTATACGTTCCTGGGCCAGAACCTCCAGTCACAGACTGCGTAATAGTTGCATTTACTTGATCCCAACAAAGATTATCTGTAACTACTCCGTTTGCAAAAATAGAATTAGGTTCTGTAATTGTAACCGGTATATCCTCAGTACAGCCATTACCATCAACAATTGTAATTGTGTAAGACCCTTCAGTAAGACCTGAAAATGTTTCGGATACTTGCGTAGTTGCACCCCCATCTATAGAATAAAAATAAGGAGAAGTTCCTGTTCCAACATCTGCTGCAACGGTTACAGAACCCGTAGCATTTCCATTACAATCTACATTGGTTTGAGCGGTAATTGCTCCTGTAAGATCGGTAGGTTCTGTAATGGTAACCGGAACGTCCTCAGTACAGCCATTATCATCAACAATGGTAACTGTGTAAGAACCTTCAGTAAGACCAGAAAAGGTGCCAGATACTTGCGTTGCCCCGCCATCTATAGAATACAAATAAGGGGCTGTTCCTGTTCCAACATCTGCTGCAACAGTGACAGAACCCGTAGCATTTCCATTACAATCTACATCTCTTTGCGCAGTAATAGTTCCTATAAGGTCATCAGGCTCTGTAATGGTAACCGGCACATCTTCTGTACAGCCATTATCATCAACAATGGTAACGGTATAAGAACCTTCTGCAAGACCAGAAAAGGTGCCAGATACTTGCGTAGTTACTCCACCATCTATAGAATAAAGATAAGGTGCTGTTCCGGATCCAACATCTGCTGCAACGGTAACTTCGCCTGTAGAATTTCCATTACAATCCACATTAGTTTGAGCAGTAATAGCGCCTGTAAGATCGGTAGGTTCTGTAATGGTAACTGGGACATCCTCAGTACAGCCATTATCATCAACAATGGTAACGGTATAAGAACCTTCTGCAAGACCAGAGAACGTTCCGGATATTTGCGTTGCCCCGCCATCTATAGAATACAAATAAGGAGAAGTTCCGGAACCAGCATCTGCTGCAACGGTAACTTCGCCAGTAGTATTTCCATTACAACCCAAATCTGTTTGAGAAGTAATAGAGCCTGTAAGATCGGTAGGTTCTGAAATGGTCACCGGCACATCCTCAGTACAGCCATTATCATCAACAATGGTAACTGTATAAGAACCTTCTGCAAGACCAGAAAATGTTTCGGATACTTGCGTTGCGCCACCATCTATAGAATACAGATAAGGTGCTGTTCCTGAACCAGCGTCTGCTGTAACAGTGACAGAACCCGTAGAATTTCCATTACAATCTACATTGGTTTGTGCAGTAATAGCTCCTGTAAGATCGGTAGGCTCTGAAATGGTAACCGGAACATCTTCAGTACAGCTATTATCATCAACTATTGTAACGGTGTAAGCACCTTCTGTAAGACCTGAAAAAGTTCCAGACACCTGCGTTGCACCACCATCAATGGAATACAAATAAGGGGATGTGCCTGTCCCAGCATCTGCCGCAACGGTAACTTCGCCCGTAGAATTCCCATTACAATCTACATTGGTTTGCGCAGTAATAGCTCCCGTGAGATCGGCAGGCTCTGTAATGGTAACCGGCACATCCTCAGTACAGCCATTATCATCAACAATTGTAACGATGTAAGCGCCTTCTGACAAACCACCAAATGTCCCAGATACTTGCGTGGTAACTCCGCCATCTGTAGAATACAAATAAGGGGATGTCCCTGTTCCAGCGTCTGCTTCAACGGTAACTTCGCCCGTAGAATTTCCATTACAATCCACATTGGTTTGCGCAGTAATAGCACCGGTAAGTTCAGTAGGCTCTGTAATGGTAACCGGAACGTCCTCAG
>Ga0206130_10003108_pt1 | contig 22167 bp, 18 predicted proteins | sample Helgoland_Spring_9_FD_148637 | JGI IMG/M metagenome (GOLD analysis project Ga0206130, IMG submission 148637) | Pelagic subsurface seawater microbial communities from Kabeltonne, Helgoland, North Sea - Helgoland_Spring_Bloom_20160512_1 | ecosystem: Environmental > Aquatic > Marine > Epipelagic ... | reverse complement strand
AGCCCTAAGATCCTGCTAGCACGGCTTGTACTATTTGCAAATCTTGAACACCAATACCCGAAGACAGAAACAGTTTTAGTTTTTTTGCCGCCTGCGGATTTTTCAGGCCGTTGTTTAAAAAGTCACCGAACTCCTGTAGGTCTGATTCAACGATCACACCATCGTGCAGCGCATCTGCGGCATTACCGTGGTCTTTGCCCTGCGCAATGGAGTCAATCAACACGCAATCGGCTTTTTTTAATAGGCTTGGGGCGAGTTCGAGTTTGCCGGGCATATCTGCACCAATTGCGACCACCAGAGTGTTTTCTGTGGTGATGTCATCAGCCCCCAATAATGCCACTTCTGAGGCTGTGGTGGTCACAATCAAATTGGCCGTTTTGGCCACTTGTTTAGGACTGTCTACTACAGTGACTTGCCAGCCATTTTGGGTCATTTCCCGCGCATAGGCAACGGTGTTTGTTGGCGTATGTCCCCACACAGTGAGTTGGCGACATTGTGGATATAAATCCTTGAGCAGCGACACTTGCAAACGCGCCTGGACACCCGTGCCTAAAACACCTATGCCGGTCAACTCGGCCTCAGACATTAGTTTTTGCGCTGCATTCCTGCCGGCAATTGCGGTCCTTAGATCAGTTAAATTTCCCTCATCTTTGAGCACCACAATGGGATCTCCGGTCTTGGCGTCAAACGCCATCATCAACCCCTGGGAAGGTGTTAGGCCGCATACAGAATTATTGTAAAAAGCGGTCGCGATCTTAAACACATAAATATCACCACCGCTTTTATGCGCGCCTTTAAGATGTAAGTCGCCGCGCCCCTTAAAGGGTAGATAAATTACCTCGGGTATTATGACGTCCAGCCGACTAAATGCTTTAAATCCCTGATTTTGCAGTTGCCATACCGTCTCATTACCCGTGGTTTCAAGGCGTTGTTGGATATCCGCCCAGTTCAGTTCAGGAATATTAGTTGTGGCCGTTACGGGATTGTTTGTGTCACTGGGCTGACTGTTCTCGCTCTGTAGGAGCAAGGCTATGATGATGCCAGTATGAGCATCTCCAACCAGCGTTAAATGACGGCACTGGCGTTGATCACTATTGACAGGTGATTGAAGCTGCGAGAAAAATTTAATGATGAAATGGTCTGCTTCAGACTTGTAGGTGGCGGTTATCGTTAAATGGCCCGAGGCAGGAGAATCAAAATTCATGCTAATGGTTTCACTGACAATATCGACCTGATCAAACATTTTTGATTGAGGGCCAATATAGGCATCTTTTTCGGCCGGAGTTAACAGTGCAACTAGGTCGGCATCTGTGTTTAATATTTGCATTATTGCGCCCAAATAGTACGTTGTTGATCGACAAACTGTGCGAAGGCTTTTAGGGCCTCTGGCATGGTGGTCCGACTGAAACCGATACGAAAATACTGGCTGAGTGAGCTTTCGCAATCAAAAATGGATGGTGGAAATACTAATATTCCCTGAGCCAGTAGCTGACTTGCCAAGCTATTGGCACTAATGGGGCCTTTGAATTTTACAAAACCAGTGCCCCCTGCTTTGGGGCGTACCCATTCAAATAGATCATCATTGGCCGCGAAATACTGCTCAAGCAACTCTAAATTAGCCTTAATAATATGTATGTTTTTGTCGATAATCCTGTCTGAACATCGCAGTACCATCATCGTTTGTATCTCGCCGGCGCGAGAAAAGCACACAGCATAGATATGTTGAGCCCTACGCAATTTTTCGCACAGGGTCTGGTCTTGGCAGGCTATCCAGCCGATGCCCGTGCCGCCGGCTCCCCAGGGTTTTGACATAGTGCTTAGGGCGAGCGCATTTTTGGAGATATCCGCCATAGACGCCGAGCGCTCCTCTGGGTCGATCTCTAATAGCCGATACACCTCGTCGGATAAAATAACCAGCTGATGTTTTTCTGCGACCTTACATAGGGCTGTTTTGGTCTCAACATCCATTAATGTACCGGATGGGTTGTGCGGGTCATTGAGGGCAATATATTTGGTGTTGTCTTTGATCGCCGACTCAATTGCTATAATATTTAACCGCCAGTTGTCATCTGGAGACAGGGCGACTCGAGTGACCTCACAGCCGGCTAATTTTGCACTGTCTTCCAGCGATTGGTAGCTCGGCGTGACAATGATTGCATGATCCCCGGCATGTAATAATGCTTGGGCGGTTAGGGTCATGCCGGTCTGTGCGCCGGGAAATACCACAATATTGTCGGCGCTAATATTGTCGTTGTATAGCTGTGCAATTTCTTGTCGCACATCCAAGCTGCCGCCGTTGTCGGCATAGCCCAGAGAATGGTGATTAAATAGTTCAATCAACGCATGCTCGCCCTGTTGCTCGGCAAGTTTTATCAGATCACTGTGCCCGAGTGGTTCAGAGGACGAGGCGTAAAAACGATGGGTTATATCGATTGTTTTTGCTAACAATTCTTCTGATCTAATCGGATTTTGTAATAGATGCATTGTTCAGTTCCATACTTTAATTCTGTGTGTGATTGATCTACAAAGTTCAAAAAGGGATTTTAGAGGGTGCAATCACTGCGTGGGAGTATTGTTCACTAGAAGCTCCACCCATTAAATTGACACTTCTATGATCAGAGCAGGATGGTCACTTAAAGGGCCTTCTTCTGTGACAAATGATTCGTCTTCTCCTACAGAAATAATCTTAAATTCTGACTCTTCACCTTGCTTGTATAAAATATAATCCAATATAGTCCATTTTTTACTTATTTTATGACCTGTAAAAGAATCTGTTAATCTAAGCTCTTCCTTAAAGTTTTCTAAGAGTTTTACGTCTTCAGGATTTTTAGAATTCAGATTAAGATCTCCAGCAACAATCAAAGCTTCAGTAGTCGCTCTTTGCTTAATAGTTGAGATAATATGCTCTAATTGTCTCTTTCTTGCTGCCCTATCGGAATCTCTTTTACCGGCATCCATGTGCGTATTAACTATAAAAAATCTTTTATTGCTTGGCAGAGTTATTTTTATTATTTGAAAACCTTTATAGGCAAAGCAATCATTCGCTCCTCTCAACCAGCCCGAACAGGTGTCATAGGTTTGATTTTCTACGTCTACGGTCCAATTTTTAGGTAGATTGAATACAGACGTTAATCCTGAACCAGTGCAAAAGGGACATATTAAACGGCCACCCAATCCACCACGAATAGCGAGGCTTTCTTTAGCCAAGCCAGATGACAATTCTTCATGATGTGAATAGTCTTCTTGTAGTAAGGAGATGTTAAAGTCTTGTGTTTTTTTACCGATGACAGGAAAGCGCTTTTTTGGATTGTCACTGATAAAGATTTCAGGAAGCCCGTGAGTGTTATAAACAAGTATTCTTAAATTCTCACTTTGTTGTTCGAGCGAGAAAAGGCTCATAGAAAGAATCATGGTGCTAAGAAATAGAGCTTTAAGTTTTATCATTTAAAATTTATTCTTTTAATCAGTATGGAGTGAGTGGAAGATAACACAAGACCGCAGAAACAGCACAGCAAGCGCAACTCACCGTGGCTTGTCATATTTTGTCAAAGCCGTTGGTACAGTGGGTGATGCGAGGTATTAGCTTAGCATTAGACATTTAACTCATATTATTGCCTTTATGACAATAAACATACCCACATTACCTTATTTATTCTTGCCTATATTAGGCTAATATAACCTTCTTTTAGAGTAGATCTGTGCATAGGCTAGCCATGGCCACTATTGAGCGACATTAGCACTCAAAAGTAATATCCAAATTTAGATTAATCAAGATAATTAGCTAGGCTTAGCCTAGGAGAAAGTATGCTTGCAAGCAACAATCCGATGGCTAGATTTTTAAAGTTGGTCGCCAAGATAGAGGCCCAGGAAGTGAAAGCTGTCGCAAGCTCATTTCTGTTTGTGGTTGTATTGATGTCTGCCTACTACATACTTCGACCAGTACGTGACGCCATGGCCAGTGACTGGACAGATGCCGAAGTCAGCTGGTTATGGACTCTCAACTTTTTTATCAGTACTGCCGTTGTGGCGGTTTATGGCATGGCAGTCTCAAGGTTCCGCTTTCGTTATTTGGTTCCGGCTATGTATGGTATCTTTGCCCTCACCTTTGTTATTTTTTACGTGCTGGCGTACACCTCTGCTGATCGAACACTAATTGATAAGTCGTTTTACGTCTGGGTGAGTGTATTTAGCCTGTTCCATATTTCGGTCTTTTGGAGTTTCATGTCTGACCTGTTCAATAAGGAACAGGCGGGTAGGCTATTTAGCATTATTGCGGCCGGTGCTAGTGTCGGCGGTCTGATTGGCCCTTCTATACCCTCGTTTTTTTCGGCGTCCATGGGCACAGATAATTTAATGTTATTGGCCAGTGTTATGCTACTGATTCCAATACCAATCATCTTCTATTTGCAGTCACTAAAATCCACAGAGCTACACAATCAAGACTTGGAGTTAACTCCTCCCAGCGAGCCAATTGGCGGTAACCCCTTTGCGGGTTTTAAGATGTTTTTCTCGAATCCCTATTTACTGGCCATAGGCCTATTTATATTCTTGTATACGGGCATTAGCTCGTTTGTTTACTTCGAGCTAAAGAATCTACTCAGCGAATTAAGCAGGGTAGAGCGCACAGCGATTTGGGCGCAGATGGATCTGGCCGTCAATACCTTATCTATTGCCACAGGACTATTTGCCACTAGTCGTATTGTGGGAAAATTTGGTATGCCGGTGACTATTGCGCTGGTTCCTATTTTGATCTGCGTTGGCTTACTGGTTCTAGCAATTTCACCCTTTTTAGGCGCAGTGATTGGCTTGCAGATTATACGTAGGGCAGGCAACTATGCCGTCACTAGGCCTGCCCGGGAAATGCTATTCACTCGGGTTGACCGGGAAACACGCTTTAAAGCAAAGCCGGTTATCGACATTGTTGCCTATCGTGGCGGAGACATGTTGATGGCATGGTTGTTTACCGGATTAACACAGGGCTTGGGCCTAGGTTTGGCCGCTGTTGCTATTGTTGGGGCTGGTATAGCAGCACTTTGGTCAATAGTGGGTATCTATCTCGGACGTTGGTTTGAGCAAGATGACACTGCGTCATCGGACGAGGCAACACCAAACGCTATAGTCAATATCGTGAAGAACAGCACTACCGTATAACAATCACAAACAATAACGAAATAAGTAAGGGAGCAACACCATGAAAAATATTTCTATCATTACCATTCTAGCGCTTTTTCTAGGCTCTCCATCTTTTGCTATCGCAGACCATCATTCTGATGGTGAGCATCAAGAGACGGAAGCAAAGCTAAAATATCTTGAGTTTAGTGAGATGGGCAACCCTGCAGAGGTGGTCAAGGTTAAAGAATACAGCCCTCAACCTTTAAAGAGCGGCGAAGTCAGAGTGAAAGTTTTGGCAGCGCCCATCAACCCATCAGACTTATTACAGATTTCGGGTAACTACGGTGTGGATCCAGTATTGCCGTCTAACCCAGGTAGCGAAGGCGTTGGCCGAGTGGTGGAAACATCGGCAGAAGTAAAAAAGTTAACGGTTGGCCAGCTGGTATTACTTGCCAGCGGCGGAACCTGGCGGGACGAAATAGTGGCCCCGGCAGCTGGGTTTCTTCCTTTACCTAACATGGGGCCTCTTAGTGCTGAGGTGATTGAACAGCTTGCTATGTCCGCGGTTAACCCCTTAACGGCTTTACTTATGCTGACCTCCTTTGTGGATGTTGAAAAAGGCCAGTGGATTGCACAAAGCGCTGCGAATTCGGCGGTGGGCGGCTATGTTATCCAGCTGGCAAAGCAGCGTGGCATCAAGACTGTCAATATTGTTCGTCGTGAAGGTCTTGTAGAAGAATTGAAGTCAAAGGGTGCAGACGTAGTTTTGATCGACGGACCAGATCTTGCTGCTCAAATCGCCAAAGCAACGGGCAATGCACCCGTTGTACTTGCGCTTGATCCTGTTGGTGGTGAGACTTATTCTCGATTGGCTGAGAGTCTTGGCTATAGCGGGACTCTGGTTACTTATGGCGTACTGTCGGGACAGCCCGCAATCTTGAACACTGGTAATGTTATTTTTAATGACACTCGTCTGCGTGGTTTTTGGCTTTATAAGTGGTATCAATCAGCTGATATGAAAACCAAGCAGGCGGCTTTTGGGCAGGTTATTCCGCTGATTGTAAATGGCACTCTAAAAGCCAATGTTGACTCTCGCTACTCGGTTGACGAAATCAAGCAAGCTGTTACTCGTGCCGCGGAACGTGGTAGAAATGGAAAAGTACTTATAGTGCCAAGTGCGGGCAAGTAAGGGCTTTCATAAAAAAAGTAAGACTAAGTGCTTCATTGGAGATATTCAGCAACCTGGCTGGGTATCTCCCTTGTTCAGATTGAGTCCGTAGTAAACCGTGCCATCAGAAAATCCACCGCGACCTTCACTTTCGGTACCAGATACTGCTGCTTTTGATAGAGAAGATAAATAGCTAGTCCTGGATTTTGGCTAATGTGCAATGTTGGCTCAATATGCAATTCCTGTAATTCGTTGTTATCGATATACTCCTGCATCAACCATCTTGGTGCCATCATAATCCCTTGTCCTGCAATCGCTTGCTCGCCTAACCATTTACCATTGTTAGAGATAGCTAGAGGTAGTGCGGAGACATCTAACCATTGTCCGTTTGACTGACATAACCAAGTGTGTGGGCCCGTTGGCGTGCGAAAGAAAAGGCCTTGATGTTGTTTAAGGTCTGTGGCGTGTTTAGGTATCCCAGCTGCCGCCAAATAACTTGATGCCGCTACCGGAATAAAATCATTGTTCATTAGGCGCACGGCCTGCACCCGCTCATTGGGAGCATAGCCGCCGCGTATAGCAATATCCACTTCGTCACGGGACAGTGTCGATAACTCATCACTGAGGCTTACGTCCAAAATGATTTCTGGATACAGCGCTTTAAACTCGGTTAGCAGAGGTAGTAACAGGCGCTCGCCAAAACTAACCATACTGCTAATGCGCAGAAAGCCTGTGGGAGTAGCCTGATGACTACGTACCGTTTCGTCACTGAGCTCGAGCTGAGTCAAAATATCTTGAATCTGCTTGAAGTACACCTGCCCAATTTCGGTTACCTTAACCACTCGGGTGCTGCGCTTTAATAGGGTTGTCCCCAAGCTTTTTTCTAGGTCGGCGATGCGCCTAGATAGGGAGGAGGGTGGCACAGAAAACGCTTCAGCTGCTCGAGTGAAACTTCCAGTTTCCACCACTTTACTGAAATATTTAAGCGCTTTGAGCTGATCCATGATGCGGCATTCCTTTTGTACTTAGTCGATTTTTATTAAAGCGACATCAGAATAGACTAAATTACCTCTGATATCCGCTTAATATTGGAGGGTCAAATGTCGCCGCCGACTTATAAGGTTAAAAGTCTTGCAATACTCTCTGGAATTCTCCATAAAGACGTCACTATGAAAACAAGAACTATGACATCGAGTCATAGACTATAAATGTGTTAGTGAAGAATTAATAATCAAACAAAGGGCTAATTACGATGTCTCAATTCTCAGGAAAAACCGCGGTCATTAGCGGAGGAGCTCAAGGTATTGGGTTATCTGTCGCCAAGGCGTTAGGTGAACAAAACATGAATATTGTACTCGCAGATATCGATCAAGAAAATCTTCAAAAAGCGGCTTCAGAGTTGCAAGCCGCTGGAGTTTCCGTGTTAACAGTTGTACTGGATGTAGCGGACGAGGCGCAGTGGCAGGCAGTCGGACAGCAGACTGTAGAGCGCTTCGGAAAAGTTCATATGGTGGTTAACAATGCAGGGGTAGGTGGAGACTCAGGGTCCATTGAGAGCCAAAATAAAAAAGGGTGGCAATGGGTGCTGGACGTAAATCTAATGGGGGTAGTTTACGGTGCTAAGGCGATTGTTCCACTGATTAAGCAACACGGTGAAGGCGGATGGGTCATCAATGTCGCATCCATGGCAGGAATGACTGGGGTGCCTTACAGCGGCGCTTATACAGCGACAAAAGCGGCTGTTGTGGCACTATCCGAAAGTTGGGCGGGCGAACTGGAGAGAAAAGGTATCAAGGTTTCTGTACTGTGTCCTGCCTTTGTTCAAACTCGCATTTATGACTCAGAGAGAAATCGTCCAGAGCAGTACCAGACAGATGACTGGGATGTAACGTCTGAAAGTAGCTTCTCAAAGAGGGCCAAGGATATGGTGGAAAATGGCATTGAGGTCTCTATTATCGGTAAACGCGTTGTCGAGGCGCTTAATGCCGGCGAGTTGTATATCTTCACTCATCCTAATTATCGGCCCGTTGTTCAACGGCAAGCGGCCGTCATAGATAAAGCATTTCAACGAGCTGAACAAAGTCCATTACTTCGGCATATAGTGAATCAAAAGATAGATATGCTCTGAAAATATGCTTTGTGAAAGATCAGTGTTGATTCTTTGGCAATAAGAGCGAGCTTTAACCCCCCATGGAACTGTCAGTGAGCTATACCGTGCTTAGTAAGATGCTGGTTTCACTGTTAGCAATGCCATCAATTAACCGAACTTCTCTTAATACCTGGTCGAAGTCCGCCAAACTGGATGCTTGAATTTCTGCGACTAAATCCCATGCGCCATTCGTCGTGTGGACCTTTTGTAACTCAGGTAGGCCACGCAATTTAGAGATAATTTGAGAAGTGGACTTGCCTGTTACTTCAATCAACATAATGGCGCGAATAGCGCCATCGTCAACGCTCGCACTAGCTCTTATGGTGAAACCAATGATGGCTCCGGTTGCAATTAACCTATCGAGACGATTTTGCACAGTTCCTCGTGATACTTTTAACGCGTGCGCTAATGCTGATATTGACGCTCTTGCGTCGGTGCGAAGCATGGATATGAGGTTGCGGTCCAATGAGTCATAGCTCACTGTTCGATTGTTATCTTTCATAGTTTTACCGCTGTTTGTGAGGTGAAGGCGGTATTATGACTGCAGATTCGTAAAAATGACATTTATGTCTAGCAATATGACAAATTTTAGTACACTTTATATAAAATAATGCTATATCGTTTGACATTCTATAGCTCTATTATCTCTTTCATTGAGCAACGGCTCCTATATTTAATGACGTAACGGAATATAAGTGGCTCTAACAGAAAATGACAGGTGATATCTAATGAAAAACCTAATAAATGTTGATGCCAACAGTATTTTGCATCCTGCAACGAACGCTGATGATTTTGCCCGTACCGGATCAAAAATTATTGAATCCGGTGAAGGGATTTATTTACGTGATCATTCGGGTAAACAGTTGATTGATGCTGTAGCAGGTTTGTGGTGTGTCAATGTCGGCTATGGGCGCGAAGAGCTAGCGGAAGCCATGCAAAAGGCTGCTTTGCAGCTTAGTTATTATCATACGTTTTCGGGTATGTCGAACACTCCGCAAATAGAGTTAGCTGAGAGACTATTAGAGAAAGTCCCCAATGGTTTATCCAAAGTATTTTTTGGCACCGGTGGTTCTGATGGTAATGATAGCCTGATAAAAATTGTCTGGTATATCAACAATATTCGCAATAAGCCGGAAAAGAAAAAAATTATTTCTCGATGGCAGGGCTACCACGGCACGTCGTTAGCAACCGCTAGCCTGACTGGGTTGCCATCATTTCATACTGCATTTGATCTACCAATGAACAATATTTTGCACACTGAATCGCCTGATTTCTTTCGCCATGGCTTAGAGGGAGAAACGGAGTTGGAATTTTCATCACGACGGGCACAGCAGTTAGAAGAGATGATTTTGAGTGAAGGTAAAGACACTGTGGCGGCATTTATTGCCGAGCCAGTATTGGGTGCCGGAGGTGTTGTGCCGCCGCCTCAAGGATATTTTGAAGCCATTCAGAAGGTTCTAAAGCGTTATGATATTTTATTTATTGTCGACGAAGTTGTCTGCGGTTATGGCCGATTAGGTAAATGGTTTGGTAGTGAATTATATGATCTAAAGCCTGACATGATGACTACGGCAAAGGCATTAACCAGCGGCTATTTTCCTTTTTCAGCGTCTTTTGTCTCCGATGAAATTTGGCAATTGTTAAAAGAAGGCTCTGTTAAGTATGGCAATTTTGCCCATGGTTACACCTATGCAGGGCACCCCATAGGAGCGGCGGTTGCCATGGCCAATTTAGATATTATTGAAAAAGAAAATTTGGTTGATAACGCAGCTACAGTGGGTGCGTACTTTCATGAACAATTAAAGCAGCGTTTTGAAAATGACAGCTTTGTCGCCGAGGTACGCGGTGCTGGAATGATTGCCGCAGTGCAGTTAGTAAAAGACAAAAGCAACAAAACATTTTTCGAGAAAGACACAAAGATTTCAGCCAAGGTCGCTCAACAGTGTTATGAAAATGGCTTGATTTCACGACCACTGCCTTCATTAGATTCAATGGCATTTTCACCGCCATTGACCTGCACGCACAAAGATATTGATAACATTGTTGATCGATTTGATCAGTCGGTACGCACGGTAATGGCTGAAGTATTGTAATTAATGTTCTGTAAATTAACTTAATGTTAAATGTTATATAAAGGTAGTTCAGTATGATTATCGTTAGACCAATTCGAGATGAGGATATAGATAACTTAATGCGCTTGGCCAAGGCTGCGTATCCGGGGATGACAACATTACCCCCTGATCGAGATGCACTGCTCAAAAAGATCGAAAAATCAACGACAAGTATTGCAAAGCAGGTAACAGAGCCTGGGCGTGAAAATTATCTACTGGTCATGGAAGACACGGCGACTAATCTACTGGTAGGGACTGCAGGAATTATTTCCCAGCTGGGTGAAGATGATCAGTTTTACTCCTATAAAATTAACAAGGTCACCCATAGCAGTAAAGCGCTAGGAAAAAAGGTTAGCGTCGAGACTCTTAATCTGTCTAACCACTTCGAGGGTTTTGCCGAAGTGGCGACTTTGTTTTTAGATACACCTTATCGTATGAAGGGGAATGGTAAGTTACTGGCTCGCAGCCGTTACTTATTCATGGCGCAATTTAGACAGCGTTTTCCCAATCAGGTAATGGCAGATTTACGTGGTTATTTTGATGACCAGGGGCGCTCTCCGTTTTGGGATGCCATCGGCCAACACTTTTTTGATATGGACTTTGCCGCGGCCGATTTGTTTGGTGCTGTAAATGGCAATCAGTTTATTGCCGATTTAATGCCCAAACAGCCTATTTATGTCAATTTGCTGTCCAAAGAAGCGCGAGACGTTATTGGCCGCCCCAATGATCAGGGTAAAGCCGCGTTAGCGATGTTGGAAAAAGAAGGTTTTTTATGGCGTGGCCAGATAGATATTTTTGACGGGGCACCCAGTGTTGATACCTTTATCGATCATCTTGAGACTATTCGATCTAGCGTTGTTGGAAATATTGTAGGCCAAGCATCCCAATGTGATGACACTCAATACTTAGTTTGTGGTGGCGATATTGCCTCGTTCGCGGCATGTATTAGCGGCATTGAAATAGTGGTTGATGGCAGTGTAAAGCTACCATCAGAAACCTTAAATGCACTGGCGTTGACAGAAGGCGACTCAGTTAGATATGTAAAATTGTAAGCGCGTTTTAGTATCGGTTGTGTGGTCATGGTTGTTTTATATAAAAAATAGGAAGTGAAACGTGTCCCAGACAGTTGAGATGAATTTTGATGGACTCATTGGTAGTACCCACAATTATGCGGGTCTGTCTCAAGGTAATTTGGCCTCAGCTAATAATGCCAAACTAGTGTCGCAACCGCGCCGAGCGGCAAAAGAAGGGTTGGCAAAAATGCAGCGTCTGCATCAACTTGGTTTAAAGCAAGGCATCCTAATTCCGCATGAGCGGCCGCATATTCCAACCTTGCGACAGCTAGGCTTTAGCGGCACTGACCAGGCGATTGTAGAAAAGGCCCATAAATCTGCGCCTGGCTTGTTAGCCATGTGCTACTCAGCATCGTCAATGTGGGCGGCTAATGCGGCTACCGTATCGCCTAGCAGCGACACTACGGATGGGCGTGTTCACTTTACACCTGCCAACTTAAAAAGCATGTTTCACCGCTCAATAGAGCAAAAGATGACGGGTAATATCTTAAAAGCTATTTTCAATAATGATCGCTACTTTTCACACCATGACGCGCTATCTGGTGGTGTTCATTTAGGCGATGAAGGTGCGGCCAATCATAATCGGTTGTGCAATGACTATGGTGAGCAAGGCGTAGAAGTGTTTATTTTCGGCAAACATGATTTTGGCCCGTCTAGGACAAGTAGCCGTTTCCCTGCGAGACAGTCTTTAGAGGCATCAACAGCCATAGCTCGCAGGCATGGTTTGTCAGCTGACAAAGTAGTGATGGCGAGTCAGAGTTCGCAGGTGATCGATGCCGGTGGCTTCCATAATGACGTAGTGAGCGTGAGCAATAAAAATGTGCTGTTTATGCATGAACTAGCGTTTACCGATAAAGCCAGTTTATTTAAAGAAGTGGCTAGCGCTTTCGGTGAACAGGAGATTCATTTTATCCAGGTACCAGAGCATAAGGTGTCTTTAGATAATGCCATTAAGTCTTATTTGTTTAACTCACAGCTAGTTAATATTCCAGGGACTGATGGCATGACTTTAATATTGCCAATGGAGAGCAAAGAAAACCCTAGCGTCCATAGCTATTTAATGGATCTTATTGAGCAAGATACTCCTATTAAACATGTAGAGTTTGTCGATGTTCGTCAAAGCATGCGCAACGGTGGCGGGCCTGCATGTTTGCGCTTAAGAGTCGTGTTAAATGAGCAAGAACGGACGCAAGTTAACCCCTCTTTTGTATTTACCGATGAGCTATTTTTGACATTAAATACCTGGGTAGACAAGCATTATCGAGACGAGTTGTGCAGCGCTGATCTAGCCGACCCGGCTTTACTCTGTGAAAGCAGAGTGGCGTTGGATGAGTTAACGCAGATCATGACGCTGGGCAGTTTTTATGAGTTTCAGCAGGTTTAATGCAATGAATAATGTCCAACAACAATTATTTGGCACTCAAAGTTTTCTGGCTTTCACCCTAGATCATAGACCTATTGAAGACAAACCTAGTGCGGTGCTCAGCAATAATGTGCGCGTTGAACTTTGGGACAATGGCGTCCTGTATTTTCATCCCCAGGATGAGACGCTACAAAACTCACTATTATTGTCGGTCGGTGTTCATGGTAATGAAACCGCCCCCATTGAAATTATCAATCAGTTAGTTAATGATATTTTGGCGGGCAAAATAATGGTTAAGCAAAACTTATTAATTGTGATTGCCAATCCCGAGGCAATAAATGCTGAGTGTCGAGAAGTAGATGAAAATATGAATCGGCTATTTAGCGATGACTCGACGCCTAAAAGTAGCGATAGTAATGAACGCCATAGAAGCCGCCGATTGATGGAATACAGCCAGACTTTTTTTGCTGCAGAGGCCGCACAAAAAATACACTATGATTTACATACAGCCATTAGAGGCTCGTTCTACAAGAAGTTTGCCATTTCGCCAAATATCGTTGAAGTGCCTGCAACTGAGTATCAATATAACGTATTGGGGCAGTGGGGCATCCAAGCGATATTGAGTACCCAGCAAAAGAGTCCGACCTATTCGGCCTTTACGGCCAATGCCTGTGGCGCAACGAGCTTCACTGTAGAGCTTGGACAAGTAAAACCATTTGGTGAAAATGACTTGGACGAATTTTCATCAGTGATTGATGGACTAGTAGCGGCAATAAGCGACGATGAAGACACATCTCCGACCAATACGGCGGTTAGACGTTTTAGTGTAGCGGTTGAAGTACTCAAAAAAACTGAACATTTCCGTCTGTGCTTTCCCATTGATACCGTCAATTTTACTGAGTTTAAAATAGACCAAGTATTAGCCACCGATGAAGACTATCAATACATTGTGACCAACAGCGGCGAGCGAATTTTATTTCCCAATGAAAATGTTGCTATTGGGCAACGAGCTCTGGTTATTATAAGACCTGAAGACAACGCAAAAGCGAGTATTCTATGAACAAAACGAAAGTCTCTATCATTGGTGGCTCTGGCTATCTTGCCGCCGAGCTGCTGCGTAATTTATTAAGCCGCGAGGACGTAGAAATATTACGCGTCTCTAGCAAGGACCACATTGGGAAAAATATTGGTGAAGTGAATCGTGCCTTTTGGGGCCTTAGCGATATCACTCTTGAAGATATACCGCCCCGTGAATGTGCCGCTGGAGCGGACATTGTATTTCTTGCTATGCCACATGTAATAACAGCACGAGTGGCTATGGAATTGTTCGAGTTAGATGTTCGAATTATCGACTTGTCTGGGGACTTTCGCCTGAAAGAGCTTAGTGATTACACCCGCTACTATGCTGACCAACACCCTTGTCCTGAACGCTTGGGCTCCTTTGTTTATGGCATGCCAGAGTTATATGCACAGCAAATTAAAACCGCTAAGCACGTAGCTAATCCGGGTTGTTTTGCTACCTGTGTAGCTACGTCTTTACTACCTTTGGCAAGTGCGGGTCATATGCGCAAATCCGCAGTTAGGATTGTGGCGTTAACCGGCTCAAGTGGCTCAGGGGTGCACCCGCAAGCGGGCAATCATCATGCTGTTCGCACTAATAATATGAAAGCCTATAAAGTCTTTAATCATCAGCATACCCCCGAGATACTGCAGACCTTAACGTCGGCAGGAGCGGGCGAGGTCAATCTTGATTTTGTACCTGTGTCGGCCCCACTTTCACGCGGAATGATGTCAATCACGCAACTTGATATGCCAGTAGACCTCAGCGAAGATAAGCTGCGCGGAATGTATGAAACCTACTATCAAGGTTTTCCACTCATCTCGGTACTACCCAAGGGTGTTGCTCCTGAGGTGGTCGCGGTTAAAAACTCAGCGCGAATAGAAATTGGCATTGATGTCAGTGAGAGTCACAGTGATGGGTCGCGCACATTATGTGTCACCAGCGTATTGGATAATCTCATTAAAGGTGGTGCAGGTCAGGCCATGCAGAATTTTAATTTGATGACAGGTCACGAGAACAACTATCAGCTGGGCGCATTGGGTATGTGGCCATGAATGATCAGGCAAATTCTGGGTCAGATTCACGACGTCTTGCGGTCATTAAAGTGGGCGGCGATATATTACTCGATGAGATGCAACGCTCCGGTTTGGCAAAAAATATTATAGGACTACTCAACGAAAACTGGCGAGTGGTAGTGTTGCATGGCGGTGGCCCGCAGTTGTCTGCCATGCAATCTCGGTGTGGTATCGAACCGCGTAAAGTAGCAGGGCGGCGTATTACTAGCCAAGAAGATTTAGTGCTAGTCAAACAAGTATTATGCGGCCAGGTCAATGTAGACATTGTATCTTTAATGCAGGCTCATGGTGTCAATGCGTTTGGTTGCCATGGCGCCTCGGGTAAGCTTATTCAGGCCAACAAACGACCGCCCATCAAGGTTTCTGGCGGTGGCTCTGAACCTATAGACTTTGGTGAGGTAGGTGATGTGACATTGATTAACACCGAGCTATTAAGCAGCCTGTTGTCAGCCGATCTAGTACCTGTCATTGCGTCTCTGGGCATAAATGCCAATGGCGATGTTTTTAACATTAATGCTGACACTACCGTTGTGCAGATTGCGCGGCAAATGTCAGCCGAGTTACTTGTTTTTGTGACGGGCATTGGTGGTATTTTCCACGATATAAAGGACCCTGCTAGTCGTTTTACCGAGTTAGATGAAACTACCGCAAGACAGCATATTGATAACGGTATTATTGTCGAGGGTATGATTCCAAAAGTGGAAGAAGCCCTGTCATTACTCACATCAGGTGTGGGCACTGTTGCGATAGTTGATACGCGCGATCCTTTAGCATTTGCAAGTATTGCAAAAGGTAACGCAGACTATGGAACGCTAATTAGAGAGCGCTAAACTCATGGCTAGAAATGCCAGCGAAACAATGAAACCTTTTCGCTTTTTCTTATTCTGGGTCTTTGGATTCTTCGTATTACTTTCTTTTGACTTGCTCATGGAAGGCTTAGTCTTCGAATGGTTAGAGTGGAATGGAACCACAAAAAACGATTGGTTTTTCGCCCTTTGGTGGGGATTGGTTGTGGTTTGGTTTTTATATGGCGTTAAAACCTTATATGACAAAATCATCAAATAGTTTCAACGTTCCCAATAACGTTTTGTACTTCAATTGTATTTGAATTGAGTCCTTTAAAACCATACTATTTGATCCTGAAATAAACCTAGCAATCTAAATCAAGGTCGACACATGAAAAAGACTTATCTTTTGCTGTGCATCACAATACTTACTTTATCCGCATGCCAGCCTGAGCCTAAAGACTCATCTCTATATCAAGTAGACATAACACGCACCCAATTTGGCGTACCTCATATTAAAGCCGCGGACTACGGTAGTCTTGGTTACGGAGAGGCTTACGCGTCTGGACAAGATCAGGTATGTAACATGGCTGTTGCGCTGATTACGGCTAAAGGTCAAGCGGCGCAGTATTTGGGTGTGGGCCATGAGAACGCCTATCTATACAGCGACATGGTGATAGACGCTTTAAATATGCCACTCAAGGGTCGCAAAGCACTGGCTGTTCAGCCTGAAAAAATCAAAAAATGGATTGAGGGATACACTGCAGGCTATAACCGGTATCTGAGTGATTCCGCCGGTGAATATGATTCGTGGTGTAATCATGCATCCTGGGTCAAGCCTGCGACTGCTGAAGATTTTATGACTCAATATGTAGCCTCTGTGCATACTATCACTCGTATGGCGGGCGCGGTTGTCGCCGCTCAGCCGCCTGCAACAACCACTTCAATCGAAGTTTCTCAGTCACAGCAGTTAGCGGCTCTCAAGGCCATAAAACTTGAAGGCATGGGGTCTAATGGCTGGGCATTTGGTAGTAAAGCCACTGAAAATGGCAAAGGCACACTTTTAGCTAATCCACATTATCCCTGGTACGGTACTAGTCGATTTTGGGAAAAGCACTTGATGATCCCAGGCGAGTTAGACGTTTATGGTACTAATTTGGTAGGAAATCCTGGTGTTGCTATTGGCTTTAACAATGCCATTGGCTGGACACATACGGTATCAGATTCCAAGCGGGTAGTACTTTATCAGTTAACCCTCAACCCAGAGGATCCAACGCAATATCGCTACCAAGGGGAGTGGCGTTCACTGGAAGCGCGAGACGTCTCTGTCAACGTACTTACCAATGAGGGGATCGACACACGGACTGCACCTGTGTGGTTTAGCCACCATGGACCAATCATCCAAATGCCAGGGCTAGAGTGGAGCGCTCAAAAAGCCTACGCCACTCGTGATGCCAACAGCGAGAATACTCAAGTGATGTCTCAATGGCTGGCAATGGGGCAAGCACAATCTATGGATGAGTTTATCCAAGCACATGAAACATATAATTCAATGCCATGGGTAAATACCATATCCACTAGTGCAGAGGGGCGGGCCGTCTATCTTGATAACAGTAATGTTGGAGCGCTCAGCTCTGAGGCAATAGAGGCTTGGAATAAACGGATTGAGCAGGTTCCTCAATTGAAGCAATTGTATCTAACTAAGGGTCTGGTCATTTTAGATGGAAGTACTCTTCGAGATGAATGGATTTCTCACCCGGATGCCTCGATACCTGGTACTACAACATTTGAACAGCGACCACTCATTGAAAGTGATTACTATGTATTTAATTCAAACGACAGTTATTGGCTGAGCGATCCTGCACACCCTGTCACCGGATATTCCCCCTTGTACGGAGCCACTGAAACGCCGCGAAGTGTGCGCACGCGCATGAACGTCCATCTATTAGATGGCCTCGACGGATTTGATTTTCGTGGTGAGGATGGGTTGTTTTCAACCACAGAGATCCAAGCGGCACTGTTTGATAATTCAGGTTTAGCCGCACATTTACTTAAGCCAGAATTACTTGAGCGATGTAATAAGAATCCAAAGGTCATCATAGACGTTGAGATTATCGATTTAACGAGCGCGTGTATCATCTTGGAAAACTGGGATAACCGCTATGATCTTGATAGCCGAGGCGCAGTATTATTTAGAGAATGGATAACGCGCTATGACATAAATGCGACTCGATTCTCGGGCTCGTTATTTACTGGCCAGTTTGACAAAGAAAAACCTGCGCTGACACCTTTAGGGTTAGTCAAAGGTAAACAGCCCTTGCAGGCATTGGCTCAAGCGGTTGTCCTCCTGAATAGCGAGGGTATTGCGCTGGACAGTCCGTTAGGTGACGTGCAAAAAGCACATCGAGCAGGTACAGCTATCGCCGTGCATGGTGGCAATAGTCATGAAGGTATTGCTAACCTTCAAGTGACGCGTCCTTACATAGACTCGCCTATATTTTCTGGAAATAATGACCGTTTGGGTGACAGCAAAACGTTGAGTAGCAGTGGCTACAACATTGCTCATGGGTCGAGTTTTATAATGACACTTGATTTTACTGATGAGGGCCCACAAGCTCAGGCTATTTTGTCATATAGCCAGTCAGGCGCGCCAAAGTCTGAAAATTTTAGCGATCAAACCGCACGCTACCGAGATAAACAATGGCGAGATATTTATTTTGAACGCAGTGATATTGCTAAACATTCATTGAGTTCTTTGTCGCTGTCAGAATAGGCGCTTTACACACCAACACTTTAAAAAGGACATTTAACCTGTGATGAATTACTTCCGTTCCCTCTATCCATTTCTATTGGGTTGGGCTTTGATTTTAAATACCGCGTCGTTTGCTAACTTAAGTTTAGTTAATGGTCTTGGCCAATTGATTCTTTTTAGTGCGGTGGTCTGTATACCTATTTGGCGCACAGGCCGAATGAGCTATGTGGATATTGGTTGGCCTTGGGGGCTAGTATTACTTGGCATAGTCAGTTTTTTCCTCAGCGACGGTTATTGGCTCCGGTCACTGGTGGTCAGTATTGTCCTTATTCTTGTTGGTTTGCGCATGGGCTTAGGTGCTTTGAAAATGTGGCAAATGGGTTTGCTAAAGAAGGAGTTTCCGCGTTATCAATATCAACGCATACGCTGGGAAAAAGAGGGTAAAACAAACGTAGCATTGGCTCTTCAGGTAGACGCTATTTCTCAAGGCTTGGCTAATGCCTCATTTTTGGCAATCCCCATTTTTATTATCGCCTCAAATGACAGCCCAGAATTTTTAGTGTTAGAGATCATTGGGCTAGTCATCTGGTTGTTGGCGTTTGCCATGGAAACCGTGGCGGACCTACAAAAAATTGCTTTTTTACAGCAAATGAAAAAAGCGGGCAAGCAACGTCAAGTCTGCAACGTAGGATTGTGGAGCTATTGCCGACATCCCAATTATTTTGCTGAGTGGATGGTATGGAACGGCTTAATAATTGCTGCGGTACCCTCTTGGTTGGCATTACAGGGCACTGAAAATACCGCTATTTGGTGGCTGCTTGGTTTCAGTCTACTGTTTACGTCTAGAGTTATGTACAGCACCTTGGTTTATGTCACCGGTGCGGTACCTTCTGAGTATTTTTCTGCCCAGAAAAGACCCGGGTATAAAGATTATCAGCAGATCACTAATCGTTTTTTTCCGGGGTTTCCGCGGCGGTAGTTAGTATGCGATTGAATATCTAATTTAAAGAGTGAGTTTCAACAATGAATTTTTGGTTTTTGATGATGGGTGCGGGACTTTCGTCAGTCGGCGCTTTGTTCCATGGTGTCTTGGGTGGAAGGCTATATATGGAAAATATTAATGGCAGTGCTATGGAGCCACTGACAAAGTCACTTAGCCTTGTGAGCTGGCATGTTTTCACCATTTTTCTTGTGGTGTGTGCGTGTTCGTTGGGGTATATCGCTTACAACCCAGTTTTTAGCACTGCGGCGTATCCACTTATTGCTATAAATCTATTGGGTGCGGTTTTATTTGTTGTACTGGGCATAACTAACCATGGTGTTTTACTGAGAATGCCCGGCGCTTACTTAATGGGTGGTACGGCTGTCCTTGTCTGGCTAGGGATAAGCTAATCTATCGATCCTGAGAGTGTTGATCATGGAATTGAACTCAACCATAACGTGTCCAAAATGTTCTTTTAAACACACTGAAATAATGCCAACTAATAGCTGTCAGTTCTTCTATGACTGTATAAATTGCAAAACGCTCCTAAAACCGAATGTCGGAGACTGCTGTGTGTTTTGCTCTTTCGGGACTGTTCCTTGCCCGCCGATTCAAAACGGCGAAAATTGCTGTGATAGCTGAAAATCAGTTTCGTTTACCCAAGAAACTAATCTAAATTTAGATCCATTTGATACTGAAAAAATTCAGTGTTTTAAAGGGCTAACAAATCATCGACCGATATCTCTTTATCACTTCGTAAGAAACAAGAACGACGAGCGAGACTGAGTAACGGAAAGCCCACTTCTACCTCTGGATAGGCAGCAATAGTTTCATTGTCAGACACGGCGCTAATCGTTTGATGAATATGGCTGACCGTCATGCCACTTTCACGACAAGATTGATGACGTGATTGATAAAAAAATCAGGGGTATCAGGCATCTCAACACCGGCACTCCAACTATCAAAATAACCCAAAAAGCCTCTGTATGTTCGCGTACGCCCACTAAGTGGCAGAGCGACTCATTACCGGTTAGCGATAATTATTCGTGGATAGATTATGGTTTTACGCGGCAATTGATGAACTGAGTTCTGCGCAATGCTATCAATTTTGCCTAACACAAGGTACATTACGAAATCAATGAAAAGTATAAAAATAAACCATAAAAATGTAAGAGAGGGGAATATCATGAAATCATTAAGCGTTAAAAACGTTATGGCGATGGCGATATTAGCTAGCATAACAACTACCTCGGTGGCGGAAATCGTCATTGAAGAAATCGTTGTGTCCGCTCGAAAGCGAGCGGAAAATTTACAAGAAGTCCCCATTGCAATGTCAGTATTTACTGAGGCTCAAATTGAGAGCGCGGGTATTCAACGTCCAGCGGACTTTATAGGTCTAATGCCCAACGTAACCATGGTGGACTCCGCTAATGTCGGTGACACGCAGGTCAGTATTCGCGGAATTGTGTCAACTCGAGATGCTGAATCTACCTTTGCTTATGTGGTTGATGGGGTTCTAGTTACAAATCCTAATGGTTTTAACGAAGAGCTGATGGATGTTAATCAAATTGAAGTGTTAAAAGGACCGCAGGGAGCGCTGTATGGCCGTAATGCAGTAGCGGGCGCTATTTTGGTAACTACTAATCGCCCTAGTGAAGAGTTTGAAGGTAAAGTAAAAGTTGGTGCGGGCAACAATGGTTCCAGCACGACTAGTCTAACGCTGAGCGGTGGATTGGGTGATGGTGTCTTAGGTCGGCTGAGCATGAATCGGCGTGAAACCGATGGGCATTATAGCAATGCCTATACTGGTGCCAGCTCAGTTGATTTTCTTGAAGATACTACCATTCGTGGCCGATTGATTTGGGATGTTAATGAAGAGTTATCACTGGATATGCGAGCGGGAACGAGTGAAGTAAAGGGCGGCGCCATCAATTTTAACGCTGTGTTCGCTATTCCAATGTTCGCGGAAGGATTTGGTCTTGGGCCGACATTCTTTAAGGATGTAAACGAGCATGAGTTTATTTTCTCTAACAACGTACCCGGTGAAAATAAGCAGGAAACAAGCGAGTTCTCTGTTAAAGCAGATTGGGATCGCGAAGATTTTGATGTCAGTGCAATCTTTAGTTATAGCGATCTTGAGGAGTACTTGCTTTCAGATGGTACCAGTGCCACTTTTTATGGCTACGAGGTAACCCCTGCTTGTCAGGCCGATCGCGCTACCTTGAATAATTTGCCAGCCTCTATGGGTGGAGCGGGGCGTGATGACCTGTTTGGCGGTTTCTTTGGGCCGTTTGGTGTGTTCCCTGGTGCTGGCGGAGCTGCACCTGACTTTACCGGTATTTATGGCCCTTATACGCCAACATCGTGCGATGGTTACCAGTATCAGGAACGTAATCAGTCAGATACGAGTTTGGAAGTTAGATTAACCTCTGAAGCTGATGCTGAGATTAGCTGGATTGCCGGTGCCTATGTTGCCGATATCGAGCGTGAAGTCGTGGTTGCTTACGGTGCCGATACTGGCAATGGCTTCTTGCGT
>Ga0206130_10003105_pt1 | contig 22182 bp, 10 predicted proteins | sample Helgoland_Spring_9_FD_148637 | JGI IMG/M metagenome (GOLD analysis project Ga0206130, IMG submission 148637) | Pelagic subsurface seawater microbial communities from Kabeltonne, Helgoland, North Sea - Helgoland_Spring_Bloom_20160512_1 | ecosystem: Environmental > Aquatic > Marine > Epipelagic ... | reverse complement strand
GTTGTTGTACCTATTAGACCATTACCTGTAACACCTTTAGGACCAATACGGCCTTTAGGACCAATTGGACCTATTGCACCTTCATTTCCTTTAGGACCTATAGGACCTCTAGGGCCTATAGCTCCAGCTGGACCCCCAGGACCTTGAGGACCATCGGGACCAATTGGACCTTGTAAACCTATTGCGCCTTCACTTCCTTTAGGACCTATAGGACCAATTGCACCTTGTGGGGCTGTTGGACCAATAGGACCTTCGGGTCCTTGGGGACCAATAGGACCTCTATTACCTTTGGGACCAATTAAACCTTCAGGACCTTGGGGACCTAGTGGACCTTGAGTAATATTAGCTGGGCCTATATTACCAATTAGACCTATTGCACCTTCAGCACCTTTTGGACCTTGTGGTCCAATAAGGCCTTCTGGGCCTAAAGGAGAAACACCAGGACCTATTAGTCCAATAGGGCCTTCTGGGCCCAAAGGAGAAGCTGGACCTTTAGGTCCAATTGCACCTTCAGGACCTTTAGGACCAATTCCTGAGGTAGATGCTGGACCTTTAGGGCCTTTAGGACCTCGTGGACCAGTATACCCTTTTGGACCTTTTGGACCTTTTTCCCCTAATGGACCTCTAGGTCCAATTGCACTTTCAGGGCCTTTAGAACCTATTAAACCTTCTGGTCCTTGTGGACCTATTGCACCTTCATTTCCTTTAGGACCTATAGCACCTTGAACATTTGCTAAACCAATAGGACCTCTTGGGCCTATTAAACCTTCAGGGCCTTGTGGGCCTATTGCGCCTGTATTTCCTTTAGGACCGATTGCACCTTGGGGAGCAACAGGACCTTTGGGACCTATTAAACCTTCAGGACCAATTGGACCTATTGCACCTTCATTTCCTTTAGGACCTATAGGACCAATTGCACCTTGAACATTTGCTAAACCAATAGGACCAATTGGACCTATTAAACCTTCAGGGCCTTGTGGGCCTATTGCGCCTGTATTTCCTTTAGGACCGATTGCACCTTGTGGTGCTGCAGGGCCTATATTACCAATTAAACCTTCAGGTCCTTGTGGACCTATTGCACCTTCATTTCCTTTAGGACCTATAGGACCAATTGCACCTTGTGGGGCTGCAGGACCTTTGGGACCTATTAAACCTTCGGGTCCTTGTGGACCAATTAGACCTTCAGGACCTTGTGGACCAATAGGACCAATTGCACCTTGTGGGGCTGCAGGACCTTTGGGACCTATTAAACCTTCGGGCCCTTGTGGACCAATTAAACCTTCGGGTCCTTGTGGACCAATGGGACCTCTAGCACCTTGTGGGGCTGCAGGACCTTTGGGACCTATAGCACCTTGAGGTGCTGCTGGGCCTATATTACCAATTAAACCTTCTGGTCCTTGTGGGCCTATTAAGCCTTCAGGACCCTTAGGACCAATAGGACCGATAGCACCTATAGGAGCTGTTGGGCCTTTATTTCCTATTAAACCTTCAGGACCTTGTGGGCCTATTAAACCTTCTGGTCCTTGTGGACCAATGGGACCTATAGCACCTTGAGGTGCTGCTGGACCAATTGGGCCTCTAGCTCCTTGTGGGGCCGCAGGACCAATAGGACCTCTTGGGCCTATAATACCTTCAGGACCTTGTGGACCTATAATACCTGTATTTCCTTTAGGACCTATAGCACCAATAGCGCCAATTGGACCTTTATTTCCTATTAAACCTTCAGGACCTTGTGGACCTAATGGTCCAATAGCACCAATGGGGCCCTTAGGACCAATTGCACCTATAGCACCAATTGGACCTTTATTACCAATTAAACCTTCAGGACCTTGTGGACCTATTAAACCTTCTGGTCCTTGTGGACCAATAGGGCCTCTAGCACCTATAGGAGCACCTGGACCTATAGGACCTCTAGCACCTATAGGGGCGGTTGGACCAATAGGGCCTATTGGGCCTATTAAACCTTCAGGACCTTGTGGACCAATCGCTCCAGTATTTCCTTTAGGACCAATTGCACCTATTGCACCAATAGGACCTTTATTTCCTATTAAACCTTCAGGGCCTCTAGGACCTATAGAACCTTGTGGTCCTTGTGAACCTTGAGATCCTTGATCACCTGAAGTGAAAATTTCGTCTGTGTGTTGGTACCATGTAGAACCTGAGGATTCTGATGGTTTTTTCCACCATACAGTTAAACCATCTCCACCACCATACTCTTGTTGGTAAACTACAATATTGTAACTAGTACCTGCTGTTAATGAAACGGTACCAGTATGAGTTCCTACACTACTTCTACCTCTACCTCCATAAAAACCGTAAACTATAGTACTTCCAATTTTTACTTGGACAGAATCATCGGATTCAGCTGAAAAAGTATATGTACCAGTTTCTTTAGGTCTAAAAATACCTGTTACTCTGGTTGAAAAATATGCTCCTGAATTTGGAACAGTTAAAATTGTTTGTAATCCTGCAGTATTAGTCCAATTTAAAGCATTTGTAGTATTACTTAAACTATCAACTGCTGAATCTGTAAATGATGTATTTGATAGGTTTACATTAAAGAATGATTCAAAATCTGAAGCATTACCTGGGTATTGTGAGTATTGGGAAGTATTACCATTACCTCCATGGGTTGAAAACGTTTCTATTAATACACTACCTTCAATTTCATTTGCTTCACCTTTTGGACCAATAGGACCTTGTGGACCTATTAAACCTTCGGGTCCTTGTGGTCCAATTGCACCAATTGATGCTGTAGGACCTTTGGGGCCGATTGCACCTTGAACATTTGCTATACCTTTAGCACCAATTAAACCTTCAGGACCTATAGGACCAATTAAACCTTCAAGACCTATAGGACCAATAGGACCAATTGCACCTTGTGGGGCTGCAGGACCAATAGGACCACGTGGACCTATACCTGCTCCAATTCCTATAGGACCAATAGGACCTTGTGGACCAATTGCACCTGTGTTCCCTTTGGGGCCAATAATACCTTTAGGACCTATAGCGCCTATACCACCATCGTTACCTTTAGGTCCTATAAGACCTTCAGGACCTTGGGGACCTAAGGGTCCAATAGCACCTATAATACCTTTAGGACCAATTGCACCTATAGCACCAATTGGACCTTTATTACCTATTAAACCTTCGGGTCCTTGTGGACCTATTACTCCAATAGCACCTATAATACCTTTGGGACCAATTGCACCTAAAGGACCTAAAAGACCTTTAGCACCAATTAAGCCTTCGGGACCAATTGGGCCTATTAAACCTTCAGGACCTTGGGGACCTTTAGGACCAATTGCACCTTGAGCTACACCTGGACCTATTGGACCAATAGCACCTTGAACGTTTCCTATACCGATAGGGCCAATTAAACCTTCAGGACCTTGTGGGCCTAATGGACCTATAACGCCCTTAGGACCTATAGCACCAATACCACCATCATTACCTTTAGGACCGATTAAACCTTCGGGTCCCTGCGGACCAATAGCACCTTGTGGGTTGATTCCAATAGGACCAATTATACCTTTAGGGCCTATAATACCAGTAGGGCCTTTAGGACCAATAGGACCTAAAGCACCTTCTTGACCTGAGACACCTTCCATACTAGCATTACCTGAAGAAGTACCCATAATTATACTTTTACTAGCTCTGTCAAATATAATTTGACCTTCACTTAAAGTAGGGATTGTACCTGAAGTATGAATTGGGATAATTAAGCTAACAGAAGAATTGGAGTTATGTGGGTCAAAGGCTACTTGTTTAACACCATCACCCCTAATAGATAATACTTTAGTAAAAGCAGAAGTTTCCTCAAAATATAGAAAATTTCCATTGTAAAATAGTCTCCAAGTATATGAAGTTCCAGTTTCAGTAAAATTTACTAACCCTATTGAGTCTTCATTATTCGGTATTATTTGAACATTTTTAGCCATCTATTGGTCTTAATTTTATATAAATATAAATTATTTATTCTAGTTTATCAAGGTACTAATTAAGGATTATTCACAAGAACACCTTCTTCAAATTCAAACGAAAAGTTACCATTAAGCGCTTGAATTGTAAAATTAGTAGAAGTACCTGCTGATCCACCTGCGGGGCCAATAGCACCTGCGGGGCCAAGAGGTCCTATTGGACCTTGTGCTCCTGTTGGACCAATTGGACCTCTTGGACCAATAGGTGAGCTTCCACCAGGACCAATTTGACCTTCAGCTCCTTGTGGACCAATTGGACCCCTAGGACCTTGTATTCCCGTAGGACCGATTGGACCTCTTGGACCAATAGGTGAACTACCAATAGGACCTTGTGGACCAATTGAACCTCTTGGTCCTTGATCTGTAGAACCAGGACCTATAGGACCTTGTGGGCCTATTGGACCTCTTGGACCTATTGGAGATGTACCTTTAGGGCCTATTGGACCTATTGGGCCTTGTATTCCTGTTGGTCCTATAGGACCTCTAGGACCTTGTGGACCAATAGGTGAAGTACCTTTAGGGCCAATTGGACCTTGTGGACCAATGGTTGAAGCACCTATAGGACCCCCTGGACCTTGTATACCTTGAGGACCAATAGGTGAAGTACCTTTAGGGCCAATTGGACCAATTGGACCTTGTGCTCCTGTACCACCAATTGGACCTATTGGGCCAATACCTCCTTTAGGACCAATTTGTGATAAACCACCAGGACCAATTGGGCCTTGTGGACCGATTGGACCTCTTGGTCCTTGTATCCCTGTTGGACCAATTGGACCAATAGGTGAAGTACCTTTAGGACCGATAGGACCTCTAGGACCTTGTATACCAATTGGGCCTCTTGGACCTTGTGCACCACCTGGACCAATAGGACCAATAGGTGAAGTTCCTTTGGGGCCGATTGGACCTTGTGGACCTATTGGACCTCTTGGACCCTGTGCACCACCTGGACCGATTGGACCTCTTGGACCAATAGGTGAAGTACCTTTAGGACCGATAGGACCTCTAGGACCTTGTATACCAATAGGACCTCTAGGACCTTGTGCTCCTGTTGGGCCAATTGGACCAATAGGTGAAGTACCTTTAGGACCGATTGGACCTTGTGGACCTATTGGACCTCTTGGACCCTGTACCCCTGTTGGGCCAATTGGACCTCTTGGGCCAATAGGTGATGTTCCTTTAGGACCGATTGGGCCTTGTGGACCTATTGGACCTCTTGGACCTTGTATACCAATAGGACCTCTAGGACCGATTGGACCAATAGGTGAAGTACCTTTAGGGCCAATTGGACCTTGTGGGCCGATTGGACCTCTAGGACCTTGTATACCAATAGGACCTCTAGGACCGATTGGACCAATAGGTGATGTTCCTTTAGGACCGATTGGACCAATTGGAGATGTTCCTTTAGGACCGATAGGACCTTGTGGACCAATTGGACCTCTTGGGCCTTGTGCTCCTTGTGGGCCAATAGGACCTCTAGGACCTATAGGTGATGTTCCTTTAGGACCGATAGGACCTTGTACACCAATAGGACCTCTAGGGCCTTGTATACCAATAGGGCCTCTAGGACCGATTGGACCAATAGGTGATGTTCCTTTAGGTCCAATAGGGCCAATAGGTGAAGTACCTTTAGGACCGATTGGGCCTCTAGGACCTTGAATACCAATTGGACCTCTAGGACCTTGAGCACCTGTTGGTCCTATTGGACCAATTGGAGATGCACCTTGTGGTCCAATTGGACCTTGTACTCCTATAGGACCACGTGGTCCAATATTACCTATACTACCTTTTGGGCCAATTGGACCAATTGGAGATGCTCCTTGTGGTCCGATAGGACCTTGTACACCAATAGGACCTCTAGGGCCTTGTATACCAATAGGGCCTCTAGGACCGATTGGACCAATAGGTGATGTTCCTTTAGGACCGATTGGACCAATAGGTGAAGTTCCTTTAGGACCAATTGGACCTCTTGGACCTTGAATACCAATTGGGCCTCGTGGACCCTGAGCTCCTGTTGGACCAATTGGGCCAATTGGAGATGCTCCTTGTGGTCCGATAGGACCTTGTACACCAATAGGACCAATAGGACCTATGTTACCTTTAGGTCCAGCTGGACCTTGTGCTCCTGTTTGGCCTTTATCTCCTTTAGGACCTAATGGACCAATAGGACCTCTAGGACCTTGTATACCAATAGGACCTCTTGGACCTATAGGTGATGTTCCTTTTGGTCCAATAGGACCAATTGGAGATGTTCCTTTAGGACCGATAGGACCTTGTGGACCAATTGGACCTCTTGGGCCTTGTATTCCTTGTGGACCAATAGGACCTCTTGGACCTATAGGTGATGTTCCTTTTGGTCCAATAGGACCAATTGGAGATGTTCCTTTAGGACCTAACGGACCGATTGGACCTCTAGGGCCTTGTGCTCCTGTTGGACCAATAGCACCTTGTGGACCAATGGGACCAATTGGTGAATTTCCAGTAGGACCGATAGGACCTTGTACACCGATAGGACCACGAGGTCCAATATTACCTATACTACCTTTTGGACCGATTGGGCCAATTGGAGATGCTCCTTGTGGTCCAATAGGACCTTGTACTCCAATAGGACCACGAGGTCCAATATTACCTATACTACCTTTTGGACCGATTGGACCAATGGGTGAGTTTCCAGTTGGACCAATAGGACCTTGTGGGCCAATAGGACCTCTAGGACCTTGTATTCCAATAGCACCTTCGGGGCCAATTGGACCAATGGGTGAAGTACCTTTAGGACCAATAGGACCTATTGGAGATGTACCTTTAGGACCGATAGGGCCTTGTACACCAATAGGACCTCTAGGACCAATAGCACCACCAGGACCAATAGGACCAATAGGTGAATTTCCTGTTGGACCAATAGGACCTTGTACACCAATAGGACCACGAGGTCCAATATTACCCTTAGGACCAATAGGACCAATAGCACCACCAGGACCAATTGGACCTTGTGAACCACCAGGACCAATGGGACCTCTAGGACCTTGAACACCTTTTTCACCTTTCTGACCACCACCAGTAGAATGACTTGCTCCTGTACCAACTATCATTTCTCCTGAAGGACCATCTAAATAGATTGAGCCTTCGATAGTATCTGTTGTGTCTGCTTTTTTAGGAAGAATAAGGTTTATACTATTATCAAAATTAACAGTACTATCGTCCATAGACATTATTGTACTACTTCCAACTTTTGTTAATAAGTCAGTTCCGTCTCTTTCAAAAGTAATATCATTAGATTGTTCAGTGTCTTGGAACGCTAAACTACCTGAAGATGGGATTATTTGAATATTTTTAGCCATTTGGTGTTATTTATGGTAATTATATTATTTTTTTTCGTATTCAACTTCTAATGGAGTATCGGCTTTTCTTTCTGCATATACGTGGTAATATGCATTAATAGATCCGAATGTACAACCCACTGTGATTGTTGAAGTATTAACATCAACCACATGATGAGCACGAGATTTGCCTATAGCTGTTAATTGTACTGATATACTATCTTCATATACTAAATCCTTCCAATAATCTGGAAGGGTTATTATTCCGTTGCCTGTTACTTTACCCCTAACATACACACCTCTTTCAGGACCCTCCATTACAGAGTAACGAAGTCTCCATCCTTCTTTAGTTGGATGAGGAATGTCGAAGTTTTTCTCATCAGCGTTAAATACACCTGTAAGATTAAGTTCTGAACCATCAAAAGTTAACCTACCTGCAGTTCCTTCAATAGTATCTGCATCTGTAAATATTGCTAATTCATTATCAGCAGGAGTACCATTATAGTCTACTAAACTAGAACCCCAAACACGAGAATCAATCTCATCTGTTTTTAGGAATCCATCTGAATCTTTAATTACTACAGAGTTATCTACACCTGTAGTTAAATTAGCACTAATAGTATTAAAGTAACCTTCCCATCTACTAGAAGCATCACCTAGTGTTAAATTAGCAGTTTCTGGGAGAATATCTGAATCAACATCTCCTGAGAAGCTAATAGTATCTGTAGCAGCATTACCCAATATAGTATTACCTGTTACAGTTAAACCTCCAGTTACAGCTAATGTACTACCATTAAATTGTAGGTTAGCTTCGGCATTTGCTTCACCTTGAACCCCAGTTGAAGTTAATACTCTATTATTACCTAAATTAGTTATAGTAGCTGTACCTGAAGTACCTGAACTACCTGATGAGCCTGATGAACCTGAACTTCCTGAAGTACCTGAACTACCCGATGAGCCTGAGCTTCCTGATGTACCTGAAGAACCACTTGAGCCTGAAGTACCTGAGCTACCTGATGAACCACTTGAACCTGAAGTACCTGAACTACCTGATGTACCTGATCCACCTGGGAGGCTATAGTTAACTAATAATAAAATATCATCTGTTTCTATATTACCATTAGTATCAACTACATAATAATTAAGATTACCACTAGCTCCTTCTTGTCCATTAAAATAATTAATCATTCCATCCCCCGAAGTGAATGCATTGTTACTTGTAAAAGATGTATTATCTTTTTTAACAACTAAAGTAAAGTTACCAGTTTGGGTAGTATTTTTAAATACAAATTCAGCAACTATATCACCGATTGAATAATTAGCCCAATTACCTGATATACTGCTTAAAACTTGGTTAAATCCATTTGATACTAATGTAGTTGCGGTTGAATCCGAGTAAATATCACTTGAAATACCTGTTTGTTGGAATCCATTAGTACTAATGTTCATTGGGTCAGCAATAGTTCCACCATGTTGTTGGATAAAGAGCTTACCAGAGTTTATAACATTAGGGTTTACAATAGTTGATGGTGATGATGTAGAAACATCTGCTTTTAAATAGATACCACCTGATGCACCTGTACCACCTGAAGTTCCTGAACTACCTGATGAGCCGGAAGTACCCGAGCTGCCTGATGAACCTGATGTGCCTGAACTACCTGATGAACCTGATGTACCTGAGCTACCTGAAGTACCCGAGCTGCCTGATGAGCCAGATGTACCTGATGAGCCTGATGTACCTGATGAGCCACTTGAACCTGAGGTTCCAGAAGTCGCTGCTGCTTCTTTTGTTTTTACTACTCCATCGGAGTCTATTACTAATACAGTATCCTCGTTAGGTGCTGTAGGGAGAGTACCTGAGATTATCAGGCCATTTTTAATCTTAAATTCGTTTGCCATTATGTAGTTCTGTTTTCACTTTCCAACAGGTTAATATCGGGTATACATATTATAAGTTAAAGGAAAAAAATGCCCCTCCGAATGGAGGGGCAAATCTATTTAATTAAAGGTTAAGTTTAGTTTCTAGCTATTAAATTATAAACAGCTACTAATTCTATTGTTGAACCTTCGTTGTTATCAACTGATAATCTCATATTACCCAGGGCAATACCAGCACTAAATACTACATCATCTGTACTACCACCTAAATCAGTAGTAGAGGTTTCATCTAAAACAACACTTGTTGAATTAAAGTTAACTCTAATAGTACCGAATCTTTGAGCACCATTTCCTGATACAAATGAGTAGTCAACTATAACTCCCATGTAAGTAGTTCCTGAAGCAGCTGCTATAAGAACCCCTGTGTTAGTATTAGGAACTGATATATTAACACCTTCTCTAACAATATCACCATTTAATGTATAAGCATCTGTAGTGAAAATGTGATTAGATTTAGCTAATACAACACCACTAGTACCTGTAGCAACAATTACTCTATCTAAACCATCGTTTAAGATATCTGCTACACCTGAAGTACCTGATGAACCTGAACTTCCGGATGTACCTGAACTTCCTGATGTACCTGATGAGCCTGAACTACCTGATGTACCTGATGAACCTGAAGTACCTGATGAACCTGAACTTCCTGATGTACCTGAGCTACCTGATGAGCCTGAAGTACCTGATGAACCACTTGAGCCTGAAGTACCTGAAGAGCCTGAGCTACCTGAAGTACCTGATGAACCAGAAGTACCTGATGAACCACTTGAGCCTGAAGTACCTGAAGAGCCTGAGCTACCTGAAGTACCTGATGAACCAGAAGTACCTGATGAACCACTTGAGCCTGAAGTACCTGAGCTACCTGAAGTACCTGATGAGCCTGAACTTCCTGAAGTACCTGATGAACCCGATGATCCACTTGTACCTGAAGAACCTGATGTACCTGATGAGCCTGAACTTCCTGATGTACCTGATGAACCCGATGATCCACTTGTACCTGATGAGCCCGATGTACCAGATGAACCTGAACTACCTGAAGTACCTGAAGAGCCTGAACTACCTGATGTACCTGATGAGCCTGAAGATCCAGATGTACCAGAAGAGCCTGATGTACCCGATGAACCTGAAGATCCAGATGTACCAGAAGAGCCTGATGTACCCGATGAACCTGAACTTCCTGATGTACCTGATGAACCCGATGAGCCACTTGTACCTGAAGAACCTGATGTACCCGATGAACCTGAACTACCTGATGTACCTGAAGAGCCTGAACTACCTGATGTACCTGAAGATCCTGATGTACCTGAGCTTCCTGAAGATCCTGAGGTACCTGATGAGCCTGAGCTGCCTGATGTACCTGATGAACCTGAAGTGCCTGAAGAGCCTGAGCTACCGCTTGTACCTGATGAGCCTGAGCTGCCTGATGTACCTGATGAACCTGAAGTGCCTGAAGAGCCTGAGCTACCGCTTGTACCTGATGAGCCTGAACTTCCTGAAGTACCTGATGAACCTGAACTTCCTGAAGTACCTGATGAACCTGAACTTCCTGAAGTACCTGATGAGCCGGATGTACCTGAGGAACCTGATGAGCCAGATGTACCTGATGAACCTGAACTTCCTGAAGTACCTGATGAACCTGATGTACCTGAGGAACCTGATGAACCAGAAGTACCTGATGAACCACTTGAGCCTGAAGTACCTGATGAACCTGAACTTCCTGAAGTACCTGATGAACCTGATGTACCTGAGGAACCTGAACTTCCTGATGTACCTGAAGAACCCGAAGAGCCTGATGTACCTGAAGAGCCTGAAGTACCTGAGCTACCTGAAGAGCCTGAAGTGCCTGAAGAGCCTGAGCTACCAGACGTACCTGAAGAACCCGAAGAGCCTGATGTACCTGAAGAGCCTGAAGTACCTGAGCTACCTGAAGAGCCTGAAGTGCCTGAAGAGCCTGAGCTACCAGACGTACCTGAAGAACCTGATGTACCAGATGAACCTGAGCTACCTGAGGTACCTGATGAGCCTGATGAGCCACTTGTACCCGATGAACCCGAAGTACCTGAACTACCTGATGAGCCAGAAGTACCTGATGAGCCTGATGAACCAGACGTACCTGATGAACCTGATGTACCTGAGGAACCTGATGAACCAGAAGTACCTGAAGAACCACTAGAGCCTGAAGTACCTGAGCTACCTGAAGATCCTGAAGTACCTGATGAACCTGAACTTCCTGATGTACCTGAGCTACCTGAAGTACCTGAGCTACCTGAGGTACCATTAGTACCAGCTACGATCCAATTAGCACCATCACTTTGAACATGAAGGTTTTCACTTTCTTCTAAAGTTACTGTACTATCACCATCTATGGTTTGGCTAGAAGTAGTTGCTACGGTAATAGTACCTGAACCACTGTTTTTAATTTCAAATATTTTACCTGCAGTTCCTACAGCAGTAGGAAGAGTAATTTGGAAGGTGCCTGATGTGGCATCTACCATATAATCACTCGTCGTAATTGTGTAGGTACTAGTTACCGCTTTGTAAGGTAGAGTTACTCCACCTAGTGAAATAAACCCATCCCTAATTACTAATTCGTTAGCCATTTGATTGTTTTAAATTATTTATTTATTGTTAATTATACATATTATACTTAAGTGTAAATAATACACTTATTATTAAGGAACTGCTATTAATTTAAATGACATTGCTATATCCACTGTATCAGTACTACTACCATTAACAATTATTAACTGTAATGGGTCTCCGTTTGCTTGGAAGAATACATCTTGGGTATTACCACCAACATCAACTGTAGATGAGTCAACAAATTGTGCTTGTGCATTATCAAATACTACTTCAACTGTACCAAACCTACGACCACCTGCTGATGTTTCTATAGCGTATTCAGCAATTAGTCCTAAATAATCAGCTGATCCCATTATAATATTAGAATTTGCTAATGCATCTTGTTGTGTTGATGTACCAACTGTAGTTTTATAAGCAAATGTTTGGATTAAACTACCACCACCTGATCCTTGACCTTGGTTTACAGTACCTACTAAATTAATAGCAACACTACTAGATAATTCGAGTTCCATATCATCATTATGTCTGATGTATGAATTATATAAGGAACCTGAATTATTGGTAAAATATAAACCACGTTGAGAAGTTATCCCAGGAATACCTGAACCACTAATTATGCTTTTTCCGTAATTTATAAATGTAGCTTCTTTTGCTTGAGTAGTTTGATCTACATGACCTAAACTTAATATAGGTCTATTTACACCTGTAGTTAATGGATCGAATGTAAAATCGGGTTCAGCTTGTAATACACCTGATGTACCTGTTGCTGTAGTAATTCTATGATCAGCATCATCTATAATAGTAGCTACACCACTAGTACCGGATGAACCTGAAGTACCTGAGGAACCCGAATCACCTGTAGCACCTGAAGTACCGGATGAACCTGAAGTACCGGATGAACCACTAGTACCTGAGCTTCCGCTTGTACCGGATGAACCTGAAGTACCTGAGGAACCTGAATCACCTGTAGCACCTGAAGTACCTGATGAACCACTAGTGCCTGAGCTTCCGCTTGTACCGGATGAACCTGAAGTACCTGATGAACCTGAAGTACCGCTTGAGCCTGCAGCACCTGAAGTACCTGAGCTTCCGCTTGTACCTGATGACCCCGATGTGCCTGATGAACCTGAAGTACCGCTTGAGCCTGCAGCGCCTGAAGTACCTGAGCTACCAGAAGTACCTGATGATCCAGATGTACCTGAGCTACCGCTTGTACCTGAGGAACCACTATTTCCTGAAGTACCTGAGCTTCCGCTTGTTCCTGATGAACCACTAGTGCCTGAACTACCTGAAGTACCTGAGCTTCCTGATGTACCTGAGCTTCCTGATGTACCACTTGAACCATCATTTCCTGAAGTTCCAGATGTACCTGATGAACCTGAGGTTCCAGATGAGCCAGATGTACCTGATGAACCTGAGGTTCCAGATGAGCCAGATGTACCTGATGAGCCCGATGTTCCTGATGAACCATCTACGCCTGAAGTACCGCTTGAGCCTGAAGTTCCAGATGAACCTGAAGTACCTGAACTACCTGAAGTTCCACTTGAACCATCATTCCCTGAAGTACCTGATGAACCACTTGTACCTGAACTGCCTGAAGTGCCACTTGAACCTGAAGTACCTGAACTGCCTGAAGTGCCACTAGACCCAGATGTTCCTGATGAACCATCATTTCCTGATGTACCTGAAGATCCTGATGTGCCTGATGAACCAGAAGTACCACTAGAACCTGAAACACCTGAAGTACCTGAGCTACCGCTTGTACCCGATGAGCCTGAAGTACCTGATGAACCACTTGTACCTGAGCTACCTGAAGTACCAGAAGAACCATCATTTCCTGATGTGCCTGATGAGCCACTAGTACCTGATGAGCCTGATGTGCCTGATGAGCCTGAAGTACCTGAACTACCTGAAGTACCACTTGAACCATCGTTTCCTGATGTACCTGAGGAACCACTTGTACCTGAACTACCTGAAGTACCACTTGAGCCTGAAGTACCTGAACTGCCATCTACACCACTCGTACCTGAAGTACCATCAATACCACTTGTGCCTGATGTGCCATCTATTCCTGATGTGCCTGATGAACCACTAGTACCTGATGAACCACTAGTACCTGATGAACCACTAGTACCTGATGAACCAGATGTGCCTGATGAACCTGAAGTTCCTGAGGTTCCGTCTGTACCTGATGTACCTGAAGTACCATCTATTCCTGATGTGCCTGATGAGCCACTAGTACCTGATGAGCCTGATGTGCCTGATGAGCCTGAAGTACCACTTGAACCATCATTCCCTGAAGTACCTGATGAGCCACTAGTACCTGATGAGCCACTAGTACCTGATGAGCCACTAGTACCTGATGAGCCTGAAGTTCCGGATTCACCCGAAGTTCCTGAAGTACCATCAATACCACTTGTGCCTGAAGTACCGTCAGCACCACTTGTACCTGATGTTCCGTTTATACCTGAAGTACCTGAGGTACCTGAACCTGAGGTACCCGATGAGCCTGAAGTACCCGATGAGCCTGAAGTGCCTGAGCTACCACTTGTACCTGATGAACCATCACCTCCGTCTACACCACTAATACCTGAAGTTCCTGATGTTCCGCTTTCGCCTGAAGTTCCTGAGGTTCCGTCTGCACCTGAAGTTCCTGAGGTACCATCAATACCACTTGTGCCTGAAGTACCGTTAGCACCACTTGTACCTGAAGTACCTGATTCACCTGAAGTTCCTGAAGTACCATCAGCACCTGATGTTCCACTAGTGCCATCTATTCCTGATGTACCTGAAGTGCCTGATTCGCCTGAGGTACCTGAAGTGCCACTTTCACCTGATGTACCTGAAGTACCTGATTCACCTGAAGTTCCTGAAGTACCATCAGCACCTGATGTTCCACTAGTGCCATCTATTCCTGATGTACCTGAAGTGCCTGATTCGCCTGAGGTACCTGATGTGCCATTAGCACCTGAAGTACCTGAAGTACCGCTTTCACCTGAGGTTCCTGATGTGCCATTAACACCACTTGTACCTGAAGTTCCATCTATACCTGAAGTACCTGAGGTACCTGATTCACCTGATGTGCCTGAGGTTCCTGATTCGCCTGAAGTACCTGATGTACCCGATTCACCGCTTGTACCTGATGAACCTGATGTACCTGAGCCTGATGTACCTGAAGTTCCCGAAGTACCCGATTCACCACTTGTACCTGATGAGCCTGATGTACCGCTTTCGCCTGAAGTACCTGATGTACCATTTTCACCTGATGTACCAGATGAACCTGAAGTACCACTACCAGCTCCACCTGTTATTTCTACTGTAGCAATTCCATTTGAGATGGTTACACCTTCTACCCCTGAACCACTAAAGTTAAATTCTGTTGCTAAACCAACTCCAGCATCACTTGCTGATACTGGGATTCTTGAGTCTATATTTACTAATATTCCATCAGAACCTGAAGTAGTTACTTCAACGCCTGATCCTGAGAAATTTATATTTTGTGTTTTATTATCTAATAATGAACCTGTATAATAAGTACTTAAAGTATCATTATCATTTTCTAGCATTAATAAGAAAGGAGGGGTACCTGAAACTCCCCATAAACCTGCACCATTAACACTTTCTATCCAACTACCTTGAAGTAAAATATCACCACCATCTGTTCTTTCTAAAGTTAAATATTCTTCTAAAGCAGGAGCACTAAATGTCCCTGTTGGTAAACCTGTACCTGAGCCATTACCTACTGCTGCTCCACCAAATGGGTCATTTGTAGTATTAGATATAATTAAAGTACCAGCTCCTGTACCTGTAATTGTTAATGTATTAGTACCAGAGGTAGCTGTTACATCTGCACCAGCACTTGTTGCGGCCGTGTTTATGTCAGATGCTATTTGTGTTGCTGTTGCTACAGGATATCCTGAATAGGTTGAATCTGCAGTTTGTGGGTTTACACTAAATGTAGTTCCATTAGGTGAAGTAATAGAGAAGGTTGCTGGGGCTGAAGGGTAAGAACCTGTTCCCCCTGTATTACCATCTAATACTATAATTAAATCAGGGGAGTAAGCTAAAGTACCTGCAGCTCCTCCTGATCCTGCTGCTCCTAATGTAGTAGCAGAAGCAAATCCACCTCCTTGTTGATTTACAGAAGCTGATACATAAGCTGAAGAAAATGAGTTATTGATTTCACTTACTATTTGAGCTAATGTTAATGTACTACCTCCTGCATCTTGTGGAATTACATCAACTCCATTAATTTCTAAATTGTATTGAGTTTCATCTAAACTAGGTCCATCTACACTACCTGTTACTGAAGATCCTACTGGTAAGGATAATTGGAAAAACTTAGCGTCACCAAATTCACTACTTGTAACATACGCTCCATCACTTCCACTTGAGTACCAAGTTGAACCTATAATACCATCAGTTAATAGTTCTGGTGAGGTAAAATTAGTAATAATTTTGTTGTAAGGACGAACATTAATATTATTACCACCATATATATCAGAAACTACCCCAATAACAGTATCATCTTCTTCTGCTGGGAGTAATCTATAAGGAGAAACTTGGGATCCTAATACTGAACCTGTAATGGTTACTAGATCACCTATATCTACACTACCAGTGTTATCAGGGTAAAATGTAAATCTTTCAAAAGGTTCATAAACATTAAAGTAAGTTTGGATTGCATTTACTGCAGTAGTATTACTAAAATCATTTAAAGTATTAATAGCAAATACTGGTTGATCATTGTCACTAAGTTCAAATATAACAACTCCAGTACCGTCTGAAATACTATTAACTCTATCACTTCTAGTTTTAGCAATAACCATTCCAGTATCTTCAATAGAACATGAGATATAAGAAGTTGCTTTTTCTGAAATTTCAGTAATTTGGTAAATACGAGCACCATCTGCACTCGATACCCAATCACCTACTTTAATATCTAAACCATTATATTGACCTCCTACGTTTAGTCCAAGAGAGTCTCTTACATCACTATCACCAACAGTTTGAGTTGATATTGATGATATTACTATATCATAAGAGATAAATTTATCAGCACCATTAGGACCTAAACCTGTTTGGTCATTAATGCCGTATTTGTCTTTTCCTACTGCGTTACCTTGTATACTTCCCGCAAGTGTTAATGCGGGTTGTTCTGGGTTATATTGCGCCATTTATTAAAATATTACTTTATATATAAGTTAAGTAATAGTTGTTTTTCATTTTCCAAACAGACTAATCATTAATAAATATTAAAAAAAGCCCCTCAAATGAGGGGCTCTTAAAAATGTGTTAATTATTTTTTATGCAAAAGTAAATACCATATAAACATGAATAAAAACTGGAGGGAGATTTTTCTTAGCACCACCATAATTAGCGGGAGTTAGATCAAATTTTAAGTTATCTGAACTAAATGAACTAAAGAATGTATTAGTTGCTTGGTTAGAAGAGATTGTTGAACTTAATGCACTTGAAATTTCATATCCATTGCTACCTAACCCAAATGTTGAAACTGCATATTTATCAGTATTTGCATTATAAAAATATCCGGTTACAGATAACGGTGGTTGGCTTTCTGAGCCAAATTGGAATGTTACATCATTTACAGCATTTAAAGCTACTGTTACTGTATTACTAGAGTAAGGTGATGTTGTAATTTGACTTGAAGTATCAGGGTCACTATTAGTATCATAATTAATTCTAATAGCATAAGCAGTAGCACCACCACCACCACCACCTCCAGATTGGTCTACCCATTCTGTATTGTAGTCTGTACTGTTAATTTTAGCTAATACTTGACCTGATGTACCACCTGTAGGAATACCTTGACCTGAAGTTCCTGATGTACCTGCTTCACCTGAAGTTCCTGATGTACCTGCTTCACCTGAAGTTCCTGATGTACCTGCAACACCCGATGTACCTGAAGTACCTGCGACACCTGATGTACCTGATGTTCCTGCAACTCCTGAAGTTCCAGATGTTCCTGATCCTGATGTACCTGAAGTACCAAATCCTGATGTACCTGAAGTACCGAATCCTGATGTACCTGAAGTACCGTTTGAACCTGAAGTTCCTGATGTTCCTGCTACACCACTAGTTCCTGAAGTACCTGCGACACCTGAAGTTCCAGATGTTCCATCTATACCTGAAGTTCCAGATGTTCCTGATCCTGATGTACCTGAAGTACCAAACCCTGATGTACCTGAAGTACCAAATCCTGATGTACCTGATGTTCCTGCGACACCTGAGGTTCCTGAAGTACCTGCGACACCTGAGGTTCCTGAAGTACCATTTTCACCTGATGTACCTGAGGTACCGCTTTCGCCTGATGTACCTGAAGTACCGCTTTCGCCTGATGTACCTGAAGTACCAAATCCTGATGTACCTGAAGTACCATTTGAACCTGAAGTTCCTGATGTACCTGCAACACCCGATGTACCTGAAGTACCTGCGACACCTGATGTACCTGATGTTCCTGCAACTCCTGATGTACCTGAAGTACCTGCGACACCTGAAGTACCTGCTGGGCCTTGTGCTCCTGAAGTACCTGAAGTTCCTGAAGTTCCTGCGACACCTGATGTACCTGCTGGACCTTGTGCTCCTGAAGTACCTGAAGTACCGGATGAACCGGAACCACCACCACCACCTGTGTCTACAGGTGAGATAGATCCATCTGAAAATTTATAATAAAGTTTTCCTGAGTCAGCACTGTTGGAGAAAATAGCTACAACTCCTGTTTGAGGAGATTCTATTCCTGATGTGCCAGTATTTGAAATATTAATTTGAGCCACTTGTACGTACGTTTATGTATAAATATTATATTTTTTTGTTAGGTTGTGAAAACATCACCTATTTCTAGGATACCATTTACATTAATTGTTCCCTCATTAACAAATTTACTTTCCATTCTTAATAAACCATGTGAATACACAGTTTCACTTCCAAAGGTAACACCAATACCACTAGTAATATTAATAATACCTTGGTTAAATACTTCAAAGGCATATGAGTTTTGGTTAGTAGGGACAGTTTTTGTTTCTCCAGGGAATACTACCCTAGGGAATGTTGAACCAACTAATTGATTAGAGGCAGCATAAGAAGTTACTGCTACATTATCTAAAAATCTTACGTTACTCATCTGTGTTTATTCTTTTTCTTGTATTAACATTTTCTGCTAATCTATCTCTTGGAGCTCCAGAACCTCCTACGGGTGGGGCAACTTGAGGATTAGGTTCAAATACCTCTGGGTTAGAAGTAGTCTCCATTGAGAAAATTATTTTCGATTTTGAATTAAATTTCTTAACTGAAGCTAAGTCTTTTTGGATTATATCCGGTATTATATACCCATACATATTGATAGTAAAATTACTCCTAACAACTCTTTCTTGACCATCTGTAAGTTGGTTAGCATTAGTAAAACCATCAATCATTGCTTTAAATTTAAAGCGTTCTGGGTCACCCCAGTATGAATCAGAAGCATAGTTAATTGCCTCAACTATTTTATTTAGTTGATCCATGTAATAAGTTTGTATAATAACGCTATATTGTAAATTAACGTAATCTGGGACTACATTTGCGATAAATTGTTTAGTTTGGACTCTATTATTTAATACATTAAAATTAGAGTAAAAGTTTTTGTCGCTATAGGTTTTTTGCCAACTAGTATATAAATTAGGCATATTAGCATCTAATTTATTAGCTATACTTCTATTTTTAGTAATTGAATCTCTTTTAACAGCGATAATGGGCATCATCATAGCACCATTTTTATCTCTATAGTACCCATCTTTTTGGTATGATTTCCACCTTTCAGGATTACCATAAATCACAGGTACTGCTATACGTTCATCATTTTGATAAACAAAAGGTTTAATTACATTGTTGAAATAATAAAATATAGATTCATCTATATCTTCTAAACCTACTGAAAATTGTTTATAGCTATCCCCCTTACGAGACATTTGTTCGGAGCGATTAAAAGGGATACCAGCCTGGTTAATATCAGGATCAACTGAGTATTTATTAGGACCATTAGGGTTACCCATAGTAGAATCAAATGGGGTAACTAAACCTTCACTTATTTCTCTTTGTGATTTTGGTACGGGTTTTCTATTATTCTTAGCCATTAAAATCTTTCTTTAAATGGAGATAATGCTAATTTATCTGCTGGTACATAATGAGTATTAACAATAATTGAAATACTAGAGCCAAAATCAGCTAAATCAGTTTCATTTAAAGCATTATTACCGTTTGAATCTAATTCTGGGTATGCTGGGTTTTTACCTACAAAATATTGGTTAGCATTTGTAGTATCTACTTCGTAATATCCTTGGTTGTATAATATAACATCTCCTACTTCAGGAACTAAATTAGCTCCATATACACTATTAAACTGCCAATCTTTATTAAAGTCTTTATTACGATCTAATAAATCATCTCTAAAGAATTTGAATGTAATACCCCATGTAAAATTAACACCTAATTCACTTTCTGGGTATTGTTGGTCGCTTCTTTCAATTAAACAATTTAATTGGACTGGTGGGTGATAATATTTTCCTTTAGAGGCTTCACCATATATATTTACTTTAGTTTCACCTAAATCATATTTGTAGTAAACACATTGTTGGGAAATAATGTTACCCATTAATTCCCTATTTATGTTTCTAAAGAAACTTATATCTCTTGCTTCTCCGTATAATGCCATTATCCTACGTAAATTACCATTGGTACTTTATCTAATTCACTCATACGAGCTGTAGATTCGGCTGAACGTCTTTCTAATAGTGATTGACGAGAAGTTTGATCAAAATAGTCTCTTAATTTAGTTACTAATGCTTCTTTTTCTGCATTAGCAGAAGCAATTAAATCTGATTGATTTAAGCTTACTTCAGCACCTGGAATAGGGACTGTTTGGTATTTACCTCTGACATACCCTAACATTTCTTTAGTTAGAGCTAATGTATATTCAAATATCCAACTTCTACCTACTGAATTAATAGTATTATAAATAGGATTATTATATGGGTATTGAGATATATTATTTACTTGGTCTGAACCTGATGTTAAACTGTCGTCTAACCTTTCGATTTTATTAACATATTCGAAGTAAAGACACTTTGAATAAGCATCATCCTCACTTGGTATAGGGAATATTCTAAGTTTATTATTTACTAACTCAAATGAATAGTTTGAGAACAATACATCTCTATACATTTCTACCTGTTGGATAGCTTGCATATCGAAACTTAAAGGCATCATTAAAAAGCTATTAGCCCCATATGCTGTATAACCTGCTGTATCACCAAACATAGCAATAGCAGTACCATTATACCCCATGTCACCTAAGAACATAAATGATGCTGGTAATGGTTGGTAAAATATTCGTTTAATTTCTATTTGGGCTTCACCATTACTACCTGTTACATCATTTGCTATAGCCCAAGCTTCTAAATCGTAGTCTTGAACTGATGCTGTTAATGGGATTACACCTTTATGATAATCTACATTACCACCTACACCTGCCTGTTCACCATATTGTTGAGATAATCTAACAATAGAGCTAAAGTTAGGAGTTACTAATGTATTTGAAAAATCTGCTCCAGCTGAGTATGAGAATCCTTCAGCTCCTTCTAATGATAAATAATCTTCACGTTGTTTGTAAGCATATAACTCATTTCCATATACAGTTACTGCTTGTTCAAACGCTGCCCAAAATTGAATGTCTTGTAATTCAACATTCTCAATAGGCCATCCTAATCTACGAGCACAAAAATTTGTTACCTTATCAGCATCTTCTTTAAATTGAGCATCACTATCATAAAATCCAAATGGGGTAGGTGAACTACCTGTAGATGGAGTATTATAATAAGAAGCCGATGCAGCGGTAAAATCTGATGAACCACTATATATTAGGATGTTAGCCATTTCTTGTTTTGGTTATAAATATTGAAAAAGAGGTAATTATTTACGTCTACCACTAGAACCTGATGTTCCTAGTTTTATTCCTTTTTCTTCAGCTTCATTATATAAACCAATTAAATCTTCTACAATTGAATCCCTATGGTTAGTTGTTAATGTAATAGCACATAGGTTTTTTATTTTACGTGCTGCTGAGTATAGGAATCTAAAACCAGATTCAGATTTTTTCTTTAAATCCGTTTGATGTGAATCACCACATATCATCATTTTACTACGTAAACCTAAACGTGTTACAATCATTTCCATTTGTTCGTGTGTAACGTTTTGAGCCTCGTCTACAATTACACATGAATCTAAAAATGTTCTACCACGCATAAACGATACAGGAACGATTTCTATTTTACCTTCTTCGATAAGTTTTTCAATTTTAACCTTATCATAAAGTG
>Ga0206130_10003101_pt1 | contig 22193 bp, 20 predicted proteins | sample Helgoland_Spring_9_FD_148637 | JGI IMG/M metagenome (GOLD analysis project Ga0206130, IMG submission 148637) | Pelagic subsurface seawater microbial communities from Kabeltonne, Helgoland, North Sea - Helgoland_Spring_Bloom_20160512_1 | ecosystem: Environmental > Aquatic > Marine > Epipelagic ... | reverse complement strand
TTGCGAATGGCTCTGGGGTAACCGGCCAGGCGTCGCGGCTCACTTCGCAGCTACGCAATCAGGGCTTCATGACCCGCGAGCCCATCAACGCTGACGACCAGGCTGCGTCGACCATCTTTTATCGACCCGGTTTCGCGGCCGAAGCAACCGTTGTACGCACCGTGCTTGGCGTAGCCACACCGATTGCTCCTATGCCGGAACCCGACCTGTTTATTGGCGACGGCATCGACCTTGCTCCGGTAAACGTGCTGGTCCTCGTAGGCGCGGACGATCTCGCTCAATCTTGAACGCCCGATCCTGAACGGTCAGTCTTGAGCGGCTAGCTCAGGGGAGTTACGACAGCCAAGTCCCAGAAACCGGGTAGCCAACGGTGAGCGGTGGTGGGAGCGACAGATGCATCTAAGGTGCACCGCATGCGGGTCGTGATAGCGCCAGACAAGTTCAAAGGGACGGCAACCGCAACGGAAATCACCCGCGGAATAGCGGCCGTCGTCACCACGTGTGGGCATACAGCGATCGGTGTACCGATGGCCGATGGTGGCGACGGCACGTTGGAGGCGCTCGGCGGGGCGAACCGGTCGACGGTGGTTACAGGGCCAAATGGTGAGCTGGTCGAGGCGTCATGGCGGTTGTCGCAGCGGGTTGCCGTCATCGAGATGGCGTTGGCGTCGGGGCTCGTCATCGCGGGTGGCGCCGAGAATAACGACCCGCTGAATGCCACGACCCGGGGGACCGGTGAGCTTATCGACGCTGCGATCGCACGTGGAGCACAACGGGTGATCGTTGGCCTGGGTGGCTCGGCCACCACCGACGGTGGTCTCGGTGCGATCGAAGCGATAGGTTCACCGGCTCGCGTGGCGGGCGTGCAGCTCGACGTCGCAACCGATGTAAATACGCTGTTTGTCGACGCGGCTCGAGTGTTCGGGCCACAAAAGGGAGCCACGGCAGCCCAGATCGCCTTTCTCGAGGCCCGCCTGCGAGGCCTGGCCGAGCGTTATCGCGACCTCTACGACGTCGATGTCGAATCTGTTGTGGGTGCTGGTGCTGCGGGTGGCCTGGGCGGCGGGCTTGTCGCACTTGGTGCAAACATCGTGAGCGGCTTCGATCTGATCGCCGATGAACTCGGCCTGTTTGAAAAAATTGAACAAGCCGACGTTGTAATCACTGGCGAAGGACGCCTGGACGCCGAGTCGTTCGACGGAAAGGTCGTCGGAGGAGTCGCAGAAATGGCCGCGGAAGTGGGAGCTCGGCTGATCGTGGTTGCGGGAGAGGTTTCTGAGTCAGCCGCAGCCTTTGACCTTGGCGTCGATGGAGTCGCCATCTCGCTCACTGATCGAGTGGGGAGACAAGCTGCGCTTGCGGAACCTGTCACGAGCAGTGCGGACGCCGTGGCCGAGCTCTTGGCGGTGATTCGCTAGTTGTCTTCGCTGGCTCGGGCTGACAAGAAGCGCGCAACGAGCGCCCGCCCCGGCAACCGTGACGGCAGTACTGGCGATGCACATAACTGATAGTCGAGAGAGGAAGGTTTGAGTCACTTCCTCCAAGTACGCCAGGGCGTTGGCGTCACCGAACTACGCGAATCGCACCAGCCGCGAGTAGAGCGTGAAGCAAATCGTTAACGTCGGGCTGGATAGCGGATGTCGCTTCGCCAAAGCGCATCGCCAGCGTATGTACCAGGTCACCGATCGCCATCGGTTCGTCAAGCAGCTGCCAGACCACGTCACCGGGCGTCGAGATTTCGATTGGTTCTTCCATCTGAGGAGCGAGAACCAGAAGTCCGTCGAGAACGTGACGCCACAGTGTGTCGGGATCTCGACACACAATCGTGTCATCGCTGATCTGATCAGTCATGATGACGGAGCCTCACGAGCGCACGTTTTACGTGAGACCGAGTAGTGCAGCCACGGCTATTCAGGTACTCGCGACTTGGTAAAAGCATCGCCCGGGCGTATCGAAGGCGAGGACCAATACCGGGGATAACCGCAAGAGACGCAAGCTGTCGTGTGTAGCTGCGGCCAGGGGCCAGGTAGCTGCGCATGAGGAAGGCCTGATGCCTCGGGACTGCGAGTTGTGCCAGGACTTCGAGGCCGCGTGCGCCCTCGATTCCTGCGACTTCGAGGGCAAGCTTTCCAGCCCGTTGCAGAACAGCGATACCACCCCAGCGTTTCGCAATTGTGATGACGGTTTCGAGGTCGCCGTCGAGCTCCTTGTGGCACAGCAGCAAATCGCGAACCGAACCGCGTCTGACCGGGTGATCGCCGAGGGCGACGTTGTAGCAGGCGTGGAGAAACAAGTGATGACGCCCTAGCGCTTGCATTTGGCGTCCACCGATCTCGATGGTCGTTGCATCCTGGAATAGCTCATCGAGTGGTATCGAGAGCCCGAAAGGGCCGGCTACGAAGGTGCGATGTAGATCGATTTCCGTCCTGCCGATACGGACCATCGACTCTTTACCGAACTCTTGTGCAAATCCGGGCCGCAGTTCTGGCACCGGTTGTGTGCCGCCGAATCGCTCCGTAGCAATTGCCACCGCCGCCTGCAACTGGTGAGACGGAACAAGGATGTCGACGTCTGCGAAGGTGCGCCATGACGGGTCTGGGTAGACAAGGTGTGCAAGCGCCATGCCTTTCAGGACTCGGAAGTCGATTTCGGCATCTTCGTACGCCTTGCTGATCATGACCAGCTGACGCTCCAGTGCGAGTGCGTGCGCTTGAGCGGTTGTGTGATGATTGCGCAATTGATAGCGCTGCGCCGGAAGCAGTGGCAATGATCCGCTCACATGGCTTTGGGCAAGTGCTCCAATGAGACGCTCCTGGGCAGCGATCCGAACTACGGCGTTGAAGACTTCATCTTGCAAGCCGACCGAGGGCCGGGACGCTGTTTGTGTGACCCCATGGTTGATCACACCCTTGAGTGCCATCGTGACGCTCGTGCTGGCTGGTGGTTGCGTCATGTTGCGATCACTGTACTCACGACAACAATCTGGCGACGGCACTGCTTCAAGCACCATGAATCGGCTGTATCGTTTGCTGCTTGAGCGGCGTCGATGACACACACCAAACCCGCTATTTCGCGGCGGGAAGTGCACTGTTCTCTGCTCGGTGCCCGTCTGCTATTTTGGCCGCTGCGGTCGAGGAAGTCTTCGTCGACTTGCCCGAGGCTCAGCCCAGTGCGGTGGCCGCCGACGTTGTGGTGACAGACGCTGGAGGCGGTCGTCTTAACATAGATATCGACGGGGTGCGCCGCTGCAGCGCGCAAGCGCCCGATCTGGCCATGGCGACCCTGGTCAGTGCTGTCTCGCGGCTGGCACTCGATGCAGAACCTGAACACCTCCACCTTCACTGTGCTGCTCTGTCGCTCGACGGTGATGGTGTCTTGATTTCTGCTGCGTCTGGTACCGGAAAAACCACTTTGGCTGCTGCGCTGTCACAACATGGCTGGACGTATGTTTCCGACGAGGCGATTGCGCTTGATGCAACTTCAGCGACCGCAGTTGGTTTCCCGAAGCCTCTTGTCATCAAGCCAGGTGGAGGCGAGATCCTCGCCGAGCTCGACGCGGCACGCGTCGAGCTCGAAAGTGCTGAGGACGCGTCATGGTGGGTGGTGCCAGCCGGTGCCTTGTCTGCGGTAGTAGCCGGAAGTGTGGTGCCAAAGCTGATCGTCATTCTGCATCGGTCCGAGGATCGACGTACCGACCAACCATCGGTGATCACACATGTCGACCCAGCCGACGCAATTGTTGGGCTCATGAGCCAGACGATGGACGCCGAGAGGTTTGGACCCGATGCTGTGCTCGCTCTTGCTCGCTTGGTTGCGCGCTGTAGATGCGTAGCGATGTCCGTCGGACCGCTTGGACAAGCCATGCAGACGCTCCAAGAGCAGCTGCGCATGACTGTTGACGAAAAGGTCGTTCTCGAGCTCGATTCGCAGTCGCCAAGCGGAAGCGATGTCTGGCGCACAGCACCGACTGTCCGTTCTGTGTCCATCGGAGAACGCGTCGTTGTTCATGACTCAACAACTGGTGCTGTGGCAGCACTCGACGAAGCGGGCTCTGCGGTGTGGCAGGTAGTACATGGAAAACCTCCAACGTGGTGGAGTCCCGAGATGATGCATGCGGCGCACACGACGGCATTCCTTGAAGACCTCGCTGCACACGGACTTCTGATACCGCAGATCGCCAATGACTGAACGGAACGTGATGATGTCACCCGAACGTCAGCTCAGCGACGACATGTTCGACGTGTCCACCCCGCTTGTGCGCCCCGATGTCTCATTCCGGCGATACGACAACGAAGCAGTTGTTTGGGCGATCGACGCTCGGGCGCCCGTCTACCTCGATCCAATCGCCGCACTGGTGTTTCCAATGCTCGATGGCACTGTGTCCATCGCCGAGCTCATCGAAGACGTGCACTACGTACTGGGCGTACCCACAGGGATCATTCGCACGCAACTGCGTCGGATAGTGCGGCAGTTGGAGCACAGTGCTTTTCTGGCTCCGTGGACCGACACAGAGAGCCCCGACGTTGACCTCGACCTCTTTACCGCGCCACCAAATCCCTGAGTAACCAAGGATGACGGTTCCGTGAGAGCCGACACGATCGACCTAAACATAGACGGCCACAGAGTGCGCGTGATCTGCGAAGATCCCGATGGTGTCACCACACTTCGCTCAGCGCTCGTGGAACACCTTGACGATGAGCCCGCCCCGGTCGGATTTGCCCTGCGTAGGCCAACAGCAGACAAGGGCATGTGGGTGTTGCTCGACAGGTCTGGATTCGTCCTGGCCCGCAGCCGGACAAGCAACGAGGCCTTGGCCGTTCTTGGTAGCCATCTGGCAGGTTTGGTGAAACCACCCGAACACACGGTGCGTGTTCGGTGTCGGGCTCTCCTCGCCCACGACGCCAGCGCAATACTTGCTGGGTTCCCACTGTTCGTCGACCCACCGCTCGTTGAGCGTCGCCTCGAGCGTGAATCGCACCGAATGATCGACCGACTCGCCATCGATATCGGGCAGGGCGGGATGCTCGAGATGTCGCCGACCCCGTGGCCAGAGCTTGCCGCGCTTCCAACGGTGACCGGCCACACATCTGCGCCGCCATCGCCGACTCCGATCCGTGCCATGTGTGTTTCGCAAGCTGCGGACGAGCCCCCTTCCATGGGGGCCTTGGTCGCGTTTCTCGCCCAGGCTGTTTCCCACCGGTGCGACCGTGCAGAACGCCTCGATTTGGCTGAACGATTGGCCACCGGAATCATCGTCGGAGTTTCGCCCCACGACAGCTCAGCCAGTTATCGCGCCTTGCGAGAACTTGGCTAGTTCGCGTCGCGCCCGGTGTTCCCTAGACGATGGTGCAGGTGGGGTCCGCGTTGCACTCGATGGACAATCGAGTGAACAGGCTGCCGGTCCCGCACGTGCCGTCGCTGCAGCGAACGGTCGGCATATAGAAGAAGTCGCCGTCGGCCATGGCAGAGACCGAGACCGTGCTCGAGCACGGTGAGGTGGAACCCTGTTCGAAAACTTCAACCAGTACTCTGCACTGCCCGAAGTTTTGCGGGAGAGTATTGATCGAGATGGCAGCAAAATCCGTGCTTGGGGTGGTGCCCGTGCTTGGGGGGGTGTCAGTCTCGAGCGGGGGGCACTCGCCCGGCGTGTCGAAGTTCAACGTGTACTGACCGCCGGTTCCAAACGAGGAATCTTTGGGAAGAGGATCGCCAGGAGAGGTCGCGATCGAGGTTGCATTCTTGTCGCTCTTGTACCTAATAGTGTCGTCGCCGCAGTTGCCGCAATCGGTGTTCCTGTCCCCAAGGAGGAATGTCACCCACGGCGTTGTGCACACATATGCATAGGCCGGAGCGAACCCGAACGTCTTGATATTTGGCGCGGACCAAGCGACGGCACCTACGCCGACTGCCGCCGCACCTTTTAACATCCGCCGACGCGATAGAGATCTGTCTGTTGTGTTTCTGGTGTCTTCTGCTATCCGCCTCATGGTGCTACCCGTCCGTTACGAGCCATCCCGGGCAGGATGGCGTAATCACCGCTCATGAGTGGCTAGTGTGCCCGTCGCGTTGGCGTTCTGCAATGCGGATGGTGCATAAGGACTGCATAAGGACGTAATTTTTGGCAAATCCTCGCCCCTAGCATTTTTAATGCCACGTAGGGTGGCGAAACTGAGTCTTTGTGTGGGTGCTGATCGTCGGGTCTCGGGCTGTTAGTGTCGGGTTTGCCGGCTTTTGAAAAGGCTCTTGCTACGAGAGCGCTCGGCGACTACTACAAGACAAGACGTCGTCCTGAAGACCTATCGCCATCACAGTGGATCTCGATAATCGTCGATGTTGAGTAAGATCCTGGTGATGTACCGGACCGGATGGCGGCGCCCCGACGGTCTCGTCGTTTTCGGCGCGATTTCACTTGTTATCGGCCTAGCCGCGGCAGGACTCGCTACCAGGTTCTCGACCGGCGGTGCCGTGGATGTTGCGGTGCATCCGATAACGATGGCGGTGATCCTGATCGCTGTTTGTTTCCCGTTGGTGTGGTGGGCCGTCGATGGCGACAAGACCCTGTTTCGTATTGTTTTGGCAGGGCTAGCGGCTAAAGCGGTTGGAACCTTCCTCCGGTTTACGTTGACCGGAAGCGGCGACAACCGTGCCTATCACATGGCGGCTACGAACATCGCTGGCTGGCTCTCCGACGCGATCGTCGGTCCCAGCGGTCTTCCTGCGCAGTTCGGCGGCGATGGATCCGGCAGGCTCGCGTACGGGCTTGGTTGGCTCTATTACCTAATGGGCGCTGATCGGCTTACGGGGTTCGTGATGTTCGCCTTCATCGGATTTGTCGGCACGCTCCTCTTCTTCCGAGCGTCTATCAGTGCCGTACCTGAGCTCGACCAAAAACGATTTGCGCTGCTGCTTTTTTTCATGCCGTCGATGCTGTTTTGGCCATCAACAATTGGCAAAGAAGCATGGATGCTTGGGTTCTTAGGCTTGGCGTCGTTGGGCATCTCTGTGCTCACAGCTCATCGGATTACGGTCAGCGCTCTGGTGGCACTTGTTCTCGGGCTGGTCATGGCTGCCCAGATCAGGCCCCACGTGGCAGCCCTGGTAATCGTTGCACTCGCAGCCGCAGTGGCATGGCCGAGCCGAGCATCGAGCAGCCGACTGCGCCAGATCGTCATCGTCATCGTCGCGCTTGGGTTTCTCACGATCGCGATGTCGCAAGTGGCCACCTATTTTGGGGCCGAAGAGGGTGAGGTGACAGACGTTTTAGACTTCGCACAAGCACGAACCGATACCGGTGGATCGGCCTTCGCGCCTGTGCGGGTCACGGGACCGCAAAACTTTGTTCCCGGCGCCGCGTCCGTAATGTTTCGCCCGTACTTGCACGAGGCCGGCAGTGTGTTGCAGCTAGTCGGGGCGCTCGAGAGCACAGCACTGATCGGGCTGATCATATTTAGTTTTCAGCGCGTCCGACAGGTGCCTCGCCTGTTCCTCGAAAACGGGTACGTACGTTTCGCGGTGATCTACACGATTGGTTTCGTCGTGGCCTTTAGCGTGATTTCGAACTTTGGGATTCTGGCCCGGCAACGGTCACAACTGTGGCCAGTAGTTCTGCTGCTACTCGCCTTGGCACCAAAGAGCACCACCACAAAGAAAACGCCGAGGGTCGACAACGACACATCGACCGCTATCGACGCCGACGTAGCGCCAGATCATTGGGCCTGAGCGCTCGCCAGCTCAGTCCTCAGACGAGTACGCCGCGTAGTGCGCGTAGCGGCTTCTGCGGGAACGTTCGTCATTGATTACGACACCGAGACAACGGGTGCCATTGGTTGCGACTAGCCGGATTGTTTCGGAGAGGTGTTCGCGCTTGGATACATCGGACCGAGACAAGATGATTTGGCCGTCTACGGCTTGGCCGGCAAGGAGCGAGTCGGTGACTGCCAGTACGGGAGGTGCGTCTACCACGATGAGGTCATACATGAACTGGCCGGCCAGGAGATCTGACCAGGCTTCACCCCGGAGCAACATCGCGGGATCCTCGACCTTTCGACCGGCGGTCAGCACATCGAACTTTGTACCGTTGCGCTCGAACGTCTGTCGGACTTCGAAGGGGTCGGCCTCACCCATCAGCACATCCGCGAGGCCGACACCATTGGGCTCATGCGTGTACAAGTGGACTTTCGGTCGCCGCATATCTGCATCGATCAGCAGTACGTTCGCACTTTTTGCCGCCAACGCGGCAATGTTGAGGGCGGTCGTGGTTTTGCCTTCGCCGGGTATGGCGCTCGTGAATAGAATTGATGTGATTGGGTTGCCTATCGCCGCAAACTCTATGGCTGTGAGAACACTCTGGTATTGGGACGAAGCAAAACTTGTTGGCCGTTCGAGCACCTCGATCGCATAGGCGTCTGCGCTCTCGAATGCGGGAACAACACCCAGGATGGACTGTTGACTAATCTCCAAGACGTCGTTGGTGTCGCCAATGTTGTCGCTGAGTGCATGCCACACAAACGGAATGCCCATACCTAGAGCGAGGCCGAGAAACGCGCCAGTAAGCATGTTCCTGAGAACGTTCGGGCTGACTGGTGCTGCAGGCCCAGAGGCAGCGTTGCCTAGTCGAGCACTTGCTAGTGGCTCGTCGAGAAACAGCGTGATTCGCTGAAGTTCGGACAAGTCGCGCGTGAACGACGCAATTTGTTGGTCTTTTGGTCCGAGCTGCGGCTGCAGCAGCGCTTCGATTGACACCTTTTGCGACAGCAGTCGCGCGAACTGCTCGGGGTCAGACGTAGCTTCCAACAAGATCTCAAGCTCGGCAACCTCGCTTCGAACCTCGTCACGTTCGGTGCTGAGTCTGAGAAGGGTTGCTTCAAGGAACTCCATGTCGTCACCAATCCGTGTGACCAAGGCTGCGTACTGCTCTGCTACATACAGCTCGGCCCAGATCGTCGCGGCCTCGGCGACGTCGGCCGGATCCGTCCCCCGCCCGGTGAATACAAGCGTGCTTTCGCCGCTGGCTCGAACCTCGACGCTGACACCTGGTGGGCTCTGCTCTCGGGCAGTGGCCTTGAACGAAGCGCCGTTCGCTAACCCGACCTCGGTTTCTGCGTTGCGACTGAGCTCTCTCGGAGCCGTAGTTGAGAACGGGAAACTCGTGGCCGTTGTCGACGTTCTGAGAACGACTTGCGCCGAGGAAGAATAGATACGTTCTTGCCGCTGGGTGAGCACGAATGTCGCAGCAAGAGAAGCGACCAAAATCATGGCCGTAAACCACCAGTAACGGCGGACAACAGCCAGCTGTGACCGCAGGTCGACGGATGACTTTGAAGAAGGGTTCACTTTTGACATGTGCTCGTCCCCTTCAATGCTGTCCGCTGTCCTCGCCGTGAATGGACGGTACACTAGCACTATCAAGTAATCCGTTGTGGGGGTGACCATCCGAGCGGCCCGTACCCCCTCAGCGCCACCAATTGCTTAGCCGAGATGGGTCCGAAAAACGCGAGATTACCGCAAGGTTTGCTCTTCGACTTGGTGCGATTGTTTCGGTTCTGACGCACTAGGCCCACCCGAATCAATCGTGGTGTGCCGTCGAATGGGTAGCGGTGAGATGTCGAATGGGTAGGTAATGGAAGGGGTAATGTCGGCGGTGACATGTCGAATGGGTAGCGGTGAGATGTCGAATGGGTAATGGAAGGGGTAATGTCGGCGGTGACATGTTGCTCCGGGACGCGATCGAGAAGTGGGGGCGAGAGCACCGCGAAGTGCTCGGTAGCGATGACAGGATGATCTTGCGCGTCATGTGGTCGGTTCTTAGGAACTCCGAGTTTGGGGAGCAAGATGTCTCCACGATTGGTGCTGAGGACCGTGATCAGATCCTGAAGCTGTTCAGCATCCCCAAACGCGACGCTGTCGCGGACGTGTTGCATTCCGTGTTTTTGTGGGCAACGGGTAGCGCTGACACGACCCACTCAACCCGTGGCATCGATGCGAAGCCTGATTCTTCTAGTTCGTCCGTTGCACCCAAACAACGCTTTGAAGAGCGTGAGCTTGCAGCAGCCGAACAGATAACGGCCCCAGCCGAGGACGAACCTGTTGTTGAGCTAGAGATGCAGGGTGCGTCGTCGCTCGGGTTCGATACTGACGATGCCGCTCCGGATGTGGCACCGTGCTTGGACGCCCTGCGCTCGACAACAGATACCAGGAGCGGCAAGAGAAAGAAGCCAAATCCGCTAGCGATGCACGCTGCGATGGTCGCTCGTGGGCATGTCGATGATCGTTCGGGCAAAGGCGGCGAGGTTCTCTCTGAGGCGATCGATGTTCCCGGCGCTGCGGTTGGCGCGGCCGCTACTGATGTATCAGAAGACGTCGTTGCCGATGATGTAGCGGTCGCCGATGAGCCAGCCGACGTTGTTGCGGTTGCCGGTGAGCTAGCCGGTGATGTTGTGGACGTTGACATGGCCGATGAGCCAGCCGACGTTGTTGCGGTTGCCGATGACGTGATGGACGTTGACGCCGACCCGCGGTTCGATCGCCGGACGGGCGTAGTACCTGCGGACAAGGATCTATCTCGTAGCAAGCGGGCCAGATCGAAGCTGCGGTGGCGACGCGCCCGGCGCGCTTCTGAGCAGGCCAAAAAGCACCAGCACGACACGTCGCCGGTGGTCACTCGTGGGCATGTCGATGATGGTTCGGGCAAAGGCGGCGAGGTTCTCTCTGAGGCGATCGATGTTCCCGGCGCTGCGGTTGGCGCGGCCGCTGCTGATGTATCGGAAGACGTCGTTGCCGATGATGTCGTGGACATGGCCGATGTCGCGCGCTCCGACGTTCTGGCTGTTGCCCGCGGGCTAGCCGATGAGTTAGCCGACGTTCTGGTGGTTGCCGATGATGTCGTGGCCGTTGATGTCGTGGCCGTTGATGTCGTGGCCGTTGATGTCGTGGCCGTTGACCTCGCCGATGACATCGCTGATGTCGTGGCCGTTGACCTCGCCGATGACATCGCTGATGTTGAGCTAACCGAAGATGTCGTGGTTGAACGGCAGTCTGCGACCGAACCAGCTTCCGGCGCCGACGAGACCTCCACCGAGGAAAATACTCCTTCTCCTCGTCCTGGTCTAGTGAAACGTGCTCCAACCGCAGAACGATGGATCGACCCGCGGTTCGACCGCCGGACGGGCGCAGCATGCACGGACAAGGCTGCCTCTCGCCGCAAGCGGGCCGCATCGAAGCTGCGGGGGCGACGCGCCCGGCGCGCTTCTAAGCACGCCAAGAAGCACCAGAGCGACACGTCGTCGAACCAGGTCTTTGTAGCGGTTCAAGCGAAGTCCAAAAGGCAACCAGCAATAGTTTTCGCGGTGTTCACTGTGACGGTCGCTGTCGCTGCCGTTTTTGCGGGTCTTGCGCTCGGGTCACCGACTGGCCTCACTGCATGGGATACGGCCATGAAAGCCATTCTGGCTGTCATGTTTGTCGCAGCTACTGGGAAGGCCCCCAACTGGGTGGCGGTTGCGACTGCCACCGTCGCAGTTGCCCTGATCGGGGGCTCAGTATGGCTGGCGCCTGCCGCTGCGGGTCTGGTTATCGCCGTCGCTGCGGGGTTCCTGAGTGAAACTAATCGCTGGCTACAGCCTGGGCTCGTGCGGGCCGTCGCTGCTGGCTTAGCGATTCAAGGTCTCCTACGGTTACCGCCGGTTGGCTTCTTCGGGCTTCCAACACTCATTGCTGGCGCATCGGTGCTTCTTGCACTTGTCATGGGTTATCAGCACACACAGGGCAGAGCGAGGCGCGTCACGCGAATTTCCGTCGCTGTCCTCGCGTCTGCGCTAGTCGTCGTGTTGGCCGCTGGCGGATTTGCCATGTGGGGAGTTCGATCCGATGCCGAGCGAGGCATCGCGGCAGCGCGCGAAGGACTCGCTGCTGCTCGCGACGGCGATCCTGAAACCGTTGTTGCGCAACTCGAGACCGCAGCCGAAGCGCTCGATGCGGCAGAGGACAGAGCGAGCAGTCTGTTAACTCAGCCGCTGCGCCTCATCCCTGTTGTGGCTCAACATCACCACGCCATCACGACCGCTACTCGAAATGGAAGCGTGATTGCTCGCCAAGCTTCACGGGCGATCACCAGTGCCGATATCTCGACCATCTCGATGGTGGCCGGTTCGGTTGATCTTTCTGCACTCACGGCCATGGAGCCTGACCTCACCAAAACGGCGGCACTACTCGAAACCGGCGTCGATGAGCTCGATGAGGCACGGTCGCCGTGGTTGCTCTCACCAGTGTCGACTCGTATGGCGTCGTTAACCGATGAGATGCGAGACGTCCTGCCCGAAGCTCAAATAGCAGCTCATGCCGCACGGGTTGTCCCCGGACTGCTTGGCGAAGATGGCCCTCGTCGCTACTTTGTCGCCTTTGGTTCACCCGCTGAATCACGCGAGCTGGGTGGCTTCATCGGGAGTTGGGCGCTTCTCGAATTCGACAATGGCAAGGTTAACCAAATCGATGCCGACCGGGTAAGGGCGTTATATGACTTGACTCGGGCCAACGCAAAGCTGAGTACTACGGACTATCCGCTTTGGTATATATCTCGAGCCAAACCACAGATCTGGCCGCAGAATATGACGAGTTCGCCCCAGCTCTTGACCGTCGCCGAAGCAAGCCGCGATCTGTTCGACGGCCTCGGAGGCGGACCGATCGACGGGTTCGTTTACCTCGACGGTTATGTCTTGGCGGCGCTACTAAAACTCACCGGGCCGATCACCATTGACGAACTGGACACCAAGTTGGCTGCTGGGAACGCTGTTGATTTCTTCTTTGATGGGCAATACCGAGTTGCAGAACGCGACGAAGCCAAGTCTGAACTCAACGGCATCTTTCGGAGTGTGTTTGCAAGCCTGACCGATTCTCAGCTTCCAGGGCCGGAGCGGCTCGGTCGAGAGTTGGGTCCGGTTGCCCGTGCGGGCCGGTTGCAAGTAGCAACATTCGACGATGACGAGAATGCATTTTTGCGAGAAATCAAGCTGCAACGCAGCTTTGTGTTGTCGCCTGCGACCCCGGATTCCTTTGCGGTAATTCAAGCAAGTGGCTCTGCTAGCAAGCTCGATACCTATCTGTACCGCGATGTGACCTATGACGTTGCGGTGGATGACGACGGCCAGCTCGCTGGTTCGGTTGTGGTTGACTTGTCGTCGCAAATCCCAGACGACGCTCCGGCCTATGCGCTTGGGACCAATTCGCCGGGTGTGAACACTACGTTCCTTTCTCTCTACACACCTCACGAGTTGGTCGGCGTGCAGATAGACGGTGAGGATGTCGAACACTTGATGGTGCAAGAATTCGGCTATCAGCGATACGAAGTTGAGGTCGAGCTCGACGCCAACACGTCTCGTAGCATCGTGTACCGGCTCGAAGGGCGAGTCGCTTCCGATCAGGAATATGCCGTATCGATCTGGCACCAACCACTTGTCAATAACGACAACATGAATGTCAAGATCCGGACGGCAGACGGTTCCGAGAGTGCAACCAGTTTCGAACTTGTTGAGAACATTGTGATCGCTCCACTGAAATGAGTTGAGCAACCACGTAGCGTGACTGTCGCTTGCAGTCTCAGGTGGAACTCGGTACTCTGCAAATACGGCAGAGCGGTGAGGTCATCATGCGGAAACTGATTTGGCAAGCAACGATCCTGGTTCTATGCGGCTGTGCTGCATTTTCTTGGATGGCTCCTGCAGCATCTGCACAAGAAAGCGACGGTGACCAGGATGGCGCCCTCGAAGTGACTGTGGTTGACGGCGAGTGTTTCATTGCGACCTCAACGTCAGAAATCGTGATCACCGTGACCGACATCATCGACGAGTACGAAAGTCGCGAAATCCAGACTGGAACTGAAGTCTTCTCCGAAGAACTGATCCCCGCTGACTGTCCAGAGGTGATTGTGGACGAGGTGCTTGGGTTGGCCATCACCGGTTCGAATGTGAACATGCCAGTCGCTGTGGGCGCATCACTCATTGGTGCTGGTGGTCTCTTGGTGGCTGCGGCTCGTAAACGCCGCAACGAACTTTCCTAGTTCCTCTCCCTCATCACCAACAGACTCTGCTGGCTCAAGTCGCGAAGCTGATCCATTTGTGAAGTTGTTTCAGCGTGCACCTCGTCACGGTGTTGACCTGGCTGGCGACGGCTCCAAAGGTTAGTTCAACTCGCCCGATTGAGCTCTGGTATGACGTAGCCCGCTGGGTGATGGGGCTAACTGCGGGCTTGCGTCCGTATGTCGATGAGAAACTGATCCAGCGCAGCCGTGCTGCGCGCTGCTTCTTGCGTGAAGTGGTCAACCCTGAAGATCTTCGTGGCCCCATCACGAAATGTGGTTACATCGGCGATCACGTGTGCGCTCGTCAAGCTCAAGGTCGCTTGGTCGACAAGACCTACGCGGAGCAAGGTGCTTGGTGTTGTTGGATCGAAGCTGGTATTGCTTTCTGCTAACAACGGCATAATCATCGGGCAAATGACCCGCACCACTGCGTCGACGCTTGCCGAAGTGAACGAGACGGACACACCGATCTCCATGGCGTGCGTGTGGGCCATGGCTGCTCCCAACGGTGATCGTTCTTTGCGACGGTCGCCTGAGTGCTGGCGCAGTGGTTGCCAGCCAAATGGAGCGCCGCGATTTGGTCGAACTCGGGACTTCAAAAACGTTGGCCGCGCGACGGCGTGAAACAACAATGAGACCTCTAGAGTTAGCACTCTCTTATTGAGAGTGCTAGCTGCCTAGGGAGGGCCCACGCACATGGCTAAGTCCATTACTTTTGACGATCAAGCTCGTCGTTCGCTGGAAAAGGGTATGAATACCCTCGCGGACGCTGTTCGGATCACACTCGGCCCAAAGGGCCGCAACGTTGTGCTCGACAAGAAGTGGGGAGCACCCACAATCACCAATGATGGTGTATCGATTGCGAAGGAAATCGATCTCGAAGATCCACTCGAGCGCATTGGCGCCGAGTTGGTTAAAGAAGTCGCCAAGAAGACCGACGATGTTGCCGGCGACGGCACCACCACGGCCACGGTTCTCGCCTGGTCAATGGTGCGCGAAGGTCTCAAGAACGTCACTGCGGGTGCAAACCCAATGTCGGTCAAGCGTGGCATCGAACAGGGTGTCGCAGCCGCTGTCGAATCCATCGGCAAGAGCGCCAAGAAGGTCAACGATAAGGAACAGATTGCACAGGTCGCATCGATCTCTGCAGCTGACACCGAAATCGGCGACGCCATCGCAGCTGCTATCGACAAGGTTGGCAAAGACGGCGTAATCACCGTCGAGGAAAGCCAGACCTTCGGCATGGACATGGACCTCGTCGAGGGCATGCGTTTCGACAAGGGTTTCCTGTCGCCATACATGGTCACCGACCCGGAGCGTATGGAAGCGGTCATGGATGACCCGTACCTGCTGCTCGTCGGCTCCAAGATCGGTGCCGTCCGCGACATCGTTCCTGTACTCGAAAAGGTCATGCAAGCTGGTAAGCCACTTGTGATCATCAGCGAAGATGTCGAAGGCGAAGCCCTGGCAACACTCGTGGTCAACAAGATCCGTGGCACGTTTAACTCAGTTGCCGTCAAGGCTCCTGGTTTCGGTGACCGCCGCAAGGCAATGCTGCAAGACATGGCAATCCTCACCGGTGGCCAGGTCGTCAGCGAAGAAGTCGGCCTCAAGCTTGAGAATGTCGGCATCGAGACGCTCGGCCAGGCACGCAAGGTCGTCATCACCAAGGACGAAACCTTGATCATCGAAGGCGCCGGCAAGAAAGCCGACGTCGAGGGCCGTATCGCTCAGATCAAGGCCGAAATCGAAAACACCGATAGCGACTACGACTCAGAGAAGCTCCAAGAGCGTCTTGCCAAGCTCAGCGGCGGCGTCGCTGTGCTCAAGGTCGGCGCTGCTACCGAGGTTGAACTCAAAGAGAAGAAGCACCGCATCGAAGATGCTGTTTCGACAACCAAGGCTGCCATTGAAGAAGGTGTTGTCGCCGGTGGCGGCGTCACGCTGCTCCGTGCCCAGAAGGCTGTCGAGAAGCTCATCGAGACCATCGAAGATCGCGACACCGCTACTGGCGCACGCATCGTCGCCAAGGCGCTCGAAGGCCCACTCCACCAGATTGCCATCAATGCAGGCATGGACGGTGGCGTAGTCGTAGACAAGGTCCGCAACCTGAAAGGCAACATCGGCCTGAACGCTGCAACCGGCGACTACGAAGACCTGGTCAAAATCGGCGTCATCGATGCTGCCAAGGTGACCCGTTCTGCGCTGCAGAATGCTGGTTCCATCGCTGCTCTGTTCCTGACGACCGAAGTGGTCATCAGCGACCTTCCTGAAGAAGATGGCGCTGGCGGCGGTATGCCAGACATGGACTTCTAGCAGACACTCCTTTCCGGTCGACACGCTCGACTGAACACATTCGATCAAAGGGGCGCTTCGGCGCCCCTTTGTCGCGTTTTGCCAACTGTGTCTCGTGGGCGACGTCTTGGCAGGTGTGGCATTTGAGCTGAATCGTGGAATGGGCGATACCGAATCGTTCGGCCAACTCGGCTTGCACCGTATGTATGGTCTCTTCGGCTGTGACCTGCATGCCCACCATCGTGGGCGTGGTCATGGTGGTGTCCAGCCATCGCCGAAAGATGGGCGTTCTTGCAGCCCCCGTCGATGTGTCATCTGGCTCGGCAGCACCCGAACCGGATTGGGTGCGTTGTCCGGTCGTCACCTCTGATTCGAGGGTTTGGTCCGTCAACAGGTGATCGCGGCGGTGCGGAGATAACGTCTAGCCGTGGCTCGTGGGCGTACCGAGACGGTGATGGCGCATCATTTCGATGGTGAAACGCTGCGTCGCCGTCCCGAAGAGTTGGTGGTTGAAGAGCCATTGACGGTACGCATCAACGAAGTCGACGTTGCGACCACCATGCGCACGCCAGGCCACGACTTCGAACTTGCGGTCGGCCTGTTGCATGCCGACGGTGCGCTCGGCGGCGCGTCGGTTATCGACATTCGTTACTGCGCCACAGGAACCGCCGTCGACACCGAGTTCAACGTGGTGTCGGTGTTAGCCCCGGGAGCCCCCGAAGCCTCACCCCGGCTTGGGGTGATCAGCTCGTCGTGCGGACTGTGCGGCACCGAAGCGATCGAGGAACTGGTCAAACGAATCTCACCAGTCGAACCGGCCGAATCATTGAGTGAAGCCGTCCTGTTGCGCGTCGTCGACGCGATGGCAGGTTACCAACCAGTCTTTGACCGCACCGGTGGTCTGCATGCCGCCGCAGCCTTCGACTCCACCGGCATGATTCTCGAAGCACGAGAAGACATTGGTCGCCATAACGCGGTCGACAAGGTTGTTGGCCGGATGTTGCTTGATCGACAGCTGCCAGCGACCGGGCTCGGGTTGTTTGTGAGCGGCCGGGCCTCGTTCGAAATGGTGCAAAAAGCATGGGCGGCCGGATTTACCGCCGTCGTCGCAGTGAGTGCACCGTCGGCTCTGGCTGTCCAGGCAGCACTATCGGCCGAAATGCAGCTCGCAGGGTTCGCCCGCAACGGAACACTCAACGTCTACGCAGCCAATCGACAACCTGATGAACCAGCCACCGACTCGGTGGCCGAAGGAGAACCGGTTTCATGACCACGAACGATCTACGCCCAGCAATTGGTCAGGGTGTGCTCCACCTGTTCTTCAAGGCCAGCGCTGCGGTCGACGCCGCGGCTGCCGTGGCTGCGGTCGCGGCTGCTCGAGGGCGTGAAGACCAGGTTGTTTCGGTGGCCATGCTTGGCCACAAGGCCGACATCGCGGTTATGGGGATCGGACCCAACCTGTGGTCGTTGCGAGATCTACAGACTGATCTGGTCGCTTCGGGCCTTGACCTAGTGGATAGTTACGTGTCGCTGACCGAACTCAGCGAGTACTCCAAAGGCATCCCCCAAGAGATGCAGAACATGCGGCTGTACCCAGACCTGCCACCCGAAGGCAAGCACGCCTGGTGTTTCTATCCGATGTCGAAGAAACGAGTTGGCGACGTTAACTGGTTCACGCTTGAGTACGAACGCCGCAAGGAACTTATGTACGAACACGGCACTTCGGGCCGGAAGTTCGCGGGCCGCATCGTGCAGCTGATCACCGGTTCCACCGGTCTCGACGACTATGAGTGGGGTGTCACCTTGTTTGGTGTACATCCCGACGATCTCAAGGAAGTCGTTTACACGATGCGTTTCGACGAAGCCTCGTCGGTCTACGCCGAATTTGGGCCGTTCTACACCGGTATGGTCGCCGAACTCGATGAGATCCTCGGCTGAGACCACCCGGGATCAGACGTGCCAGCCATCACGGCTTTTGGTACGAACACTCGCTAACCAGTGACAGTGGACCCGTGACCGAACTGTGCTCCGGTCGGCTCACGGGGGTCGATCGCATTCGCGAGCAGGTTCTTCGGACCCGGCACGCCTCGTGCGAAGTTTCGCGTGCACCGGGGTTAGACAGCCATCCCGGCCTCACGGACGCGATAGTCGTCGACTGCCTGTCAGGGTCACGAGCGAAGTGCCACCGGAACAACGCGATGGTGATTGTTCCGATGGATTGTGGCTCAGCAGCAGGAGGCGGTTGATGTCTCGGCTGGTGCAGGTTCGGGGGCACAACAGATGGTGGGGCCGTCGGTGCCAATGATTTCGTTCTGCATCTGCTCGCTGTCGCCGGTGCGCACGTACCACTCCCACCGAGTGTTATCGGGACCGTGCAACCAGGTTTCGGTCTTCTCCGCGTAACAACAGACGGTGTCATCGATGCCGGTGGTCTCAAGCCCGGCTTGGATCAGTCGTTGTTCTGCGGCAATGACTTCATCCGACGTGGTGACTTCGACGCCGAGGTGATTGATAGTGCCGTCTTCGGTTCCTTCGAAGAGCACCAGCTTGAGTGGGGGATTGGCGATAGCGAAGTTGGCGTAACCAGGACGGAGTCGGGCGGGCTCGGTGCCGAACAATTTGGTGTAGAACGCAATGGACTCTTCGAGGTTGGTGACATTGAGGGCCAGCTGGAGTCGCTGGGTGGGAGGAGCTTCTGTCATATTGATCATGGTCAATATGTTACCTCTATATTGACAGATGTCAATATGAAATTTGTATGGCACACTGGTGACGTGCCGCAGACAAAACAGATCGTTGCGCCATCGCTCCCGCAGTTGTGTTGTCCCGGGCTCGATGACCCGGCCCTCACCGAAGACGAAGCCGACGAGATCGTGGTCATGCTCAAGGCGTTGGCCGATCCAGTGCGACTGCGACTAATGCATCTCATCGCTCGGTCAGGCGAAGCGTGTGCATGTGACCTTCCGGCAGCACTCGACCGTTCGCAACCCACGGTGAGCCACCATCTCAAGGTGCTCGTAGAGGCCGGCCTGCTAAGCCGGGAGAAACGCGGAAAGTGGGCCTGGTTCACGGTGCGCCACCAGCAGCTCCAAGCGCTCAGCGGCGTGTTTCAGATCGACACTTGACCGTAACCCGTAACCCGTAACCCGTAACACTGGTTTCGGTGCTAGCTGGGATCAGCGCTATCAGGATCAGGGAACAACGACCTCGAGTATGGCAAGGTCGGCCGAGGCATCTCGGAGACACCAGGTGACGCCAGCAGGTACCGCGACACTGTCACCGGTGCTCAGTGGGACTGCGTCGGACGAGCCGTCAACTGAAAAACCGGTTGACCCATCGAGAACGAAGAGGAACCAGAAGTCACCGTCGTGCCGGGCTGGCGAGGTCGAGCTCTCACCGGAGCTGCGCAAGACCCGCACACTGGCCAAACCCTTGGTCGCACGGTCGATCGCTGTGTGTTGGACCTTGAATCCGGGGTGTACGGACGGACCCCATGGCACCTGGGTGGACTGATGGCGAACGAACGTCTGACCACCAAAATCACGGTCGACGTCGACCGTACTGTTCGGAAGATCCACCTCGTAGTCAAAGAACGTGTCGTGTTCGGCTGGGCAACCAATCTCGACGACCTGCGCACCTGCGGAACTCTCGAGCACACGGTGTCGGATATGTGGAGGCTGAAGCACACAGTCGCCCTGGTTGAGCCTAAACGGCGCCCCTTGGTCCTGATAGACGACATCGACCCAACCGCGATGGCAGAAGATCATTTGAAAACGAATGGCGTGATGATGCACCAGATCGGGAACCGGACCGCCGTCGCACACCTCGATGTGTGAAGCGATGTACCTGCCACCCAGGCGTGACGGGATGAGATCGCGGTAGCGCATACCGGCCCGACCAACAATCCAGTTCGACTCATCACCCGCCGACGAGATGACCAACTCGGGGACAAGAGCGGGAACCACGACGGTGTCGACCGCTGGGTCCACAAACCGAACTTGGACACCATTAGGTGCAGTGACCGTTGGAGCTGCTCCAGTCTCGAGATACACGACGGCGGTGGACTCCGCAATATCGGGATCGAGGAGCAAGCTGAGGCCGCCACGGGAAACGATCGCCAACGTGGGGTTATCTGCAGGGCTGATTCGGTCGAGTCGGAACCCGAGTTCATCGGTGAAGAAGGCCAACGTCTCGTCGAACGGGTGACCACTTACCGAGATGGTGGCACCTTGGGGCATAGGGCGTGTCGACTCGGAGCTCATAGGTCAAAACTAACTGACTGAGGCGCCGAGCAAACTTCCGATGAGCCAGGTCAGCAGGCACGCACCGCTGCCGAGGAGGACCTGACGGGCCACGGTCCGGATCTTGGACTTGCCGGTGAAGAATGCCAGTGCAAGTCCCACACCGGCACCGGCAGCGAGCGCCAGCAGGACCGACATAATCAGCGTGGTAGTCCCGTCGCCGAAGAGCCAGGGAAGTAGCGGGATCAATGCACCAATGGAGAAGGCGACAAAGCTGCTGGCTGCGGCAGCGATCGGTTGACCGGTTTCACTGGGGTCGACGCCGAGTTCTTCGCGAGCGTGGACTTCGAGCGCGATCTCGGGGTCGGCGTGCACCGCTTCGGCCATCTGCATGGCCTGGTCGTGGTGGATGCCTCGTTTGGTATAGATCGCAGCCAGTTCACGCGTTTCTAGCTGGGGTTTCTCGGCGATCGAGATTCGCTCCCGATCGAGTTCGTACTCGATGAGTTCACTCTGGGCTTTGACGGACACATATTCGCCCGCGGCCATCGAGGCTGCGCCAGCCAGTAGGCCAGCGACTCCGGCTACGACAACCGTTGAACTTCCGGTATCGGCGGCAGCGACGCCAATAATCAGTGCCACGTTGGACACGAGGCCATCACTAATGCCGAATACCGCAGCCCGAGCGGTGCCACCCTGAACGTCGCGATGGTTGTGCACCATGTGTTCGTGATGATGATCGTCTGCCACAACGCCAACCTACCTCTGATCGAGCAGCGGTGCGGGAGCGAACTCGTTCTTTCTGGGCCACACTTGGAGGTGATGCCCAGCGACGCTCCCCCCACGCTCGAAGACGATGAAGCGAAGCTCGCCGAATATGCGACCTTGCTCGCTGATCAGGTCGAGGTCCTCGTTGGTGCCTGGTTCGTTCGGCTGGTCGAAGACCGCTGCCCAGGCCTGACAAGCGACGCCGCGGTGATGGCGATACTCGATGATGGAGCGGGTGAGACCATTGCGGCGATGCGTGCGCTTCTCGCCACCGACATTGGTGACCAACGTATTGGTCCACTCGAGATCGTGCGTCGTTCCGTTCAGTTCCCAACGCAGGCATTGGCGACCGCTGGTGTCACGCCGGTTGAGCGAGACGAGTTTTCTCGCAGGAATTTTCCCAACGACGTGTATGACCTGACGCCTGCATCGTTCGCTGCTGCTGATCCAGGCTTGCACGAGCCCGGGCTTATGTGGGGTGCAGCGAAGGCCCATGTGCATCTGCGTCGCCGCCGAGAATCAACCGGCCAATCGGGCCAATAGGCTCGATTCATGACCGAGAGCACGATCGACCCTGGCGATACGCCCCGCGTCGTTGCACTGTCGGCTGATCTGATCGACCGGTCCAAGATCAGTGCCGCGTTTCCCGATGCCATCATTGTGCGTTCGGTTGTCAAACTCAGCGACGCGGTGACCACAAACGCAGTGACCACAAGTGTCGGGACCGCCAGATTATTGGTCTTCGTCGACCTTGGTCGGGTCGAGGACGTCACAGTCCTGCAAGAACTCGGTGGTCACATCGTCGGTTTTGGTCGGTT
>Ga0206130_10003093_pt1 | contig 22246 bp, 18 predicted proteins | sample Helgoland_Spring_9_FD_148637 | JGI IMG/M metagenome (GOLD analysis project Ga0206130, IMG submission 148637) | Pelagic subsurface seawater microbial communities from Kabeltonne, Helgoland, North Sea - Helgoland_Spring_Bloom_20160512_1 | ecosystem: Environmental > Aquatic > Marine > Epipelagic ... | reverse complement strand
AAGTAAAACATGGTATGCTGCCTACCACACCATGCTTGTTCACATCGAATATAGCAATGAGTACAATTCACAACAGCTTTAAAAAGTACTGCTAATCAGCATTTTGTGTGGTTTTTTAATAAAAAAAGTCGTTCTTTCTTGTCTAAGTGTCATTTATACACTAAGTTTGAGTTGTATAATTAAATCAATGATATGATCACGACTAAAAAAAGAAGCTTAAATGAAATAAGACAAACAAAAGATTGTTTTTATGAAGTCCCTAACCTTGATAAAAAGAGCATCGCTGAAGAAGTGCTTGGTGCTTATTTTTCACACCCAAGTGCACCTAATCAGATTTCCAAAGAAAATATCAACGATTTCATTAAGTTTTTAAACATCAACCGTTACAAAATAACACAAGAATAAATGAATTCAAGAATCGGCAGCAAGCTCAACTTTATCTTTCTTGCTGTAGTTGTCTTATTAATTCTCATCGGTAATAAAGCTTATAACTACGAAATAAGCAGTTATAATATTGACAGTGGTGACACATCCTGGATGCTTGTATCAAGTGCATTCGTACTTCTCATGACTCCTGGTCTTGCTTTTTTTTATGGAGGTATGGTCAATGTAAAAAATATAATTTCAACCATGCTTCAAAGCTTTGTCGCGTTAGGAGTTATTACTATTGTTTGGATATTTGTTGGTTTTAGCTTATCCTTTGGTGATAGCTTTTATGGAATAATTGGAAACCCGACTACCTTTTTATTTTTTGATAATGTGACCTTAGCGCCAAATCCAAATTACGGACCTACTATTCCCTTTCTATTATTCGCCTTTTTTCAACTAAAATTTGCCATCATAACTCCTGCTTTAATCTCAGGAAGTTTTGCTGAACGTATTCGTTTTAGGAGCTATATTCTTTTTATGCTCCTATTTACACTTCTAATCTATACCCCACTTGCACATATGACTTGGCATCCAGATGGCTTATTTCGAAAATGGGGTGTCATCGATTTTGCTGGAGGAACTGTAGTTCATATGTCAGCTGGATTGGCTGCACTTGCAGGTGCTTTATTCCTTGGGAAAAGGAAAAAAATAATCGAGAAGCCCGCAAATATTCCATTCGTAATTCTGGGAACAGGATTACTCTGGTTTGGATGGTTTGGCTTCAATGCTGGTTCCGCCTTAGGAGCTAATTTCGATGCTGTTGTTGCGTTTGCCAATACAAATGTAGCCTCAGCAACAAGTATGATTACCTGGATATTTTTTGATCGATTTACAAATCGAAAAATGTCAGCAATCGGAGCGTGCATTGGAGCTATTGTGGGTCTCGTTGCTATTACACCTGCCGCGGGAGTCGTCACACTGGGGCAAAGTGTTTTTATTGGTTTTGTGGCGGCATTGATTAGTAATTTGGCGATTCGGTTCTTTAGAAAGCTCAATGTTGATGATACACTTGATGTTTTTCCAAGTCATGGAATAGGGGGAATAACCGGAATGATATTAACTGCTTTGTTCGCTTCGGAGGTTGGCCTAATTTATGGTGAGACTGAGACCTTTATAATGCACCTGATCGCTATTTTACTAGTTGTTTTATACACCTTAACCATGAGTTACCTTTTATTTAAACTCGTAAATGTAATCACCCCTCTTCGTGTGCGTGAGGACCAAGAGGAAAGAGGGCTAGACGCCTCTCAACACGGCGAACACTTCGTCTAGTTTTAGTATAAAAAGTTATTGTACGGATAACGTACCTTAAATATCTCTTTTACCTGCTTGTACAATATATCACGAAGCTCGTCCATGTTCTCCTTTTTTTGAGCAGAGATAAATATTACTTTTTCTGAACCTAGCTTGGACATCCAAGATTTTTTCAAAGCATCTATGGAGGAAAGACCATCGGGATCTTCAAGCTCATCTTCCGGAGGTAAATAAGCGTCTATTTTATTAAAAACCACAATGGTTGGCTTTTCTGATTTGTCAATCTCTGCTAAGGTTTCATTGACAACACGATAATGGTCTTCGAAATTTAGATGAGCTATATCCAAAACGTGAATTAGAAGGTCTGCCTCACGAACCTCATCTAAGGTTGACTTAAAAGATTCCATTAGCTGCTGCGGGAGCTTGCGGATAAACCCAACTGTGTCAGTTAACAGTAAGGGTAAATTACCTAAAACTACTTTTCTTACGGTCGTATCGAGTGTGGCAAATAATTTGTTCTCTGCAAAAACCTTTGATTTTGACAGTACGTTCATCAAAGTGCTTTTCCCGACATTAGTATAACCTACGAGTGCCACGCGAACTAGCTGTCCTCTGTTTCCTCTTTGAACGCGCTTTTGTTTATCAATAGATTTTAGACGTTCTTTCATTAAGGAAATTCTTTGCCCAATAATCCGTCTATCTGTTTCTATTTGAGATTCTCCTGGTCCGCGCATCCCAATTCCACCTTTCTGACGTTCAAGGTGGGTCCATAAACCTGTTAATCTCGGTAACATATATTGGAGTTGGGCAAGCTCTACTTGTGTCTTTGCGTGATAGGTCATCGCTCTGCTGGCAAAAATATCTAGAATTAAAATTGTCCTATCCAATATTTTACAAGCTAAAATCTTCTCAATATTGCGGAGCTGAGAGGGTGCTAATTCATCATCAAAAATCACTAATGTGATTCCCTTCATTTTAATATACTCACGAATTTCTTCAATTTTACCACTTCCGACATAGGTTTTAGGATTTGGTACAGGCAAATTTTGGAGGAACATGTGTTCAGTATGTGCGCCTGCTGTTTCAGCTAAAAAACGCAATTCCTCTAAATGCTCTCTTGCTTCTTCATCAGAAATCCTAGAATGTGCGACACCAACTAACGCACACAATTCTTGTTCTAATTCATTTTTTTTTGTCGGTTTTCCCATTAATTCCTTAAACTAATGACATATTCAGACAGCCAGTTAAATTTTTCTTTTGAATCCAATGTGTTGGCATAAGCGGGCATCGCTCCTTTACCTTCACTTATTATTTTTGTGATTTCAGGAGGCTTCAATGTACTAATTTTCAAGTTTTTTGAACCACTTGCCCCGAGATCCCCTGAGGGCCCGTGACATCTTAAGCAATGGATCATATAAAGCTTCTCTCCGTTTTCTAAGGAAGAGGCACTCCATTGCTCTTCTGTTTCTTCAGTCCCACAAGAGAGCAACAAGAATCCAAAAGAAAGAAAAAGAACTCTTAGAACCATTGTCCTCCTAAACCTCTAAATGGCCATGGAATAGATGCAATAATCAACACAAGCCCCAAAGTATACCAAATAGCAATTTTTTTGTTTTTTTGAGCAGGTAATTCTTGCTTCTCCGCTATTTTTCGTCCAATTGTAACAATTACAATTGCTATCAACATTCCTATGAGATGCTCCATCCCGTAAAAACGCAAAGCTGCATCTTTCATCCAACCCGAGGCGAATGAAACTTTAGGTGATGTAAAATATAATATCAGTCCTAATAGCAATTGAACATGAAGAGAAATCATCGCGAATAAATTCACCATTTTATCTTTCTTTTCATAGCTTGATTTATTCTTGCCAATCGCATTGAATATTGCATATAATAACAACCCTAATACGAGCCATCTTAATCCTGAATGAGCGTGTACCAACATATTTTTTATTTAATCGTTCAATTTTAAAACTGCAAGAAATGCTTCTTGAGGCACCTCTACTTTACCAACTTGACGCATTCGTTTTTTACCTGCCTTTTGTTTTTCTAATAATTTTCTTTTCCGAGTAATATCGCCACCATAACATTTAGCTGTTACATCTTTTCTAAGGGCCTTTATTGTTTCTCTGGCAATCACTTTTGCACCAATTGCTGCTTGAACCGGAATCTCAAATTGTTGTCTAGGGATTAGCTCTTTAAGCTTTAAACAAATTCTTTTCCCTAAATCAAAAGCATTACTTCTATGAACCAAAGCAGATAAAGCGTCAACCTGCTCACCATTTAACAGTAAATCCATTTTTATTAAATCCGAGGCTTTATATCCCGTAGGATGGTAATCAAAAGAAGCGTAACCTCTTGAAACAGATTTAAGCCTATCATAAAAATCAAATACGATTTCTGCAAGCGGCATTTCAAAAGTGATCTCAACTCTATCTTGAGTGAGATAAACTTGGTTTTGAAGCTCTCCACGCTTTTCAATACATAGTGTCATTATAGCCCCTACGTATTCTGTTTTAGTTATGACTTGAGCGCGAATGTATGGCTCTTCTATTTTATCCATACCTGAGGGGTCAGGAAGCTCAGAAGGGTTGTTCACGATCAACATCTCATCTGGCGTCTTTTTCATGTATGACTTGTATGAAACGTTTGGAACCGTTGTAATGACGGTCATGTTAAACTCACGCTCCAGTCGTTCTTGAATGATTTCCATGTGAAGCATTCCAAGAAACCCGCATCTGAAACCAAATCCTAAAGCCGCTGAAGATTCAGGTTCAAAAACCAAGGAAGAATCGTTGAGTTGAAGTTTTTCCATGGAGTACCTGAGCTCTTCATAATCCTCAGAGTCTACAGGATAAATACCTGCAAACACCATTGGCTTTACATCCTCAAATCCCTTTAGGGCTGATTCGCACTGGTTTTCTGTTGCTGTGATTGTATCTCCTACTTTAACCTCATTGGCTTGTTTAATACCAGATATAATATATCCCACGTCTCCAGCTCTAACTTCTTTTTTAGGATCCAGTCCCATTTTTAAGACACCAATTTCATCGGCATTATAATCTCGCTTAGTATTGAAAAATCTTATTCTTTGACCCTTTCGAATCACGCCATTTTTCACTCGATAATATGCTATAATTCCTCTAAAAGGATTGAAAACAGAATCAAATATCATGGCCTGCAACGGTGCCTCTTCATCTCCTTTTGGGGAGGGTACTGTTTTAACAACAGCTGCTAAAATTTCTTCAACGCCCAAGCCTGTCTTTCCCGAAGCCGGAATAATCTCTTCATACTCACAACCAATAAGTTCGACAATTTGATCTGAAACCTCTTCTGGCATTGCGCCAGGCAAATCCATTTTATTTAGAATAGGGATAATTTGTAAATCGTGCTCCAAAGCCAAGTATAGATTTGAAATGGTTTGTGCCTCAATACCCTGAGAAGCATCTACGATAAGTAAAGCCCCTTCACAAGCTGCTATAGATCTGGAAACTTCATAAGAAAAATCAACATGCCCGGGAGTATCAATAAGATTCAAAATATAATCTTCACCTTCGTACTCATAATTCATTTGAATTGCATGACTTTTTATAGTTATGCCTCTTTCGCGCTCTAGCTCCATATCATCAAGAGCTTGATTTTGCATTTCTCTTTCAGAGATTGTTCCAGTAGTTTGTAAAAGCCGATCTGCTAGGGTGCTTTTTCCATGGTCAATGTGGGCAATTATACAGAAATTTCGAATGTGCTTCATGAGTTATCAAAATTACACTTTTAAATCCGATTCTATTGCTTGTTGGAACACCTATTTCTAAAATGAATTACTTGATAAACCTAGTGTATTCTACCTCTGGGTGAAGCGGCTTACCATTCACCATATACTCCGCCATCTCAAAAGAAAGTAAGGGGGCCAACATGTAGCCCTTAGTACCTAGTCCATTAAAAATAAAAAGTCCCTTATGTTCTGGGTGCATTCCTAGTACAGGCCTTCGATCTGAAACAGTAGGCCGCATACCAACCTTTTGACCTAAAACAGAATATGACAGGTCTGTAATGCTATTTATTACAAGCTCTAGCTTATCTCTTGCTTCCTTTGTGGTATTCAGTTCCGGCTCATTCCATTCATAGGTAGCGCCTAGCTTAAACTTGTTTGATCCGATCGGTAATATAAATCCCTTTCGATTCCAAGATTCTTTTTCTGGCAGCTCCTCGCTATGAATATCAAGAATTTGTCCTCGATTGTATTGAATTTTCGCTGCCTTAAAAAACGGAATTTTATCATTGTTAGAGCCGCAGCAGAAAGCAACAGCGTCATACTTGATGTCTTCATACTCCAATTTCTTTTGGTTAAATAAATGCCCCTTAAAAGTTTCAATTTTTAAAACATCCTTTAGACGCAAATAATCATGAAGACTTGTCATAAATTTTTCAGATCTAATCCAAAAAGCACTTTTAACTACACCTGAACCAAATTCACTTTTTGCATTGGGAATTGGAATGTTAAAGTCTTCATGTACCGTCAAAAAATCTTTGTATAAATCCTCATGTTGCTTCGTTTGCCAATAACCACGCTCTTGTTCTGAAGAAAAAAATCTTCTGATTTTAAGATCAGCTAAAAAGCTGGCTTCAAACTTTTTTTCAAGCCCCGAATAAAAACGTCTTGCGTATGGGATAAATTCTTGCGCCCGCCAAGACAGGTTCATTCGCCTAAAGACCATAGGATTTACCATCCCTGTTGCAATTACAGAAGAATGGTTTTCCCCTCGATCCAAAATAGTGACGTCAATTCCCTTATCCATGAGCTGGAGCGCTAAAGAACCTCCCGCAATACCCCCTCCAACTATTAAAACTTTTTTCATTCTTTTTGTGCTAATGCAAGGCTAAAAATAGTGATTTGTAGATTGATATTCTTCTCCATCAACACCTCACATATAGCATTAATGGTCGCCCCTGTTGTGACAACGTCGTCTACGATCGCAATCGCTTTATATTTCATAATATCTTCAGAAACACGAAAGCTCCCTTTTGTGTTTAATAAGCGTTCCTTTTTATTCAGTTGTGTTTGTGTTTTTGTGTTTTTAATTTTTTTCAAAACTTTAGTGGATATTGGTATGCCTGTAACCGTTGAAATTCCTTTGGCTAACAATTCACTTTGATTGTAACCTCTATCAAATTTTTTACGTGCATGAATTGGAACAGGAACTAAAATCTCTATTGGATCATTACTTTTTTCTAAAGCATATTGAGACCCCAGCTCCTTGCCATAATACAAGCCTAAGTTTCGGTTAAACCTATACTTTAGCTCATGTAAAAGGGTTTGAATTGGTGCCGATTCTTCAAACTTATATAAGGCACAAATATAGATTATTTGATTTGAGTCTATGGATTGATATACGATATTATAAGCTGCTTTTTCTTGCCATTTAATGAGTTTTAAGCGCATTGTGCATGTATAACACAGATAGGGGTGCTTAGGTGTCAATTCCCTTTTACAATGAACACATAAATCAGGATATAATAAATGAAATAATGCCTTTAATAAAATATTTATTTGACCAAAAAGTGCATAGAACCAAGACATAAAAGGGTTTTAATCTATATGAACAATTCAGTGTGAAAAACACCTTCAACTTTCATGTATTATTAATTTGAATGTCCTCTATATTTATACTTATAAAAGATTGTAAAAAAATCAATACCATTTCTAAAAAACATCAATAAAAGTTTTAAAGAACACCAAAAAAAGTTGTGGATATCTTTACTCTTGGTGTTCATAATCGCTGAAAGGATTGTCTATGAATGGTTTGCGATAATCAGTGTTGAAAACATTAAAGAATTGTTAATTTCTTTAATTTGATATGGAAAGATTTTTAACAATTTTTGTATGCCTTAGTTGTCTGAAGCTCTTCACCAAAAAAGAGTCCAAACAGAAGCCTGAGGAAGCAAGTTTTTTTTAGGGAAACGCGATAATTATAACGAGAATTAAAACCCTCGCAAGCCATTGCCTCCCCTTAAGTATTAGAAACCAAGTAACTAAATAAATATGGCAGACGCAACAGAACCGATTCTACAGGAGAACAATAACCGATTTGTTCTTTTTCCAATTCAACATGATGACATTTGGTCATTCTACAAGAGGAGTGAAGCAAGCTTTTGGACAGCTGAAGAAATTGACCTGTCCCCAGATCTTATCGACTGGGAAAATAAGTTAAATGATGATGAAAAACATTTCATTAAACACGTTCTTGCCTTTTTTGCAGCTTCTGATGGAATTGTAAACGAGAATTTAGCAGAAAACTTTCTTGCCGAAGTTCAATACACTGAGGCAAAGTTTTTCTATGGTTTTCAAATAGCTATGGAGAATGTTCATTCAGAAACATACTCATTACTTATAGACACTTACATCAAAGATTCAGCAGAGAAGAAGCACCTCTTTAACGCTATTGACACTTTAGATTGTGTGAAGAAAAAAGCAGACTGGGCGCTAAGATGGATTGATAAAGGGTCCTACGCAGAACGCTTAATTGCATTTGCGGCTGTTGAGGGCATATTCTTTTCAGGTTCTTTCTGTTCTATTTTCTGGCTGAAAAAAAGAGGCCTAATGCCAGGGCTTACTTTTTCAAATGAATTGATTTCTAGAGATGAAGGTTTGCACTGTGATTTTGCTTGTTTGTTATACACCAAACACCTCAAAAACATGCTTCCAAAAGAGCAGGTTACTGAAATAATCAAGGATGCTGTTGAAATTGAAAAAGAGTTTGTTACCGATGCGCTTCCTGTAAGACTAATTGGAATGAACAGTGACTTAATGACACAATATATAGAGTTTGTAGCTGACAGACTTCTCGTTGAGCTAGGTAATGAAAAGATTTACAATGCCACAAATCCATTTGGGTTTATGGAAATGATTTCTATTCAAGGAAAAACCAACTTTTTCGAGAAAAGAGTTGGTGAGTACCAAAAAGCGGGAGTCTTATCAGGAGACAACAGTCAGACCTTCAGCACGGATGAAGATTTTTAATAACCGAGAAAAGAGATTAGTAGATGTACGTAGTTAAAAGAGATAGTAGAAAAGAGCCTGTAAAGTTTGATAAAATTACAGCAAGAATCATTAAGATGTGTTATGGCCTTGACCCTTTAGTTTCGCCTGAGGCTGTTGCGATGAAGGTTATTGAGGGTATTTATGACGGTGTTACCACAACCGACTTAGATGAACTCGCTGCAGAAGTCGCGGCTGCAAAAACCATAGATCATCCTGATTATGCATTGTTGGCATCCCGTATTGCAGTTTCGAATTTGCATAAGGACACTAAAAAAACCTTTTCGGATGTCATGAGTGACCTTTACAATTATATCGATCCAAAAACAGGCGAAAATGCTGCTCTGCTTTCTGAGGAAGTATTCGATATTATAATGGAAAATAAAGACCGATTTGATTCCAACATTATCTATGATAGAGATTTTAGATATGACTACTTTGGCTTCAAAACGCTAACGCGTTCTTATCTCATGAAGTTAAACGGTAAAATTGTAGAACGCCCTCAACAAATGTTGATGAGAGTCTCTATTGGTATTCACAAGAATGATATTGACTCGGCCCTAAAAACATACAACTTAATGTCTGAAGGTTGGTTTACGCATGCAACCCCGACACTATTCAACTCAGGAACACCGAAGCCACAAATGTCGTCTTGTTTCCTTTTAACCACAAAAGAAGACAGCATCAATGGCATCTATGATACCCTGAAGTCCTGCGCGCAAATCTCGCAATCAGCTGGAGGAATCGGACTATCAATCCATGATATTCGTGCAACAGGTTCATATATAAAAGGCACCAACGGTGAGTCCAACGGTATCGTTCCTATGCTTAGAGTTTTTAATGATACTGCTCGTTACGTAGATCAAGGCGGTGGTAAAAGAAAAGGTTCTTTCGCTATCTATTTAGAACCGTGGCATGCGGATGTTTTTGATTTCCTAGATTTAAAGAAAAACCATGGTAAGGAAGAACAAAGAGCCCGTGACCTATTCTATGCACTTTGGATACCGGACTTATTTATGAAGCGTGTCAAAGAAAACGGTGACTGGACCTTAATGTGTCCTCATGAATGCCCAGGCTTGTCTGATACGCACAGTAAAGAATTCGAAAAGTTATATACGAAATATGAAAAAGCTGGTAAGGGAAGAAAAACAATCAAAGCTCAAGACCTTTGGTTCAAAATCCTAGAGTCCCAAATTGAAACCGGAACGCCTTACATGCTATATAAAGATGCGGCTAATGCTAAATCTAACCAGCAAAACCTTGGCGTCATAAAGTCTTCTAACTTGTGTACTGAAATTATAGAATATACTGCTCCAGATGAAGTGGCAGTATGTAATTTAGCATCTCTTGCACTTCCAAAGTACATCAATGAAGATAAGACCTTCGATTTTGAAAAGCTCTTTAATGTAACCTATCAAGCGACATTAAACCTGAATAAAATCATTGACGGAAACTACTATCCTGTTGAGGAAGCTAAAAATTCTAACTTAAGGCACCGCCCTATCGGACTTGGTGTTCAAGGATTAGCTGATGCCTTTATACTTATGGGTTACCCATTCGAATCTAAGGAAGCTAAAGCATTAAACCAAGAAATTTTTGAAACTATCTATTTTGCCTCAATGACGGCGTCAAAAGATCTTGCTAAAGAATTAGGTCATTACGAAACCTATCCTGGATCACCAGTTTCAAAAGGTGTTTTCCAATACGATATGTGGAATGTTAAACCAACAGACCGCTGGGAATGGAAATTGTTAAAAGATGAAGTTAAGAAATACGGCGTACGAAACTCCCTTCTACTCGCTCCAATGCCAACAGCATCAACGGCACAAATTCTCGGTAACAACGAGTGCTTTGAACCTTACACTTCAAATATCTACACAAGACGTGTTCTTTCAGGAGAGTTTATTATAGTAAACAAACACCTTTTAAAAGACCTCGTAAAAGAGAATTTGTGGAATTCAGATATGCGTCAAAAAATAATGGCTGCAAATGGTTCTGTTCAAAATATTGAAGAAGTACCTCAGCACATCAAAGATCTTTATAAAACAGCTTGGGAAATTTCGCAAAAATCGATTATCGAACAGGCCGCTGACCGAGGTGCTTATATTTGCCAAAGTCAATCTCTTAATATCTTTATGGAAAATGCCAATTTTGGAAAACTGACCTCCATGCATTTTTACGGATGGGAGAAAGGGCTTAAAACAGGAATGTACTACTTAAGAACTAAAGCTGCGACTGATGCTATTAAATTTACAGTTGATAAGTCTGTTGTTGCGAATACGAGCCCAAAGTCAGAGGAAGAAATTGCATGCTCTATTGACAATGGAGATGACTGCGAAATGTGTTCTGGCTGATTCAAAAGAAATTTTCAATATTATTATGAAAGGGGGATGCATTACGCTCCCCCCTTTTCTTTTTAAACCATGTAAAGAACTTGCTTCAAAATGAAAAAAATAAAATCGGCTTTAATTTCAGTTTTCTATAAAAATGGACTTGACGAAATTGTTAAAGAACTTCATGAAAATGGAGTTCATCTGTACTCTACAGGAGGAACACAGGCATTTATCGAATCATTAGATATTCCAGTCACACCTGTTGAAGACTTAACAGAATACCCTTCAATTCTCGGTGGTCGGGTTAAAACCTTACATCCCAAAATCTTCGGTGGTATATTAAATAGACGAAGTCTAGCCGAAGATCAACAAACCATTGAAGACTACAATATTCCTGCTTTAGACTTGGTGATTGTTGACCTATATCCTTTTGAAGAGGTTGTGGCTTCTGGAGCTTCACATAAGGACATTATTGAAAAAGTCGATATCGGTGGTATTTCATTAATCAGGGCTGCTGCAAAAAACTACGCAGATGTTCTCGTTATTTCATCTACAAACCAGTACAATAAATTTTTAAATGATCTACAAACAGGAGGTTGCAAGTTTGACGAAGATCAAAGAAAAGAATATGCAAAAGAATCTTTTCAGATTTCTTCTCATTATGATACCTCTATTTATAACTATTTCTCAGGCGGATATGATGATGCCCTTAAAATAAGCTCTACGCAGCAGCGTTCACTTAGATATGGAGAAAACCCACATCAAAAAGGTTCTTTTTATGGAGACTTTGATGCTGTCTTCAATCAATTACACGGAAAAGAATTGTCCTACAATAACCTTCTAGATGTAGATGCGGCTACAAATCTAATGCAAGAGTTTATAGATGACGGGCCAACATTCGCAATTACTAAACATAATAATGCTTGTGGGCTCGCAACGAGAGATACAGTAATAGAAGCCTATGATGCCGCCTTAGCTGGGGATCCTGTTAGTGCCTTTGGGGGTGTTTTAATCTCTAATACGATTATAGATAAGGCAACGGCAACGCAGATTCATGAATTGTTTTGTGAAGTTTTAATTGCGCCCGCCTTTGATGAAGAAGGCCTCAAAATTTTAATGCAAAAGAAAAACAGAATACTACTAGAATCAAAACCATTAAAAGCGCCCTTGAAAACTGTGAGGTCTGTATTAAATGGGTACCTCGTGCAAGATAAAGATAGTGCTATTGAAACTGAAAAAGATCTTAAGAATGCAACGAAACTAAACCCTTCAGCTTCGGAAATTAAGGACTTATTATTTGCTAATAAAATCTCTAAACATACGAAGTCAAATACGATTGTGCTGGCTAAAGACCTACAATTACTCGCAAGCGGAACAGGCCAAACTTCAAGGGTTGATGCTCTAAGACAAGCCATTCACAAAGCAAAATCATTTAATTTTGAACTGAAAGGGGCTGTAATGGCGAGTGATGCTTTTTTCCCTTTTCCAGATTGCGTAGAAATCGCTCATGATGAAGGAATTGATACGGTAATTCAGCCAGGTGGCTCGATAAAAGATAAGTTGTCCATTGATTATTGTGACGGAAATAATATGAAGATGGTTTTTACAGGAATTCGTCATTTCAAACATTAACTTTAGTATATTTGAAAAAGGTCCTCTTTAGTTAGAGAAATAGAATTAAAACAAGAGCAAAGTAGCATCTGAAATATGGGTATTTTTAGTTTTTTAACACAGGAAATTGCAATTGATTTGGGTACGGCAAATACCCTTATCATTTGGAATGACAAAGTTGTTGTTGATGAACCTTCGATTGTAGCTAAAGATATTCAATCCGGTAAAATTGTTGCCATTGGTAAAAAGGCGCAGCAAATGCATGGTAAAACACATAAACTTATAGAGACCGTTAGGCCTCTCAAAGATGGTGTTATCGCAGACTTCCAAAGTGCAGAACAGATGATTCGTGGAATGATCAAAATGATCAACTCTGGAAGAAGTCTTTTCAACCCGACACTGAGAATGGTTATTTGTATCCCCTCTGGAATTACAGAGGTAGAAAAAAGAGCTGTTCGAGATTCAGCTGAACATGCCGGGGCCAAAGAAGTTTATCTTATTCATGAGCCAATGGCTGCCGCTATTGGAATTGGAATTGATGTAGAAGAACCAATGGGCAATATGATTATAGATATAGGTGGAGGGACTTCAGAGATTGCTGTAATCGCTCTTGGAGGAATCGTGTGTGATAAATCAATAAGGGTTGCAGGTGATGACTTCACTAATGATATTGAAGAATACATGCGTCGTCAGCATAATATTTTAGTAGGTGAACGAACAGCTGAGCAGATAAAAATAGAGGTAGGAGCCGCACTTCCTGAGCTATCAGACCCGCCGCCTGAGTATGCAGTTCGTGGACGCGACCTTATGACAGGTATTCCTAAAGAAATAAAAGTGACTTACACAGAAGTAGCACATGCTTTAGATAAAACTATTTCAAAAATTGAAGAAGCTATTCTAAGTGCTCTCGAAATGACACCTCCAGAGTTATCTGCGGACATATACAAAACGGGGATTTACCTTGCTGGCGGAGGGTCAATGTTGAGAGGTCTCGATGATCGCATATCTTCCAAAACTAAGCTTCCTGTACACATAGCAGAAGACCCATTAAGAGCTGTGGCGAGAGGAACCAGTATTGCTCTTAAAAACATTGACAAATATCAATTCCTAATTAAAGACTAAGGCTTTAATTTTAAGTATACAGCGCTTCTTTTCTAAGGTACTTTCGTATCTTTGGATATGCAAAATCTCATCGCTTTTATAAAACGACTTCGATACTTTATCGTTTTTGTAGCCTTACAGTTTTTTGCACTATCAATGTACGTCTCCTACATGTCTGCTCCTAAAAGCAGTTATTTCACCACAGCATCATTCATCTCTGGGAATTTATTTGAAATCCGTCACGCTATTTCTCAGCATTTCAATCTTGAAGAAAATAACCAAGCGCTGCAAAAAGAAAACATTACGCTTCGTAAAAGTTCATCATTATTTCTTTACAACAAAACTGGAGTAGAAACTAAAGTAAACGATTCCATTTATGCACAGCAATATGATTATATCCCTGGTACTATTCTGAATGCTACTACCACAAAACGAAATAATTTTTTCACCCTAGATATTGGAGGTATTCATGGTATAAAAAGAGGAATGGGTGTTTTTTCAAGCAACGGTGTGGTAGGTATTATACACAATGTAAGCGATCATTTTAGCGTGGTAAAAAGTGTACTAACTAAAAATATTAATATTGATGTGTTAATCTCTGAAGTCGGTGTATCTGGTATGCTGAAGTGGGATGGTACAAATGCTAATATTGGTTCTATATCTGGAGTGAGTAACGATATAGCTGTTCCAAAGGGAAGCAAAGTTATTACTAGAGGGGGTAGTGGTATTTTCCCTAGAGGTATTGATGTTGGCACCATCAAAAAAACAGAAACTATTGAAGGAGAGGCCTCATGGCATATTGACGTTACATTTTCACAAAAATATGCAGCTCTAGAAAATGTCTACGTTGTCAAAAATTTGTTTTTAGATGAATTCAAACAAATCCAAAACCAATAGATGTCCCAGATTCAAATATATTTTTTTAGACTGTTATTGTTTGTTTTTTTACAGTCATTTATCTTTAATCAGCTCGAAATCAATGCCACGATTCATGTAATGATTACCCCCTTATATATTTTCCTTTTGCCTTTCGACCGTTCTGTTAATAGTCTAATGTTTATTTCACTTCTCATTGGTGTTACTGTTGATGCAACATCAAACACTTTTGGACTGCACACCTCATCACTATTAGTTTTTGCCTATTTAAGACCTGTGATCTTTCGTGTTTTTTCTCCACGAGACGGATATGATGCTTTGAAGACTCCGTCTATTTTTGATATGGGTAACCGTTGGTTCATTTCTACGTTTTCAATTTTATTAATCGGTCACCATTTATGGTTTTTTACACTAGAGGCCTTTTCATTTAATGAAACTTTATTAATTCTTCAAAAAACACTTTTTAGTAGTTTTATTTCATTTGTTGTTTGTGTTATTTTACAGACTATCTTTATTAAAAGAACTGCATAATTGAACGTAGAAAATAGAAGATATGTGATCATTGCCTTCATCATTACGGTTGGGGTTATGTATACATTCAGACTTTTTTACATGCAAGTCATTGACGACTCTTGGAGTGATCGGGCGCATAAAATCAGTGAAAAAAGAAGAGAAATAACCCCCCCCAGAGCTGTCATTTACGACAGAAATCAAACAAAAATTGTTGCAAATAAAACTTATTTCAACCTAATGGTTATCGAAGATAAAATGGGTGAAGATTTCGATACATTAGGCTTTGCAAAGCTTATAGGTTGGACCACTAAAGAAATCCATGAGCGCTTTGATGAGATTGTCAAGGGCGAAGGCATCTACTACAACAAGCATAATAATACGAGGGTTTCTAATTACCAAAAAATCCGACCTTATCCATTCTTAAAAGAACTTACAAAAGAAGAGATGGCAAGAATTGCTCCTCGTCTTGATGCCTATCCGGGATTCTTTGAAGAAGAAACCAGTATGCGATACTATCCATATCCCAATGCTGCAAATATTCTGGGGTACTTATCTGAAGTAAATGCTCAAGAGGTAAAATCAGATATGTTTTATAAGCCGAGCTATAATATTGGAAGAGCTGGAATTGAACGTTATTACGAGAAAGAGCTTCGAGGATTAAAGGGTGTCCATTATGTTGTTCGGTCAGCTTTAAATAATGATGTTAAAAAATATGAAAACGGAATCTATGATACTGTTGCAAAACAAGCACCTCCTATTCAGCTCGGTATAGATATTGATCTTCAAGCTTATGGTGAACGCTTAATGCAAAACAAAAAGGGCTGTATTGTTGCTATTGAACCAAAAAGTGGAGAGATTTTAACAATGGTGTCCGCTCCATCTTTTGACCCTAATCTTTTGGTAGGAAGAAAGAATGTGAGCAAATATTATCCTAAACTTATTAATGATGAGAACAAGCCTCTTTTCCCGAGACCCACACAAGCAGAATACCCTCCTGGGTCCATCTTTAAACTTGTACAAGCTTTAGTAGGTCTTCAAGAAGACGTTATCACACCCAATACAGGGTTCCCTTGTAATAAATCTTTGGTTGGATGTCACAATCACCCAGCTCCAAATTCTATCTCAAGAGCCGTACAGTATTCATGCAACCCTTATTTTTATTACGCCGTTAAAAAAGTTATTCAACAAGGAAAAGAACAGAGCAATTTTAAAGATGCTGCACTCGGACTTGATTTATGGGAACGCTATATGCAAAGCTTTGGTTTTGGAAAAAAACTCCATAGTGATTTAACAGGTTTACGTTCTGGAATTATACCAAATACCGAGTTTTACAATAAGTGGTATGGTAAAAATCGCTGGGCTTTTTCAACGATTAGATCTATAGCGATAGGGCAAGGAGAAGTAAAAATGACCCCCTTACACATGGCTAATTTGGCAGTGATCATGGCCAATCGTGGATGGTACTATGACCCACACTTTGCCAAGAAGATTGGTAATGAACCCCTCCGTTCATTCCAAAAAAACACAACAATGGTGGATACAAAATATTTTGAGCCTGTAATTTCTGGAATGTGGCGCGTTGTAAATGAAGACGCAGGTACGGCCAGAAGAGCACAGATTGAAGGTATTGATGTGTGTGGAAAAACAGGAACAGTTCAAAACCCGCATGGAGAAGACCATTCTGTATTTATCGCCTTTGCACCACAAGACAATCCTCAAATAGCTATTGCTGTAATTGTAGAAAATGCCGGTTTTGGTGGTACCTGGGCAGCTCCTATCGCAAGTCTAATGATAGAAAAATACTTACAGAACACATGTAGCTCCCCTAAAAAAGAGGCGCGCGTATTGAAGGCAAACCTTATGGAACAATAAAAGATGAGAAAAAGCAACTCGCTTATTAATAATTTGGATTGGCCTTTATTTTTAGGTTTTATTACCTTGATAATTTTTGGTTTAATTACAATATATTCTGTTGCATTTAACGAGGACCACCCAAGCCTATTTAGTTTCTCAGAAAAATACGGTAAACAAGTCATGTGGATTTGCATTGCACTTTTCCTTGGTGTTATGGTTTTTCTGATCGACTCAGACATTTACAAGAAGTTTGCCCTTCCGATATATCTTATAACAATGTCGCTACTTGTTATCGTTCTTTTTATGCCTCCTATTAATGGTGCTCGAGCATGGCTTGGAATAGGAAGTATGGGCATACAACCAGCAGAGTTTGCTAAAATATCAACCGCCCTTTTACTTTCTAAATATATCAGCGCACTGAATATAAAACAGTTGAACTCGAAAAATATTTTTCTTGCCTTACTTATACTGTTAGCTCCTATGGTACTGATCCTGTTACAGCCAGATGCTGGAACATTTGTTGTTTTTACTGCATTCTTTTTTGTGCTTTACCGAGAAGGGTTAACCTTTGATCCATTTCTTTTGAACTTTGTAAACCTTATTCCTAAAGTGAGATTCAAACAAACTTGGCTTGGGACACACTTTATCCCGATATTATTTGTGTTTGTTTTTTTATCCATTATAACCCTTTTATTTGGAGAAAAAAATATTCCTATTATTCCCGGGGTGAAGCTTTACGGTTCTTTCGGAATTATTACCAGTCTATTTCTTCTTGCTGGAATCTCAAGTTTTTTTGTGCAACGCTTTGGTTTGAAAAGAGCCCGTTCAAAAGCACAATTGATAATCATCTTGTGCTTTGTATTGGGAAGTGGGGTATCTTTAATTGTTGAGAAATCTTTTGGAAGTCTTGCCCAGCATCAAAAAGACAGGATCGAATTGTTTCTTGGATTAAAAGAAGATCCTAATGGAAAAGACTACAATAGATACCGCGCAATGGCAGCTGTTGGTTCAGGAGGCTTAGTTGGCAAGGGTTATAAAAATGCTTCTGTTTCTAGTGTTAAAACAAATCATGTCCCTGAGAGTGAAACTGATTTTATCTTCTGTCCTTTTGCAGAAGAGTGGGGGTTTTTAGGAAGTCTCCTTTTAGTTGGTCTATACATGTTTGTTATTATAAGAATATTTGTAGTTGCAGAGAGACAACGCTCTCAATTCAATAGGATTTATGCCTATTCTGTTGGCATGTTTTTCTTTTATCATTTTGCTGTTAACATTGGAATGAATATTGGATTTGCCCCCGTTATCGGCATACCGCTTCCCTTCTTCAGTTATGGTGGGTCTTCAATGCTTTCTTTTTCAATTATGGTGTTTATTTTACTCAAATTAGACAGCCAAAGAAGACACGTACTTAGATAAATTGTAATTTTGAATAATGGCTGAAGAAAAAAAGAATATTACAAAACTAGAAAAGCGAATATTATTTAGCTTTTACTGGGTCTTTACTTTATTGCCACTTGTTGTCATTTCTTCACTTTACTTATTGCAGTCAGAAGATGATTTGCCACCTGTTTCCATGTTAGATAACCCTCCGGAATTATTGGCTTCAAATATTATTGCAAATGATGCGTCTGGTTCAAACATTATTATCGGAAAGTTTTGGCAGGTGAATAGATCTAGTGTTCCCTTTTCTAAAATTTCAACCAATGTTATTGATGCTTTAATTTCAACAGAAGACGAGCGTTTTCTAGACCACTCAGGTATTGACTTCAGAGCATTAATGAGATCGATCTCTTCCATGGGAAAAAGTGGTGGAGCCTCAACAATACCTCAACAATTAGCGAAACTTTTATTTACCCTTCAAAAAAGAGCTGATGATTCAGAAGTTGAACGAACCGGAGTCTCTAAGTTCTTAGGTAAGTTTGGTAGAATCAACGAAAAAGCACAGGAACATATTATAGCTACAAGGCTAGAAAAAAGATATACCAAAAAAGAGATATTAACGATGTATCTCAATCAATTTGATTACTTATATAACGCTGTTGGTATTGAAAATGCAGCAAAAGTATACTTTAATAAAACCGCAGCTGAGTTGTCTATTACGGAAGCCGCTACGCTCGTTGGAATGTGTAAAAACCCTAGTCTTTACAACCCCCACTCCTATCAAACAAGAAATTATGCTAGACGTCTAGCTAATAAAAAGAAATTAGCTATTGAAGACATTTCAAAAAACGAAATTGATGCCGCAAGGTCTGAAGACTCTTTAAGGGCACTACAAAGAAGAAACCAAGTCTTGTTTCAATGGCTTAGAAATAGCGATAAAGGGAACCCTGCTTTAACCAATAAATTGAACCGCAGTACCTATGATTCATTAAAGCAGACACCCATAACTATCGATTATACCACGGTCGATCATAAAGAAGGGCTCGCACCGTACTTTAGGGAGAGCTTAAGAAAAGAAGTTAGCACACTACTAAAGAGCAAAAATAAAAACGGAATTTACAACTATGCCAAGAAAGATGGAACGCCCTATAATATTTATCGAGATGGATTGAAAATATATACCACGCTTAACACCTCGTTACAAGAAAAAGCAGAGGCTGCAGTTGTTAAACATTTAAGTGGCTCTGACCCTCTCGATAAAGCCGCTAAAAAAGTACCTTCACTTCAAGAAAAGTTTGATAAAAACAATAGAAACCTTAGGCGGTTTCCGTTTTCAAATACGCTCTCAGCGACAACTGTTAAATCTATTTTAGCGCGTGCAAAACGTCAGAGCGCTAGAACAATCGCCATGAAACGCGCAGGCTACAGCTCCACTGAAATAGATGATGCCTTTGAACAGCCTACGGGGATGAAGGTTTTTAGCTGGGGCGGGGAAGTTGATACGGTAATGACACCTATGGACTCTATAAAATACTATAAGTCCTTTTTACATACTGGTTTAATTTCTATTGAACCTGAAACTGGTTTTGTTAAAGCTTGGGTTGGAGGAGCGAATTTCAAGCATTTTTCTTATGACCATGCAAGGCAAGGGAAACGACAAGTAGGCTCTACCATCAAACCTTTTGTGTATGCTACTGCGCTATCCATGAAAGTAGTTAACCCGTGTACGCAATTTACAGAGGAAGAGCACTGTGTGGATATCGTGGATGAAAACAATGTATTAATTAAACAATACTGTCCGGGAGGAGATGCCGCAGAAACAGTGAGTTTAGGTATTGCTAAATCATCAAATCCTACTACTGCAGGAGTTATGGGGCGTATGGGGCGTTTTAATTCATTTTTAAAGACAGGTGGGCCTTTTCAAATAGACAAGCTACTTAGAAAAATGAACGTCTTTCTTCGGCCTGAAGACTTAGTCCCTGCGATGTGTCTTGGTAGTATGGATCTTTCACTATTCGAGCTCGTCTCTGCCCAATGCGTTTTTGCAAATAATGGTTTGTATATAAAGCCCACTACTATAGAAAGAATCGAAGATAGAAATGGAAAAGTCATCTATGCAGCCAAGCCTGAGGAAAAAGAGGTCCTTAGCCCTACTGTTGCACACGAAATACTCAAAATGATGCTTGGTGTGGTTCAAGGTGGAACAGGTTCAAGTCTTCGAGGAACTTGGAAGCCTTGGGGGGGTGTTACTGCTCAAACTGCCGGAAAAACAGGCACGACTCAAAATAATTCTGATGGGTGGTTTATGGGTTTAACACCTGGCTTAGTTACGGGAGTATGGGTGGGTGCAGAGGACCGATCAGTTAGATTTAAAACAATGACTTGGGGACAGGGTGCTAGAATGGCATTACCTATTTATGGGTATTATATGCAGAAAGCATATGCTGATACTAAGCTTAATTTATCTCGAGAAGATTTTGTAATACCAGAAGAGTATAATCCAGAAGAATTCAAATGCGATAAAACCGACACACCTGACGATGGTGACATCAGAGGTGGTGAACCTGATTTTTAAAATATGAATAAAGTAGTGAACACTGTATCCGAGGCGGTACACGGAATTAAAGATAATATGACCCTAATGCTTGGGGGTTTTGGCCTTTGTGGTATTCCTGAAAACTCAATTGCTGAATTGGTAAGAAAAGGTATTTCTGGGCTTACATGTATCAGTAATAATGCTGGGGTTGACGATTTTGGACTCGGATTGTTGCTTCAAAAGAAACAAATCAAAAAGATGATCAGCTCGTATGTTGGTGAAAACGATGAGTTTGAAAGACAAATGCTTTCAGGAGAACTAGAGGTTGATCTTATTCCTCAAGGAAGCCTTGCAGAAAGGTGTAGAGCAGGCGGTGCAGGAATTCCAGCTTTCTATACTCCTGCAGGCTTCGGAACCGAGGTTGCTGAAGGTAAAGAAGTTCGCGAATTTAATGGTAAGCCTCATATTTTGGAGCATGCCTTGCACGCCGACTATGCCATAGTAAAAGCGTGGAAGGGAGACACTGAAGGTAACCTAGTATTCAAGGCAACGGCAAGAAATTTTAACCCCATGATGGCTATGGCCGGTAAAATTACGATTGCTGAAGTAGAAGAGCTAGTTCCAGCAGGAACCCTCAAACCAAATGAAATACACACGCCGGGGATATTCGTTCAACGCATATTTCAAGGAGCCCGGTTTGAAAAAAGAATAGAACAAAGAACAACAAGAACGAAGTAATATGGCTTTAGATAAAAATGGAATTGCTCAAAGAATTGCTCAAGAGCTTAGAGATGGTTGGTATGTCAATTTAGGAATTGGTATACCAACACTTGTAGCAAACTATATCCCAGAAGGGATTGAGGTTGAGTTTCAATCAGAAAATGGTGTGCTAGGTATGGGGCCTTTTCCATTTGACGGTGAAGAAGATGCTGACCTCATAAATGCAGGAAAACAAACTATTACAACAATGAAAGGGGCTTCCTTTTTTGATTCTGCAACATCATTTGCCATGATTCGTGGGCAACATGTACAACTGACAGTATTAGGCGCTATGGAGGTTTCTGAAAATGGTGATATTGCCAACTGGAAAATTCCAGGAAAAATGGTAAAGGGTATGGGGGGCGCTATGGATTTAGTGGCCTCGGCGGATAATATTATTGTCGCCATGATGCACTCCAATCGTGCGGGTGTTTCTAAGCTTTTAAAGGCTTGTTCATTACCCTTAACTGGTGTGCGATGCGTAAAAAAGATCGTTACCGACCTTGCTGTTCTTGAAATTAAAACCGGCGCATTTCACCTTTTAGAACGGGCGCCAGGTGTAAGTGTC
>Ga0206130_10003087_pt1 | contig 22276 bp, 20 predicted proteins | sample Helgoland_Spring_9_FD_148637 | JGI IMG/M metagenome (GOLD analysis project Ga0206130, IMG submission 148637) | Pelagic subsurface seawater microbial communities from Kabeltonne, Helgoland, North Sea - Helgoland_Spring_Bloom_20160512_1 | ecosystem: Environmental > Aquatic > Marine > Epipelagic ... | reverse complement strand
CGGCATTTTGAAGCCCGCCTTCTTCATGAGGTAGACATAGTTGGGGTGGCGATTGAGTCTCCAGGCGAGTTCTTTGATGGAGAGGAGCTGGGTGTCGTTGTGTTTGAGCATGGTATGTTTGGTGGTTGAATTTTAATTGCGGCCACTGCGGCCACTTGTGGGTGGATTTGGCTAACTTCTCTGTAATATATGATTTCTAAATAATTTTTTTACGTAAAAGTCAGGGATTTGGGGGTGAAAGTGGTCGATGTGGCCGCGCTTTTGTTGAATCCCCTCTATGCAGTGAGTTGATAGTCGCGGATATGCAGCCCGAGGACGTGGCGTTCTTTGCGGTTCCCGGAACGGGATACCTCCCAGCCTTGGTCACGGAGGTAGTGTGAAATCTTCTGGTTGGACTGATAGCGGGGCTCCTCGCCTTCGTCTTGGCACCATGCTTGATAAGTCTCACGGAGGTTGGTGAGGCTGGTCGTCAACCCCCACTGATTTTCGGTACGCTCCTCCATGAAGCGGGCGAACTGATCGGAGTCTTTTTGATATTCCTTGGTGGCCTCAATAACCGCCCCTGGTGGTTGGAGACCGCCTTGGTCGATCATCTCGATGTAGCCACGAATGGCCCAGTTGAGGATGCCGGGTAGTTCGGTGCGGAACTCGGCGAGGATTTCGTGGCGTGGGCGGCGCTCATCTTCGGGCATGGTGTTGAGCCAGGGGATAAGATGGACACGCCTCCAGATGCCATGGTCGGTTCCCGCGATCTTGGGCTTGTGGTTGCCGACAAGCCAGAGCTTGTGGGTGGGTGTGAAGACGTAGGGTTTTTCATAGGGGCGGCGAGCGGTGATGTCGTCGCCACCGACGAGGCTTTTGATGCTGCTCTCGTTGAGCCGTCGCTCCTCAGGAATCTCATCGGAGACGACGATGCGTTTCCCTTCCATCTGCGCCTTGCGATAGTCAAAGTTGTTATCGGAGGCCTTGGCCATAAGTGCTTCGATGGGCACTGTAGTCATGAGATCGCCAGCGAGCATCTTCATGGTGCTGGTGTAGGTGCTCTTTCCATTGGCCCCCTTCCCGTAGAGGAAGAAGAGGACATCCTTATCGACGTAGCCGGTGAGTGAATAGCCGGCAGCACGTGCGAGGTAGTCGATGAGCGATTGATCCTCCTGCATAAAGAATTCGAGGAAGCGGGTCCATCGCGGACACTCAGCATCGGGATTGAAATCGCAGGGTGTCTTGTAGGTGGCTCGATCGGCGGGACGATGCTCGCGGAAGACGCCGTTACCGAAATCGAGGACGCCATTGTTGACGACAAGTAGGCCGGGGTGCTGGTCGAACTCGGTGGCAACCGTTCCTAAGATAGACTCAGCAAAGGTGAGGCAGCCAGAGAGGTAACCCATGGAGCGAATCTTCTGAATGCGTTTCTCAAGCCCCGCCACCTGAGCGACGCGTGGATCCTTCTTGGGATCGGGTGCGGGATGGGCGTCGATGTCCTTGCGGATGGTGTTGGCCAGCTCTTGATAAGCGGCAGCGACTGAGTCGGAAGCTTCGACGAGTGTGCCCTGCATCTCGTCGCGTTGCCAGATGCCGTCTTTGTAGGTGCGCCACACTTTGCCGTAGTGGTCGTAGAGTTTCTTACTCTCGAAGATGCGGGCGATGAGTGCCGCGTCTCCGCGTTGATTCTGGCGGTAACAGGCCTCGACGAATTCACGGGTGAGCTCAACCTGGGCGACGTCTTTGCCGGGATCTTCCTCGAAGGTCTCGAGTCCATCCCTCGCAGTGGGATCGGCGAAACGAATACGGCCTGCCCAGTTCTTGCGGCGGGAAGCGGCGCGTGCATCGAAGCCCCCCTGCTTGGCATAGAAAACGAGCGTGCCGATACCGATATGATCGAGCTTATGCTTCCACTTCTCGGTATATTCTCCGGGCTTCTCCTCGGGCGACCATTGGGCGAGGACCTGGCAACCCTCTGCCATCGGAAGGACTGACCAGACGGCGGACGCGATGCGAAGCCAATCCTCATAAGCAGGCCGCGGCGCGACGTGCTTGAGCATTTCACGGATGTCCTCGGCGGTGGTTTCGAGTGGAGGTTGCCAGTTATTCGATGTGCTGCCTGCTGGCTGTGACTCGGGAATGGGAAGCGGATCGGCCTCCTTCCACTGGAGGTCCGGATCCCAACTGACGAAACAAAGGCGTAAAGGGTCTTTAGTGGAGCGGTCGATCTGTAGGCCGTATTTATGAAGGAAGTAATCCTCTGCCGCGAAGAAGGCTTCGCTGTGACGGTCGCCGTCGATACGGACACCTGCCTTGAGCCCCTGCCCTGAAGGTGAAACGAAGACGAAGCCGATATGGGGGTCGTCCACCAACAAGCGGCGGACTTCATCGAGATCGGCAAGCTGTGGATTGTCCTTGGCGTCGAGGTCAGCCTGAAGCCAACCAGAGTGACCGGTCATCTTTGAATCGAGCGGCACATCTTTCGCACGAGTGAGGCAACTGGCCGAGAGTGTGAATGCTGCCAACGATCGCTTGCTCTCTTTGTATTTCTTACGAGAGCCCTGCTCTAGCCTCTTTCGGAGAAGCAAGATGGGCTTCTTCCACTCATCGGAGCGGATGCGTTCGAGCATCTGGCCGAGTGATGGTTGCTCGTCGGGTTCTTGTGCGAATGCGTTGAGGAAGAGTCCTACGCATTTTGGGAAGATGGTGGTTAGGGAGGGAGTGGTCATGGATGGTGCGAAAGTGATAGGTGAATTGGCGGCAATGACGGAGCATTGCCCTCCAGCTTTAGGAATCCAGGTTGCGGTAGAAATTGATGGCGTCTTGGGAGACGAAGATGCCTTTGATCCAGTCTTTAAGATAGAGGCCGGAGAGACCTTTGAGGCGTGAGAGTGCGACGTAGGCTTGGCCGGGTTCGCGGGCGGCGCGGATGTCGATCATGGCGCGGTCGAGGGTGAGGCCCTGGCTTTTATGGATGGTCATGGCGTAGGCCAAGCGAAGCGGGTATTGCGTGAGCTTACCCGACTCCAGACGCATGTGATCGAAATGGAAGATGTGCTTGGTGATCTGAATATCGCGGCCGCCATCGAGGATGATGCCGATGCTGCCATCGAAGCCGAAGTCTTCAACGGTGCCGGTGGCTCCGTTGGCGGCGATCAGTTCACCTCCGTCCGACAGGTTACGGGTGACCATGACACGGGCGCCCCTCTTCAAGCGCAGCTCCCATGGCGTGATTATGTTCTTGCGAAGGAATTCGACCTCAGTGGTCGGGCCTTCACTCTCGGCCACGAAAACGCGTTCCTCCTCATCCTCGATGCAGCCGAGGGAATAGGTATTCCACTTATTGACCTGCGTGTTGTGAGTCATGAGGCGGGTGATGTTACGATCGGGGAAACGCGCGATGCGCTTGGCTAGTGTCTGCGCGGTGGCACCACGGATGCGGCCTTCGCGGAAGTCGTTGAGCGCATTGATAAACTCAGGCTCGTCTTGGCGGTGGATCTTCTCGAGAAATGCGGAAACGAAGCCTGCGCCCTTCCATGCATCTGACTGGAAGGCCCAGTCGTAGTTGCCAGTCTTGGCAACGGGCGGCAGTTGAAGAAAGTCGCCCACGGCGATGACTTGAATGCCACCGAAAGGAAGCTCGACGCCGCGAATCTGGCGGCAGTGAAAATCCAGATAATTGAGGATGCGACCAGGAAGCATGGAAACCTCGTCGATCAACAATGTATCCGCTTTTCGGATACGGTTGAACGCTGCTCTGCGGGCAGGGAACATATTACACTCAAGTTCGCGGAAGAAATCGACGAAGGACTGCCCTACTTTCGGGCCGATCCCGATGCCTGCCCAGCGGTAGATCGTCATAGCGCGGAGCAAGAGACCTGTCTTATGGAGGAAGGCGTCTTGCAGATTGATTGCGGCGATGCCAGTTGTGGCAGTGACCTCGACGGGGTTGAATGCCGAACCGATATACTCGCCGATGATAGTCGATTTCCCGGTGCCGGCTCGTCCGGAGAGGAAGACGTTTTCGCCAGAGCGGATTAGGTCTAAGGCGAATCGTTGGGAGGCGTCGAGGTGGATGACTGTGGCCATACTATTGCTATTTTTAACCGCTGAGCACCCAGAGGGCATTGCATTCGCGGAGGACGCAGAGAGAGGATTGAGGAGTGCTGGTGTCATAGTATTGCAGGAGTTTTACGTTGGTCGCAGATGGGACAGGGGGTGCGGAGTGGGACGGCTCGGCCGTAGCGGGCGCATTCGGGGCAGCATCCTTTTTGAACCGTAGGCGGACGGACTAGAACGGGTTGCCGGGTTCGGGGTTGTTGGCTAGGGGCAGTCGCTGGAGGAGGACTAGAGGTGCGGTGATCCGATTGGGCGGCTCCACTGCGAGCCAGGCGTAGTCGCTCCCCGGCTCCAACCAGATCACTAGATCCTGTTGGAGACTGTGGCGTGCTTGCCACCAGAGCTTTTCGTCGGGCGAGGCATTCTCGGAGGGATAATCTATCGGGATGTCCTCGCCGTTGACCGTGGTGCGCTGGAGCTCCCTCCCCTGCTCCTCCGCTTGCGGAGGGAGGGGCTGCGACTCCCCCGGCTCGGGAGCCGAGGGGTCTGAGAGCTTTAGGCCAGTTGTAGTGGGTTTACCACTACAATCCTTATGGGCCATGAGTTCGCGTAGTGATGGCATCAGTAGGCGAGTTCCTTGGTTGCGGGGGCGAGCACTCCGAGTTTACGGGCGACGGCTACGGTCATATCGATGTCGTTGCGGAGGTAGTCGAGAGCAGCCTCCCTATCCTCTTTCAGTTGCTCGGCGAAGTAGGCGCCGTTGCCATTCTTGGCACCGACTCCGAGGTGACGCGCTAAGCGATCGAGTGAGATCGAGGCTTGGAAGTCGCCGAGACGCCAGGTGTCCATCAAGTCGATGAAACGCGGGTTGAGGTAGCGTCCATTGAGGGCACCGAAGGGCACCGCGACGCCGAGCTTATAGGAACGGCGAATCAGGAACGGGATGTCGAATCGGTTGGAGTTGAAGCCGACCAGGTGACGCCACATTCCGCTGGGTGCGGCGACATCCCAGAAGGCTTTCAGGAGGTCTGCTTCGAGAAAGGACTCCTCCTCGTTTATCACGAGGAGGGAGCGCTCTTCGTCCAGCATCATGCCGATAGCAAGGACGCGGCCTGTGGTGGCGCAGAGGGCGGCTTTCTCGCGCCACGCGGCACGTTGAGCTTCAATCTTCTCCGCGATCTTCACGGGGTCTTTGAAGTTGGCCGGAGCCGAGAACTCGGGCTCCATCGCTGAGAGGACTTCCTCGACCTCCGGCCCTGTTTCGATGTCGAAGATCAGTGCGTCCATTAGTAGGCGGGTTCTTCGGTTGCGGTTTCAGAGAGCGCGGCCTTAGCCGTCTCGAGAGCGGTGGCGAGACGCTTGTCAGCGGCGCGGGGTTTCTCCATCGTGTTGAAGGATGGGAGCCAGTGCGTGAGCAGCTTCTCGACGGCCTCGGCATCGAGGTCGCCGAGCTGAACGCCGGCATGTTTACCGACGTGGACTTCAGTCGTCATCCAATCATCGCGGCCAGCGGCTTCGCCGGTGGCCGGATCGGCAGGGCTCTCTGCTTTGCGGTAGCTGGCACCCGAGCCAGAACTCGACTGGCCGTCCTGATCGCGTGGCTCGCGGTCTTTCTTACGAGTGAACTTACCCGAAGCTTGGAGCGGCTCGCCGTGAGCCTCCTTGTGTGGAGTGATGGCTGCGATGTTGGCGTAGGTCTCGCCGTTGTTACCCTCTGAATGAGTGATGACCAGGTAGGCGGAACGACCAATCAGTGCCTCGGTGTCGAACTCGCTCAGCTCCTGAGCATTGAGGTCGCGGCCATACCATTGCTTGATGAATTTCCGGAAGTTGGCCTTCTCATGGAGCGACGCAGTGAAGGGCCTCGACCAGACGCAAAACGGCGAGCCGTTCTCTTGGTTTTCGGCGATTTCGAAGACGAGTTTGAAGACATCGCGCTCCCCGTATTGGGTGGCTTGATGTTCAAGCGGTGTGACGTCCACGCAAACAGCGCGGCCCGTGTATTCTGGGCAGGGATCAAATTTCCCTGCGGATTTGTAGTTCAGTTTCATTATATCTATGTGGACTGGGTTATCGTGTTTTGCGGCGTGACCGGATGGTCCAATCGTCGCGGAGAGCTTCGCGGACTTCGTCCACGTCGAAGCGGACCAGGTGGCTGAGCTTGATGTAGGGAATCCTGCGTTGGGCCTGCATCTTGCGGATGTAGCGCAAGCTGGGGCGTGAAGAGGCATCGAAGAGGGCTTCGAGGAGGCCGTGGGCATCGACGAGCTTGCGCTCGGGTGCCTCTGGGGCCGTGGCGGAGGGTGAATCTTGAGTGATCATAGTGTGGGTGGTTTGGAACCGTTAATTTACGTGAATTGACGTTAATGGATGCCGTGAATGGCAGAGGGGTGAGGAGCGGTTGCCTGGGCTTGGATTTTTTGAAGATCGTCGCTGTGCACGAGGATCCAGAATCCGGGGCGGCCTTTCTCGGAGACGCAGACCACGGGGGTCTTATTTTCCTTGTCCGCAAGGCGCTTGGTGGCATCCCATAGGCGCACGACGGCGAAGCGTTGGCGCTGCTTAGCCTCGATGAAGAGGTGTGGGTGCAACGAGTCCGAGCGGGTCAGCTTGGAGTTGCCGCCGGAGAGCGCGTTGCGCTCGGTGCGGAAGAAGGCCGCAACGCGGCGTTCGAAGGCTTTCCATGTCTTATCAGCCATGGTAAGCCCTTTCGCTCGAATGTTTGTGGCTTAGGCCGCCCAAAGGGCACCCGCCCGAAGCCACTCTTCGGGCACGCCTTTGGCGCACCATCTTCGCGCTGTCGCGCTTCGTCCATGTTTTATCGGCCATGATGATCTATAGTCATCAGGCGAAATCTCCTTCGCTTTCACAGCGTGTGAGTGCTTCTCAGTAGATTCGCCTGCATTTCTATAAATGTAGGCGCTACCCATGAGGGTGTTTTCGCTACCATCGAGGTAGCGAAAAATAAAAGTTAGTTAATTCGGACGTCCCAACTCTCACCTTCGGCAGGTTCGTGGCTCAATTTTCCGTTTTTAAACTTAACGCTCTTGCGAATAAATGTGCCTATTCTGGCATCGCACTTATCAATGGCTTTGAAGGCCGTATTCAGGTTCTTGCTTAACCTTTTGCGCATGGTTTCGTTGCCGAGCTTTTTAGGACGACCGCGAAAGCTAATAGCGCTTTTTCGCTTTTTGAGGTCCTCGATCTTCCCTTGTAAATCTTGGATTGTGTCAGTGTCGTCGATTTCTTCGGCTTCCGTTATCTTCGCTTCGAGTAGGTCGATTGCTTCGTCAATTTGCTGCAACATCTTAGGGTCGGCGGCTTCTAAATTTTGATTAGGCTCTACCCTAGCCTCTAAGCCACCACTATCTCTCTGGTCTTTTTCTGTGAGTTGTAGATCTTGCTCCCATTCCATCATAGGCAGAGCCTCCGGGGAGCGCTGAAGTGCTTTAGCGATATATCTCAAACCGACTGCTGAGCCGGGATGGATTGTTTCCCCGAGGTAATTTATTGTCCACCTACCGCCTTTGTAGATCATGGCGTATTCTTCTGCTTCAGAGCTTCGGGCCGATTGCAGATCGCTCATGGGCCAGTTGATCGATAGGTCTGTTTCAACGTCCGCTATGTAGAGCAATTTTTCAGTGCATGCGGACGGATCGAGACTAGCCCATGAGGGGAAAACGGCAATTTTAAGATTCTCCGAATCTGCCAACATGTTGAGGCGCTGGGCCACCGATTGCGGGTCGCTATTTGGGAAGGAGAGAAAAACCGTTGCAGTGCCGAGCTCTCCCAGAGACTTTCTACCCAAGGGATGGAAGCCGTTCTGCGCTTTACCTGCGACCTGTCTAAACCCGTTCCGGAGACAAATGGCGCGCGCTAGCGCTTCGTGATTCACTCGATACTGAACCAGATCGGCAGCACTGAGTTTTTTGAGAGATGGAAAGTCCTCGGACTCATCAAGGCCGAAGATACCTTTGTCCGTCTTCTTGACGGATAGCCAGTTACCCGATCGATCACGGACCGATTCCGGTTCGGCGACTCGGATTAGAACACGTTCTTTGACTAGCTCGGCCCAATCTCGCGCATCGACGTCCGGCAGCTCGGCCGGTGCTATAATTGGATCCGACAGTTTATCGAGCCTATCGAGAATCAGTGCTGTTATTGCCTCATTCAACGAGCAGTCCCCATCGCTTTAGATAGCCGAATACTTCTTCGACGTGCGTTGAACGGTTAAAGGCGATCTTGTTTGTCCCGGAGAGGGTGATCGTCTTTCCGCGGCGAGTGCCATTGAAGATGATCTTAATCTTCGCTTCACGGATGGAGGACTGTTGAAAAGTCTGTAGGAGGTTTTCGCGCCTGAGTGTGTCGAGCACATCCTTGGATGTAATTCTGAATTTTGGCGCGTTCATCTGGTTGCTCGAAAAATAGACTTCGGCTAAGAAAGCCTGGTCTCCCTCTTCCAGATCGAAGGCAAACTCCTGCTCCTGCAGCACCTTGAAATTGAGCAACTCCTCCGAGCCGTCTTCCTCAAAGAAATCTTCATCGCTCAGACATACTTTTCCGAAAGATTTGCGCATGGCGTCGCGATCTTTCTCGGTAGGCGTTTCGATCTCAATTTTTCCCGCATTGGGGAGGTAGGTCAGAAAATCCTGGCGCACTGGCCGAAAAATAAGCGGATCCACCATTTGCTGACCGGTATCGGTCTGGAAGGTAAGTTCAGCTTTTTTACGCTCTTCGTGATAAACGATAAAATTGACTGCCTCGCCGTCTTTGAAGTGATGGATCAAAACTTTCCGATCGCCCTTATGTGCAGCGAACATCGTCTTCAACTCGTCTTCAAACAAACGGATGGTATCATCTTCAAGCTCAGGAATTTCCTTAGGCTCCTTGCCCTTGAAGGTCACAAATTTATCGACTTTGGAAATCGTCCAGATGCTGGTGGCTAGCTCGAAAGCAACCGGATCTTCGACCAACAATTTCAGCGCCAGAACCTGAACGTGTAGCTCATGCTCCGGGTCGATATTCGCGCAGAGCTGATCCATTGCATCGAAGATAATCTCATGTCCATGCTTCGTGGAGAGATCGTGCGCCTTGTAAATCCCTTCGACCATTTGCTCAAACTCAGGAGAATCTTGGGGCGGTTGCTTGAGATATGCCTTGAACGTCTGAATGGTGCGCTCTTCAGGGAATGCTGGGAGCGCGGCCTGCCAGCGATCCAAATAAGGCCAGAGCACGTTTTCGTGCTCGGCAAACTTGTCGAGAAAGCGGTCTGCGTTGAATGGACGATGTTTGATTTGAGCCATTGACTATACAATAAGGTGTTCGAGTTTATATTTTAAGCGGAGCCAATCAGGAACGACTCGATGTAAGAGTTTATAAAAACTTCTATCGTGGTTGCGGTGCTTTGCGTGGCAGAGCTCGTGCAGGATGACATAGTCGATACACTCGGTCGGAGCTTTGACCAATTCGGGATTCAGAAGGATACTGCCAGCTGGGGTATAGCTGCCCCAGCGCTTGGGCATTTTATGGATGCGCATTTCGGGCGCTTCGATGCCGTAAGCTGTGATCTGCTTCGCGCAGACTTCATATCGAGTGCGGAGACGCTCTTCGGCTCTCTTGCGATACCATGCGTCGAGTAGCCGCTTTACCTCTTTACGGTCTTTCTTGTCGTTCGTCTCGACGGCGATGAAGGGTCTCCTGAGGGCGACTTTACTCCCCTCCTCTGCCTCTAGAACCTTCAGTCGATACTGGCGGCCTTGGTAGAGCCAGGACTCACCGGATACATATTCGCGTGGTGAAGGCTTCGGGAAAAAGTTTTCAAACGAGCGTTGCTGACGAGTGATCCAGCGCAAGCGCCTGCGGACGCGACCTTCGATTGCTTCGTCACTCGCACCCATAGGCGCAACCACCTCAACCTGGCAATCAGGGTAAACCGATATTTCCAGAGTCGTGCGCTCACGACGCTCCACCGTGTAACGGACTTCACGAGATCCATATTTTAGTAGCTTCATCGTGTGGCCTCGTTGGGTAAGCGCTTCATCGCGATGTCGAGCGATTCGCTGATTATTTTATCGATGGCATCGAAGGGAATATCCGAAGTAGCCGAGACCTGCGCTGCGATGATGGCATCCTCGATGGCATTCTCCATTTTGTTTTTCACATCGGTATCGCTCTTCCAATTCACAATGCGGAGCGTATCGATGGCGGCCTCGATCTGGATGGCGAGGCCGCCTGCGATCTCGTCGAAATCGGAGACTCCCTCAAAGAAAGGAGTCAAGTGCGCCTGAGCCCAACCGTAGTAAGCCTTGGCAATATCACGATTCTTCAGAACCGCCGGGACGCTCTCGCCCGTGCGGTCGCGAACTGATTCCATGATCTCTTGCGCCTTTTTCAAACGCTCCGCATCTGAAATTCGCTTACTACGATAGTCCTCCAGGATCTTATCCAACATTCGCGAGAACCGCTCGTAAAACTTTGGATCTTCTTTGAACTTTTCGGAAATCGTTTTCTTGGTGCGACTGATAATGACATCCGCTTTGCCTTTGACCGTATCGAATTTCTCGATCTCTTTTTCAAACGCGTCGCGATCAAAAATATCGATCATCTCCGTCAATTGATCGACCGAACTGGATACCGTATTCAGATTGAGTATTTTTTGAATGCGCTGCTCATACGGGCGCACATCCACTTCAGCGCTAAATCGCTTTCTGACCGAAGCCCGTAGCTCAGTGAAGAACTTCAAGTCCTTCACATAGCGCTTCCGCTTATCCTCTATAACCTGCTCGTAGTAGACCTGCGACTGCTTGGCATTGGCCAGCACTTTGGCAAAGCCATTGAATGATTCATAGAAGACATCCCGCCGTTCTTCATCCTCTAGATGGTTTTCCAATGCCTCCCGATCCTTCTTGTTGGGCACTTCTTTGAACACATCCCAGAGACGGCTGTGAGCGAAGGGAAGTTTCTTAACCTCTTCGCCGATATCGACGAGCACGTCGTCTACCTCCTCGGTGACATTATCATCGCCGCTATACTCCTCCAGCGCATCGCCCAACTCCCCGAGAATACCACGATAATCGATGATATAGCCGAAGTCTTTCTCCGCTCCGGAATTCGGATCTTTGTAGAGACGATTTACCCGAGCGATCGCTTGCAAGAGCGTGTGGTTTTTAAGCGGCGCGCAAATATAGAGAATGGTATTACGCGGCGCATCGAAACCCGTGAGCAGCTTGCTCACGACAATGAGAAGCTCCGGATCCTCATCCTTCTTGAATTTCTGAATGACTGTGCGGTTGTAGTTCCGCTCGTTCTTATACTTCGCCATCATCTCTTTCCAAAAGCGATTTACGGCATCCTTATTGCCGCCGTAAGCATTAGTGTAACCTTCGCGATCGTCAGGTGAGGAAATTATGACGTCGGAAGTGACCTCCCCTATATCGTCGAGTGCTTCTTTGAATTTGAGCGCGATGTCCTTACGCCGCGTCACGATCTGTCCCTTCGCATAGGTGCCCTGCCAATTCTCCTTGTAGTGCTTACTGATGTCGCGAGCGATTTGGTAGATGACCTGATCGGTCTTCGCCAGGTTATCGAACTTGGCCGTGCGCTTCTTGAGCTCAGCTTGTTCCTCGGCAAGCAGCCCCTCGGTCTGCTGCTCGAATTGTTTATCGAGCGCCTCGCGGTTGATCTCAATATCGGGGCGACGGGCCTCGTATTGCAAGCGGAGGACAGCTCCATCTTCGACAGCCTGATTGATCGTGTAAGGCTTACCGATCACGCCGCCGAATTTATGCTCGGTCGATTTATCGGCTTTCATCAAAGGCGTGCCGGTGAAGCCGATGAAACAAGCCTTGGTGAAGACACGCCGCATCTGCGTATGAAGGGAGCCGTAGTTGGTGCGGTGGGCTTCGTCGACGAGCACGAAAATATTCGGATCGTCGAGGCGTAGCTCCCGTTTATTGCATGCTGCGTCAAACTTGTTGATGACGGCAGTGATGACGGCATCGCGGGAGGCCTTGAGCAGCTCCACCAGCTCATTGCCTGAGCCCGCCTGCTTGGGATCGAGGCCGCAGGCTTTGAAGGTTCCTTTGATTTGGTCGTCGAGATCCACACGGTCGGTCACGAGGACGACTCGGGGATTGGCGATTTCATCGCAAAGCATAATGGCTTTTGCCAGCATGACCATGGTGAGTGATTTACCGCTGCCCTGGGTATGCCAGACGACGCCACCTTTACGCGCACCCGCTTCGTCGAAATCGAGGATACGCTCCATGATGTCGCGCACAGCGAAATACTGCTGGTAGCGGGCGACCTTCTTATCCCCATTGTCATAGACAATGAAACGATAGGTCAGCTCGAGAAAACGCTCTGGGCGTAGTAGCGTAAAGATCAAGCGATCCTGTCCCGTCGGCAGGCGATCTCCCGCCGCAATCTTTTCGCGATAGGCCTTCGCCTCGTGCGCCTTAAATGGATCGCCGAGAAGACGACCCAGTGTCGCCTCGGGCAATGCGTCATTGATCGAAGTCAACAACTCTACTTCTTCGGAGGCATCTAGCTCATCCTTCCATTCCAACCAGTGAGTAATTGGAGTGCCAACGGTGGCATATTTCGCCTCCTTCGCATTGGCGACCAGTAGCAGTTGCATGGTTTTGAAAAAGTCAGGAATTTCGTCCGGTTGCTGATAGCCGAGCAACTGCGAAATGCCTTGATCGATATCAACGTCCGCCTTCGGCGCTTTACACTCAATCACACCAAAGGGGATGCCATTGATAAAGAGCACGACATCAGGCCGACGCGTGTCCTTACTCTTCGCCTTCTCCACCGACAACTCTGCTGCCACATGGAAGACATTACGCTCTGGCCGCTCCCAATCGATATAACGGATCGAGTAGCTCGACTTACGGCCATCAATCGTCTGTTCCGCACTCGTGCCAAGGCAGAGCAGATCATAAGCTTTCTCGTTAGTCGTCACCAAGCCGTCGAAAGGGAGATCCTTCAGCTTTTGTGCCGCTTCATGGATCGCAGCTTCGGTGAACTCGTAGCGACCGGATAGCGTCTCGACCTGATTGAGTTCCTTAAGCTGCTTCGAGAGGATCCCATCCAAGAAGCAATTCGACAGGCGCCCGCCACGCTCACGCTCAAGCTCAATGGGCGTGAGGTATTCATAGCCCAAGTTAAGCAACTGATGGATTGCTGGGAGTTGTGACTCGACAGATTCGAGATTCGAGGGGCTGGACTGTGTTTCAGTGCTCATACGTGTTTAGTGAAATAGTGAATTAATAGGTCTCCTCGTCGGATTCAGGATTCAATCCATCGGGATAGTTCCCTCCGGAATCCAGAATCTCCTTAATGATCATCGCGTTAACAAAGGGAAGACCGTCCCCAGTGAGGTGAGAACCGTCATCTCGTTGCTCTCCGTCGTAATATGCAGCCGTAAATGACTGTCCGTCTTCGACACAGTGCTCTCGATATAGTTCGAACATCCGCGTTCCAATACCCTGCTTTAGATAGTCATCTCCAAGCATGTTTAGCGACAAATCAACCAAGTAGTGATAATAGAAGCACTGCCGATCGTCTTCCATCAGTCGTAGTTCGACCTCAACCTTACCGATCTTCTGACCGCATTTGGTATGTGCTTCAATAATACATAAGCCCGGATGCTCTTCATCAAAGGCGATGCTTACAACTTCATCCCTCTTACCTAGTTTGAAATTGTCAGTAATCATCGTAATAAGTCCTCCATAAATAATGGATAGTCGTCATTCGGCCAACCTCGGCCAAACCCGCGGGTTAGCCGAGCATGCCACCCTCTGCAAATCTTGACCCATTTCGGCCAAGTCTGTTTAAGCTGCTCTTGGTTAATGGAGGCACGTTCGGCGGATTTAAGGAAGGTATCCTTTTCTTCCAGTAGCATCCGTAGCCCTGCTGAAAACTCTGTTTTATCCACAAAAAAGGTAGGCACGCAGGGGTGTGTTTGATCAACATCCAATAGCTCAGGCTTGTTCTTGACGGTATCAATATACTCGACCCAAGAGAGTAAGAAGTAGTGCCCGCACAGGCATTCTCGGACACGCTCGTCGTCACCGATTTTTGCTGCGACCCACGGCATGTGCTCGGCAATCGACCAAATAAAGCGCCACGCGTTGTTGCAGTTACCACCTAAAGACTCAGGCCAACCTACAATTTTAGAATAGTCCCACAACAGGCAGCTTTCATTCTCATACTTCCTCTTGATCCTTTGGTTCGCTAGGTCGAAGACCAGTTGCGGCTGCTCGCTGTGAATCGCGAATACCCCGACCAAAGCTTGAAATACAAAAGCTGTCGTCTGCGGGAAATCACACAGAAGAGTTAGACCTGAACGTTCCCACGAGCGTGGCTCAAGCAGATCATGCACCAAGGCCGATTGGCGGTTGAACTTGTCGACACCAGATTCTATTCCGGCCATCGCCACCGCAAAGAGTGGTTCCAGAGCTTTGAGTCCTTCGACATTAAACTCGATCCAATTTTCCTTAATCTGATCTTGTTGCTGCTCCCACTTAGCGCGCCATGCGTTCAACGGCACAGAGACTTCCGTCTTCTTTTCGTTGATCAATCTACGCCATGCGACGAGGTCGCCCGAACGGGCAAGCCTCAAAGCCGCATCATACAGATCCGATGGGTCTGTCGGATACTCGGATGGTGCTAGAACTGGAGCCAGCGGGATTGCGGAGACTCGTGGCCCACCTCCAAGTGCTGGCTTCGTAAGCGGCGGTAACTGGTGTAACCGCTCGACTAGCGCTTTCATTTCTTCCTCCCGATCCGCGCCCTCCGATAGGTTTGCCCCTAAGCGAGTGCCCACAGACTTCGGGAGGCGAATCTCTACGTCCTGTTGACGAATCACGGGGATGAACTTCCTAGTTCCCAAATCGCGGATCAGCTCACCATCGACAATCATCGCTTCATAGCCAACACCACCTGTTCCATCATCCGCCTTTTCAACGTAAGACTCCGTGCAGATCATCAAGACCCGATCACAGCGGTCGACTGACTCTCGCATGAATCGAGCCATATCGTCGCCATGCTCTAAGTCCCATTGGTCGAGAATCACATCGACACGATGGTCCCTGACAAGTTCCTGAGCAAGCTCCAGAACCCACTGCTTATGCTCACGAGTATCGTGTGAGTATGAAACAAAGACCAACGGTGCTGATGCTTCGTCGCTCATACCTTCACCCTCACGTTCCCAGTAAGCAGTTGCTGCATCAGGCCTTTCTTCTGCTGCTTGAGTTGCTCGAGTTGTCTTTGTTGCTGGGTGATTTCTTCCGAGCAAGCATCGAGAAAGTCACCGATACGAGCCTGCTCTTCAATACCAGGGAAATAATAGGTCAACTTCTTGAAATCCTTTTTATTAAGCACTCGGTTACGACCAGCCCCACCTGGCGAGACGCATTTCAAATCGTAGCGCATCCTCGACAACTGCACGAAATACTTAAAGAAGCTTGGAGTTGCAACATTTGTCCGGCACACAAAAGTCGGAAATCGGTGCGAAACCAGTGCTCCATCATGTGCCCGACCTGCAACTGCTATGGCATGCTCCCAAGCGAAGGAAATATTCACAACAACATCGCCTTCTTTAATTTCAAAAAGTTCAGTTAGTGCAATTTCGTCAGGTAACATATCAGGCTTGGCAAACATTCCACGAGCATGGCACCTTACGCCAACAGCTTTGAAAGCTGAGTTTGGTTTTTTCACCTTGCGAGGTGTCTCCTCAATTTGGTCTGACAACATTTGTGCCTTCCAACTTATCTCCTTAAACTCAGGAAACCGCATTTCACCAGTGAGCAACTTTTGCATGAGGCCTTTTTTGCGCTGCTGCTTTTGGGCAATTAAGCGCTCTTGGGCCTCAATCGCCTCATCGCAGGCACCAAGGATCTCAGCGATTTTCTGCTGCTCGGGGAGTGGTGGGAGTGCGAATTGTTTTTCTTTTAGTAAAGAAAAATGACGGCTATATCCCAAAGAACCTAACGGAGTGTTTTCAAGGAGGTAAAATCCATATTTTATTAGACAACATTCCTGCGTCGTAAGAGGCTGTGTCCCGTCGGCACCCAAGAAGCAGGGATAATCGATCCACTTGATCTCTCGTGTGTGGTCCCCGAAAACAATAAAGGGCAATTCTTCAGAGATAGGATCATCACTGTCAACGTATGCTACAGCCTTTGATTTTCCTTGGTCTACAATCGGATATTTCCCCGAATTCGAATAATCGCGCTTAGGTAGCTGATATTTTTTTAACCTCAGCCGTTCAAACACCTCTAAAAAATCATATTCCTGCCAAGCAACTAAATTCATTTTAGACCTCCCTCTATAAGAGTTTCTAGATACCCACGAATCCGTTGCTGCACTTCTGCCAATTGTTGTTCGGTATCTGCGATGCTGGCGTTGACTTCGGTAACGTCTACTTCCGCTTCAGGCTCAAACGTATCCACATAACGCGGGATATTCAGATTGTAGTCATTCTCCGCCAGCTCCTCGGGTGTCGCCACGTAGCTGTATTTATCGGTCGTCTCGAAGTCGTCGTAAGTCTTGAGGATCTTATCGATATTCTCAGGCGTAAGGCGATTTTGCTTGGTGCCGGTGCCAAACTCTTTGGAGGCATCGATAAAGAGCACGTCTTTTCTCTCGCGGCCTTTTTTGAAGATGAGAATTGCTGCAGGAATGCCCGTGCCGAAGAAAAGCTTCTCGGGTAAGCCGATGACCGCATCGAGCAAGTTCTCTTTGATCATGGCCTCGCGGATCTTGCCCTCTGAGCTGCCGCGGAAGAGCACGCCGTGTGGCACCACGACACCGACGCGGCCGCCATTGCCGACAGCAGTCTCGACCATGTGGGAGATAAAGGCCCAGTCAGCCTTCGACTTGGGCGGGATGCCACGATGGTAGCGGGAGTATTGATCCTTATGGGCATCCTCCGCGCCCCACTTATCCAAAGAGAACGGCGGATTGGCCACCACGACGTCGAACTGCATCAGGCGGTCGTCCTCTTTGAGTTGAGGATTGTTCAGCGTATCGCCGCGCTCGATACGTGCATTGTCCAGGCCATGCAGAAACATGTTCATCTTGGCCAGCGCCAGGGTGCTGCCATTGAGCTCCTGACCGAAGACGGCGAAGTTACCATCAGGCACGAGCTCGGCGGCATTGATCAGGAGGCCTCCCGATCCACATGTCGGATCGCAGATGCGGTCGCCGGACTGGGGCTTGACCAGCTTGGCGAGGAGTTCGGCGACTTCGTCGGGCGTGTAGAACTCGCCGCCCTTCTTGCCAGCGTCGCTGGCGAAGTGCGAGATCAGGTAGAGGTAGCAATTACCAATAATATCGGCGGAGCCGATGCGCGCTGGGCTAAGATCGAGCTTATCGGAGTTGAAATCTTCAAGCAGGTCCTTGAGGCGGCGGTTGCGCTCTTTGGTCTCGCCCAGGTTGTGGCGATTATTGAAGTCGATATTGCGGAAGACCTCGGCGAGTTTTGCTTTATTGGCGTCTTCGAGTTCTTCGAGTGCCTTATTGATGCGCTCGCCGATGTCGTCTTTATTACGAGCGTCGTAGAGATCGTAGAAGCTGCAGCCTGCGGGGATGATGAAGCGCTCACGCGAAAGACGGCGCTGAATCATGGCTTCGTCCTCGCCGAACTCTGCTTTGAGGGCGTTGTAACGGTCGCGGTGCAGATCGCTGAGATACTTCACGAAGAGCATGACGAGGATGTAGTCCTTATACTGTGAAGGGTCGATGGTGCCGCGAAAGGTATCGCAGGCGCGCCAGACGACGCTGTTGATCTCCTGTTGGAGGGCGCTGTTTTTTTCGTTAAACTGAGTCATAGTGATATTGTTTGGGGATTATTATTTGAGATTGTTGAAGCCGATGGCGGCGCGAAGTTGTTGGTTGCGAAGACGGGCGAGCTTTTCGAGGAGTTCTTTTTCCTGCTGGGCGGCCTCGGCGAGGGCAACGTAGGCATGCTGCTGCTGAAGGGACGGCACAGGGATACGAAAACTGCCAAGATCGTCGGCCTTAAGATGTGGAATCGTCGCGCCGGTGGCCCAGCTTTTGAGCCGCTCCTGGGCGCTGGGATTGTTCAGATATGCGACGATGAACTCCGGAAGTAGATCGGAGGTGCGTGGTTTGAATGTGTAGAACATATTAAGTGCAGTCGATTTGCCCGGAAGCTGACACGCTACCCCCGCATTGAACCGGACGCCTCTAGCTAGGATGAGAATATCACCCGACTCCACATTTGGCTTGGGAGTCTCGCTGAGAGTGGAAACCGGCGTAAGCTTTTGAGAGATTATACCGGAGGGCAGCAGATCCTTGGTTTGGATGATGTAGTGCTGGCTTTCGGGGTCCTCAATCGGAGCTTTGCGGAAAGACTGGCCGGTGCGGAGGGTGCCGCAGTCCATGAGCCTAAGGTAGTGTGACGCTTCTGTGGGCATGACTGTTGTGGGGTTAGGCGATTACGGGCACAGGCTCCGTGCCTGGGCGGAAGGTAAGACGCTTGATAGTGGCACCTGCGCGGAGGGCGTTCCATGCCTTAATCGTGCAAGCGAGGATCGCGTCGTCGCGGAGCTTCTTTGTGCCGACCGAGTGCGAGATCAACTTCTCGCGAAGCGTGTAGACCGGATCGCCGATGCCAAGACCTGCACCCGAGCGCAGATCGTCGAAGAATCTGTCGGCGAGTGCGCGGTCCTTCTTAGCAAAGAAATAGTGAAGCGCGATGGCGACGGAGGGCTTGATGAGCGTCTTCGGCCCTTGATAAGCATGGACGGAGTCGCGGACATCGGGGTGAGTATCGAGAAGCTCGATGACCTTGGTGCCTGAAACAGCGCCTGATGTGCGAGTCTGGCCGTCAAGCAAGGCCTCGATCATAGCGAGTGAGGCCGCGATGCGGGTCGAGGATTTTTCGCCCATGACGTTTAGCGTATCGGCTGCGCTGCGCTTCTTACCCATGTCGATCGTGTGAAAGGACTTTGGGTCCAGACCGCGAGCGACGATCGTGGTGATCGGCTGATCGGCTTTGATGATTGCGTGAAGACGGTGTTGGCCGTCGAGCAAACGAGATCCGTTGAACTTGATGGTCTCGGCGTTGTTCTGCCAACGGCCGCCAAGGATTTCATTGGCGAGGTTGTTGACGTGCTTCTTAGACAAAGGGCGATTGTCTGAATTGCCCTCGAGGTAAACCCGTGCTTTTGCCGGGGTGATGGTTTCTTGGATGATCTTCATATAATTATGAGTTTGATTATGGTTTGGGGCAGACCTTCGACCCGGTCGGCATTGTATTGACATTTGCCGCGATCAAACTCACTTTTCTGTTTCTGAAGCTGAAAAGCTAGTCTGGGCGGCCACCGAAATGCTCGGTGGTCGACCCGGGCACTTCTGCAGTAGAGATACTTGTTTTTATTTAACTTCGGTCATTTGTGTGCGCCTGGGCGCACACTGTCAAGCCAAAGCCCGAAATTCCCAGCAAACCAGTGCTCCTACTGCAAAGATAGTCGGCGCGCGGCTACTAACTAAAGCGCTCTACAGCAACATGTTAAGAGAGCGCTGCAACGCAGAGGGAACAGGCCAAAAAAAAATCACTTTTTTTGATACTAGCAGTCTAATTCTATATGCATACCGACCTTTTAGAGCAAATATCGATCAAAACGGGACTAACAAAAGACCAAGTTGTGCAGGTAACAGATGAGCTTTTGACTGGGCTACATTCACGACTTGAGAGCGCTAACCGCGATTATATTGGCACTGACGCCTCGTATGAATTAGGCGACAGGGCCTACTACCACCTACTAGGTCTGTTTGATCAATTTAGCAGTAAGTATGGCTGGAAAAAGGGAGACGCAGGGCAGTATCTAGGACGGATGCCTCCAATGGATCGCTGGAAGCAGTTCCGGAATGAGATTGATGCTTACGCGATCTCCGACGAGGGGTCGAACGCAAAATATAAAGGTGTAGCCAAGAAGTGAAATCCACGCCGAAAATCCTCAAGCAGCCTTTAGCAAGCGATCAGGTGTGAGCTTCCAGAACCAGGTTGAGTCCTTGGGCTTTACGAGGCCTTTGTAGTGCTTCTGAATGATGTCGGGGGAGTTGCCTGCCCATGCGGCTGTCTTGCCCTCGTGTTGGTGCTTGGCTAAGTGGTAGCTGATCGCGGTATGGCGGAGCACGTCAGGCGTCCAAGCCGGGCACTCGGGGAGGTTTTCCCAATCGAGCTTCGGGAAGGCGTCTTCGACGGTGTGGACGTTGACGCGCTGCTTGGTGAAGGCGTAACCGGCGAGGGCCTTGATCGTGTCGAAATCACGGCGGGAGTTTTGCGGAAGGATGGAGCCAGACTCGCGGGCGTGTGGGCGAAGCCATGCGGCGAGGTTGTCGGAGATCTCGACGAGGCGGCGCTGGCGCATCTTGGCGATGCTACTGGAGATGGTGATCAGCTTTTCCTCAAGGTCGATCTGGCTCCAGTCGAGACCTGCGATCTCATGGGGGCGGATGGCGGCGAAGACCCCAAGGACGACGGCTGGCACAAGCGTGCCGTCGCGAAAGCTGGAGGCCACGCTGAGTAGCTTTTGAATGCTCTCACGGGGAAGCACGATAGGCTCTTCACGATCGACGTGAACGGAGCCAATCTCACGCATGGGGGACGGCTTGCAGTAGCCACGCTTTTCTGCCCAAGAGAAGAAGGAGGAAAAGGCGCGGCGGTTGTTATCCTTGGTTGAGGGCTTGAGTCCGGGCTTGAAGATATGGTCGCGGATGACGTCGGCGGAAATGGTGCCGACTAGCTTGCGGCCGTGGCTTTTAGTGAAGCGGCCGATACGGGCCCGAAGGTTGCGGATGGTGAGCGGTCGGCAGTTGGCGGCCTCCTTGTCGGCCATGAACTGCTCGAAAGCCTCGCGGAGGGAGATCTGGCGGACAGGCTCGCGATAGTTCTCAAGGTAAAAACGGGCAACCTGGACAATCGAGATATCTGGGCCGAGCATGCGAAACGCTGCCTCGGCATCTTGCAGCTGCTTGTCAGAGAGACCGGTGACCTTAGGAACGCGACTGATGGCAAGGTTTTCGGAGTCGACCTCGAGTCGGCTTTTCTCACTGACGGCGTCGCTGTAAGTCGTGAAATTTTTACGGACACGGGTGCCGTCCGGTTTTCTACCAGTAACGCGGAATGCCTGCGCTCCGCTCGGATTAGTGAATTCAACAATAGAGAAGCGATCTTTTATTTTCATGCCTTTATTTTGGGCAAATCCTTGGGCAAATCGAGAACAAAATAAAAAAAACCCTTTAAAATAGCACCCTGCAGTGCGATTCCCATAGTCCTCATAAGCCTTTGGTCGGCAGTTCAAATCTGCCCTTTGGCACCACCTTTAAAAAGCGGAAGTTGCTACAAAAAAGCAACTTCCGCAATAGGTAAAAATCCACCGAGTGAACAGAGATGTCACTAAAAGTCCGAAAATGGGCAAATTTGGGCAAATCTTGGGCAAATATCTAAGCTTTTTGGGGGCATCTGGATGCTTTTTATGAAAATCCCTTGGTCCTAGACTGGAGGGAGTGGGCGAAAAATAGTCGAAAAAGATACGACTAAACCAAGATTCGTTCAGCTATTCCCCGAATATCGAGGTCAACAGATCCCTCTTAGCCACTCGATTGAAGCGCCCGGAGGAAAATATTTGAGATAAGTGAAGCAGTGACTGGATGAATACTTCTTTGTGTAATCTTTTCCGAGCCCTACCTCTTCGGCTTCTTGCGGATACGAAGAATCAAATAGATCAATGTCGCTAGGCCGACGAGGATACCGATCCAGGTGTTGATGCGGTTTAGGGCGACTGTGAGGCGTTCCGCTAGTGAGAAGGTCGTAATGTGGAAACGTGAAAATGACTCCGAGGTTCGATACGGGGAGGTGGTGCGGAGGTGCGCGGTTGCAGTGCGGACGACGCGGAGGTCGTCCCTCCCGGACATGAGGCAGCCCGCAGGGTGAGTGCGGACGTTGTGCGGACGACGCGGAGCACCCTGAAGGGCATACAATCGGCGATCCCTGGATTAGGAGACTCGGTGCTTTTAGCCTGTGCCTAAACTAGCTTCATTCGCTTGGTGGCGTCAGCAAAGCCTTCATGAATATCTGCTCGGGTGCTTCGCTTACTCCTGTGGCATTGCAAAGCGGAAGAACCCTTTGCCTTGTTGCATGGACAGTTCGACTTCGACCAAGTCGTCTGAAGACGAGGTCCATGTGCTGAGATCGTCA
>Ga0206130_10003082_pt1 | contig 22300 bp, 20 predicted proteins | sample Helgoland_Spring_9_FD_148637 | JGI IMG/M metagenome (GOLD analysis project Ga0206130, IMG submission 148637) | Pelagic subsurface seawater microbial communities from Kabeltonne, Helgoland, North Sea - Helgoland_Spring_Bloom_20160512_1 | ecosystem: Environmental > Aquatic > Marine > Epipelagic ... | reverse complement strand
AGTTCATCATCGCCGATACGCCGGGCCACGTGCAGTACACGCGCAATATGGTGACGGGAGCTTCCACGGCGGACCTCGCCATCATCCTCATCGACGCCCGTCACGGCATGATGGAGCAAACGCACCGGCACAGCTTCATTGCTTCCTTGTTGGGCATCAAGCACCTCGTGGTGTGCGTGAACAAGATGGATCTGGCGGACTTCTCCGAAGAGCGATACAACGAGATCACCCAAGCGTTTCGCAATTTCTCTTCGCGGCTCGATGTGCCGGACATCAAGTTCATTCCCATCAGCGCGCTATTGGGGGATAACGTGGTCGATGCATCGACGAACATGCCCTGGTACAAGGGCAGTACCTTGCTCCAACATCTCGAAGAAGTGCACGTGGGCAGCGACCGCAACCTGCAAGATTGCCGATTCCCGGTTCAGTACGTCATCCGACCGCAATTGGATGAATCGCGGGATTTCCGTGGCTACGCCGGGCGCATTGCTTCCGGGGTCTTCAAAGTGGGGGACGAAATCGTTGCACTCCCGAGTGGCATGAAATCGCGCATTGCTGAAATTTTCGTAGGTGAACGATCCATCGAGATGGGGTACCCACCTCAAAGCGTGACGATGACCCTGACCGACAACATTGATCTGTCCCGCGGGGACATGATTGTTCGGGAAAATAACCAACCTAAAAGCGTGCAAGAACTCGACGCACAGATATGCTGGATGGGAGATCAACCGCTCAATCCGGCCACACGATACATTGTCCGGCACGGAACGTCCGAAGTCAAATCCATGATCCGCGAAGTGCTGTACAAGATGGACATCAACACGTTGCACCGTGAAGAAACCGATACGAACATCGGGATGAATGACATTGCGCGCATTCGTTTGCGCACAGCCTCTCCCCTGCTCGTCGACGACTATCGCCGCAATCGTACCACTGGATCCTTTGTCCTCATCGACCCCAACAGCAACCTCACGGTGGCTGCTGGATTCATTAGTTAAGCCCACGCGATTATGATCTACTGGTTCACAGGACAACCCGGCCATGGCAAAACCACTTTAGCTAAAGCACTCATCGTGCACTTGCAAAGCCAAGGTGTTGAGCCGTTTCACGTCGATGGCGATGACTTGCGTGCGCTGACATCGAATGCCGATTACAGCCGAGCTGGTCGGGAAGCGAACATTCGTCGGGCACAGATCATTGCGCACTACTTGCATAATCAGAACCGCATCGTTGTCGTCTCCCTGGTTGCTCCTTACCGCGAGTTGCGTGAAGAATTCAAAGCCGCGACCGGTTTGACGGAGATTTACATCCACACCACCGAAGCACGCGGACGGGAAGCCAAGCATGCGAGCGACTACGAAGCCCCGCTGGAACGCTTCATTGACCTCGATACAACGGGCTCTTCTGTCGAATCCAGTTTGGCATCCCTGCTCACGCAATTGCCTGCATAATTCCAAATCTTCAGCACACGGAGTATCTTAGCCCATACCATGAGCAAGTCCGATACCCCCGCAGCAGGAAAACAGAGCAGCAACGCACTCAAAGCGGCTGCTACGAATCCAATCGACCAGCAGGTTCGGGACTTGTTCGAAGCCTACCTGGAGCAAAACGGTCACCGCAAAACGCCTGAACGGTTTGCCATTCTCAGTGAGATTTATGCGTACGAAGGGCACTTCGACATTGAGGCGTTGTTCGCCCACATGTCTGCCAACGAATACCGCGTAAGTCGGGCCACGTTGTACAATACCGTCGATTTGCTCATTGATTGTAACCTCGTCCGCAAACACCAATTTGGCGACAAAGTGGCGCAATACGAGAAGTGCTATCGGGTCAAGCAACACGACCACGTCATCCTCGCCGACACCGGCGAAGTGCTGGAGTTTTGTGACCCGCGCATCCAGCAGATCAAGGCCACATTGGAAGAGCTGTTTGACATCGAGGTGTTGCACCACAATTTGAACATTTACGCACGAAAGCGAACGAAACAATGAACTGCGGCGATCGGATTGGATTCGGATGCGTTCAACTGAGTAGCTTTCGATCTGCATCTCAAGCATTGAAAAGCTTGAAATCAGCATTTGACCAAGGCATTCGTTGGTTCGATACCGCTCCGCTTTATGGCCAAGGATATTCAGAGCTATTGCTCGGAAAATTTCTCAAGTCCCTGCCGGCTTCAGAAAGACGGGCCGTCTTGGTAACATCCAAGTTCGGCCTAGGTCCGTCAACACGACCAAAGCTGCCTCCTGAAATTGCTTTGCCTTTGAATCATATCAGGAAAAGGATTCAATTAAATCAGACAACACAAACAAAGACCTCGCAGGCAGAAAACCTGCATTTTGAACACCCTAAGCCTGCACCTAAAGCACATCGTCGAATTGATGTGAACTACCTCGAACAACAATTTCGTGGAACGTGCGAGAGGATTGGATTGGATCATTTCCACGGGTATTTAGGTCACGAATTGTTGCCTACTTTCTTAACGGAAGAGGCCATTGCTTTTCTACAATCCTTGAAGCATTCGGGGCGAATTCAAGAGATTGGGATTGGTGTTGCCGCTCATCACATTCTTCACGCCGAAACCGATGCATTCGCCGGCATTGATCTCCTGCAATACAATGGAAATGATCCCGCAACATCTTTGCAGCTCATGGAGAGATTTCCGAATCATCGACACATTCATCACAGTATTTTAAAGGCCGCTCCCCATCTTTCAGCCAACCCTGAGGAGCGATTGCGACAGCACGCTCAAAACTTCCCGGAGGCCCGGATTATTTTCTCATCGTCAAAGACCGCACACATTCAAACGAATGCGCGGGCAATAACAGAAAGCCATGCCCCTGATTGATTTCAATGAAGTCGAGGACACCAATGCATTGGGCCTAACAGGATTTGATTTCACAATCATCGGATGTGGAGCCGTGGGGATACACGTCGCTTTATTGTTAGCAGAGCAAGCCAAATCAGTTCTCATCATAGAATCTGGAATGCTGGGAGAACATGCTGAGCGACAAGCGTTAAACAAGGTAACCGTGAATCGTTCGGATATGGCTAGCAGCGCGCAATGGGGACGAAAACGAGCGCTTGGCGGAACAACCATTCGATGGGGTGGCCAGGCACTCCCATTTCGCGAACTCGACTTCAAAGAAAGGAGCTGGCTGAAACAACCTTCCTGGCCATTGGAGATGGATGTGCTTGATAAACACTACGCTGATGCCGAGCGATATTTAGGCGTTACGACGGATGGCTATTATCACCAAAAACTTGCACGACTCAAGCTCACCCCACCTTTTTCCTCTGATGACTTAGACTATCACGTTTCCAAATGGGCTCCTCAGCCCAACATGTTTGAAAGGCATGGAAAAAACCTGCAGGAAAAGACAACTGTGCTTTTCAATGCACATTGTGTGGGAGTCACAAAAAGTGATGCCGGAAAATGCACGTCCGTGACGGTGCGAAATTTCAAAGGGGCCGAAATCGCAATTGAGTTGAATAAACTTGTGATTGCCAATGGCGGCCTAGAATCCGCGAGGTTTCTGATGCTCCATCAGCTGTCACAATCTCCAGCTCTTGGTCAAGGATTCATGGAACACCCCTGCATGGACCTGGGGGTCATTGCCGCAGATGATTCGGCCAAATTGCAAGAGAAGTTCAGCACCCGAATGCACCGAAGACAGAAATATGGGATTCGACTTTCACTGAGCGAGGCAGCGCAAATCAACAACCAACTCACAAACTCCTCTGCTAGTTTGATGTTCGAAACACCCGAATCAGCATTTGACCCGCTGCGAGCCTTGTCCACCTTCGTAAGTAAAAAAAATCCGCGAAAGCTATTGGAAATAGTGAAGCATGCCGGCCTGATGAGTAAAAGTGTCTTGGCCTATCTCCAACATGGAATTGTACTGAAGCCGTTTGCAAAAATCAGGGTCACCGCCATGTGCGAACAACTCGCATCGGACGGGTCAACACTCAGCCTTGATCACAACCATCTTGATCCGTTTGGCTTTCCACGTCTAAAAATCCAATGGATGATCTCCGAAACCACCTGGTATTCTGCAAAGCATCTCGCTTGGGCAGTGAAGAGAAGCATTGAAAATACATTTGACGTGGACGTGCATTTACGATCAGAATTTGACGACAAATCCGTTGTGTTCAATTCCGATATTTTCAACTCTGTAAATCATCATATGGGAGGCGCCGTCATGGGCTTAGATCCTGGCTCAAGCGTTGTTGACCCTTCCCTTAAACTTCATGATGTTGAGAACGTTTGGGTCATCAGCGCAGCTGTCTTTCCAACCAGTTCGCACAGCAACCCTACTCTGACCGCGTTGGCCTTGGGGGGCCGGTTTGCTCAAGCGGCGTGTGGTTAGACGAGTTCATCACCACTCTACTCCACATGAGGTTACTGCAAGAGCGCAAGACTGTCCTGGTGTTGCCTTCCACCGAAATAGATCCTGTATCCATGGGTGTTTAGTAATTCAAAAACTCGATTCAAGTCTTTACGGCTCAGATGACCGTGCTCAAAGTGAATTATTCTCGGAGCCCAACGGACAAGGTCAAGCGACATAAGCACTGAAAGTTCGAACCCTTCAGTATCTATCTGAAGCAAATCGACTTCGGAAATTTTATGTTCGAGAAGCAATTCTGAAAGAGGCAAACATTTCACTTCGATCTCTTGAATATCTGCCCTTGAATTCTGATGTTTCACAACACCTTCGAAAATTGACGCAGTTGTGTTTTCGAAAGGATTCACAAACAACTTTACCTTGCCTTTGACAGGGGCAATGGCGACGTTTTCGAAAGCTAAATTCGTTTGCTTATTATAATTCTGCTGCAGCTGTTCGAAGGGCTCCGGTTGAGGCTCAATCAATAAACCACTCCAATTCTCCCTGATTATATAATCCCTTATAGGATCCCCTCCAGAGATGCCATCATTCGCTCCCACTTGAACCACCATGAATTTTGATTTCTTTTCCAAAACCCAAGGTTGTGCCAAAACCAAAGCCAAGAGATCTGGAGGGGTGAATTCTGTCGATGGGAACTTTCCGACCCTAATACCTTTTTTCGCTAAAACATTCTGTAGAACTCGAATCATCTTCGGAGTCATTGTATCCGCAAATTACGCTGATAAAATCGCCGTTCATAACATCCCGTTTTTCCTTTGGGATTCTCCAACGCTTTATAGCATTTTTGCATCTTTCGAATTCATTCAGAACGCATGAAGGTTGACGTGCTCTTGGGCTTGCAATGGGGAGATGAAGGCAAAGGCAAAATTGTCGATGTCCTGACCCCGAAATATGATATTATCGCGCGTTTTCAGGGCGGGCCCAATGCCGGCCACACCTTGATTTTTGATGGGAAAAAGCACGTGCTTCACACCATTCCGAGTGGCGTATTTCGCCCCGGCACCAAAAATGTGGTGGGCAATGGCGTGGTAATTGATCCGGTCATTTTCAAGCGGGAAATCACCCAGTTGCTCGAAGCGGGCGTGGACCCCCGGCCGGATCTCCTGATCAGTCGACGTGCGCACCTCATCACCCCGACCCACCGGTTACTCGATGCCGCATCGGAACAGGCCAAAGGCAAGGCTAAAATCGGTTCCACGCTCAAAGGCATTGGACCGACCTATATGGACAAGACGGGGCGCAATGGATTGCGTGTTGGAGATCTGACCAGCGGGAAGTTCAACGAACGCTACCAAGCGCTGCGCAAGAAGCACCTTGGTCTCCTCCAACAATTCCCGGACTTTGAATTCGATCTCGAGAGTGTTGAAACCGAATGGATGGAAGCGGCCATGGAACTCGGCCAACTTCAACTCATCGACACCGAGCATTACCTCAACGAAGCGCTCGACGCTGGCAAGCGGGTCTTGGCGGAAGGTGCACAAGGCACCATGTTGGACATTGATTTCGGTACGTATCCTTTCGTCACCTCTTCCAACACCATCGCCGCCGGTGCGTGCAACGGATTGGGGGTGGGACCGGGCCGCATTGGCGAAGTCATCGGCATCTTCAAAGCGTACTGTACCCGTGTGGGCAGTGGACCCTTCCCTACGGAATTGCTCGACGCTACGGGTGAAGAGTTGCGACAAGCTGGAGGCGAATTTGGCGCCACCACCGGACGCCCGCGGCGCTGCGGCTGGCTAGATTTGGTGCAATTGCGCTACGCGTGCCGCGTCAATGGGGTGACCCAACTCGCGATGATGAAAGCTGACGTATTGAGTGGATTTGATGACATCCCCGTATGTCACAGCTATCAATACGAAGGAGCCACCACACTCAACTTGCCCTACGGCATCGAACCAGACGAGGTCACACCGGATTACAAAAATCACGGGGGTTGGCAGGAAGATTTGACCGGTGCCACCACGGAAGCGGCGCTGCCTGAATCGTTGACCAACTACATCGCGATGGTCGAAAAGGAAATGGCGACTCCGATCTCAATCGTTTCTGTTGGGCCGGATCGGGCGCAGACGATTGAGCGTTGAAACGACGGTTTACCCTACAACTTTCCCATCCACCACACCAAATCCGATGCGCGGAGCGCCTAGCTTAGAAGCAAAGCCCGTCATGCGCACCGTGTCACCGTTGAGGATGAACTTCCGTTCGCTGCCATCGGGCATTTGCACCGGCTGAGTGCCACGCCAGCTGATTTCCAGCATGGAGCCAAAGGAACCTTTTTCGGGGCCGCTAATGGTACCCGAAGCCATCATGTCCCCGGCATGGATGTTGCAGCCGTTGACCGTGTGATGCGCAAGCTGTTGGCGCATGTTCCAGTACATGTGCTTGAAATTGGAACGGCACACCGTCAGGCCTTGGCCGTTTTCCGGAATGATTTCCACTTCAAGGGCCACGTCGTAATGGCTTTGCCCCTCGTATCCGAGGTACGGCAAAATCGCAGGGTCTTGGTTCGGTCCCGAAACGCGATACGGCGCTAAAGCGTCCAACGTGACGATCCACGGGCTCACGCTGGAACCAAAACTCTTGCCCAAGAACGGGCCAAGCGGCACGTATTCCCATTTTTGAATGTCGCGCGCAGACCAATCGTTGAACAGGGCCAAGCCGAAGATGAAGTCATTCGCCTCGGCCGTACTGATCGATTCGCCCAGCGGCTTTCCACCGTGGGTCACGAACGCCATCTCCAATTCGAAGTCCAACAACCGCGACGGACCAAAAACCGGCGGCGCACTGTCATCAGGACGCGTCTGGCCGGACGGACGTCGAATCGGCGTTCCGCTCACCACAATGCTCGAAGCCCGGCCGTGGTAACCCACGGGCATGTGCTTCCAATTGGGCAGCAGGGCGTTATCTGGATCCCGGAACATCTTCCCGACGTTGCGGGCGTGGTCTTCACTGGAATAAAAATCGGTGTAATCGCCTACTCGAACCGGCAAGTGCATGGTCGCATCGGATTGGGCCACCAACACACGAGAGGCGTGCTCCGCTAATTCCGTGGCGCCGACCTGCAACAATTCCCCCAATCGGTTACGCACCGCTCGTGTGGCGTGTTTGCCACGACCAATGAAGGCATTGAGTGTCGTCGCCTCAAAATCCGCATGCTCGCAGCCGAGATCATCAAGCAAGCCCAAGGCCGACACTGCGGCTAAATCCAAGATGTGCTCACCAATGGCCACGCCGGGACGCGCGCTGCGGTCCGCCGTGGAAAAGATGCCGAACGGCAGGTTTTGAATGGGGAAGTCGGAGTCGGCGGGGACTTGGACCCAACTGGTCAATTCAGGGTTGTTCACTTCAAACATGTCCGCAAGTTACGGAGGCAAGGACGGTTGACTTGCCAAGGATTTGTCCGAAATTAGCTCCATGTCCAGTCCCGCTATTGATATCGAAGCAGAGAAAAAAGAAATCCTTCGGAGGTACCGGGGTTTGCTTCGTGCGGCGGTGCACAGCAAATCCACCAAGGACCGGAAGGCGATTCGGAAGGCGTTTGACATCTCTCTGGAGGCGCACAAGGACATGCGGCGCAAAAGTGGCGAGCCCTACATCTACCATCCCATCAGTGTTGCAAGGGTGGTGGCCGAAGAGCTCGGTTTGGACACCACCGCCATTGTGTGCGCATTGCTCCACGATACCGTGGAGGATACGTATTTGACCTTGGAGGATGTCGAGCAACTGTTTGGCACGCGCGAACGGGAGATTGTGGATGGACTCACGAAAATGTCCGGGGTGTTCGATCCTGGCACAAGCGCACAAGCGGAGAATTTCCGGAAGATGCTCTTGACGCTGAGCGATGACGTACGGGTGATTTTGATCAAACTCGCCGATCGTTTGGACAACATGCGCACGCTTGACCACATGCGACCGGACAAGCAGCAAAAGATTGCGAGTGAAACCTTGTTCATGTACGCCCCGTTGGCGCATCGCTTGGGGCTATACGGCATGAAAACGGAGTTGGAAGATCTTTCTTTGAAGTACAAAGAGCCGGAAGACTTCCAAGCCATTGAGTCCAAATTGCGCAAAGGAAAAGCCGTGCGCACGCGGTTTATCAATGCATTTACCTTGCCCATTCGGCGGGCATTGGATGCGTCAGGATTGACCTATGAAATCTTGGGGCGGCCCAAGAGCATTTACAGCATCTGGATGAAGATGCAAAAACAGCGCGTGAGCTTCGAGGAGGTGTACGATGTGTTTGCCATTCGGGTCATCATCGACTCCCCCATCGAACGGGAAAAAGCCGACGCGTGGCGGACCTATAGCATTGTATCGGACTTCTACCAGCCCAATCCCGATCGCCTGCGCGACTGGATCAGTTTGCCCAAAGCCAACGGTTATGAAAGTCTCCACACGACCGTCATGTCTCCCTCAGGGAAATGGGTCGAAGTGCAGATCCGATCCAAGCGAATGGATGAGATTGCAGAGAAGGGGTTGGCCGCGCATTGGCGCTACAAACACGATGACACGTCCGATGCCGCTCGCAGCGCATCCGACAACCTCAATACCTGGTTGACCCAAATCCGAGAGATGCTCGAGAGCGGCGAGGAGGATGCGTTGGACTTCATTGACGAGTTCAAACTCAACCTCCACAGTGAGGAAATCTTTGTCTTTACGCCCAATGGCGATCTCTTCTCATTGCCCAAAGGCGCCACAACGCTCGACTTTGCATTCCGCGTGCACACCCAAATCGGATCCCGTTGCATCGGAGCCAAGGTCAACCACAAGTTGGTCCCCCTCTCCCATCCGCTCAACAGCGGTGATCAGGTGGAAATCATCACGTCGCGCAAGCAGAAGCCCAAGGAGGATTGGCTCAAGTATGTGATCACGGCCAGTGCCCGATCCAAAATTCGCCATGTTTTGCGCGAGGAAGAACGCGCCATCGCCAGCGACGGCAAGGAGAAGCTGCGCAAGTGGATGCGCCGCAAGGAGTTGGAATTCTCTTCAACGAACATCGATTCCTTGATCAAACGCTTGCGCCACGACAGTCCGCATGCCTTGTTGATGCGCATTGCGACGGGTGAATTGGAATTGGATCGGCTGGGCGGATTTACCGTGGTGAAAGGAAAGTTTGTGTGGACGCGTGCCAAGAAAACGCCGGCTCCCACGGCACTCACATCAAAGGATGCGATCGCGGACCCGCCCGAGAAAGGTGACGTGCTGCTCATCGGGGAAGGCCTGCAAAAAATCGATTACTCCCACGCCACGTGTTGCAATCCAATCCCGGGCGATCCGGTGTTCGGATTCGTCATGGTGAGCGGCGGCATCAAGGTGCACCGACAAAACTGCTCCAACGCCACCAACCTCCTCTCAAAATACGCGTACCGGGTCATCAAAGCCCAGTGGTCTTCCCGTTCCGCCGAACAATTCGAAGTCAGCCTCAATTTCACCGGCATCGACGACGTGGGATTGGTCAACGCGGTCACAGGCGTCATTTCGGACGCGATGAACGTCAACATGCGCGCCATCAGTTTTAATTCGAGCGACGGGACGTTTGAGGGCCGCGTGAAGGTGTTGGTCACTGACACCGACCATTTGAAGCAGCTTCAGGCGAAGTTATTGGATGTGCCGGGGGTGTGGAGTGTGGAGCGGGTGGATGAGGGGTGATAATAAGCATTTCGTGAAAAACAGAATCAAGCAACAACTTCGGGGACTTGACTTCGGTGAAAAAGTAAATACTTTCATCATTGGGGAAAATGTCTCACTTGTGGTCGCTCAGTGACTAACTTAGATTTGGCGCAGAACTCCGAAAACACTTACCCTCTCAATCCTCAAGGTTAATTATAAATGGATATAATGAACATCAACCCGAATAAACATAAGGATGCCCAACGATATGTGTTTCAATTCTGGCATTCGGGTTTTGAGCACGCCCAACCTGTAGTGCAATCCTGTATGGAGTCTTGGCGCAAGGGTTGCGAGCGAATTGGATTCAAACACATCATAATTTCTGAAGGAGACCTCGACTATTGGGAGGCTCAATTCCCTGAACCGATAGAAAAAAAACTTAATCATTTTAGGCATCATGCAACATGTTGGGAAGATGCCAAATGGCGCAGATACAGTAACATGTTGCGGCTTGCACTTCTCAGCTCATTCAACGGAATTTGGGCAGACTCAACCCTTCTGCTCATGAAGCCGATTGAAGATTGGTTGCCAGACGCCACTTCCTCGGGTGGATTGCAGCTATGTAAGGGGGCATCAGATCTGCTCATAGAAAATTGGTTCATTTGCTCACTGAGCGAGAGTCCTTTGCTCAATTCATGGTTGGAACATTACGTTGACTATAATACAGAGGTGCAGCGCGATGCTCGACAATACCTCGCAAAGAAATATTCCGTGCCAGGCATTATGTTCCGGATCCAGCGACATTTGCCACGCGCGAAAACGTGGTGGTTCGGCTGGATGTTGCGGAAGGCATACAAGCGGATTCCGTATTTCGCGAATTATTACAGCTTTGAATATGTGTTGAAGAGACAAACACCACACGCACTGAATTATCAGCTCTTTTTGCCGTTCGACTTGGCAGGATGGAGTTTTTTTAATTCGACCCAAAAACCCGATTTGAAAGTGGAAGACGTAAATCCTACGCTCATAAAAAGTTTATTGATGTTGCCTTTTGTGAAATTGGACTGGAAACGAAGCCCAGATGACAAACTCGATCAACTAGAGGCTAAATACCTGCTGAGCTTGTTGTGGAATGATAGCAACGCAAAAATGATGCTGACCAATCAAACGATTCCACACTAGATCTGCGTAGACTTCTTCAAGGCGAATACAGTTGTTACTTCACCATGTGGAGATTGGATTGAGAAAAATAGGCCATACGCTTGAAACTCTTATAATTCAGCCCGCGAACGTATCCGATTTTGCTGGAGCTGGCCGCGGATACGTGGGGTCTGGCCCCGGAAGAATTGCGTGTGCGGGTTGTGCTGAATCTACCAAAACCTGAGCCATCGGATTTGGACAAATTGCCGGCACATTGGATGCCGCCCAATTTTCGTTCTTTGGAAGAGTGGGAGATCGAACAAGAGACAGGTATCATTATGCCAGGGACGATGCATGAGCCGGCTGTGTCAGTCGTTTGGGATTCAATCACACGGGCAAAGCCGGAATTAAAGAAGACGAGACTAGGGGTGGTGGCGCATCCAAGTGCTGCAATCGCCCCAAGCGCAAAGATTGGCAATGGCACGTGGATTCATCCAAACGTGACGGTTTCCAGCTTGTCTGAAGTGGGCTTTTGTTGCCACCTGAATCGCAACAGTTCACTGGGACATCACAATGTGTTGGGTGACTTTTCTCGGTTGAATCCAGGCGCCCACACTGCAGGATTTTGCATCATCGGCTCGAGAACAACCATTGGGATTGGTGCCGTATGCATCGAAAAGGTATCGATTGGGTCGCGGTGCATGGTTGGGGCCGGGGCGGTGGTTGTTTCTGACGGAGTAGATCATCAGCAGGCTTTGGGCGTTCCTGCAAAATGGCGCGGGCGCGTTTGAGCTCAGTCGATAAAAAAGCTTCGAATTGCTTCCGTAATGTGGCGCACCTGTTCGTCACCCATCCCCGGCCAAATCGGCAAACTCAGCGCGGTATCCGCAATCTCCTCCGCAATAGGGAAGTCGCCTCGCTTGTATCCCAAATCCTTGTAGCACTCTTGAAGATGTGGAGGAACGGGATAATGAATCAGCGTGCCAATTCCATGCTCGTTGAGGTACTGGGCGAGTTCATCGCGGCGACTGGTGCGCACTACGAACAGATGGTAGACGTGAGTTGAGTCCGGATGTGTCCAAGGGAGTATGAGGTCACCGACACCTTGCAACCCCTCGAGGTAGGCCGAAGCGATGGCTTGTCGTTGGGCGGTCCATTCATCGAGGTGAGGCAGTTTCACCCGCAGGAAGGCGGCCTGCATTTCATCGAGTCGGTTGTTGTGGCCGACGACTTCGTTGTAATATTTCTTTTGGCTGCCGTAATTGCTCAAGACCTTGACCTTATGCGCCAAATCAGGATTATTGGTGCTCACCGCTCCGGCATCGCCGAGCGCACCGAGGTTCTTTCCCGGGTAGAAGCTGGTACCGTTGCAATGACCGAACGTCCCCGTCATTTGGCCTTTGTGCTGGGCTCCTTGGGCTTGCGCATTGTCCTCAATAACGAAAAGTCCGTGCTTCGAGGCCAACTCTATGATAGCATTCATCTCAGCCGCTTGCCCATAGAGGTGCACGGGCATGATGGCTTTGGTCTTTTTGCTGATAGCCGCCTCGATGCGTTCTGGGTCGAGATTGTAAGTTTCTATGTTGGGCTCCACAAAAATAGGGGTCGCTCCCGCATGTGTAGCGGCAAGCGCCGTGGCCACATAGGTGTTCGATGGAATGATTACTTCATCACCTGGCCCAATCCCCAGTGCCTTAAGCGAGAGTAACAGGGCATCTAACCCGTTACTCACGCCAACTGAGTGATTGCAGCCAAGAAATCTCGACCATTCATCCTCGAATGCGGTCACTTCTTTTCCATTGATGAACCATCCGGATTTGATGACTTCGGTGGAAGCCTCCTGAAGCTCCGCACGGATAGCATCATGGAATTCGAAGGAAAGGAATTGGATTTTCACACGTGTCGTTTATGAATTCAATGTATTCTTTAGGAAAACATTAGGGGAGCCGATATGAATCTCATTATCGGGTATATCCTTAGTTACGAGTCCCCCTGCTCCAATTACCGAGTACTTCCCAATGCATCTCTTTTCTAATACCTTCGCTCCGAGGGTAACATCTGAAACTTCACCAATAGTTACATATGACGAGACAATAGACCCAACGGAAAAATGACAAAGCCGTCCTGAGCTTGTATTGTGACCAATTGAAACATTCGCCATGATCATGTTGCTCTCGCCAATTGCTGCGGCGGGACCAATATAACAATTAGACATAATGAGTACACCTGGGGAAATCTTCGCAGCGCTAGATACGAAAGCAGAGAAATGAATAACAGTGGCGAGCCTATCCTTGGGAATACCAAGTCCGTCGTAGAGAGTATCGATGATTCTATTTCGGCCTATGGTATGAATAGCAAAAAAGAAAAAACACCCTTGTTCGATCAAATTCTGTACTTCCGATGTTTTTCCCAAGATTGGATAACCCAATATTTCTCCGGTTTCGAAATCATTCAAAAAACCGACAACGTCCCATTCAAAGTCCTTATTCCTAGCCCTGTTATCTTCAACACATGCTGCCACAACTCCGCCATTCCCCTCCCCTCCGATGATTATTAGTTTCTTGTTTTGCATAGATCATTCTTTTTCAGCAGCAGCAATGCCTTTTTGAGGATGGGTGGTCCTATGAGTTTCCCATTTAAGAGAGTTACTGATAGTCCTCTTTTCGTTGATTCTTCGGCGGCTTTCAGCATCTCTCTTGCTAGCCTGACTTCATCCTCTTTTGGAGAAAAACATTCGTTTGCAATTTCGATTTGACTTGGGTGAATCAATAGGCAGCCATCGAAGCCTAAATCTCTTGACTTCGTCTGTCGTTTATGAAAACCCTCCGGATTTTCAACGTTTAAATACGGAGTGTCAATGGCTTGAATCCCTGCAGATTTCGCGCTCAGAGCAATTAACGTCCTCGGGTAATCGAAAGTGTGATCACCCTCTCCGTGACTTCCTTGCAATTCTGTCAGGTAATCTTCACCCCCAAAAGCCAAACCCACTAACCTTCCAGAGCTTTTCGCAATTGACTTTATATTTTGAAGTGCTGAGATAGTCTCAATTAGGGGTAAGAATTTAATTGCCTTTTCATTTAGCTTAAATTTAGTCTCAAGGATGGACAAAAGCTGATCCAAAAAATAAATGTCTTCCGCGCAAGTTATTTTGGACGGCATTAGGCATTGCACACCAGATTGAATTAAAACCTCAAGGTGGGAGAGGAAATCGGCATGGTCAATTTCGTTGATTCGAACTACAATGTTTTTCGAATATGTAGGGGCAAATTCAGAAATGTTGGCGCAGGCTTCATTCTTGAATTTCTCAGGCACTGCGTCTTCAATGTCGAGAATCAAGATATCCGCTTTTGACTGTTTCGCTTTCGCAAAGAGCGATTTCTTATGCCCTGGAACAAATAACAAGCTCCTATAGAGTCGATGAATATCGTTCATAATTTTCGCTTGATAAGCACTGTCCTCCGAAATGTTAAAACGATTGCGCCGTCTTGGTTAAAGGCTTCTGTTAAAAATACAACAATTCCACGATCGGTTTTTGACGATGATAGTCTTTTCTCTAACACCGTGGTCTTGCAATAAATCGTGTCACCGATAAAAACGGGATTACTATGTGAAATGTTATCATAGCCGAGATTTGCTATTGCTTTACCCGAACAATCAGAAACAGTAAGCCCCACGGATAGACTAAAGATCAGCGTGCCGACAACCAGAATTTTGCCATGTTGTTCATTCTTTGCGTAGTGCTCATCTAGATGCACCGGATGATGATTCATTGTTAGTAATGAAAAGAGATTATTATCACTCTCCGTTATTGTTTTTCCAAGCTGATGTCGGTAGGTTTTACCGGTCTCAAACTCTTCATAAAATTTACCATAATTCATTTTTTCTCTAAGAATTTCTTGGCCCATTTCAAGTGGGGGGCTTCAAATATTGCACCATCAATGATTCTGGGTGCCTCAGTATTATCTCTCTCGAATGCCGCAATTATTTTCTTTGCTAAAACCCGTTCACCCTCTTGTTGTTTAGAATTCCATTGGTTCATCCACTCTAATTGCAGCGGATGAACCAAGGCCTTTGCTGTATACCCTCTACTTACTCCATCATCAACCTCAATAATGAATTCATCCTTTTTTTTGGTTTCCATGGAAACTACATCAATTAGGTCAGCATCCAAGTCTGCGCAAGTATTGACTAGCCAATCTCGTTGGAAATTGAAAAACTTGAATTTGTACCTAATCCCTAATTTATTTGAGTAGTCATGTGACCCTAAACAAATGCCTTTAATCCGATTCTTATCAACTTTACTCCATATTTCTGAAAGTTTTAAAAGCACATTAGGATGCTCTATTAGTAAAATCAAATCAAACGGCGCAACTTTTTCACAAAGCGCGTATAATTCATCAATTGAATTTGCCTTGGGAATAACAAACCCTTTGCAGTTGTGGCATGAAAAGTCAGCTAAGTTTAAGTCGAAAATTTCGCTTTTTTTTAAGCGAACCCAAACTTTGTTTTCGAAATGTGAATCAATTTCAGAAAACCTAATTGGTATTAATTTTTCTCCTAATCCATCTTCAAAGTCAAGAATTATCTCGTCTGGGCTAATTGTTTTGGATTTATTTATTTTCGTGAGAACAGCTGGAACAAAAAAGTACGATTTCATATTATTTCAATTTCCAAGTCGAGAATTCCTCTTTCGTTCGAATATAATCCGATTCCGTGTACTCCTCCGAAGCAAGCACCAAACAAATGGCCCCACCTGAAAACCCCTTCAACTCCCTCCACAGACCAGGCGGAAAATAAAGGCCTTGATTGGGCTGATCGAGCCGGATGGTTTTTTCAGTTTTCCCATCGTTGATTACCACTTCAAATGAACCCGACACGGCGACCATCAATTGTTGAAGTTGCTTGTGAGCGTGTCCGCCTCGATCGGTCCCACTGGGAACATCATACAAATAATACACCCGCTTGGGGTCAAAAGGGAGTAAATCGGACTTTTCGCAAGAAACAATGGCTCCGCCCTCTACTGTATTGACCTGTTTCAAATCAAGGATTCGAACATCATCAACAGTAACCATGCGCGCATCCTTCATGCCTTCAATTTTTGGAACCGTTCAAAATCCCGGACGTAATCATCTGCGTCAAACACCAAGTCAGACAAGTGCAACCCCATCGCATTGGTGCTAAAATTCTCCATCGAACGCCAAGTCAACGGCGGCAATAAAATCCCTTGATCCCCACGATTCAAAAAGTACCGCTCTTCCTGTCCATCTGTCTTTGTCACAACCACCTCAAAACTACCATTAATCGGCACGATCAACTCGGACTGCTTCAAGTACGCGTGCCCTCCACGTGAAGCCCCAGAGGGAACATTGAACGTCCAAAACACCCGCTTCGGCGGAAAAGGGAGCCCGTGTCCCTTTTGAATGAAGGTGAGGTTGCCACGGGGGTCTGTGATTTTGGGTAAAGCGATGATGGAAATGCCCATGACTTAAGCTAAGATAAAGTCAATCTGTCTTAGTTTTGAATAAAAGATAGCGAATGAAAATTTTAATGCTCGGAGAGTACAGTGGCTACTACTCAAACTTGGCCATCGGATTCGAAAAGTTGGGGCATGAAGTTTCGCTCTTCAACAACGGACACGGATGGATGCAACTGTCCGCAGGGCGGCCTTATCCTTCTTATGATGGCAGGTTTACTGGGCGTTTGATGCGGCGCACGATGTTGTCCTGGGACCGGAAGTTGTTTGCAGGTTTTGATTTGGTTTATATCATCAACGCTGAGTTTCTTAAATGGACGCGATTTCATCCAAATACGTGGGATTGGATTCGGGCCAACAACAAGAGGGTGATCTACACCGTCTGTGGCCAGCGCGATTCCAACCTGCACCGTCACTTTCCATATGCGCGCAAACACATGTTTCTAAAGTCAGATGGCACCATTGACCTCATTGCATGTTCTAAGAGTCCTCCGAATACTGATGCATGCGATCAATTGGTGCGCGAGTGCGATGGAATTACAACCATAGGTGCAACATACGACTTGGCGTATGCGAATGTGGAGAAACCGAGAGCCTGCATCCCACTGCCTGTTGCAACGGAGGCCATCGACTTCTCTCCAATGAACATTGGGGCGTCTGTGCAGATTTTTCATGGAAAACAGCACCGCCCAGATTGCAAGGGCACAGATGCCATTCTCGAAGGGATTTCCAGCCTTCAGGAACGTAAAACTTCTCTTCCTTTCGAGTTTAGGCACTCAGGAGGACATGCCTTGAGCGAATACTTGAAAATATTGGCCGCAACAGACATCAGCATTGACCAGTGCAAATCGATGGGTTATGGCATGAACGGTTTATTCTCCATGGCACTTGGAAAAGTGGTTTGCGCAGGCAACGAGCCAGAGCACCAAAAGGCATTAGGATTGCCCACAGCTCCTGTAGTTAATTTACCCTTCGATTCCGCTGAAATTGCGGATATTTTGGAAGATTTATTGAGTCGACCTAAGCGTCAATTGGAAGAAATAGGCCGGGCGAATAGGGCGTACGTGGAACAGTATCACGAAGCGACAATCGTTGCCCAGCGGCATCTTGATTTTGCTGAATCGCTCGGCTAGGTTTGCTGTAATCTTTGCAACAGAGGCATCGAATTCCACTTGTGATTCAACTTGATAATGCACTGGTCCGCGAAATTATAGTGCTAGAAATTCCCCACAATTTCGCCGGTATCGACAAAATAATGCTGGCATGAGCGGGAGGAATTACTCTCTGGTTGTTAGGAAGTGAGGGTGTTTTCTTTGCAGTGCATGTTCTGCTTAAGGATTTCAGAGCGTTTGAAGGGCCGTGATAGTGTTGCTGCCCGACACTGACCATTTGAAGCAGCTTCAGGCGAAGTTGCTCGACGTGCCGGGGGGGGGAATGTGGAACGGGTGGATGAGGGGTGATTTAGAGATTGCTTAATTTTTCCAAAAGCTTAAGAAGCTCAAGCCTTCTTTGTTCTGGCGCACAGATTTTCAGCACATTGCGCCTACCATTAAGGCCAAACCGTTTCCGCTGGTTTTCGTTTGATGCCAATTCAATCATTCGCTCTGCCATCGACTCATAATCGAATTCCCGGACCAAAAAACCGGTCTCTCCTTCGATCACATGTTCAGGAATGCCATTGTGAATGGTAGAGACGACAGGCATCTCCATCAACGCTGCTTCGGCAGGGCTCAACGCGAAACCCTCTTGGTCCCCAGACTTGGACGTAACACTGTGTTGCACGAAGATCCAATGGCGTTGAACTTCTTGAAGCGCCAGCTCCTGCTTCATCGCACCGAGAACCCTTACCTGAGAATCCAACCCGCTCCTTGAAACTCGTGCCTCCAGCTCTTCACGCATCGGGCCATCACCAATGAATGTTATGGTAGCGTTCGGGGCTTTAGCAACGACAAGTCGAAATGCCTCGAACGTAGCAATGGGATTTTTCTTTTCCGTCAAGCGGCCAAAATGCACAAAAGAAGGATGACTTGTCTTTTGAATTGACGGATCTCTCTGAATTTTCTCTCCATCCAGCGCCAGGCGAATGACCTGACATTTCTGCTCTTCAGCGCCTGCTAAAACGCACAGACGCTTGGTATAATGTGACGCACAAACCACCGCAATGCACAGGTCATGATTGACCAACTCAACCCATTGCCGTCGGTAATCCTCGTCTTTGAACTCTGTGGTGATGTCATAGCCGTGAACAGCAATGCAATAAGGTTTTTGGGAGCGCTCCAACATCTGCTTCGCCGCTACGGCGCTAGTGCCAAACTCAATCCAAAAGACGTCGGGATTGAAACCATCCCAGACCGCTTGGGTCATCTTCCGACAACGTCCCTGCATCTGTTCTCTGTGAACATTCCGTCCAGTTAGCTTTCTCCGCAACGTGTGAATCAAGGTAAGCGGGTGCTCAGCAAACGGGATGTAGTGATGCTTACGACTTGACTTGCGCTCTCCATCGCTCACGCCCGACACTGCGCAGACCTCACCGATCTCGCCCAACACATCTAGCGTGTTATGCAAAAACGACTCACTCGCACCAATGCCTGAAAGGCAAATCCAACCAATTCTCATGGACCTCAAGATACGCGTTGCCTCTTCTCAAGCAAAAGCATTGCTGCGCTTCACCCCTCAAACAAAGGCAAATCCCGCATCCGCATGCGCACCGCTTCACCAACACGACCGATCACGGCGTCGTCTTCCGGTGAGCAAATGACCGCATCGATCCAATCCACAATCTGCGCCATGTCCGCTTCCTTCATGCCGCGGGTGGTGACCGCCGGCGTGCCGACTCGGATTCCACTGGTCACAAAAGGTGACTGGGTATCGAACGGCACCATGTTTTTGTTGATGGTAATGTGGGCGCGGCCGAGGGCTTGTTCGGCAAGCTTGCCCGTTACGTTTTTGTTGCGCAGGTCGATGAGCATGAGGTGATTGTCGGTGCCGCCGCTGATCAAGTCATAGCCGCGCTCAATAAATGCTGCCGCCATGGCTTGGGCGTTCTTTCTGACCTGCTTCATGTAAGCTTTGTAACCCGGCTCCAATGCTTCGCCAAACGCCACGGCCTTGGCTGCGATGACGTGTTCCAGTGGACCGCCTTGCATGCCTGGGAAAACACCGCTGTCGAGCAGTGCACTCATCTTGCGAATGGTGCCTTTAGGCGTGGTTTTGCCCCACGGATTGTCAAAATCTTGGCCCATCATGATGATGCCGCCACGCGGGCCGCGCAATGTTTTGTGCGTCGTCGAGGTGATGATGTGACAATGTTCCATGGGGTTATTCAATTCACCCGTAGCAATCAATCCTGCCGGATGGCTGATGTCTGCAAGCAACAACGCCCCTACCTCATCAGCAATCGCTCGGAAACGCACATAATCCCAATCCCGGCTAAAGGCCGATGCACCGCAAATGAGCAACTTGGGCTTGACCTCACGGGCTGTGGCTTCCACCTTGTCCATATCGATCAACCCTGTCTCCTTCTCCACTCCATAAAAATGCGGCTTGTACAGTTTGCCGGAATAATTGACCGTTGAACCGTGCGTCAAGTGCCCGCCGTGGCTCAAGTCAAAACCCAAAATCGAATCACCCGGATTCAACACCGCGAGCATCACAGCAGCGTTGGCCGAAGCTCCTGAGTGCGGCTGGACATTGGCCCATTTCGCACCAAACAATTGGCACAAACGGTCAATCGCCAACTGCTCCACCTCATCCACCACTTCACAACCGCCATAGTACCGTCTGCGTGGCAAACCCTCTGCATACTTGTTGGTCAAAACGCTGCCTTGCGCTTCCATCACCTGGTCGCTGGCAAAGTTTTCACTGGCTATCAATTCAATTCCCTCAACCTGGCGGTGGGTTTCACGGGTAATCAAGTCTGCAATTATTTGGTCGCGCATGGTAAACTTTCTGTTGGTTCTGTGGAAAGAGTTCGTAATAAGAAGCCAAAGATAATTCCTGAATCAAACCATTCCCTTTGCAATTTGCACACAATGCCGATTCCTTTTTCCCGCAGCATGGGAGCTTGCTTTCTACTGAGTGTCTTCGCTTCTTGCCAGCACAACCACGAAATACCCGGCTCCTCGCATACCGCCATGTCCAGCAACACTTCGCATCCCCAGACCAACGCCCTCATCCACGAGTCCAGCCCCTACCTCCTGCAACACGCCCACAACCCGGTGGACTGGCGACCGTGGTCGGAAGAGGCGTGGAAAGAAGCACGAGCGCAAGACAAATTGGTCATCGTGAGCATCGGCTACAGCGCCTGCCATTGGTGCCATGTGATGGAGCATGAGACGTTTGAAGACAGCGCGGCTGCGGCATTCATGAACGAACACTTCATCAACATCAAGGTCGATCGCGAAGAACGTCCGGACGTGGACGGCGTGTACATGACCGCGGTGCAGCTCATGACAAAACGCGGGGGGTGGCCGCTGAATGCGGTGTGCATGCCCGACGGACGTCCGGTATATGGTGGAACATATTTTCCGCGTGAACGGTGGTTGCAAGCTTTGCAATCCGTGCTCGATACGCGTGCTCAAGATCCGGAACGCGTCGAGGCCTATGCCACCCAACTCACCGCTGGCGTGCAACAAGCCGAGTTGGTCAACGTGCCGCCCCTCGAAGGCTCCAAAGCGTGGGGAACATCTGACGCGTTTGGCTCGGCTGATGCGCAACTGCTTGACGACGGCATTGCCCAATGGAAAGACAACTGGGATCCGAAATGGGGCGGCAACGACCGCGCACCCAAGTTCCCTATTCCCACCAACCTCGATTTCCTGCTGCATTATGGAACGGTGCGCCAAGACCGCCAAGCACTGGACCACGTCCTGAACACCTTGCTCAAGATGGAACGCGGGGGCATCCACGATCACATCGGTGGCGGATTCGCGCGTTACAGCGTGGACGAAAAATGGCACGTGCCGCATTTTGAAAAGATGCTTTACGACAATGCGCAATTGGCGGGAACCTATGCGCGGGCCTACCAGGCGCTTGTCGATGCCTCGCCTTCCAATCGTGCGGCGTTGAAGCGCGCTGCGCTGGGCATTGTCGATTTCATGCAAAGTGAATGGAGCCACCCCAGTGGCGGGTTTTATAGCGCCTTGGATGCTGACAGCGAAGGCGTGGAAGGCAAATACTACGTCTGGACGGCGGCCGAATTGCGCGCGGCTTTGAATTCGGAAGATTTCGAGTTGATCCGCACGGTCTATGCCATCGACGAGGCAAGCCGCTGGACGGAGGAAATCCCGGACGCCAATGTATTGATGCGTTGGAAATCGGATGAAGCGCTGGCGCGGAGTTTGGATCCCACTGATGAGGCCTTGCACCTGGAATTGACCCGGATTCATGTGCAATTGCGCAAGTTGCGGGATGAACGTGTGGCCCCAGGATTGGATGATAAAATCCTCACCGCTTGGACGGCTTTAGCGGCCAGCGGACTCGTAGCCACGGGCACCGCATTCGAACGGCCGGAAGACATTGAACGAGCCCGGGAGGCATTGGACTTCTTGCTCGAAACCCAACGCGATGAAAACGGCCGACTGCGGCACGTTTACCACGAATCTACCGGTCCAAGGATCACCGGCATGCTGGACGATTACGGGAGCACCATCGCGGCTTGCCTCGACGTGTACCAAGC
>Ga0206130_10003080_pt1 | contig 22311 bp, 14 predicted proteins | sample Helgoland_Spring_9_FD_148637 | JGI IMG/M metagenome (GOLD analysis project Ga0206130, IMG submission 148637) | Pelagic subsurface seawater microbial communities from Kabeltonne, Helgoland, North Sea - Helgoland_Spring_Bloom_20160512_1 | ecosystem: Environmental > Aquatic > Marine > Epipelagic ... | reverse complement strand
CCCCGCTGGACCCGACCCGAGCCCGATGCCGGACCCTCGGGATCGGTCTGGGCACCGATAAGATAGTTTGCCTTCCAGTCGCTGACCCATTCCCACACATTTCCCTGCATGTCAAAAAAGCCCCAGGGGTTGGCCGCATACTGACCCACATCACGGGTTTGCTTAAAATCATTTCCTGAGGTCCCACCTCCGTCCCAATTATAATTAGCACGGGTGGAATTAATATCATTGCCCCACGAGTACGCCGTAGTCGTTCCTGCCCGGCAGGCATACTCCCACTGGGCCTCCGTGGGCAGGACATATTCCCAACCCGTTGGTAACCGACCTGCGGTCTGCTCAATCGAATTGAGCTGAGAAAGAAAAACCTGAGCATCGTTCCATGACACTTTCTCTACGGGGCGGTCATTGTTATTTGGCCAATTACTTGGCTTAACATTCAAGCCCTCGGGATTTCCTGTCATTATCGTCTCATACTGAGCTTGTGTCACCTCGTGCTTACCCAGATAAAACCCATGGCTCAGGGTGACTGAGTGTTCGGTCTCATCCCCTCCCCGACCCGTTTCACTGGACGGACTGCCCATCGTAAAAGTGCCCGGCGGGCAGAAAATCATATCCATACTGATCGAAGCCACGGTGTGGCTTGTCGGAGTACCATCCACCACAAGCGACGTTGGTTGCGTGGTGATCGATCCAAAATCATTGCTCACCACAAGAGTATAATTTCCATCGTGCAGGGTGCCATTTACATCCTCGATCACGAAGCGTTTTTTATCCGCACCTGCAATCGCCTGCCCGTTTTTATACCATTGATAATTCAAATACTTTCCCTCCGCACGGGAATGTAAAGTGATGGTCTGTCCATTAAAAATGAGACCGGGAGCCTGTGGGGCCAGGGTAATCTCTGGTTTTAAATATTTAAGAATTTGTTCATTTAACTGAGCGGTGGTGATCGTGTTTTGTGCCATCTGACTGGCGGTGACTGTCCGATTGAGGTCAGCTTTAATTTGTGGAGAAAGGTCGTTGAGGGTGATCGTCCGATTAAGATCGGACAGTACATCCTGGCCAAGCATTTGCTTGGTAACCGCACCTGCTTTGACTGTGTTGGCCGTTTGGGCAACTTGGGCAGTATCTGCAGTCAGTGCGGTTTTAGCCACTTCCGCAACCAAGGCCCGAGGGGTGGCGGTGATCAACTGATCGGGGGCGAGGTGACGCAGGCCATTGCTGTCATTAGTATCAAACTGGACTTTTAGATACAAGGGGTCATGGTCGAGAAAGAGTGTGGGGTGCAACGGGTTCATCCCCTGCCCACCCAGCAATACAGTGTACCGACCGTTACGAATCATTACCTTGATGGTTTCTCCGGGTTGCGTACCATTCCGCCAATGAGTGGTACCGTTCCCATCGTGTAAAGAAAATGCAAACTGGGCCTCCCCGTAGTAATTGACTCCCCGAATATCAATCTTACCCGTGTAAGGAACCGGGTTTGCAGGCCAAAGAAAAAAAGAAGGAATAAGGGAAAATAATAAGGCAGGTATTTTTGTCATAACATACAAAGTAAAGGATATTAAATTACACTTAAAATGTACACCAACTGTCAAACAGTTTTTAAAAGGGATCCCGGGCTACCCCCAGTCCGAAACTGCACCGGCATGGGAGCAGACTCCAGCGGCAACCTTACAGGCATCGGTTACGATGTCTGCATACCCTTTTCCCTCAAGTAATCCGATAGTCACAGAGGCGGTGAAAGAATCCCCTGCTCCGACGGTGTCGGCCACGGTTGCTGGAAACCCCGGATGTTCAACGATGCCACCTGAATGTAAAAGAACCGCACCCTCTGCCCCTTTGGTCAATACCACAAGATCCAGCCCAAATTTAGTTTGTAATTCTCTCAGTCTATTTTTCCCGCTTTTCGATCCATCGATGTCACAGGCTTGAAGGACAGGTAAGATTTCTTCATCGCTTAGCTTCAGCACTGAGCAGAGGTTTATCGAATCCCGAATCAGGGCGTGATCAAAAAATGGAGCCCGTAGATTAATATCAAGTATACGAGGTACCCTGTTCAATTTTGCGATCTTAAGGGCACGGCGAATAGCATCGCGTGGAGACTTTCCGCGTTGGCCAAGAGTGCCAAAATAAAGGGCATCTGCCTGTCTCACTGTTCTTTCCATCATCTGGTTCCATTCCCAATAATCCCAGGCCGCGTTTTCTCCAATCGTAAAGGTGGGCAGTCCAGATTTTGTAAGTTCCACATGAACAGTTCCAGTGGGGTAATTTTTTATGATCTGAACCAAATCTGTATTCACACCATGCTTGTGATATACCTTTAAAAGAGCGTCCCCCCATTCATCCTTCCCCACTCCACTGACCATGTTCACATTTGCCCCCAAACGGGCAGAGTGGCAGGCGTAATTGGCGGTGGCTCCACCAAAACGGGGGCCGTCAGGAAATAAATCCCACAGTCCATCACCCATGGCAACAATTCGTTTTTTCATTGGGATATTTTCTTGATGATGACCTTGGCGACCTGGCTGGCGAGAAGATCACGCCCTGCTTCATTGTAGTGGACATCATTTTTGCCACGCTGGTATCTTGAGCGGTTCTTTTCAATTGCTGAATATAAATCATTAATCGCCACACCGTACTTATTCATGATCTTGAGCGCTGAGTGGTTAAATGCCTGGGCCCGTTCATTCGTAACCGTAAACTGAACCTTTCTTTCCGGACCAATACAAGGAGGAGTGGTCACGGCAAATACAAGTTTAGCCCCGGTAGGCCTAAGCTTACGGACGATCCCATCCAAACTCTTGGCGTATGATTCAGGGGTTGCCTTGGTCTCTTGTTTCCAGCCATACCAGTCCCAGAGCCCAAAGTTAAAATGAATGAGATCCCATTTCTCATCCCCAATCCATTGCAATACATTTTCATCGCCAAATGCCGACCACCGGCAATTGGTTTTGGGGCGGTGCACATTGGCTTTTCCTTTCAGTAATGTTCGAACCCGGGGGGTGTATCCAATCGAAATCGAATCTCCAATGATTAACACCCTGGGTAGAGTCGGATCATCCACCGGGTTATCAAAAGGTTTGGAAAAGGGATCCGGACCGCTCCATAGGGAAGTCAGTATGGAAAAAGATAAAAAACAGAAAAAGACAAAGGATTGGGACATGATTACTTGTATCCCAAAAGAACCCTTGTTATCAAGGAGAAGCCAGTGGATGCCAACCCGCACGGTAAACCAGGCAAAGCAAGCCTGCTCCCAATACGAGGTGAGCGGTTTGCGACCATGGGGGCAATCCGGCATAGGCCAATATAATTCCCAGTAAAATCTGTCCCAGTACGCACCCGAGAATCCAGGTTGGAAGTAAATCCTTTTTCGATCTCTTCCGGGCAGTCCAAAAAATCCACACACTTAGACCAAGAACCACTAAGGAAAGTGGGCGATGAATGTGATCCACCAACCCGGCATGATCCAGCCAGTTTTCACGGGCAACACCCTCAGGTTCCTTGGTGAATTCATCCACCTTCTCACGCACCTGGGTACCGAGTATGACCTGTAAGATAATAAGTCCGTATAAGAGGCGGGTACCGGGAATGATGATACCTTGGGGGTGTGGGGATGACCAGGCCTGTAGACTGATCAAAAGCGAAAGAAGGATCATCGCCAGTAACATATGCAGGGTGATCATGCCGGGCATCAATTCCGTCTGCACCACAATCGATCCCAGCCAACCTTGGAAAATCACCATCAGTAATGCCACAAGAGATCCGTAGAAAAGCCGGGGGGTTAATTTTCGTAAAGGGTAAGAAGCGATCAAGGTGGCAATAATAAAGATTCCGATCAATACCCCAAGCACCCGGTTCATGTACTCGATCCACATCTTGGTGGAGTCAAATTTACTGAGGTACTGTTTACGATCGAGTCTGTCGAGGTAGTAAAGCTCGCCAGCCTTGTCCGCCTGGGAAGGAATGTCCACAAGTTCCGTGGGTGGTAACCAGCATCCCCAGCAGGTTGGCCAGTCCGGGCAGCCTAAACCGGCTCCGGTTGCCCGCACAAGTCCACCCGCAACCACCAGACCAAGGGTGGCCCAGAAGGTAAGCGTTACCACTTTATGAAAACGAGTCATGCGTACCTAACCTATTACTTTCACCTGTCGGGGCAAAGCGATTCCACGAAAGAATGACATCGTTGGGAAAACCGAGGACGCCAAGGATGCTGAGAAGAGCAGACTGGAAACCAAACCGTTTCTTTCCCCGTGTAAATCTTTTGGTTCAGGCTGTTGCTGTCTCAACCGGATAAGCCCGTAACCCAAGCTGCCCACCTGACCCGCTAGTTTCGATGCATTTATCCATACCGCCCATATTTAAGGGAAGGAAAAATCCAATAGCATTCGGCAACCGGGTATCTGCTGAGGCTTTACTGAAAAACGCAGAGTCTCGTGACCCCATGGGATTGGACATAAGCCGGTTCGAATCTTTGCTCCAACTGGTAACCGATGGTTGGGATGTACTTCATTTCAGATCAGGAAAACCTGAAAAAACCGGGTCTACTCGCGACCCAGGACAAAAGACTGCCTGGTATTCCAAATCCTTCCCTTCAAAGAAACTTTCCAAAGGTTGCCCCCAAGCCCTTGAACGGAACTAATTGTACAATTTTCACTGGAGCCTGCCACAAGAGGCGTTGGGGAGTGAAAAATTAAATCACCCTTCTGAGCCCCCGCACTGGATAGCTTGATCTTAATGGATTTCGAAGTCGTGTAAACTTCCTCGATCTCGGTGGCACCGATCGATAGATGAAGGTTGGAACCTATCAATTGTGGAGAGTCACCGGTCAGCGGTGTAAAGCGAAGAAGTAAGGATCCATTCTTGGGAATATTCTTTCCGGAAAACGAATCGGTCGCATACCCGACCACTTTATTTTCCCAAAAGTCATAGACTGCACAACGGGTTCCAGAAGGAAGACCCGCATCCCGGAATTCGAGGGTTATATCTGCGGATTTATTTTTATCGGAATTGTATAGGTTATAAACCGCAAAATCGCCCCATGGTCGGTCCGCGGAAAAACCAAATATTGAGTTTTTATCCGACTTCCCAAGGGTGAGGAGGCGGGAATTCTCCCGGCTACTCGGTCTCATAATTTCATAGTTCCGCCAAACCGCCCGCACATCTGGTTTATTAACCGGTTCCGAAATCATTGCGGTGCCCCCAGTGAGTGCCACCGTGTTATGCCAGGTCCTCCACATGTCAACTCCTTCTGGGGTGTACCCCACCCGGCGGGAAGGCAGTTTGACATCCAGGTAGGAAACATCGGCATCATTATTCCACCAGACCCGGTTGAAGATTTGGAAACGTAAGACTGATTCAAGACAGTGGGCAAAGTGAGCCGGGTGGGAATCAGGCCCGACCCGGGCAGCATCTACATAGCCAACCACGCCACGGGTTGGCTGGCCGAGGCAGGATAGAATGTACATATCCTCCCCGGCTGCATCGCGGTATAGAGTGTAAAGTTCACGAAATGCCTGCAGGCGGGTAAGCTTTGGGTTTACATATCGGTTCCCAATCCCATTAAAATCGATCTTAATGTACCCGTACCCATTATCCCGGGCGGTTTCGATCACCTGACGCAAAAACTTCTTGGATTCCGGGTGGGACGGGTTGATCCAATTTGCACCTGCGGGGTGAAAAGGATTGGGGTTCATAAAATTGGATATTCCTTTGGCATTGGACTGAATCGCTGCCGGGTTCGCTTTTTTCCATGGATGTTCCGGGTTGATCATTAGAGGAGCAAACCACACACCTGGAATCATACCAGCCTGACGGACCCGACGGGCGACCCGGGCCATGCCCGATGGAAACTTGGCATTTCCATTCCAAATACCGTCCATAATTTGATAGCCATCATCGATTTGAACGATTCCTTTTCCAAAGGTGTTTGGATTTCTCTCAATGGTATCAACCACATCCAATACATGAGCCTCATCAATCTTAGTGGTGCGGTCATACCAACTGCACCAGCCATATATGGGGCCCTTATTATCTCTTGCCTTGTGGGTAATGGCCACCCAGCGGGTCCAAATGTCTGTGTTGGTTTCCGTTCCCTCAGCAATCAGCAGGATTTCCTCACTTCTGCGTGTTTCACCCGGGCTTACCAGTACCCGGTCCATTTGCGCATAGGCTTTGATTTTTTGGTCCCGCACTTCCACACGGCAATGGGCTTCCGCAGGCCCCACAGGACCGATCAGGAAACTCTTTTGCGTCTGGGTGTTCACAAACAAACCCACCTCATTACAACCACCGTTCATAACCGCAAAAGTCTCGGCATGGTTGTGCTGCATTAACGGGGTAATCAACCAATGAGAGGGGTCCCCCATCTGCACTTTACCGGAGCCCGATATAGCATCCAAAATTTCCAAAGAGGTAAGGTTCAGGTCCTGCTCACTACGGTTATGCAAAAATCCCTGCACCGTGACCGCATTCAAATCCTTCAGTTGCTTGATTCGCAGGGTTATCTCGTAAGGTATATCCGATTTCCCATAATGCCTGTCGGTTTGGACAGCCGGCCCAAAGGGGGTGGCCACCTGCGAAGTCTTCCCCTCTCCAAGAAGCGAAAGGTCTTTGGTCCCGATCCGGTGGTTCTTGCCACCGGCAGAAAAGATGGCACTCGCACTCGATGTGATCTCACCAATCCCTTTTAAACCGATGGTGTAATAATCAGATTGGGGTGAAAATGTTACCTCGGCGTTGAGGGTGGCAAATAAGGAAGAAAGGAGAAGGAATGGGAGTCGAGATAAAATCATTGCGTGCATTTAAAAAAAATATTTCTAACGCTGATTTCACTAACGGCAAGAGGTATTCAATAACTTTGTCGACTTTTAACTTCCTAGGTTGGAACCTGAAAACTCCATCCTGTTTTCCCGGGCACGCCCTGAGTGGTAAAATAGCTGGTAAACCAGAAATTATTACTCCACCCAGTAAATATTTATAAGTTTTGTCTCCTGCGATGATATTTCATGCCATATTTCTTTTGCCAAAATTTCAGTATGCGCAACCCTGTCATACTTTTCTATGCTCACCCTCTCCAACTTAAGTAAACGATACGGACCGAAAATTCTCTTCCGTGAGGTTTCCCTGCGGATGATGAGGGGAGAGAAGATGGGTCTGGTCGGAGCCAACGGGGCAGGCAAAACAACTCTCTTTTCAATTCTTCTTGGAGAGGTGGAAGAGGATGAGGGCAAGATTGAGTGGGAACGAGGAACTCGAATTGGATACCTACCCCAGGAAAGTGCCCCCACGGGAGAGGAAACTGTGCTTGAGCTTGCCACTGCCATCACCGAGGAACTTGCCCAAGCCCTGAAAGTTTTACGCGATCACCCCCACCCTGACAGCCCGGAAAGACTGGAAGCCCAGGAGGCATTTGCGGAGCATGAAGGCTTCAACCTCGAAGCCAAAGCCAAAAAGATTCTCTCTGGACTTGCCTTCCACCAGGATGACTTTCACAAACCAGCCCACACCCTAAGCGGAGGCTGGATTATGCGGGCACACCTTGCCCGCCTCCTGGTCATGGAGCCCGACCTGCTCATGCTCGACGAACCCACCAATCACCTCGACTTGGAGACTCTTGGGTGGTTCCAGGCCCAGGTAGAGAAGTTTTCCGGTTCTGTGCTCACAATCTCTCACGACCGGGCTTTTCTCAATGCCACCTGCACAGCCATCCTCGGGATTAGCAACCGCAAGCTTTATCGCTATCCGGGAAATTTTGACAGTTTTCTTGTTCAGAAAAAAGAACGCGAAGCCCAACACCTGGCTGCCTATCAAAACCAGCAAAAGGAAATTGCTCATCACGAGGATTTCATCCGCCGTTTTCGGGCCAAAGCATCCAAGGCATCCCAGGCACAGGCACGGATCAAAACCCTCGAAAAAATGGAACGGATCGACCCACCTGAGGAAGCCGACGCCACCATCGCCTTCAAATTCCCTCAACCACCAAGGAGCGGACAACGAGTGGCCACCCTCCAGGGAATCCGTCAGGCATACGGGGATCATGTGGTCTACACCGACTTACACCTGGAAGTGGAAAAGCAGGAACGGATCGCCCTGGTTGGCCCCAACGGTGCGGGCAAATCAACCCTTCTTAAAATCCTCTCGGACCTGGTCCCGATTGCAGGAGGGAAACGGGAACTTGGGCACAATGTATCTGTGGGCTACTTCTCCCAGCAACGGGTGGAAGTGCTCGATCTCGAAAGGTCAGTCATCGATGAAGCCATGGAGCAAACCGATCGCTCTGTCCACGAGCAGGATGCACGCACATTGCTCGGGGCTTTTCTGTTTCGGGGAGATGATGTTTTTAAAAAAGTGAAGGTTCTGAGTGGAGGGGAGAAAAGCAGGCTTGCGCTGGTCAAACTCCTCCTGTCTCCTCCCAACTTCCTTCTTCTCGACGAGCCCACTACCCACTTGGATATGGCCAGTATCGATGCCGTCATCCAAGCCCTGCGGGATTATACCGGCACCCTCATTTTTGTCAGCCATGACCTCCACTTCATCCGGGCCCTGGGCAAGCGAACCATCCGAATTGAATCGGGAAAAGTTACCAACTTCGCCGGTGATTATGATTATTACCTTTGGAAATCCGGTTCTGTGTCCGCCCAGACCGGGCTGATTGAAGGCTTACGGGATGCCCGACCGGAACAGGCACGCCCTTTGGAAAATGGGGAGAAAGTACTAAGTGCCAAAGAAAAGCGCCGCCTGCGATCCCAGGAACGTGAAAAAAAGAAAGCAGAAAGGGGTAAGCTTGAGGATAAAGTACGACGGATGGAAAAGGAAATCATGGAACTGGAAGAGGAACAGGAAGTCTGCAATGCCGAGCTTGCCAACCCCGGTTCTTACAACGACCCGGATAAAGCCAAAGAGTTAAACAGCCAGGCGGCCAGGCTTGCCCGTCTCCTCCAGCAGCGCAATTACGAGTGGGAAATCGAAACCGAAAAATTACTCGCCCTCCAGGCGGAGTAATCTCCCCCTTTCCTAAAAAAAGGGAGACGTCCGAAAACGCCTCCCTTTAAGGAATTTACCCTATTCTATCTGTCAACCTTTTCGGTTGAGAACAGACATCACAATGAGCAAGGCCACAATACTGGCCAAGCTTGCACCGGCTCCAATGAAGGAGTTCACCACACTTGTGATATTTCCGATGATGTCGATCCCACCACCACCTGCACCGAACACCACCTGAACTACAACAAGTAGTCCGATCGCACCGATGAGGATTTCTGTAAGGCCGCCAATAGCGTCCTTGAGTTTACTGGCTACGTTATCCATTTTTTTATCCCCCCACTTTTACTTAGGTTTGTTTCAGTATTTCAGTATCGGCCAAGGAAGAAACGCTTCACTTAGTTCTCTGAAAAATCGCCAAGATCAATAAGATCGCAATCAAGCCGACAAAACCATTCTGGCCCCCGATCTGATTAACAATCTGTGTAATATTCGCCACCACACTACCTCCAAAGATAGCACCGGTTCCGAACACAATTTCCACGATTACACCCAGTGCAATTAAACCAATCCCTATTTGGGATGTCAGCTTAATCCACTCATGCAACTGCGAGATCATATCTTTCATATAATTACCTCTCTGTTGAGTTTTGGAGTCAAGGGTGCCCCGTTTCGGTCAACCGAAACAATCAAAAGAGCATCCACCATCCTTGACATCACCTAAGACAAGATCAGATCAACTACTAGACCTCGTGTCAATAACTTATGATTAATTAAATTAATGATATTCTTAAATAAATTTCATCTCTAAGGGAGTGTTTTACAACCGGTGATCAGCCAACAAGAAAGAGACAGGGTCCGAGGTCTTGAAAAGTGAATGCCAAAAGGAATCAGATTCATAATGGTTTTTTTACTGCCCTGGCATTGCCTTTGGCTCAGCGATGCATGAGGAACTGCAAAAAGGAGTGTTAAAACCCTGGGTCTTACCCACGGGGCTCGCCTGATTGCGAGCCCCATCACAAAAGCGGCAATCAATCGTGGCTTGAGATAAGCGAACGGGTTTGTCTCTTCGCTTCCTGGTTCCCAGTGGATCGCCACGGGCTTTCAGCCCTCGCGATGACAAGGTAAGGGGAAGGACGACCTCGCAATGACAGGGTGTGTAAAACCGTACTCTAAGCTACAAGCTTACGCCGTTGCTCCGCGTGCCTCTTCCGCAATGTCCGTCATCCTTCCCTACATAGTTCCCTTACTACTGCTGTTGGAAACCAACACGGAAGCCAAGGTTGACATTGCGGGTGCTCGGGGGGTTGGGCGGGGCGGATTTAAAAAGGGGAATTGAAAACTAGGGGGTCCCTGCCTTTTCCAGGAGATGCTGAAGGCGGGTGATATCGGTGCAGGAAGTCTTGGCAATAAAGCCACGGTTGTGGGTAAAATGTACATCGGGCTCTTCGGCTAGGCGGCAGAAGTCAAAGGCAGGGTTGTCATCAAAGCGGCGCATCCCATACCCACTCCCCCGACTGTCCGGGTAGATCATGGCGACCACCTCATCTTTCAATCCCAGTTCCTTGATCCGCCAGGCAAGCCCCCCAGAGGCATCTTCGATAAGGGGTTCCGTGCGGGGCACAAAGGCTACTTTTACTGTACTCTCCCCAACCTCGACCTCCCAGATTTCCTCAACTTTGGCAACTTCATCCATGCGCTGGCGCAGACCGGTTACATAGTCCACCAAATCAGTGCCTATCATCTTCATTACTTCCCAAACCGGTTCACCTGCCTGATGTTCACTCTGCCTGGCAAAAGCCTTGAAGAGAGTGACATCGAGCGGGGAATTTAATTTGGCCATAGCCTCCCGGTCAACCCCGAGCCAATCGGCGGTATCATGGGGCCCGCGGCAATCGAACCATTCTGTGGTCTCCAACCAGGAGCAAAACTCCTTGGTATCCTCATACATCCCCAGGCTTTGTAGGACCAGGGATAAAGCACAACTGGGGTCGGCATCGCGGGGAAATTGGTGGTGGTCAAAATTATGAAGCTCGGGCTGGTGTTGGTGCCCAATGTCGACAACAGCAACCTGAGGGTCGGCAAGTTCTGCCTCGGTGGGGTCCCTTCTAAAAATAGTAACGGCATGCGTGGAAAGAAGTACGGCACAGGCAAGAAAGTCGTCTTTATGGGCACCACCAGAATGAGTGATAATGGAATGTATCATATCCTCACACGCTGAACACAGATACATTCATGTCGATGGAAAAAGTGATCATGTATAGATCTCCTTGTCTCCCCGACCTTTTTTCTTTAGAGGTAGGTCTTTGTGCATTTTTTTGCACGGGGGGTTGAGTGGGATGCATAACCCGGGCGTTGCTCCTGGGGATATTCTTGCCTAGCTCCTTCACCTTCACCTTCAACTTCATCTATCGTGTTTAAACTCATCTATCGAAAATTTGGCAACCGTATGCATGCCAAGGACGACATCCTGTCTGGTCTGACTGTGGCCCTCGCCCTGGTGCCTGAAGCCGTGGCTTTTGCGATTATTGCCGGGGTCTCCCCGATCATTGGGCTGTATGCCGCCTTTATGATTTGTTTAATCACGGCGGTACTCGGGGGCCGGCCTGGTATGATATCTGGAGCCACTGGTGCCCTTGCAGTAATCATGGTATCCCTGGTTATCCTTGGAAATGAACGGGGGGAAGCGTTGGGGCTTGGCCCCGATATGGGGGTGCAATATCTCTTTGCCACGGTCATCCTCATGGGGGTTATTCAGATTGGATGTGGATGCTTGAAGCTTGGTCGGTTTGTTCGCCTGATCCCCCAGCCTGTAATGTTTGGCTTTGTCAACGGGCTGGCCATTGTCATTTTTGAGGCCCAGTTCCCGATGTTCACCGAGAGCCCAACCACCCCGGGTTCTGCCTGGTTGCAGGGCAATGATTTTTGGTTAATGAGTGGGTTGATTGCGGTGACTATGGCAATCATCTTTATCCTTCCCAAATTCACCACCCAGTTCCCATCTTCACTGGCCGCAATCGGTACGGTCACCCTCATTGTTATAGGGCTCGACCTCGACACCCTGGTGGTACGGGATATGGCTTCCATTGGGGGAAGTCTGCCCAGCCTGGTCTCCTTTTCCATACCCTTTGACTGGGCAACCCTCGTGTTTATTGCCCCCTTTGCCTTTATTCTGGCCGCCGTGGGATTGATTGAATCCCTAATGACACTGACTCTCATCGATGAACTCACAGAGACCCGTGGAAACAGTACCCGGGAATGCCTGGGACAAGGCGTGGCCAATGTGGTAACCGGCTTTTTCGGGGGCATGGGGGGGTGTGCCATGATTGGGCAAAGTATTATAAATATTCGTTCCGGTGGGCGGGGTCGTCTCTCGGGTATCGCGGCCGGGCTCTTCCTGCTGGCATTCATTCTTTTTGCCAGTTCACTCATTGAAAAAATTCCTCTGGCTGCCCTCACAGGAGTTATGTTTATGGTCGTGATTGGAACTTTTGAATGGTCCAGTCTTCGTATCCTTCGCAAAATCCCCAAGATGGATGCTTTTGTCATCATCTTGGTTTCAGGGATTACGGTCATTTCCCACAACCTCGCCCTGGCGGTCATTACCGGAGTAATTGTCTCGGCCCTGGGCTTTGCGTGGGAGTCAGCCAAGCATATCCACCAAGAAAGCAAAGTCCGGAAGGATGGCACCAAGATATACTACCTTCACGGCCCTTTATTTTTTGGCTCGGTCACTGACTTTAACCTTGGGTTTTCACCGGCGGAAGACCCGGATGCTGTCATCGTAGACATGAAGAATTCAAGAGTCTGGGATCATTCCGGTCTGGAAGCGATCCATAAGCTTGGGGAACGATATCACAAGGTAGGAAAAACCGTAAAACTCCAGCACATCAGTTCGAATTGCCAGGCCTTACTGAAGAAAGCAGGCACCATGGTTGATATCACAGTCCTGCCGGACGATCCCCACTATCAAGTTGCAAACCTGTAAAGCCCAGGCTTTTGCCCGACTGCTTTAGGTTAAACAGTTCAACGCTTTCCTTGGTTCCAGAGAATATGCGTGCCTGACTTTCCAGCCACCACCAAATCCCTCCATCCATTTCCGTCCAAATCCGGGGTAAGGATATAAAGGCCCGTCCCCGCTTGCCCAGAGTGCAAAATCTCTTTTTGGAAGGATACAACCCCTTCCGCATTGATAGATGGATGAAAGCTGGCGATGACAATCTCGTCCTCCGCTCCACGATCCCTGCCGCTGTGGGCGTAATAACGCTTACCGGTAATAATCTCTGGCTTGCCATCGTTATCGAGGTCTTCCCATGCGAGTGCGTGAAGTTGACTGATTTTTTCATCAATTATGTGATGCTTCCAAACCGTACTGCCATCTTTATGTGGTTCCAGTTGCTGGTGCCAGAAGAGCCCGTAGTCATGTCCGTTTCCCCAGACTAAATCATTACGCCCGTCCTCATCGATATCGACCACCAAGATCGGACAACTGGCATGGGGCAGAGTAAAATCTTTTCTCCATTTCCAGGTTCGTAACAAAGCATTTTCAGCAGGTCGCTGATACCAACCCTGCATAAATACAATATCCTCATGACCGTCTCCATTGATATCACCAAACCCCTGTCCATGGCCATTCCCTGACTCTGACACCACATGCTTACTCATGCCTTCGATTCCCTTTTTACCTTTGAATTTCCATATAAGCATTGGGTTTTTATTATTCCAACTATTGGCGACATACTCTGGAGTCCCATCTCCATTCATATCCCGAAAGAATATCATCTCATTGTGTTTACAGTCGGTTTCGACGAGCACATGCCCCTTCCAAAATTTACCGGAAAAAATATTTTCTCTGCCAGGGTTTTCAAACCAGAGAACTTGAGATAAAGTAAACTGGCCTGCAATAACATCAAGGTCTCCATCGGCATCGAGGTCATATAAATAATCGCCATTATCCTGCATATAATCTACCCCAAAAGGCTCAATTTCCCTAAATGTAAACGGTTTCCAGTCCGGGTTTAGATAGAATCGCTCCCCTGCCACCACATCGAGGTCACCATCGCCATCCAGATCACCCACGGCGCAGGCTTCAATATTATCTTTATGCAGTTGCTGGGCTTCAAACTTCAAGGCGGCCGAGACAACAATAGGGCTAACCAAACTAAGTAGGAAAAATTTTCTCATAGGTTTTTCTCGGACTGTTCAAAAAAAGTTTGCACGGAGGCAGAGTAAAATCTCAGGAAAAATTCCCGTAAGGTCGAACAGTTTTTTTCAGAAAAGGGGCGATCTTGGTAAAACCGAAAGTGCCATAATCATTGGCCACCAGGGCTCCCCCATCAGCACTGATCTTCATGACCACACCTTCCCCCAATTAAAAAAAGTACCTTCGCCTAGCCCGTTCCGGTAACCGGTTGCGAAAACTTCATCTTGCTTATTTACACATAGGCTCTCGAAGGAATCCTCCGACCCCAGATTCCAGGTCTTGGACCAGATCATTATTCCGATTTTTGCGTTCTCCTTGATCACAGCCGCATCAAAATGAAGGGTGCCGGCTACCAGATCTTGAACATCTGGTGCCTCGCACGGATAATTCCCCAAATTATATCCCGGTTTCCCGAAGTCCTTCGTTTGGACAACGGGCAAACAAACTTGAGCCAAGAAAAAAACCACCCATGAAAAGAGTGGAATATAACGAGCCTGAAGAATTTCATTTTAAAACGGAAAATCAGAGCATAAAAAGTCGCTTTAAAAATGAGTCTTTTGAATTTTCTTGATTCGATGAAGGATTTGTCAATGAATCATACTTTTTTATTTAACCCAACCTTCCTGTTTTATCATGGCCATCCAAATTAAAAATAAATCCAAAGTGGAAATCGGTGTTGTACCCACCCACCTTATGTTCGTTGGAGCTCTTGCTCCGGATGAATCCGGGAAACTCCCCCGAACCAACTCAGGTGATCTAAAAATCGTATCTGGTATGCGCCTGCTTTGCCGCACCTCTCCCGTCAAGTTGAACAATGTGCAGGTCACACTATTCCCCGGAACTGACAGCCGAGATTTGGATGATATGTTTAAAGGCTTGCGGGCTCTGAAACTTCAGGTTCATTTAATCATGATGGTTGGCGGTGCCAATCCCCTCAACCCCAAGGATGAAGATGCAGTGGTGGGTATGCTCAACTCCGGCCTCGCAGTGGCCAGGAAATACAAAGTTAAACATGTATCCTCCACCTCTTTTGAAGAGTGGCTGTCCGGTAAAAAGCTCAAGGGAAAAGCTTTTGACAATGCAGTCCAGCAGGTGATCAAGCTTCATGCCCGTTGCTACAAAGAGTCTGCACTCGATAAAAGCTCCGTCGAAGCCTGGCATCTGGAATTCCTCCGCGGGGTTGAATTTCAGAATTTCACCAACGCCGCCAAAGCAGCCAAGGTGGTCAACGGTATCAACAAAAAGATCAAAAAGAAATTCTTCAAGGTCATGATCGATGCCGCTCACTGCGGAGATTCCGATCTTTCCCTCGCGGAAAATGAAAAAGTTATCAAAGATCTGGCCAAGACCGATGCTCTCGGCATTTTCCATGCCTCGGCCAAGACTACCCGGGGTTGCCTGTCCACCGATGACGGATGGATTGCCGCCCTGCTTGCAGCCTACGCACCCACAGGCAAATTAAAACATGTCTTTGTGGAACTCTTCCACCACCAAGATCCAGCTCTCGCTGCCCTGAGGAATGCGGTCAAGGGACACGGCGTGGACACCACAGACGGACGAACCTACAACAAGACCGTTACCGATGGGGTCATCGATGTGGCCCACCGTCTCAACAACCTGGCAGCTCGTAAGCTGATCAAGTCCTAACAAGCATCCGCCCCTTCGCAGGGAAAATGTGGGGGGATAGCCACACTGCTGTTGCTACCTAAGAATGATTGCATTTTTGTAATCACATTCTCTCCATGCGCCCACAAATAATATGAATCGAAGACATTTTCTATACTCGAGTACCACCGGTCTGACTGGCACCCTCCTCTCCCCTCTTATCCACGCGAAAAAAAGGGCACCCCTTGCCTACCAGGGCAAAGGCTATAACTACCAAAAGCCTGACTTCGCCCAAGGAACGCGCCTGCTTTTCCAGGGTGACTCGATCACCGACATGCAATGGGGCAGACGGCAGAGCGATCGCAACCACTATCTCGGACATAGCTATGTCTATCTCATTGCCGCACGCTTGGGAGCCGATATGCCCAAGGCTGGGCTGGAATTCTTTAATCGTGGAAACAGTGGCAATAAAGTATCCGATCTAAAAAGACGCTGGCAAACTGATGCCCTCGATATCAAGCCGGATATTCTGAGTGTTATGGTGGGCACCAATGATGTGGGTGCCGGCTTCCGCCGTGCCGATAAGAAAGTGACCCCGGAGATGTTTGAAAATGACTACCGTCATATCCTTCAGGCAAGCCGGCAGGCCAACCCCGCCCTGCACCTCGTGCTCATGGATCCATTTGTTCTCCCCACCGGGCCCCTTCAAAACCCGCAAGCTTACCAAGCCCGAAGAAAAGAGACCGACAGGCTAAGGAAAGTAGTGGTCAAGCTTGCCCAGGATTTTGATGCCGCCCACCTTCCCACCCAAGATATCTTTGATCAAGCCGCGAAAGAGGCTGATCCAAAAAACTGGATCTGGGACGGAGTGCACCCACTCCCCCAGGGCCATGAGTTGATAGCCCGGCACTGGCTCGACCTGGTCAGCGGAAAATGGCCAATGCCTTCCAAAAAATAATGCCTACCAATAAGTGAGAATGAAACATTATCTCCTTCCCTTCACCCTGCTCTTTTCCAGTTTCTGCTTCAGTTCCGCAAGCCCAAAAGCAGCCGGACCCGCCCCGGTCTGGACGGGTAAAAAATCATCCTTCCATGGCTTTGACCAGTTTGAGTTTCCCCTCGAAGGTATCACCTGCCGGGTTGTGGTTCCTGGGAAAATAGCGGACGGAAAGCCCTGGGTCTGGCGGGCCCGTTTTTTTGGGCATGAACCGCAGTTTGATATCGCCATGCTCAATCGTGGATACCATGTGGTATACTGTGATGTGGCTGGTCTCTATGGGAATGGTGAAGCCATTAAACGATGGAACAAATTCTACACTTACCTCCGCTTCGAGCATCTCTTTGCCGACCGCATGATTTTGGAAGGTATGTCCAGGGGAGGGTTAATTGTATATAACTGGGCAGCGGCTAACCCCGAAAAAGTCGCGGCAATCTATGCCGATGCTCCGGTTATGGACTTTAAAAGTTGGCCAAAAATCAATCCGACTATTAAGAAAGCCTATGGTTTTCGAAACCAAAAGGAAGCTGAGGCCTACAGGAAAAACCCTGTGGACAACCTCAAGCCTCTTGCCCGAGCAGGTATACCCATTATCCATGTCGTGGGTATGACCGACAAAGTGGTGCCAGTGAGTGAAAACACGCAGTTGGCGGAGAAAAGATACAAAGAATTTGGAGGTACTCTCAAAGTAATCCGTAAAAAGGATGTCGGGCATCACCCGCATTCGCTAAAGGATCCAAGCCCCATTGTTCGCTTTGTGATCCAAAAGAGCCAGGGCTCCGCAGACTTACCCGCAGAACTTATTGTGAGCCGGAAAAACTTTCACAGACGGAGTGACTTCATTAACAGCCGTCTTTGCTTTGAGCGGGAAAAAGTTGGCCATGTCGCTTTTATTGGTGGTTCGATAACAGAAATGAATGGGTACCGCCCTCTTGTTTCGGGCATGCTTGAAAAACAATTCCCTCATACCGATTTCACCTTTACCCAGGCGGGGATCAGTTCCACCTGTTCTGACACCGGTGCATTTCGTTTTTCAGAGGATGTGCTTAGCCACGGCCCCCTGGACATGCTCTTTGTGGAATTCGCGGTCAACGATGATCAGGACGCGCAAACAAGCCCTACAGATGCCCTGCGGGGTATGGAAGGAATCATTGCCCAGGCCCGTAAGCATAACCCTTATGTGGACATCGTGATCACCTTTTTCACCAACGAACGAATGCTCGAACAAATAAGCAAAGGGCAAAGCCCTCCTTCCATAGCTGCCCACTCGAAGGTAGCGGAGCACTACGGGGTCTCGGTCAATCATCTGGCTCAGGAACTTTCTGACCTCATAGATGCGGGAAAAATGGATTGGAAGAAATACGGAGGCGTCCACCCCAATAACTATGGCAATACCATGGGGGCGACCATGATTTCCCAGGGTCTGCTTGATGCCTGGGACCAGCCCCTGCCTCAAGCAGCCAAAGCCATAGCTCACACCCAACCCCAAGTCCTTGATCCTTACAGCTATATCCATGGACGATTTCTACCTTTTGCCCAAGTCAGCACTGACAAAAATTGGAAAAAAGGAAACCCGGTCTGGCATCAAGAAAACAAAGGTAAGGTGCGCCCCCACTTCCTAAAAACCCCGTTCATTTACAGCAAGCAGGCAGGAGCCAAGCTCACTATTGACTTTCATGGGACAGCAATTGGAGCATATATCCTCGCGGGGCCGGACACCGGAATTATCCGTTGCACCGTAGATGGAGGGCACACAAGAGATATTGACACACTGCACAGGTACAGTGGCTTTAATTACCCCATGACGGTGATGTTTTACCAGGAATTAAAAGATTCAAACCACACCTTAGAACTAGAAATTTTAGAAAACCAAAAAGGACGAATACAAACGGGTGGCGAGGCCTTCCGGGTGATTCATTTCACCGCCAATTAAGATATTGCCGGGATGTAGCTGGTTTAGTCCCGGGTGGATCGCCACCAAATTCGCTCCCTCGATGAAGGCGAGAAGGGATTAATTTTGCGGAGATAATTCTTCCTTATTTCCGTTGGTGGGTTTGCCTGAGCAAAGATTACCAATATTCAAATTGTATGATCAAAAAATTATCCATTCTTTTATTGGCTAGTCTAGCCGCATCCCTTCACGCCGCCCAGAAAGTCACCATCACTGGGAATGACACAATGCAATTTGACACTAAAGAGTTCACCGTAAAAGCCGGGGAAGAAGTGGAACTGGAATTTAAAAATGTGGGTAAGCTTCCCAAGATCGCCATGGGTCACAACCTGGTTATCCTCAAACAAGGTATCAGCTCTTTAAAATTTGGTCAGAAAATCATGAGTATGGGTGCCAGTGCCACCAACCCCCTCCCTAAAGATAGCCTTGGTGATGTTCTCGCTGCCACCAAGCTTCTGGGCCCCGGGGAATCTGAGACCATCACCTTCACGGTTGATGAACCGGGTGACTACCAGTTTGTCTGCACCTTCCCCGGTCACTTTGCCATGATGCGAGGTATCATGGTGGTGAAGTAAGAACCGTCTACCCGGGTTCATTCCATTTACCATTCGGTTGTTCCTGCTGAAACCAAATTTTCCCCGTTAGTATTAACGGGGATAAATATTTGTGAGCCTACAAATCGTTTCGTTTAGCCTCGCTCCGCCTCGATCCTAAGCTCCCCTCATCCTCATTGCCGGCTTTTTTGAAAACCAACACGGAAGCCGATGTCGTGATAGCGAAAACTTGGAGCGCGGCCGTAACGCTTTGCAGAACGCAGGTATCTATGGTCGGAGCTTCGAGAACCACCCCGATAGACCCGAAGCGAGCCCGAAGCCGGCCCAGTTGGGTCGATCGTGGGATTATCGGAAGGGTACACGGCGTGCCAGTCAGCGGTCCATTCCCAGACATTACCGTGCATATCGAAAAAGCCCCAGGGGTTGGCCGCATACTGCCCAACTTCCTGGGTCTGCCCAACTCCACTGAAACTATAATTAGCATGGGAAGAATTCATATCATCACCCCAGGAATAAACCGTGGTGGTGCCGGCACGGCAGGCATATTCCCACTGGGATTCCGTGGGTAAGACATACGCCCAGTCCTCAGGGATACGACCGGCATTGCGCTCCCGAATGGTCAACTGTTCACAAAAAGCCATGGCTTCCGTCCAGTTTAGGTCTTCCACCGGCCGGTCCCCGTTGCCGGTGGCATTAAACTCGCTGGGGTTGGAACCGATCACCACCTCGTACTGGGCCTGCGTCACCTCATACTTGCCCAGGTAAAAGCCCTGGGTGATGGTGACATTGTGTTCAGTCTCGTCAGTTCCTCTGTCCGATTCAGTGGTCGGGCTGCCCATCTTAAATGTGCCGGGCTGCACCCAGATCATATCCAAGGCCACGGTGGCATTCAAATCCACGGTGCGGTTACCCGTGACCGTGACCGTGCGGGTGACGGTGGTGGCGGTATTTCCTTCGGCATCCTCTACGGTGTAGGTGAATAAATATGTTCCTGTGCTGTTTACATCCATTGATCCTGTGACCACCACCTGATCGGTGATATTGCCGTCACGGGCATCGTGTGCCTCAACACCAGGGTCGAAAAAAGGAATACCTTGCGAGTGGGTGATGGCGGCAGTTCCTGTAAGAATAATTTCGGGATTCGCTGTATCGGCTGGCATGGGTTGGAAGGCGAGGCGGAAGCCTGTGTCGGAGGCGTAGCGAATACTTGGGTCGTATTGGAGGCGTTTGGCAGAGCGCATAGCTGAGTCGTGCCAGGACCAAGATCCACCTCGCCTAATTCGGTTTGAACCAGATGCCGGTCCTTCAGGATTGGTCTGAAAAGCACCGAGATAATCTGCCTTCCAATCGTAGACCAACTCCCAGACATTTCCGTGCATGTCGAAAAAGCCCCATGGGTTGGGTGAAAACTGTCCAACATCCACGGTCTGCTTGGAATCGTTGCCTGTATTATGATCCCCGTCCCAGTTATAATTAGCAAGCGAGGAGTTTATGTCATTACCCCAGGAGTATGCGGAAGTTGTTCCCGCACGGCAGGCATATTCCCATTGGGCCTCGGTGGGCAAAACATATTTCCAGCCTGTGGGTAATCGACCCGCAGTCTCTTCCATATCATTCAAGCGGGAGAGGAACACTTGTGCATCGTTCCATGATACTTGTTCCACGGGGCGGTCGTTGTTGTTTGGCCATGCACTTGGCTTGGCATTTAAACCATCGCTATTTCCTGTCATCACCGTCTCGTACTGTGCCTGGGTAACTTCATATTTACCCAGATAAAAACCATGGGTCAGGGTGACCTGATGCTGGGTCTCGTCCGAATGTCGACCCGCCTCGGTCGTCGGACTGCCCATAATAAAAGTACCGGGCGGGCAGAAGATCATTTCCAAATTATTGGCGGAGATGACGGTGAAAGTGGTAGGTGTACTATTCACATCAATAGTTGTGGTCGGGGTGGTAACCGTTCCAAAATCATTGCTTACCACCAGGGAATAATTTCCATCGTGCTGGGTTTTGTTTATATCCCGGATTACATAGCGGTCAGAGGTAGCCCCTGGGATGGGCTGGCCATTCTTGTACCATTGATAGGTTAAATACTTCCCTTCGGCACGGGAGAGCAGAGTGACAGTCTGATTGTTGAAGACCAAACCCGGGGCTTGGGGTACAATGGTAAGCTCGGGTTTTAAATATTTTAAAATCTGCTCATTTAACTGGGCGGTGGTGATGGTGTTTGGAGCCAGGTTGGAAGCGGTGATGGTACGGTTGAGATCGACTTTGATTTGAGGGGCAAGGTCAGTGTAAGTGATGGTGCGATTTAGGTCTGCCTTGATCTGCGGGGAAAGGTCGCTGTGGGTTACTGTGCGGTTCAGCTCACTCAAGACATCCTGCCCGAGCATTTGCCTGGTGATGGTGCGATTTAGGTCCGAAAGCACATCCGATGATAGCATCTCTCGGGTGATGCTGGATGCAAGAGGAGATGAGGGGAAACTGGGCTCCGCATTGGCAAAAGATTTGTTCAAATCAGCAAGCACTTCAGTGCTGAGCATAGAGCGGGTAATGGCACCGGGGCTTACCCGTTCCGATACCTTTGCTATCTTTGCCCACTCCGCCACCAGGGCACGGGGGGTGGCAGTGATTAGCTGATCGGGGGCAAGATGTTCGAAAACTTGCCCTTCCTTCAATTCAAGCTCCACCCGTAAATAAAGCTCCTCACGCTCAAGGAATAACTCCGGTGGTAATGGGGTCATTCCCTGCCCACCGAGTAGCACATGGTAGCGAGCATTGTGAATCGGTACCTTTATGGTATCCTCCGCCCCTTCCCCGTTTTGCCAATAGGTGGTGCCCTGCCCGTCGTGCAGAGAAAAACGAAACTTGGCTTCCCCAAAATAATTCACCCCACGGATGGATATTTTCCCGGTGTATGGCACCGGAGGGGATGCACTCACCTGAAATAGTAAAAGAAGGGGAACAAGAAAAGAGAGAAAGCTCATAAGAAATGAGTGAAAGAACTTTGCCCAATGAG